>LNFM01013685.1_pt1 | contig 13464 bp, 11 predicted proteins | sample 596031 | NCBI WGS metagenome assembly LNFM01 (sample SAMN04254537, study PRJNA301005) | activated carbon metagenome | isolation source: dual media filters at the Ann Arbor, Michigan drinking water treatment plant | place: USA: Ann Arbor
ACTATGCTGTATCGCGGACAGAGAGACGTAGAATCAAGCAAGACATCATTAAATCGAAGCAACCCGGAGTAGATCGTGGTGGTATGTTCGACTTCGAATAACCCAACCAATTCTGCAGACCCGCGCCGCGTCCAAATCACATCGATCTCTGAGAGTATCGGAGCGACTTTTGAATACCGATCCGGAAGACTCGACTGCATGGGAAACCGCGAAGCAATCGTCCAATCAAGACCCGGACGATCACTTAGTGGACACCAAACATAATTCCCCTTAGCGTGACCTATTGAACCAAGTAACGTTTGAACCTGTGCGTGGCTTAGTGAAGCCGCGCGTTCCTCAACGCCTTTTTCGACAGGCAAATTTTTTTCATTCCAGCCAAAGTATCCCTCAACATTAAATCGGCCGGCATTCGCGATATACAACTCACACCCATCGGAACAAACATCAACCTGAGCCTTGTATTGTCCATCTTGGGAGGGAGCTATTTCTGAAAAGACGCCCTCAAAGTCAGCATAAGGGATAAGCAGAGGGTTCGCTTGTTTGTCCCAAATTAAGCAGATCAATGAACGATATCCCTGCAACCAATCCAAATCTACGCGTCTCAGCCCAAAAAAGGTCTTTCTATTAGGATGAATCTTAGAATAACGGGTGTATATCCGGACACCAAGTTCGGGTATTTCGAACAGCGATTGAGAGCGCGCTGATTGCTTTATCGACGGATAGCGACGGATAGCGGCGGATTAACTCTCGGAGAAAAAGTTCTTTCGCCGGTTTGGGCATAGAAGTATCGGTGTAATCTTAGAAGATTAACGACAAGGTCTTATATCCCGATAGGATAGTCGGCAGGCCAAGTAGATAGGTCGAGGGCGAGAATCGATCTTTGAGCTGATTTTTGGACGTGATTGCCCACTTGCCAACATATGCTTCCCCCGTCCACCAATGTTCGGACACACTCCTTGATAACTTGTGCTTGAAAAGCGAGGTAGTCGGCGACGCTTTGGCGACGCTCGTAGGATTTGCCAAGATTGTAGGGGGGCGAAGTGACAACCAAACGCACGCAGCCGTCGGGAATTTGCCGCAGCAATTCAAGGCAATCTCCTTCGTGCAACACAACCTGTTCATCGAGTGAAAACCGGCTTGCGACGTGAATGGGTTTTTTCGCGACCACGCAATCTGGCTATCCTTCACACCTGAAAGCGCAAGCGATCAATCCGCTGACACCGATTAGTGAACAACAATACTCAGCCGCCCAGACCAAACCAGGCATTGATCAATCAAAGCGGTTATTTCATGGCCCGCTTCGCACTTGCGGCCCGTTGAGGCCGGGAAAACTCAGGGCTTTTTCCGCACGGGCACCTGCACCTCGGAGCGTTTGGCAAACCACGGGGTGAACGGCCCGTGCCAGTAGACAGCATAGGCGGGGCCGGTGGCCTCCAACCCCGGTTGGTCGGCGAGCCAAGCCAGCAACTCGGATTTGGTTTTTTCGAAGTTGGCCTTGGAGTAGGAGCCCCGCGCCCCGCGCGCCGCGACCTCCCGCGCCGGCAACAGCACGACCTCGACCCCGGGGGCCGGACCGGTCGCCTTCGCGACCTCGTTCTGCCCCACCCAGAAATACATGGCCGCCTCATCGATCTGCGCCTCCACCGGCACGGTCATCTTGATGTCGCGGGAGGAGATGTAGTTGAAGAGCGGCCGGAAAAGCCCGCCGCTCTCCTCGAAATAATTCCCGGCCCGGGCGGCCTTGATCAGGGTGCCGGCGGGCAGGGTCTTGACTTCATTCACCCCGGGAGCGGTGGGCGGGAAGGCTTGTTCGTAGGCCATGGCGGAGGCGGAGAGGAGCAGGGTGATGACAACCGGGCGAAACATGGGTGCGGGGAGGATACGCGGCAGTATCTGTGGCGGATGCGCGCCGTGTCCACTTCGCGCTTGCGGGGCGGGGCGGGCGGGCAAGGGTGGGCTGTTATGAAAGCCGCCTTCACCGCCAAGGAATTCCGCCAGCTCCTCGAACTCGTGCATCTGGGCATGTGGACCGTCACCGGCTACCAGGGGGAGGACTCCGCCGCAGCCAAGCGCTATTACGTCCTGGACCAAAAATTGCTGGAGCTGGCGACCGAGGCGGGTTGCGCGGATTTCGTGGAAAAACACACCGATGGTTCCCTGCAGCCGGCGCCGAAACTGTCCGAGGACGAGCGCGTGCGCGAAATCCAGAGTGAATTCCAGAACGACGTGTTCTGGCACGAGCTGGTCACGCGGCTGGCTGACCGCGACCAGGCGGGCGACCAGGTGAAACGCGCCATGGACACGCCCGGCGTCGAGCCGCCGCCGTCGCGCGACGACCAGCTCAAGAAGATCGAGGACCGCTACTGGGTGGAGTTCGAGAAACATGATCTCGCCAACATCGTGCTGCTCCGCGGCGGGCGGGGGTGAAAGGATTGGGTCTCTCCAACCCGAAAGATTTAACCACTGATCTCTCGGATAAAAATGCCGGATAAATGGATTGCTCGCCATCCGTGCCAATCCGGGAAATCCGTGGTCAAAAACAACACCCGATCAGTGGCGCCGCTCCCGGCTGTGAGGGGATTTGCGGCCAAGAGAAACCGTCCTGCACCTCAATAACGCACATCGTTTTTCTTATAAATGAAGTGCATCAGCCAGGCCGGGCCGATGAGCAGGAAGACCACGTCCTTGAAGAACGAGGGCTTCTTCCCCTCGATCTTGTGGCCGATGAACTGGCCGATCCACGCCAGCACGAACAGAATCAGGCTGCTCTTCCAGGCCGGGAACGGGCACAGGATCGCCTGCCACTCGAGCAGGTAGTAGCAGACAGCAATAAAACCCAGCAGGCCGAACGCCAGCGGCACCGACAGCCGGGAATAGAAAATCATCGCGGCAATCATCACCGGATGCAGCCAGTTGAACCACGGCAGCGGGCCGGCGAGGGCCGCCGGAACCGGGACGGACCACAGCAGGCCCATGACGCTGAAAAAGATAATCGGCACGCAGATCCAGTGGATGGTCTTGTTGGTGCCGTCCTGATGGCTCTCGCCATACTCGGCGAACCACTGGTCGGCTGATTTGCGCGGGGTGGCCATGGGTGATGGCGGGAAATTTGCCGGATCTTGCGCCGCAGGGCAAGCCCGCGCCACCCGGATGGGCATACGGTTTGCGCGAAACCTGTAGCGGCGGTCTATGAACGACGATTTCAAAAACGGCGCTCATAGAGCGCCCGCCAACTACTGGGGCGGGTTTGCAAAAATAACTTGTCATCGCGAGGCCCGCCCGGCGGGCCGTGGCGATCCAAATCAGATGGATTGCTTCGTCGGCCCCCTGTGGCGGCCTTCTCGCAATGACATTTTGCAACACACCCCAGCCGCACGGCACCGAAACGGAGGTTTGCGGTCGGACGACCGATCAACACACTCGGCCCGACATGAATTCTAATACATCCCCCGCAGCCTGCTGCGGGAATTTCCCAATGAGATTAGGGCGCCGCACTGGCGCAAGGGCGGCGCGCAAATTTCCCTGCCTGCTGTTCGCCCTTCTGTTGCTGCCCGGCCTTTTGCCCGCCGCCGAGCGGGTGCTGAAAATCGACCGCAGCCGCTCCTTCCTGGACGTGGATGTGGATGCGACCAAAAACTTCACGGCCCGCCTCGACGCCTACGTCGCCCGGGTGACGGTGGACGCCGCCGGGAAGATCAAGAGCGCGGTGTTCACCTTCAAGTTCGCCGACCTCAAGTCCGGCCACGACTCGCGCGATGCCGACATGATCAAGTGGCTGGGCGGCGGCACGCCCGAAGGACGGTTCGAGCTGGGGAACCTCGCCCTGACCCCCGACGGGCAGGGGCAGGCCTCGGGGCGGTTGATTTTTCATGGCGTCACCGAGCGCATCGAGTTTCCCATCAATGTTTCCCGCGCCGACGGGGCCTACGCCATCACCGGCGAGACGACCATCGATTACCGCAGCTGGAATCTTAAGGTGATCCGCAAGGCGTTACTCTTTACGGTTTCGCCCGAGGTGAAAGTGCGCTTCAAACTGACGGGGGTTCCGGTCGAAGAACCGGCGAAATAACCCGCCGCTGAAGCGTATCAGGTCCGCAGACAAAGCAGGCTTGCCTTCTTCGCTCCGCAGGTTGGTGTTTTGCCAATGAAGACGATAAAACTACTCACGGTTATTAGTTTGTTTGGTGGAATGGTGCTGGCGGCGCGGGCCTCCGCGACCGACGCGGCAAAGCCAGCCACCGAGCCCACCATCACCTATTTGGAAACCCCGAACAAGATTCCAGCCATGCCGGACGGCAGCATGGCCGCCTTTGTCATTGGCGGCGATGAGACCGCCAACCAGATCGCCCAATACGGCTTCAAGATGATCGAACAGATCGGCGGCCTGATGATCGCGGAGACCAACCGCGAGCTGGCCAACCGCGAGATCAGCGAGGCCGTCAGTCTCTTGCACCTCAAGAGCATGGAGCTGCCCAAGCCGGTCGCCGGCCGGCCCACCATCACGGCCATCAAGCGGACCAGCCTGCTGATCCGCGATCCGCGCAACGCGCCGGACGCCGCCGACACGGCCGCCTTGAACAAAATCCACTCGCAGCTGATGGCCGATCAAATCCCGGACAAGATGCTGGTGCAAAAAATCGAGCGGGCCGGCCAACCGGTCGAATGGCGGGTCTATCGTCCGATCGGCGCTTCCCAGTCCTGCCTGGCCTGCCACGGCGACCCGAAGACATTCCGGCCCGGCGTGAAAGCCGCGCTCGACCTGCTCTATCCCGAGGACAAGGCGGTGGATTACAGCGCCCGGGAATGGCGCGGCATCATCCGGGTGTCGATGACCGCCCCGGCCGCGGCGAAGTAAGAATCCTTTGGCAAGGCAGCACGGGCAGGGCGGACCGGCCCGGTCCGCCAAATGATGTCGCGGCGCACCCGGCCTTCTTGCCTCGCAGCCTCACGCCTCCAGCACGACATCCCCCTTGGGCTGGGCGATGCACGTCAGGCAGGTGCGCGCCTCCGGGGGATTGCCGGGGGCTTGGATGTAGGTAACATCGCCCCATTGCATCGCCACAACGCAGGTTCCGCAGTTGCCGGCGCGACAGCCGGAGGCGATCACAATCCCGGCATGTTCGGCGAGATCGAGCAACGTGGCGTGCGTCCCGTCCCAGGGCAGGGAGCAGGCGCTCTTGCGGAAGGTCACCAGCGGCGGCGTGGCCGGGGTTGAAGCGGTGGCCCGCGGGACCAGTCCGACCCGCTTGACGCTCAACGGGCCGAACGCCTCGAAGTGCAGGTGCAAGTCGGGCACGCCCCATTGTTTGAGGCCGCTCGTCAACGCCTCCATCATCGGCCCGGGGCCGCAATAGTAGAACCGGAAGTTGCTGGAAGGCAGTTCCCGCTGCAGCAGCTCCGGGGTGATCCGCCCGCGGATCTGATAATCTTCGCCCAACCGGTCGCCCGGGTCCGGCCGGGAGTAGCAGAGGCGCAGGTTGATGTGAGGGTGGTCGCGCCTCAGGGCCTCAAGCTCGGCCGCAAACAGCTGCTCGCGGCGGTTGCGCACGCTGTAGAAAAACCAGATCGTGCGCCGGCTCTTCTGATGCACCAGGGTGGCGAGCATGCAAAAGACCGGCGTGACGCCGATGCCGGCACCGATCAGCACCACCGGATCGGGCTCGTTGGGTTCGAGCCAGAAATTGCCCATCGGGGCGCGCAGATCGAGCAGGTCTCCCTCTTGGATCACATCATGAAACATGCCGGAGCTGAGGCCGGCCGAAGCCGCGCCGGGACCGGCCGGCGGCAGCACCCGCTTGATGCTGACACGATAGTGCCCCTGGTGCGCCCGGTCGCTCAGGCTGTAGCAACGGATCAGCTGGCTGTTCCCGTGCGTGCTGGGCAGGCGGAAGGTCAGATACTGGCCGGGCTTGAAAGAGGGCAGGGGCTTGGAGTCATGCGGCTTCAGGTGGAAGGAACAAACGGAAGGGCTCTCCACCATCTTGCGGCTGACGACAAATTTGCGAAAGCCATTCCAGGGCAACGGCTCCTCGGCGAGGCGGCGATGCCGCGTGCGTGCGGCATCCAGCTCTTCCCGCAACCGGGCGATTTCAATCTCGCGCCGGGCCTTCTCGGCGCGGACCCGTTGGAGGGCGGCGATCACGCCCAGGACCAATCGGACGATCACCAATCCGATCAGAGCGAGGCCAAGATAGGTCCAGAGCATGGCGAAAATTCTTTGGGGCGTGGTTTAAGGACGACCGGCACAGCCGGTGGCGGGGGACGTTATCAGGGAGAGACCCGCCGCAGACAAACCGAATATGGTGGAGAATCGGCTTGCGCAGGAATTTCGCAGCTTAATCTTGGCGGCGAGGTTACATCACACCTCTGCCCCGCCTTTATCCCAATGCTGTCTTGCCCGGGCCGCCCCTGCCACCGCCTCCCATGCGCCTGAGAGATTTGCTGTCGGGCCACCACCGCCGGGCTCTCACCGGCCTGCTGCTGGCCTTGGCCCTTTCGGGCCGGGTTGCCGCGGCGCCCTTGGCCGACAAGGTGACCGGCCCGGAGTCGTGCGCCGAATGCCATGTCGAGGAAATCGAAGCCTGGAAACGCACGGTGCATCGAAAGACGCTCAACGAACTGCCCCGCCGGCCGGAGACGGCCGACATGCTCCTCCGTCTGGGCCTGACGAACATGAAAACCGAGCGGCAATGTCAGGATTGCCATTTTCTGGGCAAGATCATCGACGACGAATACCAGACCGTGGCCGGCATCGCCTGCGAGTCCTGTCACGGCGCGGCCAGGGACTGGGTCAAGACGCACGGAGACTACGGAAATGGCGTGACCAAGGCGACCGAATCAGCCGAGCACCGCGCGGCCCGCCGCGCCCAGGCGGTCGCAAGCGGCATGATCAGCCCCGACAACCTTTACGTCCTCGGAGCGGCTTGTTATGGCTGTCACATCGTAACCGACGAAAAAATCACCAATGTCGGCGGCCACCCTCCCGGCAGCGCGGGTTTCAGCCTGCTGACTTGGTCCCAGGGCGAGGTCCGGCACACCATTTTGCACACGGGCAACAAGGCCAACCCCGAGGCGACGCCCGAACGCCGGCGCGAACTTTTTGTCATCGGCTCCATCCTGGAGGTGGAATTTTGTTTTCGCGCCGTGGCGCGCGCCACCACGAAGGCGGAATTCGGCGTCGCCCAGGCCCGCCGCGCCGACGCGGCCCGCAAGCTGCTCGAGAAAATCCAGGCACTCGCCCCGATGCCCGAACTGGCCGAGATCGTCGCGATCGCCCAGGCGACGGGCCTGCGCCTGAACAATGCGGCGGCGCTCACGGCCGCGGCGGATAATATCGCCGGGTTGGGGCGCAAATTGGCCGGCCGGATCAACGGCGCCCAACTGGCCGGCCTCGACATGCTGCTGCCGGGTCCGGAACACTACAAGGGCACGCCCTATCAGGTCGGGGGCGCGCCGTAGCCGGCCGCATCTCCCTCCAGCACCATGGCGAAATCCACCAGCAGCGCCCCGAATTACTCGGGTTCCCTCCCGCCCCAGGCGCCGGCCAAGCGCACCGCCGCACCGGAGCGCTGGGACAAACCCTTCAGCGCCGACATGGGGGAGGCGGAGGTGGATCTGCTCCTCGCGCACCCGCTTTTCATCTCGACCCAGCCCAGCCGCTTCCCGGCGTCGATTCCACTCCGGGGCCTTTTGAAAAACGACGCCCGCCTCCGCCGGTTTCAACGGGGTGAAATCATCGTGCGCCAGGGCGACTACGGCCACTCGGCCTTTGTGATCCTCGACGGCACGGCGCGGGTGTTTCTCAAGGAGCCGGCGGCGGAGCAACTGGGCCGCCGCCGGCAGGTCCGGCCGACCGTCTGGGGCAGTTTCAAGCGCTGGCTGCAGCGGCCGCGTTTTGCGGAGCAGACGACCAACCGCGGCTCGGCGGCGGCGCTGCAACTGACCCGCGACGGCGAGGCGCGAATTTTCCTGCAGGATGTGCCGGGCGTGCTGGAGCCCGACCGGACGCTGCAACTGGGCCCCGGGGAAATGTTTGGCGAAATCGCGGCGCTCGGCCGCACGCCCCGCACCGCCACGATTGTGGCGGACGGGGACACGCAGATGCTCGAGATCCGCTGGCAGGGCCTGCGCGAGATCCGCAAATACTCCCTTGAGTGGAAGCAGCAGATCGACCAGCGCTACCGCGAGCGCAGCCTGCGGCGCCATCTCGCGGAAACCTCGCTGTTTTGGCACCTGTCCGAGGAGGCGCTGGGATTGATCGCCGACGCCACACGGTTCGAGACGTTCGGGGAGTTTGACTGGCACCGCGCGTATCACCGTGAGCGCGAGGTCGGCGAGCGCGAGCGGCTGGAACAGGAGCCGCTGATCGCGCGGGAAGGGGACTACCCCAACGGATTGCTGCTGGTGCGCAGCGGTTTCGCCCGGGTGAGCAGCCGCTACAACCACGGCGAACGCACCGAAAGCTACCTCGGCAAGGGCGAGGCCTTCGGCCTGGGCGAGCTCATCGCGGGCTGGCAGGGAAAATTCCGGCCGCTCCGCCACAGCCTGCGCGCGCTCGGCTACGTGGACGTCCTCTTCATCCCCACCGCCGTGCTCGAGCAACACGTTTTTCCGCGGCTCACGCCGGAGCAGCTTGCCGCCCTGACGAAAAACCTCGCGCCGGAGCCCGCCGGTTCACCCCACCCCGATCACACCGGGAACAGTTTCCTGGAATTCATCGTGGCGGGGCGGTTCATCAACGGCCGCGCCGCCATGCTGATCGATTTGGACCGCTGCACGCGGTGCGACGATTGCGTGCGCGCCTGCGCGGCGACGCACGACAACAATCCGCGCTTCATCCGGCATGGGCCCGAGTCCGGCGGCGTGATGGTGGCCAGCGCGTGCATGCATTGCGTGGACCCGGTCTGCATGATCGGCTGCCCGACGGGGGCGATCCACCGGGAAAGCATCAACGGCCAGGTGGAGATCAATCCCGACACCTGCATCGGCTGCAGCGTCTGCGCGCAAAGCTGTCCCTACGGCACGATCCAGATGGTCGCGTTGCACGACGATGCGGGCCTGCCCGTGGTCACGGAGGAAACGGGCGAGCCGATCCGCCGCGCCACCAAGTGCGACCTTTGCATCGACCAGCCGGCCGGTCCGGCCTGCGTCAGCGCCTGCCCGCATGACGCCCTGATCCGGGCTGATATGCGGTCCTTCGACAATTTGAACCGATGGCTGCACCGATGAAATCATTTCTCGCCCGCCGCTGGATGCTGTCCCTCGCGACTCTCACGCTGGTCCTCGCGCTGACGCTGGCGTGGTGGCTTCTGTCGAACGCCCTGCGGCCGGTGGGGTTGTATACCGGCTGGCTGCTGCTGGGGCTGGTGTTGCTGCTGACCTTTTTCAACGCCCGCAAGAAACTGCCCTTTCTGCCGCTCCTGAACGCCAGCACCTGGTTGCAAATCCATGTCTATGCCGGCTGGCTCACCTGTTTTGTTTTTGCCTTGCACACCGGGGCCCGCCTGCCCGGAGGGCGGCTGGAATTTTTGCTCTGGCTCTGCTTCATCGTGGTGGCCGCCAGCGGCGTCTTCGGTCTCTGGCTCAGCCGGTGGCTGCCACCCCGGCTGGCCCGCTCCGGCGAGAGCCTCGTCTACGAACAGATACCCCTGCTGCGTCACCGCTTGGAGACGGAGGCAAAGGCCTTGGTGCACCAGGCGGAGGCCGAGGCGAAGTCCACCACGCTGGCGGATTTTTATGTGCGGGTGCTGGGGGACTGTTTCGCGCGCCACCCGGCGCTGCTGGCCCCGCTGGCGGGCGACGATGCGGAGTATCACCGCGTGAAGCTCGAGCTCGCCGCGTTGCGCCGCTTTCTGAACGAACGCGAGATTGCCCTGGCCGACCAGCTCGGGGAATTGCTCGAGGCCAAACGCAACCTCGATTGCCAGCTGGCGGGCCAGCGCCTGCTCAAGCTCTGGCTGTTTGTCCACATCCCGCTCACCTACGGGTTGCTCGTCCTGATCGGCGCACATGTGTGGCTGGTCCTGCATTATTCGCACCGGCTGTAACCCGATCCCACCATGCGCCGCCTGCTGCAGAGCATCATCTACAACCGCAAACTCTACGATCGTCCGCAGGATGAGTGGATCTGCGGGCGCGCGGCCGAGGGCTGTCCGTGCATTTATGGGCCCGGCCCGAAGGGCGAGTGCCGCGCCACCGGCCGGTGCCTGCCGGCGAAAAAGGGCGATCGCTGGGTCTGCACGCGGGCAATTTCCCTTGGGGCCGAATGCGAACCGGGTCCGCGACCCGACGGCACCTGCGGCTGTCCGGTGCCGCCTTGCCGTCCGCAGCGCAGCCTGCGTGCCGAGCGCGGCCGGTTGGTCTGGCTGGTGGTTTGCCTGGCGCTGGGGCTGGTCGTGCTGGCCCTGTGGGGGCAGACGCGAACCGAGTGGTCCAACCCCGGGCCGTTGACCAACCAGCATGCGGTGTCGGCTCATCGCTGCACGGACTGCCATGTGGAATCGTCCGGATTAATCCTTTCCTCCTCCGCCCGCTCGTCCCGGATCCAGCAGCACAACCAGCTTTGCATCAACTGCCACGACCTTGGGCCGCACGGCGAGTCGCCCCACGGCGTGGCCGTCTCCGAACTCCTCGATATCGCCCGCACCCAGCAGCGGGCGACGGACACGCGCCCCATCGCGTTGGCGGCCGCGCATGCGGTGGGCCCGTCCGCCGATCTGGCCTGCGCCGCCTGCCATAGCGAACACCGGGGGCAGAACCTCAACTTCAAACACCTGAGCGACCGGCAGTGCCAGGTCTGCCACCAGACGCAGTTCGCCGGCTTCGCGGCGGGCCACCCGGAATTCGCCGGTTATCCCCATGAGCGTCGCACCCGGTTGCAGTTCGACCATGTGACTCACTTTCAAAAACATTTTCCCGATCTGCGCGTGCCGGCGCCCCCGCCCACCTCCTGCGCCCAATGCCATGAACCGGCGGCGGATGGACGGCAGATGCTTGTCCGGGGCTTTGAGCAAACCTGCGCCCAGTGCCACGCCGGTCAGATCGAAGGTGTGGGCCGCGCGGGGGCCAAGGGTCTGGCGTTCCTGCGCCTGCCGGGCTTTGACCTCGCCGCGCTGCAGGCGGCCGGGGTCGGTGTCGGCGAGTGGCCGGCCTTTTCCGAAGGCGGTCTCACGCCCTTCATGCGCTGGTTGCTGGAGGGCGACGAAAAGGCGCGGACGGCGCTCGCGACCTTGGGCAACCACAGCCTCGCCGACCTGAGGTCGGCCACGCCGGCGCAAAAAGCCGCCGCCGCGCAACTGCTTTGGAGCATCAAGGGCCTGTTCGCCGACTTGGTCACACAGGGTCAGCCGGTCATCATGCGCCGCCTCGGATCTCCGGCCGGGGTGCAGGCTTCCCTGCCGCAGCGCACCGGCCAGTTTTCCGCCGATGTCGCGCTCGCCGCCCAGCAGGCGTGGCTGCCCAACCTGCTCGCGGAAGTGGCGGCCCATCGGCGCGGGGAAAAAATACCGCCCGCCCGGCCTGCGCCCGTTCGTCTCAGCGGCCCCGGACCGGCGCCGGCAGTTTCTGGAAATCCCGTGCCGGATCCCGATGATTTGCTGGCCGACTCCGCGCCTGAAACCAACCCGGCCGCTCCGGCCGGCGCGACCGCGGCCCTCCCGGCGCCACCACCCGCCGGGCTGGAATTTGATCCCGCCGAGGATCGCGTCGCGTCGGGCGGCTGGTATCGGCAGGATGACACCTACACCCTCTATTACCGGCCCGGTGGCCACGAGGATTCGTTCCTCACCGCCTGGCTTGAGGGCACGGCGGGCAACCCCGCGCCCACGGCGCAGAAAATATTCCAGCAGCTTTCCGCGGACAACTCCCCCGGGGTTTGCATGAAATGCCACACCGTCGACCGGACCGCCGCGGGCACCACGGTCAACTGGCGGGCCGCGCGGCCGGAGCCGGACGTGCGGCCGTTCACCACGTTCAAGCATACCGCGCACTTCAGCCTGATGGGCGACCAGGGCTGCGCCACCTGCCACACCATCGCGACCGGTGCCGACTATGCCGGCTCCTTCGGGGCCAATCACGACCCCGCATTGTTCCAGAGCAACTTCGTCCCGATCTCGAAGAACACCTGCACCGCCTGCCACCAGCCCGCCAAGGCGGGCGAGAGTTGTCTACAGTGCCACAATTACCACACCGGCGAGACGCAGAAATTGCGCCTGCAGTCGGCGGAAATTCCCCGCAGCGCCCCCCTCGGCCGGCCATAATTTCAGTCCGCCCATGCGCTTTCTCGCGCTCGTCTTGGTCAATCTCCGCCGGCACCACCTGCGGGCCCTCATCGGCGTCGCGGGCATCGGCTTTGGCGTGGCGGCGATGCTGACCATCCTGTCCATCGTCCACGGGGCCATCGGCATGTTCGAGCGCATCCTCGCCGTGGACTCGCACTACGTCGTGTTCGAGAAAAATGTCTCCGACCTGTTCTTCAGCAGTGTGCCGGACGAAAAGACCGCCGCCCTGCGGAAAATGGCCGGCGTCGCGTCGGCCGAGCCGCTGCTGTTTGGCCTCGTGACCTCCGGCGACCGCCCGATCATCACCTGCTTCGGCCTGGAGGCGAGCAACCCGCGCCTCGCCCAGGCTCAATGGTCCGCCGGCCGGCGCGAGGATTTCGGGCGGATCAAGGACGGCATCTGGCTCGGGGCGCGCGCGGCGGAATTTCTAGAAGCGAAGGCCGGGCAAAAAATAGCCATCGGCAAGGGCGAGTTCATCGTCGCCGGCATTTTCTCCACGGAGAACGGCTTCGAGGACGGCGGCGTTTTTTTGCCGCTGCGCGCGGCGCAGGAATTTTTCAGCCGCGCCGGGGTGGCGTCGGTCGTGGCCGTCAAATTGCGCGACGAGACCCGCGGCGCGGAGTTCAAGCGCGCCGTCGAGGCGGGCAACCCGGGCCTGCTCGCGCTCGAGAACCGCGAGTTCAACCGGAGCTACACCCAGTTCAAGATTCTGCGTTTCATGGCCTGGGCGGTGGGACTCTGCGCGTTCCTGCTCGGCGGGCTGGGCGTGGCGAACACGATGCTGCTCTCCGTGTTCAGCCGCATCCGGGAGATCGCCGTGCTGCGGGTCTGTGGTTTTTCGAAAGGGCAGGTGGCCGGGCTGATCCTGGGCGAGGCCGTGGTGATCGCGGCGGCGGGTTTGGTGCTGGGCCTGGGGCTGGGCTACGGCGCGCTCTTTGCCCTGGAGCGGGCGCCGCAGTTCCATGGTTACATCCAGGCGGTGGTGAAACCCGGCTTGCTGGCCGCCATCGCAGCCACGGCGCTGATGACTGCGGTCGCCGGTTCGCTCTGGCCCGCGCGTTTTGCGGCCCGTATCCAGCCCGCGGAGGCGCTGCGCTATGAGTGAGAGCGCCGGCAATTTGTAACGTATTAATTGACGAATTGACATGTCCAAGAACGAACCACTCGTCTCGGCCCGCGGCCTGCG
>LNFM01010089.1_pt1 | contig 13463 bp, 7 predicted proteins | sample 596031 | NCBI WGS metagenome assembly LNFM01 (sample SAMN04254537, study PRJNA301005) | activated carbon metagenome | isolation source: dual media filters at the Ann Arbor, Michigan drinking water treatment plant | place: USA: Ann Arbor
GGACGACGCGCCAGGCGTGACAGGCGGGCGGCCAGGTCTGCGAACGCTGATCGCGCTCACCATGCTTCTGATCGCCTCACTAGGTGCCGGTATCGCCGGCTGGGCCGCGATCAAGCAGCAGGACGCGACCAATCTCGAGCGCCGTCTCGCGCAGGCCCAGACGATGGAGCTTGCCGACCGCATGCCGTTGATAGATGCCAGCCGCTCGGCGCGCCTGCTGCAAGAACGGTTGGAGCACCACCTCGACGACGCCAATCGTCTCCAGAAATTGGCCGACGCAGCCCGGCAAGCAGATCCGGCGCGAGCGCAGTGCTATTCCCTCGATGCGCAGGAGGCACAACTGCTCGCGAATGCGCTGAGACCGTTCGTCGAGTTCCTGCCCAATATTCTCGCGCCCGCCAACTCGCTGGACGAGCGGCGCATCGGTCTCGTGGCCGTCGGCTCACTGCAAAGACGCGGATTTCAGGCCCAGTGGATCGAGGCAGCCGCCGATCCGAACTCGGGCGGACAGGCACGGATAACCTATCTCGAGAAAGAGCGTATCGAGATCTTTGACGAGCAGGTGCTCGGCCTGGCCATCGTCGTCGTTGGGCTGGTCGCATCGCTGGTCGGGCTGACTCTGGCCGACCTGAGCGGCGCACGGCCGGGTGTCGCTATCGCTCTCTACCTTCTCGCCATCGCCGGCGCTGGTGGCGCCATTGCCACGGCACTCTGGATTGACGACACACTCATCGGCATCGTCGGCGGCGTGGCGACGGCGTTTGCATTTCTGGTCGGCGTCGCTTGGCTGCTTGGTTGGCTCGGTACAGCGCGACCGACAGACGAGCCGCTGCAGCCGCAGGGCATCGATCAAGGCGGATTCGCGGGCGGCTCCGTGCAGATCCAGGAGACCCACCACGGCTTCTCGCGTCTGCTCATCGTCGCGATTGCTCTGGCTGCACTGGTCAGCTCGGTGATCGGCTACTGGTACGCCGTGTCGGGCTCGCGCGGCGACGATGCAGCGCACGAGGCCTACCAGCAGCAACTCGATGTGGTGCGGCGCTCCGGCCGGGCGAGCACGGCGGTCATCACCACCTTCGAGGGGCTCTCCGATCTCTATGAGCGGCGCGTCCGATGCCGGGCCGCACGCAATCGCTCGGCCCTGGCGGGCGAGGGACGCATCACCGAGCCCTCGGCAATCGCAAGCCTCGACGAGGTCGCCCGTTGCGGATCGCTTACCGACACGAATGGCGATCCGCGTGGACTGATCGATCTCGACCGCCGCTTCGGGCCGCAGGCAGACACGCGTTTCCCTTTACGCCTGCAGCAGCATGTGACGGGGGTCACTGAGCACGCAAACACGGCAGAGTCTCTCGCTCTGTGGGACGGCTACGGCGAGCTAGCCGCATTCTGGCACGCCAAAACCACGTCGTTTCTCGCCGGTCTGACCATCATCGCCATTGCGCTCTACGTCCTCGGGCAGGCGTTGGCCATGGTGCAACTCGGCGTCGCCCGCGCCATGGCTGCATGTGGCATCGCGATGACGCTCGGCGCCCTCGGCTGGTCGGCTCTCACCTGGGCGAGACCGTTGCCGACCGGGTCAGCGAGCACTAAAGCTGGGTGCGACGTTCCCGCCTCGCTCGACGCCGGTATGGCGGCTTTGCAGTCGACCTATCGGATGCGGGCATCTGCACACAACTACGCGCTCGGCTCGTTGAAGTTGATCGCCGCGGATTCGACAACGGACTTCGCAAGCGCCATCTCGTCGCTTGAATGTGCCGTCGAGTTCCGCGCAAGCTTGGCGCTCGCCTATCACGACCTCGCTGGCGCCGCAGCCCTGAGCCAATCCGCCCACAAGGGGCAATCCTATTACAGCCTCCCGACCAAGGAGCGGCTCGACGACATCGAGCGCAGTGCGCGTCTCGGCATCGACATCCAGAGACGCCTCGAGCTCGCCCCCAACGCTTATGCGCTCAACTCACACGCGGTGGCACTTTGGGGCCTCGGTGTTCGCGACGGCAAGATCGAGCTAATTCGGCAAGCTCTCGACCTCGTCGACCGGGCAATCGCTATCGCCGAGCGCCTCGAACGGGACCGCATCAGAGTGTCGGCCGAACCAGAGAAGAACCTCTATCCTTGGCTGTCGGTGCTGCCGCTGCTGCATCTCAACAGAAGCTTGTTCCTCATCGCTACGGACCGCCTCGACGAGGGTCGCGCTGCGGCGGAGCGCGCGCTCACCTTTGGCGTCAACCGCGACTGGTCGCTCGGGGCAACGATGATCACAGCGACTGGCCTGCTCGATGCCAATTGCGAGCGGCTGCATCCAGCGGCTCGTTGCGTCGCGATCCGTCTCGCTCTCGCAGACTACAAGCGAGCGCTGCTCGAGGGCGCATGGGAGCCAGAAGCGAAGATCAAGACGGGGCGCATTCCAGGCGCCGCACTGGTCGTCGCGCCGAGCCAGGTCTCGCTCGCGGTGCGCATCGGCGACTTCGACCCCGACAAGGATCGTCTTTCCGTGATCTGGTCCGTCACCGATCCTCAGTGGGGCGTGCAAGACGCTCTCACCAACATCGTGCCGCCTGCCACGCAGTCCGATTTGCGGGTCATCAAGGATCGCGGCGTGTACTTGAAGCGCAACGTCCTGCCGGGCGGCGGCTACAGGCGCTGCCTGTCGCCGGGGCAGTACACGGCTGAGGTTTTCCTCAATGGGCGGCTCGAGACGTCGGTAGCGGCCGAACTCAAAGGTCCTGCCCTGACCGCGGCAAGACTGGAGGTGATCAACCTTGCCTTCTGCCACCCGGTCGGCTGGACGGTGGCGCCTCCGCCGGAGGGTACCGGCTGGAGCGCCGAGCCGATGGTGAGCTTTCTCAACCAGAAGGGAGCCGCAGCGGCCTATCTGCTCGCCATTCCAATGCCGCAAACCGCGCAGGCCGACGCGGCGGCCGCAGACGACGCAGCTGTCAACAGGGCACTCGGGCTTCTCGCGCGCCGCCACCCCGACGCGGGCACGACGGAGGCGCTGAAAGCTCGCCTGAAGCCGTGTGACAAGGCCGGCACCGGCGATATCGCTCGTGGATTGGCCCGGTCGGGAAGCGGCCTGGCGCATATCGCGCTCATCCTGGTGGATGCTCTCGATGGGGTGCCCCCATGCAGTATCATGAACACCGTCACGCTCATGCATTGAACGTATTTGCAGAGCACCCCGACAGCCGAGCCTGTCCTGCCTTAAAACAAGGCAGGACATGCCAGTTCCGCAGCTTGCCCTTTTTGTGCACTGCACACTACATGCTTGGGTATGGCTCAGGCGACGCTTAACATTCTGGTCATCGACGCCAACCGCATCCGTGCCTCGATCATCGAGGAAGGCTTGCGGGAGACCGGAGGTGTGCGCGTCACGGTGCTCGACGACGTCAACGGCCTGATGCGCCGCATCGCCGAGATCGACCCCGACGTGGTGGTGATCGATCTCGAGAGCCCCAACCGCGACACCCTCGAGCACATGTTCCAGCTGTCGCGCGCCGTGAAGCGGCCCGTGGCCATGTTCGTCGACAGCACCGATCAGCGATCGATCGAGGCCGCCATCGATGCCGGCGTCGCCGCCTACGTGGTGGATGGCCTGAAGAAAGAGCGCATTCGTCCGGTGCTCGACACGGCGATCACGCGCTTCAAAGCGTTCGAGCGGTTGCGACGCGAGCTTGAGGTCGCAAAGGGCGAACTCACCGAGCGCAAGTGCATCGAGCGAGCCAAGGGCATTCTGATGCGCACGCGCGGCCTCAGCGAGGAGCAAGCCTATGCACTGCTGCGCAAGACGGCCATGAATCAGAGCCGCCGCATCGCCGAGATTGCCGAGAGCCTCGTCACGGCGGCGGGTTTGCTCGGCGGAGAGGTGGACGGATGACGCCGAGTGAACGTTCGACGGCAGGCAACGAGGTCATTCGGGCGGGGTTCATTCCACTGGTCGATGCGGCACCGCTGGTGGTGGCGAGCCGGCTCGGGTTTGCCGAGGCCGAAGGCTTGCGCATCGAACTTCTGCGCGAGACCTCCTGGGCAACGCTGCGCGACCGGCTTGCCGTGCGCCACCTCGATATCGCGCACATGCTTGGGCCTATGGCGCTCGCTGACAGCCTGGGCCTTACACCACTTCCAGTCGGCCTCATCGTGCCGATGGCACTTGGCACAGCCGGCAATACGGTCACCGTCTCGCGCGCGGTGCGGGCCGAGTTGGCGGAGCTGGGCGCGGGCACGAGCCTCGACGCATCCTCGACGGCTGAGGCCGTCGCCCGCCTGACCGCCGATCGGCAAAGGACCGGGAAACCGCCGTTGACCATTGCCATCGTCCACCCCTACTCCGCGCACCACTATCAGCTCGCCTATTGGCTCGGCTTCGCCGGTGTGCGGCCCGGTATCGATGTCGAGTTGGTGATCGTGCCTCCCTCGCTGATGACGGCTGCTCTCGAGAGCGCGCGCATAGATGGCTTTTGTGTCGGCGAGCCGTGGGGTAGTGCCGCCGTCGCACTCGGTGCAGGACATGTTCTCACGACCAGCGCGCACATCTGGCATCGCAGTCCCGACAAGGTTCTGGGTGTCCGCCACGCATTCGCCGAGGCCTCGCCCGAGCGTCTCGGCCGGCTCCTCCGCGCGATCTACAAGGCAGCTTGCTGGTGCGACGACGCCGCTAATCACCAACAGTTGGCGCGGCTCCTGTCCGCTAGCGAAATCATTGGCCAGCCGGCAGAGGTGATCACCTCGGCACTGGCTATGAGGGGAGCCGGTGGCCCCGCCGCTACGACATGCGGAGACGGATTTCTGTCGTTCGCAGCTGACGGCGCGATGCTGGCGCGTGAGTCGCACGCCGTGTGGTTCTATTCGCAGATGGTGCGTTGGGGACAGGCGACGCTCGATGCAAAGGCCATTGCCGCCATCAAGTCGGTCTATCGGCCTGATCTTTTCAGCGCGGCAGTCGAGACCAAAAGCGGCGACACAGCCTCGGACGTAGCGTTCTTCGACGGCACCAGTTTTGATGCGACCGATATTCCCGGCTATCTGCGCCGGTTCGCTATCCGCGAGGCATAGTGCTGCTGCGCTGTGGGTGCCGCATAAAATTCGTGCAACCGCCTTTCCATCAGGCGCCATCGCGCACTCCCGCCAACCTGGGGCCGCGATCGAAACCCCCGAATGCACTTGAAAATAGCACTTTCTTGCTGCTGGCACGAACTGGCACACATTCTGCAATGCATTAACCGTAGCTGGCTCCTCAGCTCCCGCAACGAGGCCCAATGACGGGCCGCCTGGCAGCGCTGCCGACTTTGGATCGACGCCCCTTCTCGCGAGGGTCGCCAGTCCTCAAGTCGCAGCGCTTTTTTTTGCTCGGAGCCCGCCCCCAACACGACGTTGCCCGGCCGCAGCCCAGGGCAACCGAAAGGAGACTGAGAGATGAGCACGAGGAAGACGACGATGAGCGCAACGATCGGGCGACGCGATTTCCTGCGCCAGTCCACTGCGGCAGCGGCGACCGCCACGCTCATCTCATCGATAAAGGCTGCATTTCCGTCCGGCGCCTTCGCGCAGGGCGCGGGGCCCGAGGTCAAGGGCACCAAGCTCGGCTACATCGCGCTGACGGACGCATCCCCTCTCATCATCGCCAAGGAAAAGGGCATCTACGCCAAGTACGGCCTACCCGACATGGAGATCCTGAAGCAGGCCTCCTGGGGCGCCACGCGGGACAACATGGCCCTCGGCACGAAAGCCAACGGCATCGACGGCGGCCACATCCTCCGCCCGAAGGCGCACCTCTACACGACCGGCAAAGTCATGCAGAACGGCCAGCCCCTGCCGATGTACACGCTGCTGAACCTCAACGAGGACGGTCAGGGCCTTTCGGTCTCCAACGAGTACAAAGACCTGCCCGTCGGCACTGACGCCACGCCGCTGAAAGAGGCCTTCGCCAAGAAGCGCGCGGCCGGCAAGGAAGTGAAGGTGGCGATGACCTTCCCCGGCGGCACGCACGACCTCTGGATTCGATACTGGCTCGCTGCCGGCGGCATCGATCCCGACAAGGACATCTCGACCATCGTCGTCCCGCCACCCCAGATGGTGGCGAACATGAAAGTCGGGAACATGGATGCCTTCTGCGTCGGCGAGCCCTGGAACGAGCAGCTCGTCAACCAGGACATCGGCTTCACCGCCGCCACAACGGGTGAGATCTGGTTCAAGCATCCCGAGAAAATCCTCGGCATGCGCGCGGATTGGGTCGACGCCAATTCCAAGGCGGCGCTCGCCATCGTAATGGCCACGATGGAGGCCCAGCAGTGGTGCGACAAGCTCGAGAACAAGGACGAGATGGCCAGCATCATCGGCCGCCGCCAATGGTTCAATGTTCCTGTTCCCGACATCGTTGGCCGCATCAAAGGTGACATCAATTACGGTCGCGGCAAGACGGTCAAAGGCTCCGATCTGCGGATGAAGTTCTGGGGCGACAAGGGCGAGGTCTCCTATCCCTGGAAAAGCCTCGACACGTGGTTCGTCACGGAGAACATCCGCTGGGGCAAGTTCGAACCGACGCTCGACGTCAAGGCCCTCGTCGACAAGACCAACCGCTCGGATCTTTGGATCGAGGCGGCAAAGGCCCTCGGGGTTGCCGGCCACCCCACCGGTGACAGCCGCGGTATCGAGAAGTTCTTCGACGGCAAGACCTTCGATCCAGCCGATCCGCAGGCTTATCTCAAATCCCTCTCGATCAAGCGCGCTGCGGTCTGATCGCCGAAGCGCCGCCCATCCCACAGCAGAGAGAAGCTCACCATGTCTGCCAACGCCAACCGGCCTCAGTTGGTCGTCGCCTCGGGAGCGCGCCTCGGCGCTTCCAAGCCGGCCCCGTCTGTGATCGTACCGCTGAAGCGCCCGAAAGACTCACGCTGGGCCTTCCTGCGACCGATGTTTGTGAGCTGGCTCACCAACATCCTGCCACCGCTCATCGTGCTGGCGGCAGGCTTGATCGTGTGGGAACTCGCCTGCTCCAGCCCGAAATCCAGCCTGCCCGCACCGTCGAAGATCTGGACGGATTCGCGCGACTTGATCGTCGATCCGTTCTTCGTCGCCGGGCCGCAGGACATCGGCCTTGGACTGCGCGTGCTCACGTCGCTCGAGCGCGTCGCGATCGGCTTCGGCCTCTCGGCGGTCGCTGGCGTCCTGCTCGGCGCCCTGGTCGGACAGAGCGTGTGGGCCATGCGCGGGCTCGATCCGATCTTCCAGATCCTGCGCACAGTGCCGCCGCTCGCCTGGCTTCCGATCTCGCTGGCCGCATTCCGCGACGCCAATCCCTCGGCGATCTTCGTGATCTTCATCACAGCGATCTGGCCGATCATCATCAATACGGCCGTCGGCATCCGCAACATTCCGCAGGATTACCGCAACGTCGCGGCTGTCCTGCGCCTCAATCCGATCGAGTTCTTCTGGCGGATCATGATTCCATCGGCAGCGCCCTACATCTTCACGGGCTTGCGGATTGGCATCGGCCTTTCGTGGCTCGCGATCGTCGCGGCGGAGATGCTTACCGGCGGCGTCGGCATCGGCTTCTTCATCTGGGACGCGTGGAATTCCTCGCGCCTCTCCGACATCGTCGTCGCCCTCGCCTACATCGGCATCGTCGGCTTCATCCTCGACCGCATCGTCGCGGCCGTCGGCCACGTCGCGACGCGCGGCACCCAAGCCTCCTGAGGAGACTGCTCATGATCGCCCCCGTAGAGCCCCGCTCGCACACCCTCGAGATGCCATTCGCTGCCGGCCGCTCATTCCTGAAGGTCGACCGGATCTCTAAGTCCTTCAGCCGCGGATCGGCAACCACCGAGGTGCTCCGCGAGGTGAGCCTCGGCATCGAAAAAGGCGAGTTCGTCTCGATCATCGGCCACTCCGGCTGCGGAAAATCGACGTTGCTGAACCTCGTCGCCGGTCTCACGCAGGTATCGCACGGGGCCATCCTCCTCGAGGATCACGAGGTGAACGCGCCCGGGCCCGAACGGGCCGTCGTTTTCCAGAACCACTCACTTCTGCCGTGGCTGACGGTCTACGAGAACGTGGCGCTCGCCGTCGACAAAGTGTTCGGCTCGAGGAAGCCAAGAGCCGAGCGCAGAGCATGGGTGATGCACAATCTCGAACTCGTGCAGATGGCTCACGCCAAGGACAAGCGCCCGGCGGAGATCTCAGGCGGGATGAAGCAACGGGTCGGCATCGCGCGCGCTCTGTCCATGGAGCCGAAAGTGCTGCTGCTCGACGAGCCATTCGGCGCGCTCGATGCCCTGACCCGCGCGCACTTGCAGGACAGCGTCATGCAGATCCATGCACGCCTCGGCAACACCGTGATCATGATCACGCACGACGTGGACGAGGCCGTGCTGCTGTCCGATCGCATCGTCATGATGACCAACGGTCCGGCTGCGACCATCGGCGAGATCCTCGATGTCCAGCTGCCGCGTCCACGCCGGCGGCTCGAACTCGTCGCACATCCCATTTACCTCGCGATGCGGGAGGCCGTGCTCAAGTTTCTCTACGAGCGCCATGCCCAGCCCGCCCTTCTGGCAGCCGAGTAACCGGGCCAGCTACCGACGGAGATCCCGACATGGGCAAAGAGAAGCTGGTCGTGGTCGGCAACGGCATGGCGCCGGGCCGCGCGCTGGAGAAACTGTTCGAGCTGGCGCCCGACGCCTACGACGTCACGATCTTCAACGCCGAGCCGCGCGTGAATTACGACCGCATCATGCTGTCGCCCGTGCTCTCCGGCGAGAAGACGTTCGAGGAGATCGTGATCCACGGCGACGGCTGGTACGTGAAGCACGACGTCACGCTCTACAAGGGACACAAGGTCGTCGAGATCGATCGGAACGCGCGAACCGTGACCTCGGCGGAGGGCGTGACGGCGGCTTACGACAAGCTGATCATCGCGACGGGCTCGATGCCGATCGTAATCCCGGTGCCGGGCCACGATCTGGCGGGCGTTCTCACCTACCGCGACCTCGACGACGTGCACGCCATGCTGCTCGCCGCCAAGCGCGGCGGTCGTGCCGTCGTCATCGGTGGCGGCCTGCTCGGGCTCGAAGCCGCGGCCGGTCTGCGCGAGCAGGGTATGGATGTGACGGTCCTGCACCTCATGCCGACGCTGATGGAGCGCCAGCTCGATCCGGCAGCCGGTCATCTGCTGCAGAAAGCCGTAGAGGCGCGCGGCATCCGCGTCATCACCAGGGCCAACACCAAGGCGATCGCCGGTTCGGACATCCGCCTGGGACCGGCCCGCGTCACTGCGGTCGAGCTGGAGGACGGCACCACGCTCGCGGCCGACATCGTCGTGATGGCCGTCGGCATCCGACCGAATGCGGGCCTTGCCAAGGCGGCGGGGCTCGAGGTCAAGCGCGGCGTCGTCGTCGATGAAACCATGCGCACCTGCGATCCGGCAATTTTCGCGCTCGGCGAATGCGCCGAGGCCGAGGGGCAGGTATTCGGCCTCGTCGCTCCGCTCTACGAGATGGCGAACGTGGTGGCCGCCCAGCTCGCCGGCGAGAATGGCGCCGAGTTCCGAGGCAGCGCCACGGCGACAAAGCTGAAAGTGACGGGCATCAACCTCTTCTCGGCGGGCGATTTCGCCGATGCCAAGGATCGCGAGGAGATCGTGCTCCGCGACGCGGCGCGCAACGTCTACAAGCGGCTCGTCCTGAAAGACGACAAGCTGATCGGGGCCGTTCTCTTCGGCGACACCGGCGACGGTGCCTGGTTCTTCGATCACATCCGGCGCGGCACGGACATTGCGGCTCTCCGCGAGACCCTCATCTTTGGTCCAGCCTTTGCGGGAGGCGCCAACGCGGACCCTACGGCGGCCGTTGCAGCGCTTCCTGACGATGCCGAGATCTGCGGCTGCAACGGCGTGTGCAAGGGACGGATCACGGGCGCCATCGAAACGCTCGGTCTCAAGACGCTGGACGATGTGCGCGCGCACACGAAGGCCTCGGCGAGCTGCGGGTCCTGCACAGGGCTCGTCGAGTTGCTGCTCAAATCCAAGCACGGCGACGCCTACAATCCTGCCGCCGTGCAACCGATGTGCCCGTGCACCGACCACGGCCACGACGACGTGCGCCGATACATCGTCGCAAAGGGGGTCAAATCGATCCCGGCGCTGATGCAAGCGCTCGAGTGGAAGACCTCATCGGGCTGCGCGAAGTGCCGGCCGGCGCTCAACTACTACCTGCTCGCCACATGGCCCGGCGAGTACGTGGACGACAATCAATCCCGCTACATCAACGAACGCGTGCACGCCAACATCCAGAAGGACGGCACCTTCTCGGTGGTGCCGCGCATGTGGGGCGGCATGACCAGCGCGAGCGAGCTGCGCGCCATCGCCGACGTCGTCGACAAGTTCAAGATCCCCTCGGTGAAGGTTACGGGCGGTCAACGCATCGACATGCTGGGCGTCAGGAAGCAGGACCTGCCCGCCGTGTGGGCGGACCTCAACAAGGCCGGCATGGTATCGGGAGCCGCCTACGCCAAGGGCCTGCGCACGGTAAAGACCTGCGTTGGCACGGACTGGTGCCGGTTCGGCACGCAGGATTCCACCGGCCTCGGCATCAAGATCGAGAAGTTCATGTGGGGCTCGTGGACTCCGGCCAAGGTCAAGATGGCGGTATCGGGCTGTCCGCGGAACTGTGCCGAGGCGACGTGCAAGGACGTCGGCGTGATCTGCGTAGAGTCGGGCTACGACATTCACTTCGCCGGCGCAGCTGGCCTCGACATCAAAGGGACGGAAGTGCTCGGTCACGTCTCCACCGAGGCCGAGACGATCGAGGTGATCGCCGCGCTGGTCCAGCTCTATCGCGAGCAGGGGCGATATCTCGAGCGCATCTACAAATGGGCCAAGCGCGTCGGCATCGACACGATCCGCGCACAGGTTCTCGACGACGTCGAGCGCCGCCGCGTCCTCTATGACCGCTTCGTACACTCGCAGAAGTTCACGCAGATCGACCCATGGGCCGAGCGGGCTGCAGGCAAGGACGCCCACGAGTTCCGCCCGCTTGCAGACCTCGCACGGGCGGAGGCAGCGGAATGACTATGATGGATACCGCCTGGATCGACATCGGCGAGCTCGATGACATTCCTCGCGAAGGCGCGCGCATCGTTCGCACCGCTGCGGGTTGCCTCGCAGTGTTCCGCACCGCGGACGACGCCATCTTCGCGATCGACGACAAATGCCCGCACAAGGGCGGACCGCTCAGCGAAGGCATCGTGCATGGCCACTCGGTGACCTGCCCGCTGCACAACTGGGTGATCTCGCTCGACACCGGCAAGGCCCAAGGCGCCGACGTCGGCGCGACGCGATCTCACCGGATCAAGGTCGAGGCGGGCCGCATCTTGTTGGATGCGGAAGCTCTCCTGCCGGCCGACGACGCCTAGTCGAGCACCACGACAGATCGGAGTGACCGATGCACGGCGACAGCTGGACGCGCACCACTTGCCCCTACTGCGGCGTCGGTTGCGGCGTGCTCGCACGGGCGCGCGGCGACGGCACTGCCGAAATCAAGGGTGACCCAGAGCACCCGGCAAACTTCGGCAGGCTCTGCTCGAAGGGCTCGGCACTCGGAGAGACCTTGTCTCTCGACGACCGCCTGCTGCACCCGTCAATCGACGGCACGCGCGCGACCTGGAGCGACGCACTCGATCTCGTGGCTCAGCGCTTCGCGGAAGCGATCCGCGAGCATGGCCCCGACAGTGTCGCGTTCTACGTCTCGGGCCAGATCCTGACCGAGGACTACTACGTCGCCAACAAGCTGATGAAGGGGTTCGTCGGCTCCGCCAACATCGACACCAACTCCCGCCTGTGCATGGCCTCATCGGTAGCCGGCCATCGGCGCGCGTTCGGGACCGACACCGTTCCCGGCTGCTATGAGGATCTCGAGACGGCCGACCTCGTCGTGCTGGTCGGCTCGAACCTGGCCTGGTGCCACCCCGTCCTCTATCAGCGCCTGATCGCGGCCCGCCAGGAGCGCGGCACCAAGGTCATCGTGATCGATCCCAGGGTCACGGCCACCTGCGAGATCGCCGACCTGCACCTCGCTCTGACGCCCGGCTCAGACGTCGCACTGTTTAATGGATTGCTTGCCCACCTCTCAGCCGCCGGGCGGATCGATCGGGGCTATGTCAGCGCGCACACGACAGGCCTCGAGGCCGCGCTCGCCGCAGCCTCGACGATGAGCCTTTCCGAGATCGCCGCCACGACTGGACTACGGCCGACCCAGCTTGCCGACTTCTACGAGATGTTCGCCGAGACCGAGCGCGTCGTTACGGTCTACAGCCAGGGTGTCAACCAGTCGTCGGCAGGAACCGACAAGGTCAACGCGATACTGAACTGCCATTTGGCCACCGCGCGCATCGGAAGCCTTGGCATGGGGCCATTCTCGGTGACTGGGCAGCCGAACGCCATGGGCGGACGCGAGACCGGCGGGCTCGCCAACATGCTCGCCGCGCACATGGAGCTTGCCGACCCCGTCCACCGTCGCATCGTCGCCAACTTCTGGGGCGCGCCACGCCTGGCCGAGAAGCCTGGCCTGAAAGCCGTCGATCTCTTTCGCGCCGTTGGCGATGGCCGGATCAAGGCACTCTGGATCATGGGCACCAACCCGGCCGTCAGCCTTCCCGACGCCGATAGCGTGACGCGCGCGCTTGCCGCTTGCCCGTTCGTCGTCGTCTCTGATGTCGTGGCCGACACCGATACGTTGCGCCACGCGCATGTCCGTCTTCCAGCCACGGCCTGGGGCGAGAAGGACGGCACCGTCACCAACTCGGAGCGGCGCATCTCGCGCCAGCGCAAATTCCTGCCGCCACCCGGCGATACTCGTCCCGACTGGTGGCAGCTTGCCGAAGTTGCCCGCCGCATGGGCTTTGCCGACGCCTTCGACTGGCAGCACCCTTCCGAAATCTTCGCCGAATATGCGCGACTGACAGCGACCGGCAACAACGGCTCGCGCGATCTCGACATCGGTGCGCATGGCGCCATCACGCCGGCCGACTACGAAAAGCTGGCACCGTTCCAATGGCCGCAACCGAATGGCGACACGCCACGGGAGACACGCTTCTTCGCCGATGGCCGCTTCTTTACCCCGGATCGTCGTGCACGCTTCGTCGCGACGCCATTCCAAGCACCGGTCCAGCAGACGAGCCCGCGATACCCGCTGATCCTCAACACGGGCCGGCTGCGCGATCATTGGCACACCATGACGCGGACGGCGAAATCCGCGCGCCTCATGGCCCATGCTCCGGAGCCCACGGTCGAGGTGAGCCCCACCGATGCCGTCGCGTTGGGGCTGATGAACGGTGGCATCGCGGAAATCGAGAGTGCCAGCGGGCGGGTCTTGATGCGAGTCGCCGTCACCGACACGCAACGACCTGGCAGCATCTTCGCACCAATGCACTGGACGAGTGTAGTCGCCAGTCAGGCTCGCATCGATACGCTC
>LNFM01010090.1_pt1 | contig 13463 bp, 8 predicted proteins | sample 596031 | NCBI WGS metagenome assembly LNFM01 (sample SAMN04254537, study PRJNA301005) | activated carbon metagenome | isolation source: dual media filters at the Ann Arbor, Michigan drinking water treatment plant | place: USA: Ann Arbor
TGACCCAGCCCTGGACGGGGAAGCCGTGCTCGATCACCGCCCCCCAGAGGATCAGCACATTGATCCCGGAATATTGCCGGCCGGTGGCGGCGTTTTTCGGCATGGCGAGCGGCGCCTTCGCCGCCGCCGTGCCCCAAGGCTGGACCCAGGGCACGCGGCCGGCCTCCAGTTCACCGATGATCTTGGCGGTGATTTCGTCATAGAGGCTCGTCCGGTCGGAGCCGGAACGGGCGGTGCGGTTATGTCTGGACATCGCGGATCTCCGCGACGGGCGCCGGGAGCCTCTCTCCCAGCCCTCAACCCGTCACGGAAACCCGTCCGCACTCTCACTCTCGGGGCGTTGCGGGGTGTCCCCGCAGAAGGGGTCGGCCGAGACCCTGGGCTCGGCCGCAGGGGAAGGCTTTCCCCGCATCTTTGAGATAGTATGAATTATCGTAGTTAAGCTACGATGGCAGAACCGGATCCAAACTTGGCGAAGCCTTCGAATTGTTGCTATAATCGTAGTATGCCTACGACTCACAGGACCAAGCTAAATCGGCTCTATACCCGCCTGGCGCCGGGCACGCCGCTGACCCCCAAGGACCTCGCCGCCCTGGGGATATCGGCCGATCTCGCCGTCCATTATGTCCGTGCTGGCTGGCTGCAACGGCTGGCGCGCGGCGTCTATTGCCGGCCGAACGATCCGCCCGCCTTGCACCCGAGCCTCACCCTGCTGCAGCGGAGCTTCGACGGATTGCATGTCGGCGGCAAGTCCGCGCTCGACTGGCATGGCATACGCCAATACCTGTCCCAACGGCCTGTGCTCCATCTTTACGGCTGGAGGGCAGGGCGCCTTCCCGAGTGGTTCACCCAGCGCTTTCCGGCCGAGTACCATCGCAAGCGGCTGTTCAAAGAGGAGCCCGGTGCGCTGCTTCACGTCCGGTCCTTCGAAAATCGCAAGGGCGGGCCGCTCGTCTCGGCGCCGGAACGTGCATTGCTGGAGGTGCTGAGCGAGGTCGGCGTCCGGCAGCCGCTGCAGGAAGCGCGCGAGCTGGTCGAGAGCACTTACAGCCTGCGTGCCGATGTGCTGCGCGACCTGCTCAAGCGCTGCACCAGCGTAAAGACCGTGCGCCTGTGCCTGCAGCTCGGCCGCGATCTCTCCCAGCCCTGGGTCGGCAAACTCGATCCGTCTCAATTGCCCAAAGGCAGCGATCGGCCGTGGGTGTCCCGTTCCAGTGACGGGCTCCTGGTGCTGAAGCCATGAACCAGGTCTATCTCGACAGCGCACGGCTGCTGACGCGCGTCGCGCCGCTCGTGCTCGTCGACGACACGTTCGCGCTCAAGGGCGGCACGGCCATCAATCTCTTCGTGCGCGACATGCCGCGGCTCTCGGTCGATCTCGACCTGGTGTTTCCTGATCATTCCCTGCCGCGCGAACAGGCGCTCAAGCGCATCAACGAAGCTATCCGCCAGTCCGCCGCGCGTCTGCAGAAGCAGGGCTTCCAGACTCATGCGCCAGCCGCGGCGGATTCCGGCGAGACCAAGCTGCTGGTGCGGCGAGGCAGCATCGAGGTCAAGATCGAGGTCAACTTCGTCATGCGCGGGACCGTCCATCCGGCGCGCAGGGGGTCGCTGACACAGACTGCGCGCGACACGCTGCAGGCGGATCTCGACATCCCGGTCGTGTCGCTTGAGGACGTGTATGGCGGCAAGCTGGTGGCGGCGATGGACCGCCAGCATCCCCGCGACCTGTTCGACGTTCTGCAGCTCTTCGCGCATGAGGGAATCACCGCCGGCATCCGCCGAGCGTTCGTCGTCTACCTCGCGAGCCATAATCGGCCGGTCCACGAGGTCCTGTTTCCGTCGTTGCGCGACATCGGCCAGGAGTTCGAACACAATTTCACAGGCATGACCGCCGAACCCGTCGAGCTCGATGCGCTCTTAGCGGCGCGCGAGCGCATGATGCGTGAGCTTCAGCAAGGCCTAAGCGCCGATGAACGCCGGTTCCTGCTGTCCTTGGTCGCTGCAGAGCCCGAATGGTCGCTGCTGGGTGTGCCGCATCTGGAGCAGCTCCCCGGTCCGCGCTGGAAGGTGCAAAACCTGGAACGGCTTCGGAAGGCCAACGCCCGGAAGTTCGCCGATCAATCGGACGCGCTCATCCGGTTACTGGAGTGAGCGTTGGTTAACGACGCTGAGAACCAAAGGTTGGGGAAGACCATACTCAGTAGGGGGGGCTGAATGTATCTAAAAAAATTGGGGCTGAATAGTTTTCGCTCCTTCGAGCAGGCGGAAATTCCCCTCTGCGAAGACCTTACGATCCTTGTCGGCGAGAACAACGGCGGCAAGAGCAACGCCATCGATGCGATCCGGCTGCTGACGACGCCGTTGGGTGGGCGGCGTGAGCTCTATTGCGAGACGACGGACATCCGGTTCGGTAGCACGGAGCGGAAGTTCTCGCTGACCGCGTCCTTTGCGGAGCTTAACCCCGCGCAGAAGGGGCGAATGATCTCGGCTGCGACGGATGCGGCGATAACAGGATGCGTGTTCGGGGTGAAGTATGACGAGACGACCGGCCGCTTTCCGATCCGTCCCCAATTGTGGGCGGGGGCCCAGCAGGGCAATCCCGAGCCCGGATGCCATGAGTGGATCCGGCACGTATACTTACCGCCGCTGCGCGATGCGAAGAGGTCACTCGCCTCAGGCAATCCAACTCGCATCTACGCGCTGCTGAACCATTTCTTGGAAGGGAAGGCCCCTGAGGAACTCGCGAAATCCTTGCGACGCGGAGCTGACGCCGAGATCCTCGGCAAGGTCGGCGGGGCGGTCGAGGTCGGTCTCACTGCGCTGACCGCTGGCGTCCGTCGCCAGGCGGCCTCGCTTGGCTTTGCGAACGACGAGAAGTTGATCGATATCGCGCGCGACCTGCGGTTCAAGCTCGCCGATCATGGCATCGAGCCGGAGGACCTGCGTTACTCGGGACATGGGTACGCGAACCTTCTCTACATGGCGACGATTGCCGTCGAACTGGAGAAGGTGAACGACGCGGATCTCACGCTCTTCCTGGTCGAAGAACCGGAGGCGCACCTTCATCCGCAGCTTCAGGCCGCGGTGCTGAGCTTTCTTGATGAGCAGGCAGAGAAGTCCCGCAAGCCGCGCGAAGGCCATCAGGGCCCCGCCGGCGAATTGCAGATCATCGTGGCGACGCACTCGCCGAACCTCTCCGCGTGGGTGGAGAGCAGGAAGCTGATCTTCTTCCGCTCGTTTCTCCCGGCGCCAGCAAACTCGGCCGCCGCTGCTGTGGCAGCCGCGGCGGGCGAGGAGCCGCAGCCTCTCGCGGGAGTACCGGTCGAGATAATGCCCGAGATTGAGCCGAATCCGGTGCTGCCGGTGGGGCGACCGCGACGTGTCACGCGCTGCATCCCGCTCGCCGCGCTTGCGCTCAACGATGTCGAGCGTCGGAAGGTCGATCGCTACCTGGATGTGACGAAGTCGGCCTTGCTCTTCGGCGGGCGCGTTGTTTTGGCCGAGGGGATAGCGGAGGCGCTGCTCCTTCCGGTAATCGCCAAGAAGATCGTGTTCAAGGACGATGTCGAGAAACTTCGGCTCTTCCGGTCGGCCGTCTTCGTGCCGATCGATGGCGTGGATTTCGAGCCCTATACGAAGCTCCTCCTGTCCCCCTACGAGGATGTGCGGATTGCAGATCTCCTCGTGATCCTGACGGACGGCGATAGTGGCGAAGTGGCCGCAGGCGTCGAGTCTCCGGGCGTCGGCCGGAAGCGCAAGCTCGAGGCCGTTGCGGAGGGTCTCGGCGCGGCAGATCTTCTAGAAGTCGTCATTAATGACTATTCGCTGGAAACCGAGCTGGTCAGGGCGGGCAATGCCGACCTGCTGAAGCAGATCTACCTCGTTCTTCATCCGCGATCGGGCGACAAGTGGGACGCCGCCGTTGCACAGGCGGATGCAGCCCAATCTGTCGCGATTCAGAAACTCTTTGAGACGACCCGCAAGGGAGACTTCGCTCAATTCCTTGCTGAGGAGATTAACGCAGGCAAGGCGTTCAAGGTGCCGCCTTATCTAACGCGCGCGATCGAGGCCTTGGTCGCATGACGGTAAAGGTGTTCGCGCCGACGAACGAGCAGGCGCGGATCATCAGCCACGCGGGCTCCGCGTTCATCGCTGCTTGCCCAGGTGCCGGAAAGACACGTGTGATGGTCGAGCGCGCGCGTCAGCTTCTGGGCGGGCGGCCGACAGGGCGCGGCATCTCGTTTCTGTCCTTCACGATCGCGGCGGTATCTGAACTCGAAGATCGCCTGCGGCGCGAAGGCTTGATGGAAACGCCGCCCTTCCCGCACTTCATCGGGACGTTTGATGCTTTCCTCTGGCAATTCCTGATCGCGCCGTTCGGGGTCGACGGCTGCGCGAGCCGGCCGCGGTTGATCCCTGATAAGGATGATCGGCTCATCCAACCTTTTGCGGCTGCGCAATCGCTTCCGCTAGAATGCTTCGACCGTGGAACGGGCGCAGCCATTCCTGCAAAGGTCCAGCGTTACCGCTTCCAGGGGAATATTCGCGCACATGAGACAGCTGCGCGCAACACGCGCCGTCGTTTCCTTGAACGGGGCGAGCTCGATTTCACGGACGTTAGGGAGATCGCCCTGGCGCGGTTGCGCGATCCCGCGTGCGGCGCGGTGCTGGGACCTGCATTCGCCGCTCGCTTCCAGGAGTTGATCGTCGACGAGGCGCAAGACTGTAATCCGGTCGATCTGGAAATCATCACCTGGTTTAGGAACGCCGGCGTTCCCGTGAAGGTGATCTGCGATCCGAACCAGGCGATCTATGGATTTCGGGGCGGCGTCACACGCGAACTGGCGCAATTCGCGGAGACGTTCCGCGACGAGGAACGGTTGCCGGTCACCGGCAATTTCCGATCGAGCCACCACATTGCTCGCGGAATCGTCGCCCTTCGGCCGCCGGGGATGCGGGCGGCACGAGATGAAGCGGTTGGCGAACATCGCGAGGAGCCGACCGCGGTGCAGATACTCTCCTATTCGGGCCGGGGTGTGCCGGCGGCAATTGGTGCAAAGTTCCGCGAACTGACCGAGGCGATGGAGCTCGAAGCTCGCAATTGTCCCGTTGTTTCGGCAACACGGCGGACCGGGGCCAACGCGCTGGGGCATCCGCAGGACACGGGCGTGCACGACCTGAGCTATCGGCTCGCGGTCGCGGTCAGCGATTTCCACTTCACGTTCGAGCTGGGAGGCCGCAAGGAGGCACTTGTGGCGATCCATCGGATCATGCTGGATCTTGAAGATGCCATGGGAGCGCGGACTTATCATCAGCACCTCGCGGAGACTGAGGAAGAACCGGGCTTGTGGCGACCGCGTGCTCTTGCGATCGCAGAGGAGCTTCGTTTCAGCCCTGAACGCTTCGCGACGGCGGATGCATGGCTCGACCGCGCGAGGCAGCTTCTTGAGCCGCTGCTGCCGGCGGGTGGGGGCCAGTCGATCAACCAACGGCTTCGGCGAAATGCGGATCTCGCGGGCGCGCTGTCGGCGGCGGCGCCCAGCGGGCATTCCGCCCGCACGGTCCACAGCGTGAAGGGGTTGGAGTTTCCGGCTGTCTGCGTTGTGATGTCGCCGAGTACCGCGAAGGGCATCCTCGACTTCCTCACCGCCGACGGCGGCGATGGCGACAATGAGGAAGCGCGCAAGATCTATGTCGGCGCGTCACGGGCGCAGCGCCTGCTGGTGATCGCGCTTCCCAGGACACAGGCCCCGCGCCTGCGTGACCTGATGGTCGGCATGGGCGGCGACGTAACTCTGGTCGCCGTGTAGCGCGGATGGTTTATTACGCGGCGGCTGCGCCGCGTGGAGCGCGCTCATGATCCGCTGCGCGAGCTGGCGCTCGGCTTCGTCGAAATCGAGCCAGGCTAGGGAGGACATGGAAGCCGCCTGCCAATCTCAGGATGCGGCGGGCGCTGGCGCCCGCATCACCTGGATGACAGTCCCTGGTGTGGCCAGGACGATCAGCCCGCGCTCCGTCTCGGTCACATCAAGGTAGGCTCGTACCTGAGCGCGATAATGCTCGATGACGGCGGCCGAGGGGGCCACGTCGCTCTTCCAATCGACCACCACCTGCGGCTTGCCGCCCGGATCGAAGGCGACAGCATCCGCAACACCTGCTGTCGCCTCTTCCTGCCCGTCCGTCATGACCGATGCATAGACCGGAAGCTCTGGCATCAGACCCGGACGCAAGGATGCGATTTCCGGAAGGTTGAGCGCGCGCATCACGGTCCCGGCGAGTTCCGCAGGCGCGAGCCCTTCGGCCGGGTTTTCGACGATCGGACGGCCCAAGCCGCGGATCAGACTCGTGGCGCGGGCTTGGAGCGCGTCTTGCGCCTCCTCGGTTTCGCCGGTGAGAACTTCTTCGATCAGCTTGTGCAGCAGGGCACCGCGCTCTCGGCCACCTTGCACGCTAATCGGAAGGTTTTCCTCGACGGGTTTACCCTCGCTATCCGCTACCAGAATATCCGGCGTCTCCTTTTCCAGCACCGGCCCCGTGGTGGCTTCGTCCCGGCTTGGCGCCAGCCAAACGATACGCCGCTGCCGCGCGGCGATCGCGGCGGCTTCCGCGGCGAAGATCTCGCGGCTTTGGTCGTTTTCGGCCGCAGTGGCGCCGAACGTGGCATCGGCAGGAAGGTGGTTGAGATCCAGGCTCGGTAGACCGGGAAGAGAGAGGTCAAGAAGCGAAATCCAGGCGGAGCTTTTGGCGGCTACATCCAGCCGGGGCAGGACCAGAAGCTCGCGCGCGCGGGTCGCGGCCACATACCAGAGCCGGATACGCTCGCGATCGAGCTCGGCTTTCTCGGCATCGCGCGCGGCCTCGTAGCCGGTCGGCTTCACGCCGAAGATGGGACAATAGAAATGCCCGCTCGCGCGATCAGTGACGGCGTTCTCCGGCGCCATAATTTGCGTCATAGTGTTGACGGGTACGACGATCGGCCATTCCAGGCCCTTAGCGGCGTGCATGGTGTAAAGTGCCACAGCCTCTTCCTGAGCGTCCGGCCGGCCCTCGACGGCGCGTGTTTCGTCGGCCCAGGCTGCGGCCATGGTCTCGGCGAAGGCGCGCAGCCCGCGCACCGCAAGTGGGCGGCTGAGGGACAGATAGAGATCGACATTGGCGAGCGCGCGCTCGGCTTGACCGCGATGGCGCTGGAGGAGGATCGGGCGCACGCGCAGCACATCGACCGCTTGCGACAGAAGGTCATGGGGTGTGGTGGCGTTGACCCGCCGACGCAACGCCTGCAGCTTTTCAATCACGTCGCGGGCGATGGGCTGGCCGATATGCTCGGGGTCGACGCCAAGGTCGAACCGAGGCAGAGCGTCCGGCGCATCCGGCGAGCGCGGCAAATTCCACACAATGTCGAGCAGCTCCTCCTCGGTCAGGCCGACCAGGGGCCCGCGTAGTAGCGCGCCGAGCGCCAGCGTGTCCCGTCGGTCTGCCAGGACGCGCGTGATCGCGATGAGATCTTGAATCTCCTGCCGACGAAACAGGCCTTTCCCGGCTTGGGTCGCGACCGGAATGCCGTGCCGCTCCAGCGCTTCCTCGTAGCGCCAGAGATCACTTCCTGTCGGCGCCAGGAGCGCAATGTCGCCAGGCCGGCAGGGGCGGCTCTCGCCGGTCTTGCGATCAAGGATCGCCTCACTGCCGATGAGACGTGCACACATGTCGGCGACAGCTTCGGCTTCGCCGTCCCGCTGCTGCTCTGCCGACGCTTTGCCATCTTCATCCGCAACCGCCACGTCGAGCGCAGCGACACACAAACTCTCATCCCGCGCGGGATGAAAAGGGTCCAGCGGAGTGAAGCCCGGCTGACCGTTCTCCACTGAGAGCAGGGTCTCGAAGCGCTCGTTTACATAGTGCAAGATCGGGGCACAGGAGCGGAAATTGGTAGAGATCGGCAGTACGCTGTCCGGAGTCTGGGCTAAGAAGGCTTCGCGGGCCTTGATGTAGGCGGCAACGTCAGCGCCGCGAAAGCGATAGATCGCCTGTTTCGGATCGCCGACCAGGAACAGTGCGCCCGGCCGAATATGGTACGCCGTCCAGTCGCCTTCGTCCGCCCCGGCCGGCGGTTCGCCGCACAGCCGCCAGAAGATCTCGGTTTGGAGCGGATCGGTGTCTTGAAATTCGTCGACGAGAACATGCGCGAAGCGGGCGGCAAGTGCGCGGCGCACCGCCTCGTGGTTGCGCAGCAGATCGCGGGCGGCGAAGATCAAGTCGTCGAAATCGAGAAGCGCCGCCGATCGCTTATAGTCCCGGAAGCGGTCCATGACCGGCTGCACCAGACCTACAAGCTCGGCGAGAACGCGCGCCGCAACGGCCTGCAGTAGGGAAGTCCACGCCTCGCAGCAGGCCGCGTTGTGTGTCTCGGCGGCGGCATTCAGCCGGTCACCGTCGGCCTTCGAGAGGCCTACGCGTTTGGCCGCCTCGCCCCATTTGCCCTTCTTCTTATAGGCGCGGAAGCTCCCGGACGCCGTGCAAAGATCAGGATGCGGCCGCGTGATCAACAGGCGGACGAGATCGGCTGGCGCCTCGGTATTGAGAGCAAAGGCGATGCTCTCAGCCATTTCCGCGAAGCGCGCTGCAATCGCGACGGTTTCCGGCTCTTCAGCGCCACATCCGCGCAAGAATGCAGAAAACTCGTCCGCTGCGTCAGAAATGGCTTTCACCAACGGCGCCAAAGCCTCCGGTGCGTCGACCACCAGGACGCGTCGGCTGCGGAGATGACGCAGGATCGTATGGATGAGGTTGACGGCTTCGCCTGGCTCGCGCAGCACCATCTCGACAAGCAGGCCGCCGCCTTCTCCCGCTAGCTCCTCACGGAGCCATGCCTCGATGATTTCGACAAAGGCGAGATCGGACTGATTCCGGTCCATCACCGTCGCCCCGGGATCGATGTCGGCTTCCACCGGATAGGGCTTGATCAGACGCTGGCAGAAGCCGTGGATCGTCGAACAGGTGATTTCGTCGATTGTGTCGCTCGCGGCAGCGAGGTTCTGGCGATGCTGATCGGAGAGGCCGCCGGGCAGCGCCACGCACAATTCGGCGGGGATGCGGCCGGCGGTGAGTTCACCGACAAACTCGCGCACGCGGATGAGGAGCTCGCTAGCCGCGAGTTCAGTGAAGGTCACGGCGGCGACGGTTCTTGGGGCGATGCCTTCGGCCAGCATCATGGCGATGCGGCCGGCCATGACCGCGGTCTTTCCGGAGCCAGCGCCGGCCTCCACCAGGAAGGCGCGGTCGTGAACCGCGATGGCGTCGCGGCGGGATGCATCGTCGGCGAGCGGTTTCGTCGGCGCGGACATTATTGAGCCTCCCAGACTTGCGCTGCGGCTCCGAGGCGCGCTGTCGCCGCGGCGCTCTTGCGCCTGCAATAGGCGGCGCCCGCATTGGCGGGTAGGGCGAACGCGAAGTCGTCATAAGTCCCGCCGGTGTCGATCCCGATTACGCCTCCGCCGGAGAGAAGGTTGGCGTGGGCTTCGCGAAGATGGGCAGCGACTTCGACGAGGGTAGCCTCGGGATCGGCGAGCCTCAGATCCATTTCGTCGCGAAGGTAGAGCAGCGAGGCGCGGATCTCGACGTCTCGGCCGAGCAGCGCCTTGACCGCGAAGGCGTAGAGACAGCGTTGCAGCTCCTTACCGCCATCGAGCACGATGCCGGTCTTCGGCGTGCGGCCTGTCTTGTAGTCTCGCACCAAAGCGCGCTGACCGTCGCCCGCGATGTCCAGGCGATCGATGTAGCCGGCAATTCGGAAACCTGCGCCCGGGATTTCGACGCTCGCCGCCGCGTCCCAGGGCGGTGCGACGTCTGTCTTAGGCTCGGCACCGCCAAACGCCACTTCGCCATAGGCGCGGGCGGCGGGCAGCGCGTCATCACTGAACGCGAGTGCGCGGCAACTCATTTCGCGGGCTTCGTCAAGCGTCCGTCGCCAGATGACGCGTGGCGGCACAGCCCGCTCGGTTTCCCAGACGCGAGCGACGTCAACGGTGGCGGCGGCGACAGCCGCTGCGATCTCCGCAGACGTGGCGGTGGCGAGCGCGCCGCCCGCTTCAATGGTGCGCAGCGCCCGGTCGAGGGTCATATGGACGAGATCTCCCATCGCCAGCGCGTCCAGCACAAGCGGTTCCTCGCCGCTTTCGGGCGCGCGCCAGCGCAGACCATATTGCCAAACAAACCCCAGCGGATTGCGCAGGAGCTGACGCAGCGAACTGGCCGACTGGGTGCGGCTGAGGATAGCCCGCATCACCGGGTGATCAGCCCGAACCAAGCCGTCATGCGCGGTGATCTCTTCGCGCAGCCAGTCGTGCCAGCACGCTGAGGCCGTCAGCGCTTGCGGAAGGGCGCGGAATTCCTGCGGCCGAGCCATCAGGCGATCGGTTTCGCTGAGGGCATGATCCGGCACGCCGTTGCGCCGCAGATAGGTTTCCTCGGGTTGACCCTGCAGCAGCGTGCTGCGGCCGAGGAGACGTCCATCGCTATCACGTCGCGCCCGCGATAGAACGACCTGTTCTTCGGTCGTGGCGAGGATCGTCGCGAAATCGCGCCGGTCCGCCGCGCCGACCGGAAGAGGATCGAGTTCGGAGGTGGAGATGATGTGGTCGGACAGCAGCCGGTCGTCGGAGATGCCGCGCGGCCAGCGTGAGGAATTGAGACCGAGCAGGCGAACGAACCGGCGCGGTGAAGCTGCGAGCGCGCTCGCCGGCATCCAGGCGAGCGAGACGCAGGCGTCGAGCCCATCATCCTGCCGCAACGACTCCAAAGTGAGATCGAGGGACGCGGCCGGGCCGGCGAGCAAGGCCTTGCGCCAGATCGCCAAGGTCCGGCCGTGCAACAGCGCCTCACCAATTGCTTCGGCTGCGGCCGCACCCTGCGCCAACAGACCAACGATTTCGCGCAAGGCCGTGCCGTGATTGACGGCGTCCGGCCATTCCGTGGCTGTTGTACGCTCGATGAGCCGGTCCCAGGATTCAGGTGATGCCAGCGGTGCATCGGCCGGCAGGATGCGCGTCCACCCTTCCGGCAGTGCCTGGAAGGGACCAGGATAAGCGCTCAGGAGCGCAGACAGCCGGCGCACCCGCGTCTGCGACAGCCCGCGCAGGAGGATATCCGCCAGCGCCGCGGCCGCTTGTCCTTCTCGGCAGGCAGTAATCTTCACGCCATGGACGAAATGGAGGTCGAGATTGGCATCGGACCGTAGAGCCAGAAGGTGGTCGTCGTAGTCGGCTGGCGCGACGGCGGCGATGGCGATATCGCCGGGCTCGGTTCCCGATGCCACCAGCGCCCGTGCCCAACGAAGAGCCTCGATCGCTTCATGATAGGCGGTCGCCGCACTGACCGTAGTGATCGCTGGCGCTTGCGGTTCCGTCCGAATAATCGCGATGCGTTCACCATCGAGCCAGTGGGGGACAGATCTCGGGCCGGCGTTCCATCGCACCTGTACGCGCGCGGCGAGCGCATGTAGCAGGGACCGCCAGCACGGAGATAGTTCGGTGATCCCGACGATCTCAATCGGGCCAAACAGCGCTTCCACATGGTCGAGACGTTGCAATGCGGTATCGACAATATCTACAGGACGCAGCATCGCTGGCGGCAGAGCGTCGAGAACCGCCCTTTCGAGCGCGGCGATTGACGCTATGCGCGGATGCTCGGCGGCGCGCGCCTGGAGATTGATGCCTGCACGCCACGCCTTGTGCAGGGTGTCGGCGGCAGCACCGACCATTCCCGGGAGGGTTCTCAGGGTATCGAGTTCGCCGAGCGGCGTTTCCGGCAAGCACATCTGGATCGCCGCTCGAAGGGTTTCATCATCGAGCGGCCGGGACAGGCCGCCGGCTAGGCGTGCGGCGAGCTGTTCGAAAGTCATGATCTGCAGGCCGTGACGGCGCTCCCGCGCCGCGGCGAGCCGAAGCTCTCGCATGGCAAGGCGGCCGTGCGCTACAATCGTATGCCGAAGCGGTTGTCCCATGCGTCCCTCCCAGCCACCTTCTGAAGGTCGGACAAAACGTCCCCCTGATGACAGGAGAATTTCGGCCTTGACCCGAGAGGGCAATCACGAATATTAAATAGACGGGTCGTGATGATATGTCCATATAGTTCCTATATCCACTGCATCGGAGGCTGAAGGATGGGGGAAGCCGGTGCGAGATTGACATGGGGAGTGGAACGGCGGCTCGAATTCATCGAATTCCGGCTTTTCTGGGAAGGCGGCGTCAATCGCGCCGACATCATCGAAATGTTCGATGTGTCGGTGCCGCAGGCATCGAAGGACCTTACCCTCTATCAGGAGAGGGCGCCGCGGAACGCGATCTATGACAAGAGCGCCAAACGCTATGTCGCCAGCGAAAACTTTAGGCCTTGTTTCCTGAAGCCGGACCCACACGCATACCTTTCGCAGTTGCGTTCGGTGGCCGATGGGATTCTTGAAAGCTCTGATTCCTGGATCGGGAGCCTCCCACCTTACGATGCCGCGGCGACCCCGGTCCGGGGAGTGAATGCCGAGACGCTGCGCGCTATCGTGAAAGTGATCCGCCGCGCCGAAGCAATCGAAATCAAATACCAGTCGCTCTCACGTCCCGAGCCGAAATGGCGCTGGATAACACCTCACGCCATCGGCTTCGACGGTTTCCGTTGGCATATGCGCGCCTATTGCGAGATTGATCGAGACTTCAAGGATTTTCTGCTGTCACGAGTTCTCGAAACTCGCGGGATTCGAACCGGTGAGATCGAGGCGAATGCGGATCGAGGCTGGCAGGAACATGTAGTTCTTGAAGTCGGTCCTCATCCAGATCTTTCCGAGACACAGAAGAAGGTCATCGCGCTCGACTACGGAATGAGCGGTGGAAAGGCAAAGGTGCGGGTTCGCCGCGCTTTTCTTTACTACACTCTCAAACGCCTTGGTCTCGATGGCGATGAGAAGGTGCGCAGACCGCAAGACCAGCAGATCGTTCTCTTGAATCCACAGGTTCTGGCAGCCGAAACAATGTCGCATGGAACTGAGGACTGAATTGCCGCGCTTGTTGAACCGAAGAGTTGAGCCGTATGGTTGTTAACTCCCGGAGTTCCGAAGCTGGATCGAACACCTTCGCTTGAACACCGGAGGACTAAAGACAATGATTCGTATTCTCCACACGGCTGATTGGCACGTCGGTCAAACGCTGCGCGGGTTTTCGCGCGAGCATGAGCACCTTAAAGTTTTTGAGCGCCTCGAAGAGATTGTCGTTGAGCGGAACGTCGATGCGCTCATAATCGCCGGCGACGTGTTCGACAGTCAGAACCCGTCCGGAGAAGCGCAACAGCTTTTCTACAATACGCTTGTGCGGCTGAGCCGCGCGCGGCCACGAATGACAACCGTGATCGTCGCCGGCAATCATGATGCCGCTGGTCGGTTGGAAGCGCCACGGCCTCTATTGGAGGCGTTCAAGATCCGC
>LNFM01010091.1_pt1 | contig 13462 bp, 13 predicted proteins | sample 596031 | NCBI WGS metagenome assembly LNFM01 (sample SAMN04254537, study PRJNA301005) | activated carbon metagenome | isolation source: dual media filters at the Ann Arbor, Michigan drinking water treatment plant | place: USA: Ann Arbor
GAAGTCGAGCGCGCAAAGGCGCAACTCAAGGCCGGGCTGTTGATCAGCCTCGAGAGTTCATCCGCGAGGGCCGAACAGATGGCGCGTCAGTTACTCGTGCATGGGCGACTGTTGTCACCGCGAGAGTTGATCGATCGCGTCGATGCCGTAACGCCGGAGGAGATAAGAGTTTTCGCCGAGGGGATGGTGCGCGGCAGCAAGCCTTCCGTCACAGTCGTCGGGGCGGGCAAGAAATCGCGGAGCTGGGCCGAGCTGACTGATCAGCGGATGGCAGGGTAACGGACAGGTCGATGGCGTTCCTGAGAACCGGCCTGGGATATGAACATGCCGCGAGCATTCGCGGGCATGGCGTCTGGTTGCGCGCGCCGGTGGCTTCCGACTACGTGGCGTGGGCAGAGTTGAGGCAGGCGTCTCGCGCTCATCTCATGCCATGGGAGCCGCAGTGGACGCCAGACGAGCTGTCGCGAGCGTCGTTCAAGATGCGGCTCCGGCACTATGCTCGGGAAGCGCGTGAGGATCTCGGGTACGCTTTCATGATCTTCCGCACCGGCGACGATGCACTGATCGGTGGGTTGACGCTGAGCAGCGTTCGCCGGGGCGTGTCTCAGAGTGCTTCGCTCGGCTACTGGATGGGGCTCCCTTACACCCGGCGGGGCTACATGAGCGCTGCGGTCGACGCGGCTCTGCAACATGGGCACGATGCGCTGCGGCTGCATCGGATCGAAGCGGCGTGTCTACCTTGGAACGCGGCTTCCATCGCAGTTCTCGAAGGCAGTGGCTTCGTGCGCGAAGGGCTCGCGCGGCAATACCTCAAGATCAACGGGGTTTGGCAAGACCACCTGCTCTACGCGCGACTGCCGGTTCCACTCGCGCCTGCTGCGGGGTGCGGTGCATGAAGGGGCTTCATGCCGGGGCGTGGACTTCCGTGCGGCGCGAAGCGTGTCGCTTGGGGGGCATGCTCGCGGTTCTCTTTGCCGTCGTTACTGTGCTCGCGGGAGGCGCGGGGCAGGCGTTCGCGCTGAAGGCGGTACCGCTCGCGGCAGACCAGGACTCGGTGGAGATCACCGCCGAAGCCGAAATGCTGGGATCTCGCGGCGACGCCATCCAGGTTGAGACGGCTCCGGATGGAGAAGGCATGGTCGGGCGTATGTCGGTCCGGGCGTCGGCCCAGGGGCTGAGCCCGAACTGGCTGATCTTCGCGCTGCGCAACACGACCGACCGTCCGATGGAGCGGTGGGTTACGGCAGAGCGCTATTCGGTGATCGGGTCGGGCATCGTGTGGCCGAACCTAGATGCGCGACGGATCGAGGTCATCACCCCGTCGCTGGGGTTCCTGCCGGAACGGGTGCGGAGTGATCGCGCCGATATCTTCAAGATCACGCTGGAGCCCGGCCAGTCCGTGACCTACGTGGCGGAGTTGGCCTCGGACAGGTTTGCGCGAATCTACGTTTGGAAGCCTCTGGAATACGAGTTGAAGGCGCGCGACCGGCAGCTCTACAACGGTATTCTTCTGGGGATCACCGGCGTTCTCGGGATCTTCCTGACGGCAGTGTTCGCGGCCAACCACAAGCCCATTTTCCCGTCTGCCGCGCTCGTGACTTGGTGTGTTCTCGCGTATCTGTGCGTCGACTTCGGGTTCTGGCACAAACTGTTCCAGCTTCGCCCGGAGGACAATGCCGTCTATCGGGCCGCGACAGAAGCGGCGCTAGCGGCTAGCCTTCTCGTCTTCATGCACATTTTCCTGCGGCTCACCGCACTGCCGAGCCTCGCGCGGATGTTGCTCGTCGTCTGGATCATCGCGCAGATCGCTCTCGTCGGCCTGGCCGTGATCGATGCGCGGCTCGCGGCGACATTCGCGCGGGCGTCGTTCGGCGCTATCGGCGGATTGGGTATTCTGGTGACGGCCTATCTCGCACTGCGGGGGCAGGACCGGGCGTTGTCACTATTGCCGACGTGGATCTTGTTCCTCGTCTGGGTTTTCGCGGCGATGGTGACGCTGACGGGCCGTTTGTCGGGTGACGCAGTCGTTTCAAGCCTTTCGGGCGGGCTCGTTCTGATTACGGTTCTCCTCGGCTTCACGGTGACACAGTTCGCATTCCGTTCTCTCGAGCCGACGTTGGGCGTGGGGCCCGGCGATCAACACGTGCGCTCGCTCGCCATCGATGGGGCGGGTGCGTCGGTCTGGGAATGGAACGTGCGGCGCGACGAGGTCGCGACAGGTCCGTTGATCGAAGCGGCTCTCGGGCTCAACGCGGGCGAACTGTCCTCGAAGTCCGAGGAATTCTGTAATCATCTTCACGCCGCCGACAGGGAGCGTTTCCGGCTACTCCTGTGGAGCGTGAAGGAGAACGGTGGCGGTGAGATCCGTCTCGAATTCCGGATGCTGCATGCCGACAATTCCTACCGCTGGTTCGATCTCGAGGCGACGGCTGCGCCGGTCGCGGACCGCCGGGCGCTGCGCTGCGTCGGCCTGATCCGAGACATCACCGAGGCGAAGCGGGCGCAGGAGCGTTTGCTGCACGACGCCGTGCACTGCAGCCTGACGGGATTGCCCAATCGCGAGCTGTTCATGGACCGGCTCGGCGTGGCAGTGGCTCGAGCGAAGAACGAGCCGATGGTGATGCCGGCCGTCATCCTGATCGATATCGACAAGTTTAGAAATGTAAATGCCGCCTACGGGTTGGTCGTCGCAGATAGCCTACTGCTGACGCTGGCCCGCAGGCTGCAGCATCACCTGCAGACTCAGGACACTCTGGCGCGGATCGGCGGCAATCAGTTCGGGCTGCTGGTGATGCAGGCGCACGAGGCGGAAGATTTGGTCGTCATGGCCGAGAATGTTCGGCGAGCGGTGCGATCGCCCATCGCTATCGCGGGCGAGGACGTCGTGATGACGGCGGCCATCGGCATCGCGCTGTGGGATCCGAAGATCGCGTCGGCGAGTGAACTACTTAAGGATGCCGAGGTTGCCCTCTATCGCGCAAAGCGAGGCGGGAACGACAGGGCGGAGACTTTCCGGCCGGAAATGCGTCACGAGGTCGACAACCGCATCGCGGTTGAGAGCGATCTGCGCGCGGCGATCGACCGGCAAGAGCTGAACGTCCTCTACCAGCCTATAATTTCGATTGCGACGGAGGAACTGGCGGGGTTCGAGGCGCTCGTGCGCTGGCAGCATCCGCGGCTGGGAATGCTCGGTCCCAACGATTTCGTTCCGATCGCGGAGGAAAGCGATCTCATCGTGCGACTTGGCTCGCTGGTGCTGACGCGAGCGGTCGAGGATGCGGCCGTGTGGCAGCGGCAGTTGCCGCGCACCGACCGGCCGCTGTTCGTGTCGGTTAACATTTCGAGCCGACAGTTGTTCAGGGCGGATCTGGTGCAGGAGATCCGGCAGGTCGTCGGACGCATGCTCGTGCCGCCGGGCTGTCTGCGGCTCGAGTTGACCGAATCGCTTGTGATGGAGAACCCGGAGCGGGCGGTAGAGGTTCTCGATCTGCTGAAGGCGGCGGGCGCAGGACTTTCGCTCGACGATTTCGGAACGGGTTATTCGTCGCTGGCTTACCTCAATCGTTTCCCGTTCGACACGATCAAGATCGACCGGGACATCGTGCAGGCGAGTACTGCAGACGGTAACGGCGCGGCTATTCTGCGTTCGATCGTGGCGTTGACACACGAGTTGGGGAAGAAGGTCGTTGCCGAGGGCGTCGAATTGCAGGAGGACGTTGCGTTCCTGCGCCAGATCGGATGCGAGTACGCGCAGGGTTTCTACTACGGCGAGCCAATCCCTCAGCGCGAGGTCGAGCGCATGCTTCGTGCGATCCGGAAGAACGAGCGCCGGGTGCAGCGGGGCGGGTTCTTCATGAGCAAGGGCCGGCGCGAGAAGGAAGCGGCGCGGTCGGCGAAGTCGCTTCCGGCGGGGGCTGCTGCCATTGCTGCGGCAGCGCCGGCGGCCTCTGCGCCAGTACCACAGCCGGTTTCTTATCAGATGCCGGCGGCTAGTGGCGGTTCAGAACCCTCGTATTCGATGGCGCGCCCATTCCAGACACCTTCTCCCATACCTGCGCAGGAGCCATCGCCGCAGCACTACGGTTACAATGGACATGCCGCCCAACCGCCTGTGTTCGGGGCGCCGCCATTCGATCAGCCCCTGCCGGATGACACGATCTGGCCGGAGCCGATTGCCCACGATCCGAACGCGCCGGTTCCGCCGCCGATGCCGGGCGTTTCCGGCGGTGGGTCCGTGATGCCGGGTCTGGCTGAATTGCTCGCCGTCACCGGTAGCGGAAGTGGTGTCCAGCCGCCCGAGAACGGCCAGCCAGCATCAGATCCATATTACGACCGGCATTCGGAGATCGTTGATCACAGCGAGCCTGTGCAGATCGAGACGCCGGCTTCGCGGCCTCCGCCTCAGCCCGCGGTGGACCACGAGCCGACCGAAGTGCCGCCGACGCGTCCGCCGCGCCGTATTCCGGCGCCGGCATCGCCGGACCTGTCGAACTTGCCGCCGGCGATTGCTCTGAGCCTGTCACGGCTTGCGCGAGGAAACAAATCGGGCGATGGCAACGGTTCTTGACGGCAGGTCTCGACCGGGATTCTCGAAGCTATTCGTGCGCCCAGTTGGTGGCTTGTCCACCGTCTGGTGGAGATTGCGGCTCCGTCGGCGGTGATGGTGGACGTGGTGGCGCGTTCTGGGCGCGATTGGGTGGAGTTCGAGCAACCCGACTGATCGCGCCAATAGCGCGACTGGGTTTCGCCCAAGACCCAAGTGGGAGGAGACCTCCCAAACTCACCTCCTTTTGTGACATAGAACCACTGAGAAAGCCGCTTGAGAGGCGTCGAGGAGGTGGTGATGAGAGTGGCTGAGGTCTTTGCGGATTTCGCATGCGGGTTTTCAGCAGGGCATCTCGAACCCGAAGTCGCCCATCACGCCAAGCGGGCGGTCATCGATTGGTATGCGTCGGTTCTGGCGGGCTCTACCATCGCGCCGGCGACGCTGCTCGAGATGGCCTACGCCGAAGACCTCGATCGTGGCAGCGCCAGGCTGGTCTCGGGTCGGAAGGCTACCGCACGGACGGCGGCTCTCATAAATGGTTCAGCCGCGCACGCCGAGGAGGTCGATGATATCTACCGCGAGGCGATCTATCATCCGGGCGCGCCGACGATCGCAGCTGCGCTGGCGGCGGCGCAGGATACGGGTGCCAATGGCGAAGCATTCCTGAAAGGCGTCACGGTCGGCTATGAGGTATCGACGCGGATCGGGGCAGCACTCGGGCGCGCGCACTACAAGTATTGGCACAACACGGGAACCGTCGGTACATTCGGAGCGGCCGCTGCTGCTGCCAGTGTCTACGGACTCGAAGCCAAGCGGTGCGGGCATGCGCTTGGTACATCCGGGACGTTCGCTGCCGGGTTGCAGCAGGCGTTTCGTGCAGACTCAATGTCGAAGCCACTACACGCAGGTCGCGCCGCCGAGGCAGGAATTGCCGCCGCGCAGATGGCGCGGGCGGGCGTGACCGGCGCGCTCGACATCATCGACGGCGAGGCAGGGCTCGGCCGGGCCATGGGTGCTGGTCCCGATTGGGTGAAAGCTGTTGCCACGCTCGGCCGCGAATTCAACATCACGCAGATGACGTTCAAGAACCACGCGTGCTGCGGGCATACGTTCGCGGCGATCGATGGCGCGCTGGAAGTTCAGCGTGTGCTCGGCCTGCGCGCCGCGGACATTGCGCGCGTACGCGTTGCAACTTATGCGCCGGCACTCGAGGTGGCGGGAAATGATCACCCGGTGACGTCTGCTGAGGCGCGGTTCAGTCTCAAGTATGTCGTGGCGACGGCATTGGTTCACGGCAGCACGCGGCTCCTGGCGTTCAAGCCCGAGCGTCTGGCGTGCCACGAGACACGGGATCTGATGACGCGGATCGATCTCGTCGTCGATCATGAGATCGACGCGAAGTTTCCCGGCCGGCGCGCCGCACGGGTTTCCATCGAAGCGCGCGATGGGCGCCGCGCCGAATACTTTCAGCCCGACCGCAAGGGTGATCCAGAGCTGCCGCTGACCGATCGCGATCTCGACGACAAGTTCGCGGAGTTGGCCGAGCCGGTGATCGGCAAGGTGAGGGCGGCGGAATTGCTCACGCGGATCAAGCGTCTGGAGCACGAGAAATCGGTATGAGGGCCAAGTGAGATGAACTTCGAATTGAGCGAAGAATCACGGGCGTTCGCGGACGCCGTTGCCAAATTCGCGCGTGCTCATCTGGCTGATGGTGCGCTGGCGCGGGCGCACAAGCACGGTTATCCCTGGGACGTCGCGGGCAAGATCGCGGAGCAAGGTTTGCTCGGCGTGCTTTTGCCGGAGGCTGATGGCGGCGCGGGCGGGACGCTCCTCGATGCAGTCATCGCGATCCAGGAGGTGGCACTCGTCTGTCCGCGTTCCGCTGACATCGTGCAGGCCGGGAATTTCGGACCGATCCGAACGTTCCAAGAGTATGCCTCGCCGGAGCAGAAGGCGCGTTTCCTGCCGGAACTATTGGCCGGGCGATCGCTGATCAGTCTGGGCATGACGGAGCCGGATGCGGGTTCGGCTGTCACCGAACTCAAAACGAGCGCAACGAAAGACGGCGACGGCTGGCTCGTCAACGGTACCAAGATCTTCTCGACGCATAGCCCCGAGGCCAAAGTATTCCTGGTTTATGTGCGGTTCGGGCCTGGTGTCGGTGGAATCGGCTCGGTGCTGATCGAAAAGGGAACGCCGGGGTTCAAAGTCGGCAAGCCCTCCCGTTTCATGAACGGCGAGGAATGGTCGGAGCTGCATTTCGAGAACTGTCGGATCCCCGATGGGAACGTGCTGCTGGGTGAAGGCGGGTTCAAGAAGCAGATCTCCGGGTTCAATGTCGAGCGGCTGGGAAACTCGTCGCGCGCACTGGCGTTGGGGCGGCATGCGTTCAACATCGCGCGCGAGTATGCCAAGACGCGCCGGCAGTTCGGCCGGCACCTGTGCGAGTTTCAGGGGCTGCAGTGGAAGTTCGCCGAGATGGCCGTCAAGCTCGATGCGGCGCAGCTTCTGCTCTTTCGGGCGGTTGCCGGCGCGGAGGCTGCGGGCGGACTGCCGTCGGCGTATGATACGGCGGTCGCCAAGCTCGCATGCAACACCGCGGGTTTCGAGGTCTCCAACGAGGCGATGCAGGTAATGGGTGGCATGGGATTCAGCGAGGAAAGCCTCGTCGAATATTGTGTGCGGCGGACGCGCGGCTGGATGATCGCGGGTGGCTCGATCGAGATCCTGAAGAACCGGATTGCGGAAAGCGTGTTCGATCGGAGATTCGAACAGCGCAAGAACTGAGTTCGAGCGCGATCGGTGGACGGGGTCGCCGCAGCAACGCCTTCGTCGAGCCTTTATGAGAGCGGATGGCGCACGGGGGCAGGCGGAAGTGCATGCGGGGCTTCGATTGGCTCCGCGAGGGTGACCTCGCTAACTGCCTTCAGACGTAGACGAAGCCAGCGTTCACCGGAAGAACCTGGCCGGTGAGGGCGAGGGCGCCTTTCGTCAGTAGGAAAGCGACGACATCGACGATGTCTTCGGGGATCTGAGGACCGGGAACCGCGCGCCCATCCTCGTAGTAGCGATGACGTTCGGCGGGTACGTAGTCGGTCGCCTCGTTGCGCATGATGCCGGGCGCGACGACGGTGATGCCGATCCCGCGCGGGCCGAGTTCGCGTGCGAGGGATCGTGTCATCGACAACACCGCGCCTTTGCTTGCGACATAGGCGAGCAGTTTGGGGGCGCCCCATAGCGCGGTGTCGGATGCGACGTTGACGATGCGTCCGTCAGCACCGTCTGGCATGAGCGGTACCAGCGCGCGGGTGACGAGCCATGTTCCGCGCACGTTGACCTGCATGACGCGGTCCCACAAGGCGATGTCGATTTCGTCGAATAGTTTGCCGCCGACGTCGGTAGCTATGGCCGCGTTGTTGACGAGCCCGTGGATGTAGCCCTCGTTGGCACGAATGTCGGCGGCCAGCGCTTCTATGGATCGAGGGCTCGCGAGATCGACAGGGGAAAAGCGAACGCTGACGCCGGTGTCGGCCAAGGCGGAGGCAGTTTCTCTGCACTGCTCGCCGCGGATGTCGGCCAGGATCAGTCGGGCGCCGTGGCGGGCGCACGCTTGGGCGATGGCGCGACCGACACCGCGTGCCGCGCCCGTCACGACGATGGTGCGGTCTTTCAACATGGCAATCCCCAGCACTGCCTGTTCGTCTTCATGGCCGACCTGGTCGCTCGATCCGAAATGCAGACTTGCCGATGGTCACGCGGATTGGTGGAGCCGTCGGGCATTTACAGGTTCAGATCTCCCAAACCACTCACATTCCTCACTTGCTTCTGTAGCCTATTTCAGTGGATTTCCCAACCTCGTCACTCTGGCGCCCCGGCTTTCTAGCGGCAGGCCGCCAGTCCGTGAAATCGGGTGCTAGGATCCAGAGCCCCGGTCAAAATAGAACGCCGCCCGAGGGGAAGGCCCGGACGGCGACTAATGACTGAGAACAGGAGGCGTCGACTTCACAGAAATCTATTTCTGCGGTGCCGTCACCGCCTGATGCTTCGGGCAAGTCCAACGCCGAGAATGAGTGCACTGCCCAAGACGCGGATTGGTCCGAAATAATCTACGGCTTCCGAAACCTCCTCTTGAACGGCAAGCGCAGTCTGCGCAGCAGGATCTGCCGGTGACTCCGATTTCGACTCCAGCCATTCCAGAATACGGGGCATCGTGAAGAGAAACGCGGCCGCGGCAAAACACACGGCCGCGATCATGAAGCCTGCGACTGCAGAACTATAGCGGGCGTCGAGGATCCAGAATGCCACGATCAGAATGAAGATCGTGCCGACACCCATCAGGAACATCGCAGCTACACCCCAAGAGGCATGGCGTGCGGCGCTGTCAACCGCACCACTGATGGCGCGGTTGGCAGCGTAACGGACTATTGCGCCGATCATGGTTGTGCCTCGGGCTGAGAATTATCTGCGCGTGAGAAGTGCCAGGACAAATCCGACGCCTGCCGCTATCCCTGTCGCTTGCAAGGGCCGCTGCCGGATGACCTCTGCCAAGTTGTCGAGCTGGACTTGTGCGGCCTGTTGCGCTTGCCCGGCAACTTCGGCCAACTGGTCGCCAGCCGCGTTTCCCAACGTCGCGAGATTCGATTTCGCGGATTGAACAGCGCTGCCGGACGACATGGCGGATCCCTGACTTCCGAAGCGATCGTTTGTGTTCGTCATGATTTTCGTACTCCTGAGTGAATTTCGTGCCGCGGCGGTCAGCGCGTCAGAACGAGGCCGATGAGAAATCCGACGCCAACTGCAATAAGCGCCGACTGAGTTGGATTTTGGCGAATTGCCGACTCGATATCGCTGATCTTGTCCTTTGCCATAGCCTGCGCCTCGACTGCGGCTCCACCGACCTTTTCTGTCGCAAGCTTGCTGACGGAATTCGCCAGACTGGCGATGTCGCTCCGCAGCGCGTCGACGTCGTCTTTGACCGCTTTCTCAGGACTGCCGTACGACGCCGAGCTGTTCGGCTGTGGTTCTTGGCTGGTTGCCGCCATGGGACATCTCCTCGTTGATGTGTAGCCGGGACTACCGGAGCTTCGATAACGCCGGGCTATCTGCAAGGTTCCCTCCGGTTCGGTAATGCATCCACGCGCGCGGCTTGATGGAGGCGGGAACCAATATCGGCTGAGGGTATTCTACCTTTGCGTGATCACTTTCGTTCATTGCCAAGGAGTGCCCGATGCCGAATCCAGACAGCTCGATTGAATTTCGAACGCGTGATCCCTTGGGCGTCACAGCCGATGACACGTCGGCTAAGCTCGCCGAAGTGAGAGCAGAGCTTGCTGCGGTCGTTGCCGAATTCAAAAGCGTGGTAGAGGCTAGGTCTGCTCAAGCGACCGTCGTTGTCGCCGAAGCAGCGGATGCTGGGCTGGATTTTACTCGTGAAACCATCCGATCGCATCCTCTGCCAGCGATCGCTGTAGCCGCTGCAGCTGGTGCGGTCATCGGTCTGATGCTGCTGCCGGTCTCCCCGAGCGCACATCCTCGACGCCGCGCCGAATGGGTACCCGATGCCATCCAACCGCATTTGGACCGGAAGTTGGAGGCCGTGCAGCGTTCTGCCGAGTCCAATGGCTCGTCGTTGTTGTCGGCCTTCGAGCGGGTCGTCAACTCGGTCTCCAGCATCGATGCGAAATCATCGCTTACGCCGACGCTCGAGAAAGCCGCGACTTGGCTGAACTCTCTGAGGGGGAGCTTTGGCGGGAAGTAGAGGCGCATTACTTCGGTATGTCGGGCGCACTCAGCCACCCGCTGTCGCCGGCTGCTGTGATCTGACCCGACTTCTTCGGAGGCTGTTTGGTTTGAGCTAGGCGGCGAGGTTGTCGAGCACCTCCCTGGCTACCTAGCAGGCGGCTTCGGCCGGCGGCACGTTTCCGATCGGTTCCAGCAGGCGTCGGTTGTTGAACCAGTGGACCTATTCGAGCGTGGCGTACTCGAAGGCTTCGATCGGCAAATGGGTCCTGCAACACCATCGTTTCGAATAATTCCGCGGCCCCCCCTGAAACAGGTCGTGAGGCGCAGCGGGCAGGGGGAAGGTGCGTTTGGCGGAGCCGGTGAGTATCGGCGTCATTTGTGCACGGCAGCTATGGCTGTACGTCGAAATCCACGGCCCGGGAACGCCGAGCCGTGGAGAAACAATGCGAGTGCCGTTTTACTTTACGGCATCCTCGTACTTGCGGGCCCAGTCGTCGACCTGGCGCTCAGCTTCGTCTTTTGCGATTCCATAGCGGTTCTGGATCTTGCCGGCGAGTTGCTCGCGCTTACCTGCGACGACGTCGAAGTCGTCGTCCGTGAGCTGGCCCCACTGCTCCTGAACCTTGCCCTTCATCTGCTTCCAATCACCTTCGATACGATCCCAGTTCATGAAAAGAATCCTTTCTGCACGCACTTGGCCCGACAGGCGCGAGAACTCACTGTGCTCGCCCTGATCTCACAACGTCGGCGCTTCCATTCGGTTCCGCTTGCCCGCTCGATTTCACCGTCCTGTTCGTACCGGACGTAGCCACGTCCTCGACGGCAATTGCCCGAAGCATCCAAATAGCCTTCTCATGGAAGGCGAGCCGGCCGTTCAACAGGTCATGGGTGACGAAATCCTTCCGATCTGCCGCGCCGGCGCTGACCTCGCGAATTCGCCTGGTGATCTCTTCGTGATCGGCAATGAGCTGCTTCAACATACCCGCAGCCGACCTATCCGCTTTTTCCTCTTCGACGTCCGACCGGGGCAAGAGATCTTTGCCGAAGTTGATCGGCGCGAGCTGACCGAGCCCGCGAATGCGTTCGGCCAACTCGTCCGCTGCTGCAAACAAATCTTTGTAATGAACCTCGAGGAGCTGGTGGACGGGGACGAACAGCGGACCGACGACATTCCAATGATAGACATGCGTTTTGATCAACAGGACGTACGTGTCGGCGAGCACGTCGGCCACGGCTTGGCTCAGCTCGCTTCGATCGCTCGTGGACAGGCCCGACTGAACGGCGTCGATCGGAACGTGCGACTTTGGTTTGACCGTCATGTGAAAACTCCTCGTGTTCCTGGCGCGAACTGCCGGTGCTTCGACTGCTAACAGAACGCGACCGGCCCCGCGGAGTTCCCGCGCCAGCGGCTGCATCATGTCATCAGCGACGCGAAGCGCGGATCTATTCGTGTCGAGCCGAACCAGTACGTGGCGGGGCAGCTTGGGTGGCGAGGTGCTCCAGCTGCAAGCCGAGCAATTCGCTCAACCGGTTTCGAGCACGGTTGACGCGGCTCTTTATCGTGCCGACCGCGCAGCCGGAAATTACGGCAGCCTCTTCATAGGAGAAACCCTCGGCGCCGATCAGGATGAGTGCCTCGCGCTGATCGGTCGGCAAGGTCTGGAGTGCAACGCGAAAATCTTCGAATTCCATGTGCCCGGGTTGCTCTGGACGAACAGCGAGCTGGGCCGAGAGGTGGCCATCTGCATCTTCTACTTCGCGCCGCCGCTTACGATGCTCTGAGAAATACACGTTGCGAAGGATCGTGAACAACCATGCTTTGAGATTTGTGCCTTCTTGGAACGAAGCGTGATGAGACCATGCCTTCAACAACGCTTCCTGCACCAGATCGTCGGCGCGCGTCGGGTCGCCGCAGAGCGACATCGCAAATGCGCGCAGGTTCGGGATCGCCTTCGTCAACTCTCCACGCAGCGACGGCGAAGGTACGCTCACTACTTTTTCTCCTTGCGCTCTAGTTCTTCCAGCAGCTGATGGAACTTGTCGGGCACTGGCTGGCGCACCAGCTCCTCGTAAGATTCCTTCAGCTTCATTCCGAGATGGTTCTGAATGTTGCGGTCTATCATCGCTTCGACGGCCGTCTCTTTCGGGTGTGGTGTTCGATCTGATTGCGTCGTCTCGCCCGTCGCCACTTGACTCGCAGCCGAGCTATGTTCCGGCGATGCAGGAGGGGCAACGCTCCCTTCTGGAATTCTTCCGTTGGTCATTCGGTAATCCTTTCCGACGCGAGTGCACCAGTTGATCAGGGCGAGGCGGCAATCCACAGACGCGGTTACGACTCGGGTGGGCCGGAGAGGCTGCCGCTCGAACCCATCAGATCCGAGCGGCGCGTTGTCGCTGAACGCACGCAATTGGAAAAGGTTCCGTCGTGCCCGGGAACCTCTACCGTCCAGTAGTGTTGTCTATGGCTCGGTGTATGACGTTCAAGAGGAGCTACGATTTAGAGTTCGAAAGTGGTAGCACACGTCGATCTCCGTGAAAATCGCACCACACTGGCCCTACTCGCGCCGCTTCGCAGGTGCGGGGGGACGCGTTCGTGATCTTCATTCTCCAGTCGATCGCAGCAGAGCCGGTGACGTTTCCCGCTGGCGGCGATCCGTGCACCATGCTTCCCGATTTGCCCTGTGTCTCCTCCATCCAGCCACGAACGTCCGGCCCGCGATCTTCGGGGGAGGGAGGCCGTGGGCGCGAGACTGGCACTGGAGGGATTTCGCGGCCGGCCGATGTCGGCGAAATGCGCGCGGAACGAGGTCAGTTCCCAGAAATTCGAATGTTTAGAGATCAGCTGAAGCTTCCAGCGCGTGCTTGACGACGCAAGATCCTTGAAGGCTGGCTCGCGGTTCCGTCTTGACCCCTGGGTGGTTCGAGAAGCTGACCGGAGATCCCAGCTCCAATTCAATCGACGACATCACGTCGCCAACGTCGGCGGGATTGGGCAGTGAGGTGGCGAGCCAAAATTTACAGACCTGGGATTCTATAAAATATTAGTTCAGGGGCGAAATGGCCGGGGAATTGGTGTTTTGAAATATCGGAACCAAATCGGACCGTTGAGTTCTGTCGGTACTGACTCACCAACAGGAGTTCAACATGAAAAAAATGATCTTGGCCGCAACAATC
>LNFM01010092.1_pt1 | contig 13462 bp, 9 predicted proteins | sample 596031 | NCBI WGS metagenome assembly LNFM01 (sample SAMN04254537, study PRJNA301005) | activated carbon metagenome | isolation source: dual media filters at the Ann Arbor, Michigan drinking water treatment plant | place: USA: Ann Arbor
CGTCGGGCGGCAGGCCGCTGCGCTGGCTGGCCCAGATCATCTCGCCCAGGCAGTCCATCACCTCGTGGTGGGCCTCGTGCAGCGAGTTGCGCTTGGCGGCCAGCAGCTGCACCGCCTGGCGGATGCCGGTGGGCTGGTCGATGGCGCACTGCTCGTGGATGCTGAGGTGCATGCTCAGGTGCAGGAAGGGGTTGGTGCGCCCGTCTTCCACGGTGTAGACGGCGGCCAGCGCGGCGGCTTCATCGGCCAGGTCGGCGTGGTACTCGGGGTGTTCGCTGATCCAGCGCGCGGCAATGTCTTCCATGGGGTCGAGCGGGCGACCGTCGCGCTGTTTGGCATGGGCGGCGCAGAAGAAACGCCGCACGTCGGCTTGGGCAGGCTGGAACATCCCAGAATTGTGGCCTGCCTCGAACTTGCCTGCCGCCGCCCTTGATCGCCTACTTCGCTTCCCTGCCCGTGGTCCAGGACCCGTGGTTCTACGCCGTCGCGGTGCCGGCGATCTTCATCACCGGCCTGGCCAAGAGCGGCTTTGCCAGCGGCTTCGGTTCTCTGGCCGCGCCGATGATGGCGCTGAGCATGCCGGTGCCCCAGGCCGCGGCCATCATGCTGCCGCTGCTGCTGGCGATGGACGCCACCGGCCTGCAGCAGCTGTGGCCCGAGCGCAACCGTGTCCTGGTGCGCCGCCTGGTGCCCTGGGCGCTGCTGGGCACGGTGGCGGGCACCTTGCTGTTCGGCGTGTTCTCGGACCGGGCCGTGGCCGGCCTGGTGGGCGGGCTGACACTGGCGTTTCTGGCGCAGCGCCTCTTGTTCCCGCCTCGCCCCGACGGGCCGCCCGCGGCGCACTGGGTGGGTTCGGCCTGCGCGGTGACCTCGGGCTTCACCAGCTTCGTGGCCCATGCCGGCGGGCCGCCCATCAGCGCCTACACGCTGCCCTTGAAGCTGCCGCCGCGCGAACTGGCGGCCACCATGGCGGTGTTTTTCGCTGCGGTGAACCTCTCGAAGATCGCGCCCTACGCCTGGCTGGGCCTGATCGACCTGCGCAACATGGCCACCGCCCTGCTGCTGATGCCGCTGGCGCCGCTGGGCGTGTGGGCCGGTGTGTGGCTGACGCGCCGCGTCAGCGCAGCGCTGTTCTACCAGCTGGCCTACGCCGGCATGTTCTGCACTGGCGTGAAGCTGCTGTGGGACGGCCTGCGCTGAGGGCTTGCCCGCGCGTCTGCCGTCCGCCGGGTTTCAGTCGTCGTCGCCCTGCGCGGCGAAGCCGGCGCCGCGTTGTTCGCGGGCCTGGTCGCGCTCGGCGCGTTCACGCGACCACAGTTCTTCCAACTGCTGCCGCCCCAGCTTGGACAGCGCAATGAGCTGCTTTTCATCCTTGCGGTACGGCGCCATCTGCGCCATCAGTTCCAGCGTGTGCTGCTTGAAGCGCAGCGCCTGCTGGCGTGCGCTGTGGGGCTGCCAGCCCATCAGTTCCAGCACCGTGCGGCCGCTCAGCAATGCGGCGTCGAAAGTCTCGCGTTCGACGTGCTGCACCTCGCGTTCCTTCAACCCGTACCAGTGCGTGGCATTGCGCGCGCGGGCCACCAGCGTGGCCTGCGGGAAGTGTTCGCGCAGCATGTCCACCACCTGCAGGCTTTGCTCCACGCCGTCGATGGCCACCACGATGACACGCGCGGTGCCGGCCCCGGCCGTGCGCAGCAGGTCCAGGCGCGTGGCGTCGCCGTAGAACGCGGGCCAGCCGAAGCGGCGCACGGTGGCCACCTGTTCGGCGTCGTGGTCCAGCACCGTGGCGCTCAGGCCGTTGGCATTGATCAAGCGGCCCACGGTCTGGCCGTAGCGCCCGAAGCCCAGGATGAGGATGGGTGCGGTCTGGTCTTCGTCGATCTCGGGCAGGGCCGGGCCGCCCTGGGCGCCGCCGGTCCGCTGCAGCCGCGGCGTGATGACGCGGTCCACCCCCACCATCACCAGCGGCGTCAGCAGCATCGAGATCGCGATCGCCGCCAGCAGGAAGGACGACGGCCCGGCGGCGATGAGCCCGGCGCCGCCGGCCGCCTGCAGCACGACGAAGCCGAACTCGCCCCCCTGCGCCAGCATGACCACAAAGACCGGCCGCTCGACGCCGGGAATGGGCATCCAGCGCGCCATGGCCAGCAGCAGCAGCGCCTTGAGCAGCACGAAGCCCAGCACCACCAGCACGATCAGCCCCGGCTGGGCGAGCACCACGGCAAAGTCGATGCTCATGCCCACGGCGATGAAGAACAGCCCCAGCAGCAGGCCCTTGAAGGGCTCGAGATCGGTTTCCAGCTGGCGCCGGTATTCACTCTCGGCCAGCAGCACGCCGGCCAGGAAGGCGCCCAGCGCCATCGACAAGCCCACCGCCTGCATCAGCGCCGCGGTGGCCACCACCAGCAGCAGGCTGGCGGCGGTGAAGATCTCGGGCGTGTCGCTGCGCGCTATCCAGCGCAAGGCCGGGCGCAGCAGCAGCCGGCCGCCGAAGACGATGGCCAGCACCATGCCCAGTGCCTGCAGCGCGCCCACCCAGTCGGCGCCGGCGCCGGCCGCGGCCGGCCGCAGCGCCACCAGCGGCAGCAGCGTGAGGATGGCGATGCCGCCGATGTCCTGGAACAGCGACACGCTGAGGATGCTGCGCCCGCCCGTGGTGGGCATCAGGTTGCGCTCGGCCAGCGTGCCCAGCGCGATGGCCGTGGACGACTGCGCCAGCGCCAGCCCGGCCACCAGCGCCATCGCCGGCGGCAGGCCGGCAGCCATGCCCACCGCGCCGATCAGGGCGGTGCTGCCGAAGAGCTGCACGCTGCCCCAGCCGAAGATGGGCCGGCGCAGGCTCCACAGGCGCATCGGCTCCAGTTCCAGCCCCACCAGGAAGAGCATCAGCACCACGCCGAATTCGGCGAACTGCAGGATGGCGCCGGTGTCCGTCACCAGCTGCAGGCCCCAGGGCCCGATGGCCATGCCGGCAGCCAGGTAGCCGATGATGCTGCCCAGCCCCAGCAGGCGCGCCAGCGGCACGGCCACCACGGCGGCGCCGAGGTAGATGACGGTCGATTGCAGCCAGCTCAGGCCGGTGTCCATGGCGGGCGGTGTTCTCAGCCGGTCTGGCGGTCAGTCGGGCCCATGCTCGGTCGGGCGCGCGTCGGCGGGCACGTCGCACTGGGGGGCGGGGTCCATCTCGGCGATCTCTTGCCAATCGGGGTGGCTCTGCAGTCGCTGCGTGAACAGTTCGGCATGGGCCTGCAGGGTCCCGTCGTCGCTGCGGTGCGCGCCGTGCAGCAACAGCGGCGGCAGCCAGCGCATGCCGCAGAGCGCGGCGGTCTGCTCGTGGGGATGCAGGAAGGCGTCGAAAAAATAGCGGTTGTGGCCATCGGGCCGGTAGCTTGCCGAGGTGCCGCCGGTGCTGGCCACCAGCCAGAGGTCTTTGCCACGCAGGGCCTCGCCACCCGGCCCATAGGCCCAGCCGAAGGCAAACACCTCATCGAGCCACAACTTCATCAAGGCCGGCATGGAGTACCACTGCACCGGGTGCAGCCACACCAGCAGGCGCGCCGCCTGCAGCGCGGCCTGCTCGGCGGCGACGTCGATGAAGTAGTCGGGGTAGCGCGCGTAGAGCTCGCGCACCTCCACGCGGCCGGGCGCGGCCGCCTCGGCCGCGGCGATCAGCCTGCGTGTGACGCGCGAGTGCTCCAGCTGCGGGTGGGCGGCGATGACGAGGATGTCTGGCATGAGGCGGCGGCGGGCGCGGCTACCATACCCGACAAAACCGGAGCGCGAGGAGCCCATCCATGCCCGTCATCGTGGTTGCCAACCCCAAGGGTGGCGTCGGCAAGAGCACCCTGGCCACCAACATCGCGGGCTACCTGGCCGCCGCCGGCCACAACGTGATGCTGGGCGATGTCGACCGCCAGCAGTCCGGCCGCCAGTGGCTGGCGCTGCGCCAGCGCACGGCGCCGGCCTTGCCCGCCATCCGCGGCTGGGACGTGGCCGGCGACAACATCGTGCGCCCGCCCAAGGGCACCAGCCATGTGGTGCTGGACACCCCGGCCGGCCTGCATGGCAAGCGCCTGGACGCGGTGATGAAGATCGCCGACCGGCTGATCATCCCGCTGCAGCCCAGCCTCTTCGACATCCAGGCCACGCATGCCTTCGTGCAGGAGCTGCGTGCACACCGCCGCGGGCACGAGGTGAAGATGGGCCTGGTGGGCATGCGCGTGCGCGAAAACACGCGCGCCAACGAACAGCTGCACACCTACCTGGGCACCTTGCCCTTGCCGGTGGTGGCCTGGCTGCGCGACACGCAGAACTACGTGCAGCTGGCTGCCCGCGGCCTGACGCTGTGGGACGTGGCGCCGAGCCGCGTGGAGCGTGACCTCGAACAATGGGCCCCGCTCGCCGTCTGGGTGGCCTGAAGGACAGGCATTCCAGATGAAGCACTACGACACCCTCGCCAGCCTGCAGCCCCTGGTGGGCCAGGACCTCGGCACCAGCGACTGGGCCACCATCAGCCAGGCGCAGATCGACCAGTTCGCGCAGGCCACGGGCGACCACCAGTGGATACACACCGACCCCGTGCGTGCGGCCGCCGGCCCCTTTGGCAGCACCGTGGCACACGGCTTCCTGACGCTGAGCCTGGTGCCCATGCTCTTCGAGAGCGCGTTCACCATCGCCGACGTGAAGATGGGCGTCAACTACGGCCTGAACCGGGTGCGCTTCACCGCGCCGGTGCCGGCGGGCGGGCGCGTGCGCGGGCAATTCAAGCTCCTGAGCTACGAGCCGCTGGCGGGCGGCGCGCAGCTCACCGTGCAGGCCACCCTCGAGCTGGAGGGCTCGGCCAAGCCGGCCTGCGTGGCCGAAACGGTGTCGCGCCGCTACACCTAGAGCCCCCGCCAACCCCCCATCGTGGGGTGCCGGGGCCGCGCTGCGGCGAGGCCACAATCTTTGCTTTCTCAGCCCGGAGCTGCCATGAAAGTGCTGTTGGTCGACGATCACCCGCTGGTCCTTTCGGCGTTGCAGCAGGTCATCCAGCGTGTGGGCAGCGGCACCACGGTGCTGGGTGTGGACAGTGCCGCTGCCGCGCGCGCCGCGCTGCTGAAGGACAGTGATTTCGACCTCGTGCTGCTCGACCTCGGCCTGGGCGACGCCGACGGCTTCGACGTGCTGGTGGAGTTCCGCGCCGCCTACCCGGCGGTGCCGGTGGTGGTGGTGTCGGCCTCCGACCGCGCCAGCGACGTCATCCGCGCCATCGACAGCGGCGCCATGGGCTTCGTGCCCAAGCGCAGTTCCCACGGTGAACTGCACGAGGCGCTGCGCATGGTGATGACGGGGGCGATGTACGTGCCGCCTTCGATGCTGGGCCTGGACTTCAGCCGCGCCGTGAACATGGGCGACACCGTGCCCGGCGTGATGCGCGCCGGCAGCGAAAGTGGCTTCGTCGCGGCCGACCCCTACGTCGACTTGGGCGCGGGTGCGGCACCGCTGGGCCCGGCCGCCAAGGCCGAGCCGCACCAGAAGGTGCCCACCTTGGCCGACGTGGGCCTGACGCCGCGCCAGACCGAGGTGCTGTCGCTGCTGTTGCAGGGCCTGCCGAACAAGCTGATCGCGCGCCAGCTGAACCTGTCGGTGGAAACCGTGAAGGACCACGTGGCCGCGGTGCTGCGCGCCCTGGGCGTGAGTTCACGCACCCAGGCCGTGCTGGCAGTGAGCCAGATGACACAAGGCCAGGGCGGTGCCTTCGCCTGGCGTCTGCCACCGCGCTGAGGCCGCGGTGTTGAACCGGCTGTGCTGAACCTGCTGCCGCGCCGTGGCTGCTGATCTGGCCCCAGCCCTGGCGCCGCCGGAGGCGCCCGCACCGGCGCCGGCGCCGGCGCAGGGCCGCATCGACCACATCCGCGCGCTCTATGTGCAGACACCGGCCACGCTGGCCGGCAACCTCATCGGCATGGTCTTGATGGCGTCCATCTTCTGGACCCTGGCGCCGCCGGCCAAGCTCTTCGGCTGGCTGCTGGTGGGGGCCACGCTGTGGCTGCTGCGCCTGGGCCACTATGTGCGCTTCCGGCGCCAGCAAGACCCCGACGGCGGCACCTTGCGCGTGTGGCGGCGCAGCTGGATGGCGCTGGTCTTGTGCCAGGGCGCGCTCTGGGGTGCCGCGGTGTGGCTGTTCTGGGGCCTGGGCACGCACTACCACGTGGTTTCGCTGATCCTCATCGTCTACAGCTACTGCCTCGGCTCGGTGCAGCTGCTGGCCACGCAGAGCCGCGTCTTCCTGGCCTTCATCAGCCTGGTGCTCACCCCCACCATCGTGCGCATCGCCAGCGACGGCAGCCAGCCCTGGCACCTGCAGCTGGCGGTCATCCTGACCATCCTGTTCTGCATCACGGTGCTGATGGCGCGCACCTACGGCAGCGCTCTGGGCCAGGCCATCTCGCTGAAGAGCCGCACCGACGAGCTGGCCGCGCGCCTGCGCACCGAGATGGCGGTCACGGAAGAGGCGCGCCGCCTGGCCGAAGAGGCGCGCCGCGGGGCCGAAGCCGCCAACCGCGCCAAGACCCAGTTTTTCGCCGCCGCCAGCCACGACCTGCGCCAGCCGCTGCACGCCATGGGCCTGTTTGCCGAGGCCTTGCGTCAGCGCAGCCACGACCCCGAAGTGGCCAGCCTGGTGAACAGCATCAACGAGAGCGTGGACGCGCTGGAGGGCCTGTTCGGCGAGTTGCTGGACATCACGCGCATCGACACCGGTGGCGTGGACGTGAACCCCGCGCCGGTGCGCATGCGCGAACTCTTCCAGCGCCTGCGCCTGCACTTCGAGCCCGTGGCCTTCGAGAAGGGCCTGATGCTGAGCTTCCGCGGCGACGCGCAGGTGGCCCACGCCGACCCGGTGCTGCTGGAACGTGTGCTGCGCAACCTGGTCAGCAACGCCATCCGCTACACCGACGACGGCGGTGTGCTGGTCAGCTGCCGCGTGCGCCAGGCGCGCGCGCCCGGCGAAGCACCGCACCTGCTGCTGCAGGTGTGGGACACCGGCATCGGCATCAGCGAGGCCAGCCTGCCGCGCATCTGGGAAGAGTTTTTTCAGGCCCAGAGCAACCGCCCGCTGGAAGCCCACCAGCGCAAGGGCCTGGGTCTGGGCCTGGCCATCGTCAAGCGCCTGTCGGTGCTGATGGAGGCGCCCATCGCCGTGCGCTCGCGCCTCGGCCACGGCACCGTGTTCAGCCTGGAAGTGCCGCTGGGCAAGGCGCCGCGCGGCAGCATCGAGACGGCGCCGGCCGGCCCCAAGATGCCCATCGGCCTGACGCTGGAGGGGCGCTTCATCCTGGTGGTGGAAGACGAGACCGCCGTGCGTGAAGGCCTGGTCGTGCTGCTGCAGGCCTGGGGCGCGCGCGTGGTGTCCTTCGACACCGTCGAAGGCCTGGAGGCCTGGCTGGCCAGCCCTGCGGCCGAGCCGCCCCACCTGCAGCTGGTGGACTACCGCCTGCCGCAGGGCCGCACCGGCATCGACGCCCTGGTGGCCCTGCGTGCGCGCTTTGCCGGCCAGCGCCTGCCGGCCATCGTCATCACCGGCAGCAGCCTGGGCGGCCACGAAGACGAAGCCGTCACGCACGACTATCACCTGCTGATCAAACCGGTGCTGCCCAACAAATTGCGCGCGATGATCGCTTTCAAGTTGGGCGTGCGTTGATCCGGGCCACTGGCCATGTCAGACTGGCCCATCGTTATGCCCGGGATTTGTGATGCGCGCCGCGCTGCTTGGATTTGCTACTGTGTTGGGCCTGCCGCTGCCAGGATGGGGCGCTGAGCCGCCGGCCGTTGCAGCAACCGCCGCCAGGGCCGAGCCCGCGGATGTGTGGGAGTACCGCGTCGAAAGCGGCGACACGCTGATCGGCCTGCACGCCCGCTACATGCGGCCGGACGCGCGCTGGCAGCTCGTGCAGCGCCTGAACCGCATTGACGACCCGCAGCGCCTGCGGCCGGGCAGCGTGCTGCGCATCCCGGTGGCGCTGTTGCGTGGCGAGCCCGTGGCTGCCGAGGTGGTGCACGCCCACGGCGAGGTGTCGGTCGAGCGTGCCGGCGGTGCGCGCCAGGCCCTTGCGGCGGCGGCCGAGCTGCGCGAGGGCGACCTCATCACCACCGGGCCGCAGTCGTCGGCCTCGGTGCGTTTTGTCGACGGTTCCACGGCGCTGCTGGGCCCGGGTGGCCGGCTGCGCATCGAACGCCATGCCCGCCTGGCACCTGCCGGCCCGGCCGACACCCGCCTGCGCCTGGACGCGGGTGCGCTGGAAACCCGTGTCAAGCCAGCCCGCCCCGCGCCGCGCTTCGAACTGCGCACGCCCATGGTGAACCTGGGGGTGCGTGGCACCGAGTTCCGCAGCCGGCTCGACGGGGAGCGCCTGCTGGCCGAAGTGTTGGAAGGACGTGTGGCCGTGGGCACGCAGCCGCTGGCCGCCGGTTTCGGCACCGTCGCCACGGCCGACCGAGTGGCGCCGCCATCGCCGCTGCCGGCCGAACCCAGCCTGCAGGGCCTGCCCACGCTGGTGCAGCGCCTGCCGTTGCAGTTTGATTTCGCCGCCGTGCCCGGTGCGGCGCGTTACCGCGTGCAGCTCTTTGACGCCACCCGCCCGGGGGTGCTGATGCTGGACAGCCTCTTCGACGGCCCGCGCGCAGCCTGGCCTGACGACGTGCCCGATGGCCGCTACGAACTGCGCCTGCGCGCTGCGGCGGCCGACGGCATCGAAGGCCGCGCTGCGGTGCTGGCCTTCACGCTGAAGGCACGGCCCGAGCCGCCCTTCCAGCTGAAACCGCGCGCGGGCGAACGGCTGCAGCCCGAGACCGTGGAGTTCGCCTGGTCGCGGCACCCGCAGGCCGTGCGCTACAAGCTGCAGCTGTCGGCCACGCCCGACTTCGCCACGCTGCTGATCGACCGCGACGACATCACCGCCACCGCCTTCAGCACCGCGCTGCCGCCCGGCACCTACCACTGGCGCCTGGCCAGCGTGCGCGAGGGCGGTGACACCGGCCCCTGGGGTGATGGTGCGGTACTGACACGGCTGCCACCGCCGCCGCCGGCCCCGCCACCGCAGCCGCCGCAGACCACCGACGCCGGCCTGGTGCTGCGCTGGGCCACGGTGCAACTGCCGGGCATGAAGTACCAGGTGCAGGTGGCGCGCGACGCCGAGTTCACGCAGCTCGTGCTGGACGAAACCACCACCGCCTCGGAGCGCCTGCTGCCCAAGCCCGAACCCGGGCGCTATTTCGTGCGCGTGCGCAGCATCGGCCCCGACGGCCGCGCTGGCGGCTATGGCCTGCCACAGGAGGTGGAAGTGCCCGGAGGCTACGGCTGGCTCTGGTTCCTGCCCCTGTTGCTGCTGCTGCTATGACCGAGCGCCGCCAGCCGCGCTCACGCATGAGCGCCTTGGTGGCATTGGCCGTGGGCCTGCTGGTGCTGCTGACGCCGCTGAACGAACGCTGGTCGAGGCCGCTTCTGGACGTGCAGTTGCGACTGCTGGCGCCCGCCGCGGCGCCGGCGGGCGTGCTGGTGGTGGACATCGACGACGCATCACTCGAAGCGTTGCAGCCGCAGTTCGGCCCCTGGCCCTACAAGCGCGATGTCTATGCCCTGGCCATCGAAACCCTGCGTGCGCTTGGCGCGCGCGCCATCGCTTTCGACCTCTTGCTGGTGGACGCCCAGCCCGGCGACGAAGCGCTGGCCCGCGCGCTGGCCCGCCCCGGCGCACCGGTGGTCCTGGCGGCGGCCGGCCTGCGCCATGCCAGCGACGGCCGCCGTCCTGTGGCGGACCTGGGGGTGCCGCCGACGGCGGCCACGGTGGCAAGCGCGAGGCCCCCACCGGCCTATCCCTGGCCCACGATCGCCCTGCCCACGGCCAGCGTGTGGCCGGCGCCGCAGGCGCCACCGACCATCGGCGTCATCACGACACCGGTCGACGCCGATGGCGTGCTGCGCCGCCTGCCGCTGTGGCACGAGGCCGAGGGCCGGCGCTGGCCGGTGCTGCCGCAGGCGCTGTACACCCTGCTGGAGCCGCAGGCCGCCGCGGCCGGTTTGCCGCTGGACGCCGACGGCGCGCTGCACTTTGCCTTTGCCCGGGCCGGCGCCGCGCCGGTGGTGCTGCCCTTGTCGCAGCTCTTCCTGCGTGAAAGTGGCGCCCCTGGTGATGGCCGCCGCGACACCATGACCTCGGCCGATGCGGCGCTGCGCCAACGTGTCGCCGGCAGCGTCGTGTTCATCGGCAGCAGCGCCTTGCTGGGCGATACCGTGATGACCGTTCACGGCCAGGCCCCGGGCACGCAGGTGCTGGCACAGGCCTACGCGGCGCTGCGCGACGGGCGCTGGGCGCTGCCGCCGGCGGCATGGGCCAACACCGCGCTGGTGGCGGTGGCCCTGTTGCCGGCGGGTCTGGCCTTGCGCCGGCGCCGGCCGCAGCCGCGGCGCGACATCGCCTCGCACCTGCTGGCCCTGTTGGTGGTGGCCGGCTTGGCGGCCTGGTGGCTGCTGCACCTGCGGCTGCCCACGCTGTGGGCGGCGCCGCTGGCGGCACTGGCCGCCGGCCTTGGCGCCGCACTGTTGCTGCACGCGCGCCAGCAGGCCGCCGCGCAGCAACGTCTGGCGCAGGAACTCGCGGTCACGGCCGAGGCCGCGCGCGCCAAGGGCCAGTTCCTGGCCAACGTCAGCCACGAGATCCGCACCCCGCTGAACGCCGTGATGGGCGTGGCCGAACTGCTGGCCGACAGCGAGCTGAACCCCACGCAGCGCCACCAGGTGCAGCTTTTCCAGGAGGCCGGGCAGACGCTGCACGCGCTGATCAACGACCTGCTGGACCTGTCCAAGATCGAGGCCAATCGCCTCGAACTGGAGCTGGCACCCTTTGCCTTGCACCGCTTGCTGAACCGCCTGGTGGCGCTGCTTCAGGCCCAGGCGCAGCGCAAGGGCCTGGTGCTGCGCCTGGAACTGGCGCCCGACCTGCCCCTGGCGGTGCTCGGCGACAGCCTGCGGCTGGAACGTGCACTGATCAACCTGGTGTCCAACGCGGTGAAGTTCACCGCGCGCGGCGAGGTGCTGCTGCGCGCGCGCCGCGACGCCAGCCTGCCCGACGGCCTGTGTTTTGAAGTCGTCGACAGCGGCATCGGCATCGCGCCCAGCAAGCTGGAGAGCATCTTCGAGCCGTTTTCGCAGGCCGACGGCAGCGTCACGCGGCTGTATGGCGGCACCGGTCTCGGGCTGGCGCTGACCCGCAGCGTGGCGCGCCTGCTGGGTGGTACCGTGGACGTGCAAAGCACGCCCGGGCAGGGCAGCATCTTCACGCTGCGCCTGCCGCTGCCGGCCACCGAACTGCCGCGCGAAGCGGCGCCGCAGGGCTTGCCGGTGCGCGTTGCGGCGGCTGCCGCGCCTGAAGCGGACCGTGCGCCGCCGCGGCGCCGTGTGCTGCTGGCCGAAGACAACGAAGTCAACAGCTACATCTTCACGGCGATGCTGGCGGACGAGAACCTCGACATCGACGTTGCTCCGAATGGCCTGGCGGCGCTGGAGATGCTGCGCAGCCGCGCCTACGACGTGGCCTTCATCGACGTGCAGATGCCTGGCCTGGACGGCCTGAGCCTGACACGGCAATGGCGGGAGCACGAGCGTGAAGCCGGCCGGCCGCCGCTGCCCATGGTCTCTCTCACCGCGAACGCCTTTGCCAGTGATGTGCAGGCCAGCCTGGACGCCGGCAGCAGCCTGCACCTGACCAAGCCTTTTGCAAGACAGGACCTGATCGACGTCCTGGGGCGGCTGGCGCCAGTGGCGCGGCTGGCCACCGAACAAACCAGCTGCGCAGGCCCGGCATCACCGAACGCGCCGGCAGCGCCGGCAGCATCGGCGGCATCGGCGGCATCGGCAGCATCGGCAGCACCGCCTGCGCCGCAAGGCGACTTTGACCCCGTGCTGGCACGGCAGCGGCTCGGCACGGGCATGGCGGAATACCAGCGTGCGCGGGACCACGCCGTGGTCTTTCTCGAAGCCTGGCCGGCGGCCTTTGCCCGGGCCTGGTCGGATGACGACCTGGCGCTGGCAAAGCGGCTGGCCGACGACCTTGTGGATGTGGCTCTGCGCCTGGGCGCGGCGGCCCTGGGGGCGCAGGCCGCGCTGCTGGGCCCGGCGCTGGCCGCTGGCGATGCCACGGCGGTGCAGGCCGCGCAACAGCGCGTGCAAGGCGTGTTGGCCCCGGTGCTGCTGGCGCTGCTGCGCGCGTCCTAGGTTCAGGCCTGCATCGCGCCCGTCCACGCCGTCGCCTGCGGCGGCAGCCCGTGGCGGGCTCTCAGGTCGGGAAGGTGCCCGGCAGCAGGATGCTGCGGTCCACGTCGGCGATCCGGGTGCGGCCGCAGAAGGCCATCGTCAGGTCGAGTTCCTTGTGGATGATCTCCAGCGCCTTGCTCACGCCCGGCCCGCCCATCGCGCCCAGGCCGTAGAGGAAGGCGCGGCCGATGTAGGTGCCCTTGGCGCCCAGCGCCACGGCCTTCAGCACGTCCTGGCCGCTGCGGATGCCGCTGTCCATGTGCACCTCGATCTGGCTGCCGACCTCGGCCACGATGGCCGGCAACGCCTCGACGCTGCTCTGCGCACCGTCCAGTTGCCGGCCGCCGTGGTTGCTGACGATCAGCGCGTCGGCGCCGCTCTGCACCGCCAGGCGCGCGTCTTCCACGTCCTGGATGCCCTTGAGGATGAGCTTGCCGCCCCAGCGCTTCTTGATCCACTCGACGTCGCCCCAGTTCAGGCGCGGGTCGAACTGCTGCGCCGTCCAGGCGCCCAGGTTGGCCATGTCGGTGACGCCCTTGACATGGCCGACGATGTTGCCGAACTGGCGCCGCTTCGTGCCCAGCATGCCGGCGCACCAGCGTGGCTTGGTCATCATGTTGACGATGTTGGCCAGCGTCAGCTTGGGCGGCGCCGAGAGGCCGTTCTTCAGGTCCTTGTGGCGCTGGCCGAGGATCTGCAGGTCCAGCGTCAGCACCAGCGCGTCGCACTTGGCGGCCTTGGCGCGGTCGATCAGGCGCTCGATGAAGTCGCGGTCGCGCATCACGTAGAGCTGGAACCAGAACGGCTGCGTGGTGTGCGCGGCGATGTCCTCGATGCTGCAGATGCTCATGGTGCTGAGCGTGAAGCGCGTGCCGAAGGCCTCGGCCGCCTGGGCGCCGAGAATTTCGCCGTCGGCGTGCTGCATGCCGGTCAGGCCCGTGGGCGCGATGACCACCGGCATCTTCACGTCCACGCCCACCATCTTCGTGGCCGTGCTGCGGCCTTCCATGTCCACGGCCACACGCTGGCGCAGCTTGATTTTCTGGAAGTCGCTGCTGTTGGCGCGGTAGGTGCTCTCCGTCCAGCTGCCGCTGTCGGCGTAGTCGTAGAACATGCGCGGCACGCGCTTCTGCGCCAGCACGCGCAGGTCTTCGATGGTGGTGATGACGG
>LNFM01010094.1_pt1 | contig 13461 bp, 10 predicted proteins | sample 596031 | NCBI WGS metagenome assembly LNFM01 (sample SAMN04254537, study PRJNA301005) | activated carbon metagenome | isolation source: dual media filters at the Ann Arbor, Michigan drinking water treatment plant | place: USA: Ann Arbor
GTGAAGCAGGCGCTGGAATGGATCGAGCGCCTCAAGCCGAAGCGGGCCATTCTCACGCATCTCCACATCGATCTCGACTACGCGGTCCTCAAGCGCGAGCTTCCCCCCCACGTCGAGCCCGCCTACGACGGCATGGTCGTGCATTTCGACTGAGGGGACGGGCCGAACCTGCAGGATGCGGATGATGCCGGACGGGGGTTGGCGAGGGCAAGCCGCAGTCTGATCATGTCCGGAATTGAGGGTGCTGCCGCCGAACGGCAAGGGGGGGCTGATGCGGGCGGGTGAGCCTGAGCGCCATAGGACGACCGCGGAGCTTGCACCTACCGGGAGGGCCCGCTTATGACGATCGCCACCGTGGAGGCGGACGGAGGCAGCGGGCCAGAAGGGTGCATTAGGTGTTCGGTGACACCAAGTCGAAGTTCATCCGGAGCTGAGCACGATAGCGGAGAGCCGGAGTGTCCATCCCCAAAAGCGCGGGAGCTGAACTCTCCGAACGCATGCCTCTCTGTATTGCCGATCTTGATCATTCCCGCCGAAGTAGCAGGCAACTCGATTTTCGGCCCATGCCGCAACGGCTGGTAGCAATTTTCATCCGCTATAGAAGATCCTTGATACTGGCAGATCGCCGAGAACGGATCTCAGCTCGATCTAGCGGAGAAGGTTGAAGTGTTTCAGGCGCCACTAAATATAGATGTTCTTCGCACCCCGGGGGTCCGAGGAAATTTGCACGACCTCGACCTATCGCAGCCCATTTCCCACCTGGCAGCACTACGAGGCGTTGATCCGCACAGGATGCTGTATCGTCGAGTACCTCAACGGATGATCCCGCAAGCCGTATTCGGGATGATGCATTGGCGTGCAGCAAAGCGTCATCAGCCGCACCTGTCAATGCCTCCGTCCCTGACTCTAGTTCCCATCTGCGAATGTCTTTCGACCAACTCGCTGCACTAACGAAAGCGCAATCAGAAGAAATCGATAGCGCTCGCGTGCCGCCCTGCAGGCCATTATAACTCCGTACCAAAGCACCCGAGCCGGCATCCCATAACTTCACTGAACCATCCCAGCTACCTGAGAGTACCAAATCTCCATTTTCTGAAATGGCGAGCGCTGAAACCTCTTGATTATGGGCGACCGCCATCTCTGCAGTGAATCCGCCAATCGCCCGGTTCCACACGCGAATCCAACCCGCGGTGCCAGCGATTGCAATGGTGCACCCGTCTCTCGATATAACAGCTTCACTGATGCGCTCATTGAATTGACACGCTTGGTGCGCGATCTGTCCATTGCTTAGTTGAACGGTCGTGATTTTCCCGCGCCATCCACACTGCAGGATCTTTGTGCCATCTGAAGACAATTTCGAAGTTGTCGTTCGTTCGGGAATGCCTAACCATTGATTGCGCCCAACAGCCAAGTCGTACATGGAAAGGACGTCGCCGTCGCTAACTAACGCTCGATCTCCATGCGCAAACCATAGGCTCTTTATACCGTGCACGACACTTGCAATGGGGAGAGGGGCATATTCTTTGAGGATATTTCCTCTGGAAGTTGACCAGACCGTGATCCAGCCGGTGCGATGGCCAACAGCGATGCGATCTCCGTTTGTGGAAAGTCTAACAACGCTCACATTTGCAGACTTTAAAACAAGTGGCGATGTGTCGCCAAGCGAAGTATAGACGGAAATGTTGAGATTATCACCGGCTGCCGCGCGTGATTCGTCTTGGGAAGTTACATAAAAATCGATGGCATGGCCAATTGACATGAGCGGTTGCGGCTCTAAATTGGCATCCAACTGAAACACCTGCCCACCACGATAGGCTACGCGGAGCGCGCGGCCAGAACTTGCAACGCTTGCGATTGAAGCGTTAATATAAGGCGGCGAAATTGCTTTGACGAGCGAGAAAGTCTGCGCATCCCAGACGAATATGCTGCCAGAGTCAGCGCTGTGATATCCAGAAAATCCGTAAGTGCAAAAATACCTGCCGCCATCAAAGAATGCTATGTCAAATACATCTCTGGTGCGTGCTGGAAGTTGCATTAGTAAATTATTGGAATCACCGTGCCAAACTCGCAGCAACCCGTCTGAGCCACCGGAAATATAATAAGACCCACTTGGATGACACGCGATACTTGTCACTTGATTCGAGTGGCTTTCCGATGCGCCAAAAATCTTACCCCCTTCGTTCACTTCTTGGCCCTCCAAATTGACCTCGTCTCCCTACGCTGCAAGCATAAGCGGACTGTGCGGGACGCCGCAATCTCCGTGCGTACCCTGTTCCGCTCCGGGGCAACAGCCCGTGTCCGACGTGAGGCTTACACCCACGCGGTACCCCCGTCCGGACACGCACCGGCAGCGTATCGCCATTGGTCGCGAGAGTATCAAATCGTGCTCACCGTCGCCGCCAGTTCCCCCTGACCAATGACGCGAACGGCGGACAAACGGACGGCCTCAGAACATTCGATGAATGGGAGGTAAGGGTCAACCTCGACTGTCCGCGCCTCCCTCTGACTGTCGGCTAACCTACCAAGGACCGGACGAACAGCAAGGTCGTCCTCGCCGAGAACGCGACGGTCGAAAGTGCCCCCAAGCAGAACCGGCATGCACGGAAGCTCCAGGACGCACGTCTGCCGTAGACTCGTTTGCACGAACGAGCCGGGCCCGTTCACCGGTCGACGTTTGGTCCTGCGCTAAACGCTCCGCTCCGCCCCATGCTGGCTCGTCCTGATCGGACGAGCGATTGCCGGGCCCTGACGCCGAAGGGGCTCGAACACGGCGGCGGTTCCGGTCTAGGCTCGCGTCCAGACACATCCATGCCGAGGAGACGCACGCCATGATGGTGATGGACGCCATAGCCGACATTCTGAAGCGCGAGGGCATCTCGACGATGTTCTGCTTCCCCACGACGCCCATCATCGAGGCGGCCGTGGCGGCGGGGCTGAAGCCGATCATTTGCCGCCAGGAGCGTGTCGGCGTCGACATGGCGTCCGGTTTCGCGCGCACCGCCAATGGACGTCCGCCGGCCGTGTTCGCCATGCAGTATGGACCGGGCGCGGAGAACGCGTTTCCTGGCATTGCGTCAGCCTACTCGGATTCCTCGCCGGTGCTCTTTCTGCCACTCGGCCATCCGCGCGACGTGGCGCACGTTTTCCCGATGTTCAACTCCACGCGCACCTTTGCGAGCGTGACGAAGCAGGTGGAGCCGATCACGCTGCCGACACAGGTGGGCGCCGTCATGCGGCGCGCCTTCAATGGCCTGAGGAATGGGCGGCTGGGTCCTGTCATGGTCGAGGTGCCGACGGACGTCGTGAAGGCGAAGCTCGACAGTGCGCCAGCCTACACTCCGGTGCGCGAGGTGCGCTCAGCGCCCGACCCGCGCGATATCGACGACGCCGCAAAGCTGCTGATCGCGGCGCGTAGTCCGTTGCTCTATGCTGGCCAAGGCGTGCTCTATGCCGAGGCAACGGCCGAGCTGGTTGCTCTGGCCGAGCTTCTACAGTCACCGGTCATGACATCTGGAGACGCGAAGAGCGCTTTCCCCGAGGATCACGCGTTGGCCGTTGGGACCGGCGGCATCGTCTTCACGGGTCACGGATTGCAGGCCCTGCGTGAAGCCGACGTCGTCTGCGGCATCGGCTGCTCGTTCACGCCGCACCGCATCACCAGCCCCGCGATCGCGCCGGATAAGCGCGTCATCCACGCCACCAACGACTCACGCGATTTGAACAAGAGCGTCGCCGCCGAGATCGGCATCCTGGGAGACGCCAAGCTCGTGCTCGCGGCTCTGGTCGAGGCGGTGAAGGATCGGCTCGGCAAGACGACACGCGGGCCGGATCGCGCGCATGCAATCGGCCGGGTGCGCGAGGAGTGGCTCGCCGGCTGGCAGGCGAAGCTGACGTCGAAGGAGCGGCCGATCTGCCCTTATCGCGTCATTGCCGAGTTCATGCGCGTCGTCGATCCGAAGGATGCGATCGTCACGCACGACAGCGGCAGCCCGCGCGATCAGATCCTGCCGTTCTACAAAGCAACCCGGCCGCGCGGCTACATGGGGTGGGGCAAGTCGCACCAGCTCGGCACGGGGCTCGGCCTTACGATTGGTGCCAAGATCGCGGCGCCAGACAAGTTCTGCGTCAACTTCATGGGCGACGCGGCGTTCGGCATGACCGGCCTGGACTTCGAGACGGCCGTGCGGGCGGGTGTGCCGATCCTGACGGTCGTCCTCAACAATTCGACGATGGCGATCGAGATCCCGCACATGCAGCTCTCGCATGAGCGTCACAACGCCCGCGACATCGGGGGCAACTACGCCGGCATCGCGCGCGAACTCGGAGGCTGGAGCGAGCGGGTCGAGGATCCCGAGCAGATCGCCGACGCCTTCCGCCGCGCGCGCCGTGCAACGGAGGACGGCAAGGCCGCGCTGCTAGAGTTCATCACCTCGGCGGAGACCGCCTTCTCTCACCGTCTGCCGCCTGCGAGCTGATCTGGCTCGACATGGTCAGGACCTTGTCGCGTCAGCTCGCCGTGCTGGCGGACGAAGGCGGTCGCTCCGGCTATGGCGCCCGCACTTCCGGCCACGTCCCAAGCCTCACCCGTACTTCTTTTCCGCCTCCATGGCCGTTCGCACCGCCGGACGCGCCAACATGCGGGCCTCGTGGGCTTCGAGGGCGGGGTAGGTGCCCTTCGGCGCATCGATCGACGGCCGGAAGCGCCAATAGACGCGGAAAATATGGATGTCGGCGATCGAATACTTGCCGGTTGCCCACTCACGGCCCGCCAGCTTCTTCTCGGCGACGGCGAAGGCCGCGGAGACGGCCTCCGGTCCGTGGGCGCGCGAGCCATGCATCGTGGAGGCCGCGAACGACAGCCACGAGATGACCTGGGCCTCGGCCTCCAGGTCGCCCTCGGGCCAGAGCCCGGCCTTCGGATACTTCTTGGCGATATAGTAGAGCGTGGCCGCGACCTGGCTGAGAACCTGCCCGCCCTCCGTGACCAGGGCCGGCACCTTGCCCTCCGGATTGACGGCGAGATAGCCGGGCGTCTTCTGGTCCTCTTTCGAGAGCAGCGTCGGCACAAGCTCGAACGGGGCTCCGGCTTCGATCAAGGCGATGTGCGTCGCAAGCGAGCTCGTCGACGGCGAAAAATAGAGCTTCATCATCAGTTGTCCTCCTGGCGTGGGTTCGCGCCATGCTTCCATGCGGGCCCATGCGAGTGCAAGCCGCGTCGGTGATCGAGGGAACTCCTCACATTGCGACATACCAGCCATGACTGGCCTTTCCGCGATCAGCTGCTAGCGTGCGCCCCGCCTCCCCTCGACTCGTGCCCGAAGGCCCCCATGCTTCTCCCCTTCCTCGGCTGGCTCACTGGAGCCCTGTTCTTCTTCTACGCCTGGGTGCTGCGCGTCTCGCCGAGCGTGATGGTCGAGGAGTTGATGCGCGATTTCAGCGTCGGCGGCGCCGCGATCGGCAACCTCTCCGCGCTGTATTTCTACGGATATGCCGGCATGCAGATCCCGGTCGGCCTGATGATCGACCGGTTCGGGCCCCGCCGCCTGCTGGCCGTCTCGGCCCTCGTGTGTGGCGCGAGCTGTCTCCTCGCCGCGTGGAGTCCGACGCTCGAAGGCGTGGCGCTCGGCCGCTTCCTGATCGGAGCCTCGGCTGCGTTCAGCCTCGTCGGCGCATTTGCCGTGGCCGGGCAATGGTTCCCGCCGACGCAGTTCGCGCTGCTCGGCGGCCTCGCCATGGCGGCTGGGATGGCTGGTGGCGTGCTCGGTCAGGCGCCTGTGCGATTGCTCGTCGAGGCCAACGGCTGGCGCCCGACGGTGGCGATGACAGCGATCGGCGGAGTGGTCATCGCGCTGATGGCGATCGCATTCGTGCGCGACAAGACACGGGGCTCGGGCGGCCTCGGCTCCGTTCTCGGCGGTCTGGCCACGGTCGCGCGCAATCCGCAGACGTGGCTCATCTCGCTGGCGGGCCTCGGCGCCAACGGCACCTTGCTCGGCTTCGGCGGACTCTGGGGCGTGCCCTTCATGGGCGCGGCGCATGGGCTCGAGCCGGCAAAGGCGGCGTTCGTCACATCGCTGCTGATTGCGGGATGGGGCTGCGGTGCGCCGTTCTTCGGCTGGCTCTCGGGGTTCATGGGGCGGCGACGCGCGCCATTCCTGATCGGCTATGCCATCACGATCCCGAGCTTCCTCACGCTCGTCTACGGCCCTCCCCTCCCCACCGAAGCCGTCGCCGCGCTGACGTTCCTCGCCGGCTTCGGCGGGGCGGCGCAGATCGTGTGCTTCGCCACTGTCCGGGAGGTCAACCCGCCGGCGCTCGCCGGCACCGCGATCGGCATCGTCAATGCCCTCGTCACCGGCACAGGGGCGATCTATCAGCCCCTGATCGGCTGGCTTCTCGACCGCGCCTGGTCGGGTACGCTGGTCGGCGGCGCCCGCATATATACGGCCGCAGATTACCGCGTTGCATTCGGCGTACTCGTCTGCGGTCTGCTTTTCGGCTTGGTTTGCGCACTTTTAATGCGCGAAACGCGGTGCCGGCCACTGGTGGCGTGAGGTAGGGCTGCGACAGCAAGCTTCGGTCGATTGCTACGAATTGATCGTCCCGACACGCCGAACAGCAACAAATCCTTAGGCACGGCACGGCATCATGAGCGCTCAGACAATCAGCGGTGAGCATTGCCGATGTCGATCGATTTGAAAGTCATCGTCAAGACTTGTTGGCAGTATTTCAAACTGACCGCGGGTGGGCTTCTCGTCCTGTTTGCGGCCTTGCCACTGGTGATCCCAAAATCCGAGCACCTCGAACGCTACGAGCGGCTGGAGATGGAAGGCGCAGTCGCAATCGGTAAGGTCGTCGAGAAGCCGATCAACGAGACCAGGCTTCCGCCGACGGCGTTGAACAAGCTCGGTCCAGCCGGCGGCTTCGCCAGCGGCGTCATCTCAGGCAACCGGCTCAATAACGCACTCAACGGCACGCCCAAGAAGGACCCGTTGACGCTCCAGTATCACTACGTCGCCTATGAGTTCCGGACGCCTAAGGGCGCCGTGGTCAAGCATCAGGTTCCGGTCACAGCGGACCAGCACAGCCGCATCGTGATCGGCGCACCGATCCAGGTCCGCTATCATCCACAGAACCCGCAGATCCACCGGCTTATCGACTACAGCGCACCATTCCCGGTCATCACTTTCGAGCTGCAGCTACAGGGTGCCCTCATGGGCGCGGCCATTGGCAGCCTCTTCATCTGGCGAGGCTGGCCAACCGGTGGAACCGGCCCCTCGCCACCCTCACCCGCCAATGGGCCGGCTGGACGCATCCAGCGTGCGACCCGCTCGGCGGGGACAACGACGCCTGCGGTCACGGGCGGGCCGCGAACAGTCGGCGCCACGCCCACAACCCGCCGGTCTGGCTTCGGCCAGCGCGCCTGAGACCGTTCCGCGCGTAAACTCCACTGGAAACAACTTCGGCGCGACCTGGGTCGCGCCGCTGTCGTTACAGGAGATGGCACGAAAAGGCTTACTCAGCCGCCTTCTGCTTCAGCAGGCCGGCATGCGCGAGCGCGGCATCGACGATCTTCTTGGTCGATTCCGTCAGCGGAGCCAGCGGCAGGCGGCATTCGGGGCTCTCGATCAAGCCCAGACGCCACGCGGCATACTTGACCGGCGCCGGATTGGTTTCGACGAAGAGCGCGTCGTGCAGCGGCATCAGGATGTCCTGCAGCTCGAGCGCGCGCTTCCAGTTGCCGGCCAAGCAGGCATTCTGGAATTCGGCGCAGAGCCCCGGTGCGACGTTTGACGATACCGAGATGCAGCCGTTGCCGCCGTGCGCGTTGAAGCCCAGCGCCGTCGCGTCCTCACCGGACAGATACGAGAACGGCTTCTTGATCAAAAGCCGGTGCTGCGACATGCGCTCGACTTTGGCCGAGGCATCCTTGACGCCCGCCACGTTCTTCAATGTGGCAATCCGGGCGAGGGTGGCCGGCATGATGTCGACCACGGTGCGCGGGGGAACATTGTAGACGATGATCGGAATGTCGACCGCGTCGCTGATCGCCTTGAAATGGAGGTAGAGACCCTCCTGCGTCGGCTTGTTGTAGTAGCCGGTCGAATGCAGCGTCGCGTCGGCGCCTGCCGTCTTGGCGAACTCGGTCAGCTCGATCGCCTCCTCGGTGGAGTTCGATCCAGCGCCCGCGATGACCGGCACGCGCTTTCTCGCGACCTTGATGCACAGCTCCACGACGCGCTTGTGCTCGTCGTGGCTGAGCGTCGGTGTCTCGCCTGTGGTGCCGACCGGCACCAGACCGTGGGTACCTTCCTTGATCTGCCACTCGACGAGCCGCTCGAAGGCCGCCTCGTCGACCTTGCCGTTCTTCATCGGCGTGATCAGAGCTGTGTTCGACCCCTTGAACATGATGCGCGCTCCTCCGTAAGGGCAGCTGTCCGCCGCCTCGATTTCCCTCGTTTCCGCGCCAATCTACCATTCCGGGTGGCGCGGGGGCCGGGCGGGCCTTTGGACGCGATTCGCAGTCCGCCTTGATCCAATTAAGACATTATGCGCTCGTCTGGACTGCCGCAAGGCTCGCTTGCAGTGGCCACCGGACGGCTGTTAAACAAGCCTCGATACCGCTGGGCCTCTTGGCTCGCCGCGCCATGAATGCGAAGGCCGAGACACGGCCCGCAAGGCGCCACATCCTCATGTCACGCGAAAGACTCTCCGCGATTCGCCAGCACGCGGCAGGAACCGTTCGGGGGCAAGGAAGCCAATGACTGGAAGAGCATTCGTCGCGGCCGCGCTGATGGCTCAACTTCTTACACCCTCGGCAGCGGCGCAAGCTCCGTCGGCTGTACCATCCGCGGCAGCAGCGTCCGTCGCGCCGCCCATCCCCAAGGCCAACCCGCAGCGCAACGCCGCCCCGGACTCCGCTCCTGCGCCCGACGGCGCGTCGATCGCCGCTGCGCCTGTCCCGCCTGCCCTGCGCACTTTGACCGCGCCGGCGGCCGAGACGGCCTACCGGGCCAAGGTGAAGGGCCTGCTCGCTCCCATCCTTTCCACCGCGCCGACTGCCGCAGAGATTGCCGACCTCAAGGCGGCGCTCAAAGCCCGCTCGATCGACGCGGCCAAGGGGCTCTCCGACCCCACGTCTCGCAAGCTCGCCCTGTGGCAGGCCTACAAGGCCGGTGTCGGCGACGCCGACGACATGGTCCGCTTTGTCACGGCAAATCCCGCATGGCCGGATTCACAGATCATCCTGCGCCGATCCGAGGAGCACCTGCTTACGCGCGGTGGCAACTCGGCGGAGATCCGCACTTACTTCAAGGGGCGCGAGCCCGTCAGCGGCGCCGGGTGGGCCGCGCTCGCTTCTGCCCATCTCGCGGAGGGCGACGAGGCAGCCGCGCGCCGGCATGCCGCCCGCGCCTGGACCGACGAGGAAATGGCCGCCTCGCTGGAAGCCGGCTTCATCGAGCGCTTCGGCAAGCTACTGACACCGGCTGATCACCGGCAACGGCTCGACCGCCTCCTGGTCTCCCGGCTGCGCTTCGCGGCTGAGCGTCAGGCGCGCGCGGCCATCGCCCGCCGTGTTATTCCGCACCTGTCCGAGGCCGAGCGTAAGGTCGCCGAGGCCCGACTTGCCGTGCTCCTGCGCAGCAAGACAGCTGCCAAGCTGCTCGAAGCCTTTCCCGAGGATCCGTCGGCACCGACCGATTGGGGCTTGGCGTTCGCCCGCGCTGTCCACCATCTCGACAACGACCGCCTCGAGGCTGCCGCCAAAATCCTCGTCGCGATTCCAGAGGATGCGGACAAGCTCGGTAGCCCCGACGACTGGTGGCTCGCTCGCCGCGAAGCCGCCTACGATGCACTGACCGCCGGCCGGACTGCGCTCGCCTACGATCTGGTCAAGACAGCGGGCCCGCTTTCGGCGAATCCACTGAAAGAGCAGTCACACATGGCGGGCTGGATCGCGCTCCGCCTTCTCAAGCAACCGAAGCAAGCCCTCGAGCACTTCGATGCCGCAGTCAAAGCCGCGGACGGACCCTTGAGCCGGGCGCGCGCCGCCTATTGGTCGGGCCGCACACTCGAGGCGCTCGGCCGCAAGGCGGAGGCCAAGGAGCGCTATCAGCGCGCCATGCGCGATCCCGACACGTTCCACAGTCTCCTCTCACGGCAACTTCTCGCCGGCGCCGAGATCACCGAGCTGACCATCGCCGCGCCGGCCGTCCCCACGTCCGAGGAGGCCGCGCGCTTCGTCGCCCACGATGCCGTTCGCGCCGCCACGCTCGCCAACAAGGCCGGCCTCGACCGCAACCTTTTCATAGGCCTCGTCGCGGGCCTACGGAACTTCCTGAAGACCGAAGGAGAGATGGCGCTTCTTGCCGAGCTTGCCGCCTCGCTCGGCGATCCCCAGACGTCGCTCCGCGTCGGCAAGGCCGCCATCGGGCGCGGCATGAACCTGCTCCTCTATGCCTATCCGATCGATCCCTTCCCCGAGTACGAGCCACTGCGTCCACCGCCAGAGACGGCGATGCTGCTCGCCATTACGCGCCAGGAGACCGAGTTCAACACGAGCATCATCTCCTGGGCCGGCGCGCGCGGGCTGATGCAAGTGATGCCGATCACGGCCAAGCACGTTTGCCAGCAGCACAAGGTGAAATGCGATATCCCGCGGCTGATGAGCGACCACTCCTATAATGCCCGCATCGCCTCGGCCTACATCGGCGACCGCATGGCGGAACTCGGCGGCTGGTATGCCGTGTCGCTCGCCGCCTACAACGCCGGCCCCGGCCGCGCGCGGCAATGGATTCGACAGAACGGCGATCCCCGCACGTCCGGCATCGATACGATCGATTGGATCGAGCGTATCCCCATCGAGGAGACACGCCACTACGTCGAGAAGGTTCTCTCGAACATCCAAGTGTACCGCGCGAGGCTTGGCGAGCCGAAGGCCTTGCGTCTGGTACAAGACCTGACCAAGCCGACCGGCAGCAAACGCGAACGCTCTGCCGAGCAATAGTTCATCTCGGTCGCCGCAGCCGGTTGTCGGCTCCTCGGTTGCTCCACACTTGATTGCTTTGCTAACGACGCTTCGCGCAAACGCTGACGCATCTTTGGTCAAACCGGGATGGTGATGGCCCGGTTCAAGTTCCAGCGCGATCAACCTTCGCTACCATCTCGCGCACCAGCGGGATCAACTCGCGGCCATAGAGCTCGGCGTCCTCGAGCGGCTCGTAGCCGCGGATCAGCAAACTCGTCGCGCCGAGCTTGTAGTAGTCGACCAGCGCCTTCGCGACCGTCTCCGGGCTGCCGACCAGCGCCGTCGAGTTGCCGCGCGCGCCCGTCGCCTCGGCGAGCTGCATCCAGAGGCACGTATCATGCACCTCGGCATCCGCCGCAACCTTCAGCAAACGCTTCGATCCGACGTTCTCGGGCACCGGTGGCGGCACGCCCTTGCGCTGCGCCTTCAGACGCTCGAGCAGGCTTCGCGCCCGGTCCCAGGCCTCGGCGTCCGTCCGGGCTAGGATCGGTCGCGTGGATAAGCTGAACCGCGGTACTGTCGCGCCCGCCGCCACGGCTACATTCCTCACGCGGGTCATGAACACCGCCGTTTCCGCGAGCGGCTCACCCCAAAGCATGAACACGTCGAGCACGGGCGAGAGCATCGCGACCGCTTCGTCGGAACCGCCGCCGCCATAGACGGGAATGCCAGCGCTCCCATGACAGCGAACATCCGAATACGCCCCGGCCACCCGATAGAACTCCCCATCGTGATCGAACGGCGTTGGCGAGGTCCATGTCCGGCGCAACAGCGAGACGTACTCTGCCGACCGGCGATAGCGCGCGCCGTGAGGCGTGTAATCTCCGTCCTTCGCCTGATCCGTGTCGCTGCCGCCCGAGATGACGTGCACAGCGAGCCGACCGCCCGATAGCTGATCCAGCGTCGCGAGTTTGCGCGCGGCGAGCGTCGGGGCGACGAAACCCGGCCTGTGCGCCAGCAGAAAACCGAGCCGCTTCGTCACGCTGGCTGCGTGCGCGCCGATGATGAAGCCATCCGGCGCATCGGAGAAATAGCCGATCAGTACGCGTTCGAAGCCGGCTGCCTCATGGATCCGCGCCGTCTCGGCGACGACATCCGCGTTGAACGGCGGCCCCTCCGGCGGTTGCACCTCCGACGATACCCGCGGCGAAATCCAGCCGATCATCTCAACAGGCATCGGGCACCCCCGGTTGGACACTGTGCTGGGTGGCATCGTGCATGCTCACCCTGCAAAGAGCCTAATCCGCACAGCCCGCGCCGGGCAATTTTTCGCAAATGGATCGAGCGGGATTGGACCGTCAGACGCCGCCATCACCACCCGGCAACTCGCCAGTGTCCGCGAGCCGGCGCCGAGCGAGGCTCGATATCCACCCCGCGTGGTGTATCAGGCACGCTTTTCCCAGCGCCCCGCCTCGGTCTGTTGCCAGTAGGTTGCAGCGCACCCCTCGGCCTTTGCCGCCTTCCACTGCGAGCGCGCCGCCTCCAGTGCGACGCGGTCGGCGCCGTCGAAGATGACCACCACCCGGAGATAGCCAGCGAAGCTCGAAATCGTAGCCCCATGCACCAGAAAGCGCAGAGCAGCCCCGCCCGGATTGTCGCTAGATGTCGTCAGAAGCACCGGCTGCAGCGAGGGTGGACCGTCCTTGACCGTGCCGTGTGGCAAGAAGCTGTCGTCGCGAAACGTCCAAAGGAAGCTATCCAGCGCCTCGAGGCGCTCGGGCGTGCCCACCTGCACGACTGCCCGCCAGCCCCGCTCGAGCGTCCGCTCGAGCAGCCCGGGCAGAACGCGCTCCAGAGGATGACGCTCGAGGTGATAGAAAAAGACCTCTGTCTGGGCGTCCGCCATGCCTGCACCTCGGTCGTTCGCGCGGCGCTTTGGTGCCGACTCGGCACCGCTGATGAAAAAGTCGGGTGGCGCCACTTGCGCGCCCTTCCCCCGCGCCTATATCGCATGGTCCGGAGCGGCGCCAGTGACGTGGGCTGACGCCCGTGCGGGCGGAGAGAGATGTGGCCTTCCAAGGTTCGCTGCGTCTCTCCCGCCCGCTGCGCTCCCGGGGGGCCGCAACGGCCTTGCCGATCTCGTCCGCTCGTTCCAGCGCTGGAACGAGGGGACGCTCATGCCAAGGTAGGCCGCAGCCTCGTCCTGTGTGATCTCGCCCCGCTCATGGCGGTCGAGCCAACTCGAAAAACGCATCCGACGAACACTGTCGTGATCCCGCGCCGCGCCCATCCGATGCTCCCTGGTTCAGGGCACCCTCGAACGCGACACTTAACGAGCTACAAACACACGACAGATAACGCGCTCCCTACAGGCGAGGATCTCAGAGCGCTCCATGAGCATCCTCCGATCGCGCTGGCGGCCGGCTCCGCGAAGCGGTGTCGCCAGCGCCACGGAGACTGCCGTAGCGGGCACAGTCGGCCAGCGGCGGCAG
>LNFM01010095.1_pt1 | contig 13457 bp, 11 predicted proteins | sample 596031 | NCBI WGS metagenome assembly LNFM01 (sample SAMN04254537, study PRJNA301005) | activated carbon metagenome | isolation source: dual media filters at the Ann Arbor, Michigan drinking water treatment plant | place: USA: Ann Arbor
TCCTTCACGCTTTAGATAGCCGTACGCTTTTGCTTGATTGAGAATGTCGAAAAGCTGTTGCCAATCGCGGTGCTTGTCTCTCTTAAGCACATAAGGCCGCGCTTCTTGTTTGAGAAACGACCAAGCGGCTTCATCGAGTTCTGCAAGTTCGGACTCGATATCGTCGTATTGCTTTCGCTTTTGCGAAATCTGCGCGAGTGAAACATCGAGGTCCTTGAAATACGCTTCGGGCGGGTGCGGCGACGGCACGAAGTCCCATAACTCATAGATGCGCGGATATCGTTTGCGAAACACTTTGCGCCGTTTCCACCAAAGAGAAAGAACAGTTGCAACAATAGAGAAGGAAATAGCCAAATATGCCACGCTGCATAGTAGAACATGCCGACGGTGATTTCAGTCAGTTTCTTTTTCGCATGAGTCGCTCGCGGGAGGATCTTGTGGTCGGATCCCGCCGTTCCGGCGTCGTTATCTCAGCCTCTCGTCGGTTGCCACTTTTCTAGAATTATGGACCGACAGGCCGGAGCGGTCCAAACATCCGAGCCAACCACTCCTTGGCTTGGAATATCCATCCCCAAAATCTCCGCTCAACTGTCGCCTTTGGACTCGAATCAAGCGCCGTATTCATGCGCTTAGCCAATTCACAAATGACATCGAAGTCGGCCAAAAGTTGCGGATGAAAAATGACGCGTTTCGATTTTTCTTCCGCAGAATGCATCATTTCCGGCTGATAACGCGTCAGCGCCTTTTGCATCGCCTTCAGGCGTTCATACCGGCCTAGCTTTCCCTTCCGGCGAGCTTCGTCCATTTTTTGCTCCAGCACCCGGTACTCTCGAACATCCCGCTGCGGAATCACGCAGGGCGGGATGTACAACGGAATGCGATGAGCCAACGCGTGCCGAAAGTTTTCTAATTGATCGAACCACTTATCGAGAGATTTCAAATGCTGCTGAAGGTCACTCGGGAGCGACCGACGCACAATGCGGCACTTTTTCGAAAGACCGACCTTCGTTAGCGGGATCGTCTCGCCACGATCCGTAGTCAGTTGCTGCTCGCAGACCCAAATCCACGCCAGATTGTCAACGCAAGCAAAGGCGTTAAACGTGAACGCCTGAATGTAGACAACGGCGTCAACCAGCTCATCCATCGACGGCTCGTCTTCCCGCTCTGGCGGCAAGATTTCGAAAACTTTTCCAATGCAGTGCTCCATGCTTCTTAGCCGTCGCGATATACCGTGCGCGGCGAATTCCTTGGCCCGGTCGACTTTGTACTGCCGCGTGAGTAACGCCTCGACCGTCTCCAGCCGCTTTGTCATGATCGCCGCACGCACATCGTGCAGCCCATCGACCGACGCTTGATCAAAATACATGACGCTCGCTCTCGCTTTGACGTTGATTGCCAAATGCGAGCGCAATTTGTAGCGCTCAAGGCATTTGACAACGAGACTAGTGCATCAACTCAAGCTGCTTGTTCGAGATCGTCAGCCAGGGATTTTGCTGCACGTATCCAGAGAGGAGTTTCAGCAGCATGGGTGTTTCGTGCAGCTTCCTTTCCGCTTCGACCCACCGCCCATATGATTGGCAATATGCGGCAAGCGCAGCCCGATCGAGTTCGGTCAGGATGCGTAGGATCGTTAGTTGCGCTGCCAGGCGTTTCCATTCTGCCTTCGCGGGTGGGCACAGATGTGACGGGCATGTTTTGGTGATCATTGAACTGCCGCCATCGGGCGGCAGTCGTGATCGAACCCGTCTCCGCCGAAAGTCTCCGCAAAACGGGAATATTCCCGGACGAGGCCGGAGACTTTCGGCGATTCCCGCCCCATGTCAAGCGAACCAGGAGTCCAGAGACGAACCCGAATGCGCGAAAAGCCCGGATTTCCGGGCAATTCTCGCGTCCCTTGGGGAGACGGCTGAAACGCAGGACTGGCTGGCTGCCTTGGGAGGGATCGAACTCTGACATTCCCAAGTGAATTTCTGCCTTTGAAATATCAATAGAATTTCGCGTTGAAAGTAGGGATTTTGCGCCCGGAGACTTATCGGCCTTTCTCCAATGGAATTGGGAGCCTGGAGGCGGCCCGTGAATTAGAAAGCTAGCCGCGTCTCGGACTGGAAAGTACACGTGGCAGTCTGCCTTTCCAGGAAGCGGACGCTGTTTCACGAGACCGCCAGGTCCTCTAGCAGTTTGCTGAAAAACCTGGAAATTGTGGTTTTCTTTGGCTTGGTGGCGCCGTCGATGAAGTTTCAGGTGCAGTGTTTACCGGTTTGCGGCAGTTTGTTTGCGTGTGCGCGGGTGCGGTCACCCGGCATAGCTACGCCGCCATCAGTTTGGGAATGCGGATCAGGTTGTAGGCGATCAGATTGAGCAGGAAGTCGACGGCGACGCGACCGATGCCGCGATGTTTGGTCTTGCGCATGGTGCCATGCTGCTTGCCCCAGCCGAAGATGCACTCGGTCATCGCCCGGCGTGATTGCGACATGCCATACCCCGGATGCCGTGTGGTTAGTTCGTCGATGGCGCTGTTGCGGGTTCTGCCGGTTTTGCTGACGGTATTGTTCTGCGTCACGTGAGGCGTCACCGCCGATGGCGCGAAGATTGGCCACATGATCAGCAGTATCGTAGGCCTTGTCCTCACCGACGGTGATGCGGCGACCGGCGGCCTTGCTCTTGGCCTTCAGCATGATCTCCGAGGCCCGGCGTTCGGCGGTGCCATTGGCTCGCGTGACCATGCCGGCCACCGCCAGCCCGTGCCGGTTCTCCATGGTGGCGTGATCCACATAGCAGAGCTTCGCCTCCCGGCCGGCTGCCTTGCGATAGAGCCTGCTGTCGGGGTCGCTGGTGCTGGCATGGGTGTCGTTCTTGCGCTTCTGGCCGTGGAAGTTGGCGCCATCATCATCGTCGCCGCTGCCGGTTTTGGGGCGAAAGCTCTTCTGTGAAGCCCAGGCTTCGATCAGCGTTCCGTCCACCGAGAAGTGCTCGTCCGACAGCAGCGGCTTGACCTGCGGATGGTTCAGAAGCTTGGTCATGAACTTCGTAAACACATCGCCGTTCTGCAGCCGGTCCCGGTTCTTGGTGAAGGTGGTCGGGTCCCAGACAGGGTCGTCGGGTGAAAGCCCCACAAACCAGCGATACAGAAGATTGTAGTCCAGTTGCTCCATCAACTGGCGTTCCGAGCGGATGCCGTAGAACACCTGCAGCAGCAATGCGCTCAGCAATTGCTCCGGAGGGATCGAGGGACGCCCTTCGTTCGCGTAAAGCTTCCCAAAACTGCGATTCAACTTGACCAGGATATCGCGGACCAGCGCACGGATATCCCGCAGCGGATGGTTCGGAGGCACCCGCGCCTCCGGCGAGACGTACGAAAACAACCCGCCCTGATCCACAAATCTGCCTAGCATGCTCGTCTCCAGCGATTCGAGGTGATAAAGTGAATCACCAAGATGCCGCCGTGGCGAGGGGGTTTTTCAGCAAACTGCTAGTGCCAGGAGCGGTCATCCCGTGCCTTGCAGGAGATACGTCATCCGCGGCAGGTGCCCTTTGATTTCGATTTCCCCACGCGGCACCGCGCGGTAATGGGCCGAAAGCAACTGCCTGGTCTCCGCTGAGATCTGAATCTCACCTGGCACGCCGTTCGACTCCATCCGGCTTGCAACGTTCACAGTGTCACCCCATAGGTCGTACGCAAATTTTTGCCTGCCGATCACGCCCGCGACGACCTCGCCCGAGTGCACGCCGATGCGCAGTTTGAGTGTGAGACCGTGGTGCCGGCAAAACTCGCCAAATGCTTCCCGCATGTCGAGAGCAAGGTCGGCGATTGATGCGACGTGATATTCTCCACTGCCGGACAACCCCGCCGCAGCCATGTAAGCGTCGCCGATTGTTTTGATCTTCTCGGCGCCGTGCCGCTCGACCAGGCTGTCGAAACGCGAAAACAAGTCGTTTAGCAGGTCGACGACGTCACCCGCTCGCAGCTTTCTTGACAATTCCGTGAACCCGACGAGGTCGGCAAACAACACGGTCACCGCGTCGCAGCGATCAGCCAGCGGCTCCTCTCCCGCCTTCAGCCGTTCCGCGATATCGGCCGGAAGGATGTTGAGCAGAAGTTTTTCCGAACGGTTTTTTTCAGTCTCGAGCAGTTGCTCGAGCTGGAAGGCGCGCGGGTTAATCACATCGAGCAGATACGTAAAACCGATTACAAACCCCGCGCCGCCGACAATCCACGAGAGGGCGTTGACGATTTCCAACCGTGTCGCTCCCGCGAGCGCCATGACGAGGAGCGGGCTGAGGACCAGCGGCGTCAGCGTAGCGACCGCCTGCACGGTCCCGATGACCACGACCGGGATGAAGATCATGCCCAGCAAAAACCCGGAAACACCTGCGAGAAACCCGTTCGGCAGTTGCGCCAGGATCAGGCTAAAGCCGACGGCCACGAATGTGTAGACCGCAATGTTCTGCATCAGCAGATACGGCGGCCGTCGCAGCGACGGCACGAAGGTAATGACTAACTCCGCAGCGAGAAACGCGATGATCGCCAAGCGGATCGGAGCGGTCCTGGGGAACGCCTGCGGATCGAGCATGAGATCCCAAAGCTGATACCCGGCGAACGCGGCAATGCCGATTATGCATGCTAGTCGCTGCAGCGGAACCACGCGCAGCTCCATCTGTTCTACATAGGCGCGCTCAATCTTCTGGTTGAAACGGATCGGGCGCCAGACGAAGTTCGGGCTCATGGCAAGCTCATTCCGGACGGGTGATCAGGACCCGAGGTGCGACCCGGCCCCGACAACAGAATTCGCACCTGCTCGGATTTTCCAACAGACTAGCCACCCGCGTCTTTGCGTTCAACCAATGAATGGGACCAAGCGAGGGTCCGGTTCGGGCGGATTTTGTTGAAAAACTCGGTGTTGAAGCCGACCGTGATCGCTGATTCATTCTGTCCCGTCGGGGCGGGAGATCGAATCGATGATGGGTCCGCGGCAGGTTGATCAGGCGGCGCTGTTCTACGAGTTCTCACTTGAGCGACACGTTCCGGCGACCCACTTGCTCAGGTCGATCGATCGTTTTGTCGATTTGTCAGACGTCCGGAGCCACCTGGCGCCATTTTACAGCTCTACCGGCCGGCCTTCGATTGATCCCGAACTGCTTGTCCGGATGTTGCTGGTTGGCTACTGCTACGGCATTCGCTCGGAGCGTCGGCTGTGCGAAGAGGTTCACCTTAACCTCGCGTACCGTTGGTTCTGTCGACTCGGCCTCGATGGCGAGGTGCCGGACCACTCTACTTTCTCCAAGAATAGGCATGGCCGCTTCCGCGACTGCGATCTGCTGCGAAAGCTGTTTGAGACCGTGGTCCGGCGCTGCATGGCCGAGGGGCTGGTCGACGGGGCTGCCTTTGCTGTCGATGCCAGCCTGATCGCTGCCGATGCCAACAAGCAGCGCTCTGCTGCCGGGTCTGATGAGGTCGACTGGGAGGCCCTTGCCAGGACGCGCCGATCCGTCCGGGAATATCTCGACACCCTGGATGAGGCCGCCTGGGGCGCTGCCAGCGAGACGGTACCAAAGTTCATCTCCAGATCGGATCCAGCGGCACAATGGACCGGCGCTCACAAAGGGCATGCCTTCTTTGCCTACGCCGACAACTACCTGATCGACCTGAAGGCGGCGATCATCGTCGATGTCGAGGCGACGCGAGCTATCCGGCAGGCCGAGGTCGGTGCGGCACGCACAATGATTGAGCGTACCGAAGATTGCCTCGGGCTTTGTCCCGAGCGCCTGGCCGCCGACAGTGCCTACGGGTCAGCCGAGATGCTGGGGTGGCTGGTCAACGAGCGCGCCATCGAGCCGCACATTCCGGTGTTCGACAAGTCGGCCCGCGACGATGGGACGTTCTCGCGCGGAGACTTCAACTACAATCAGGAAGCCGATATCTACGTCTGTCCAGCTGGCAAGGTGCTGGGCTCTACCGGGACTCTGGTGAACGACGGAGCAACACTGCTGTATCGCGCCAGCAAATATGACTGCGACGCCTGCGAGCTCAAGCCGCGTTGCTGTCCGAAGATGCCCGCCCGCAAGGTCCCACGTTCAATTTACGAGAACGCCCGAGACGTGGCGCGTGACATCGCCAAGACCGAGGCTTACGTGACGTCGCGGCGTGAGCGGAAGAAGATCGAGATGCTGTTCGCACATCTCAAGCGGATCCTGCGCCTCGATCGGCTCAGGCTGAGAGGTCCGTTTGGTGCTCAAGACGAGTTCCTACTCGCTGCCACCGTCCAGAACCTCCGAAAGCTGGCAAAGCTGATCCCGCTGCCCGCCCCAGTGCCGGCCTGAGAGCAGACAAACTCACGCGAGCATGATTCCTTGCAACATCCCAAACATTTGGGCCACCGACTTCTTCAACACAATCGGCCCAAAGCGGACTCTCCGCCAGTGTATCGGCGAAACCCCCTGAAGCGTTTGACCCGACTAGGACATTCGGTCTGAGCGACCTGTCTTGCTACCTGCCGGTTCAGGCAATACTCTAATTTCCGCTCTGTTCAATATAGGTGAGTGAAGCTGCCCCAACGATATCTCTGCAAAACCTTCAACTGGAACCTATCCGTCCTGACGCCGCCAGAAAAACATTCTATGAAGCGCTCGTGGCGGTTGGAATTCCAGCCTAACAGCGGGTTGGCAGCGCCAAAAATTTGAACAATACACACAGGGGAGAGCAACCATGGCGTCGATTACCCCAATTGCCGATGATTTTTTTGTCGCTTGCGAGACTGGAAAGGGTTGGGAAGTCTGCAAGACTTACTGTGCTCCAGACGCGACCTTCGCTGCGCAGGCCGAGCCACTTACAGGTGTAAAGACACTGGCCGAGTATGCAGATTGGATGAAGGGGCTGTTGACAATTATGCCTGACGGCGCTTACGAGGTGAAATCCTTCGCCATCGATGCCGAACGAAATAGCGTCGCTGTCTATGCCGTCTTTTCCGGCACTCATACCGGCCCCGGCGGTCCATGTGAGCCGACCGGCAGAAAAACGATTTCGGACTACGTCTACGTGATGCAATTCACTGGCGACAAGATCAGCCACATGACGAAGATATGGCATTCTGGCGTGGCATTTAAGGAACTGGGTTGGGCTTGAGCAAATACCCCTCTTCAGAAATCAATCCCTAAATGCGACCGAAACGGTAGGCTCGGCACCCACCACATTCCGGCGGGACCGCGCGCCACCCGATGTCTGAATTTGACCCGGAACGGCCATTAGGCCTAGCCCGACAGCAGCCCGCTATGCTTTGATGAGAGGGCTGAACGTTCCGATTTAGGGGCATTTCTTGGCAGGCGAGAGGGTCGAGCGGCGACTGGCGGCGGTGCTGGCGGCGGATGTTGCCGGGTACAGCCGTCTTATGGGCGGCGACGAGGAAGGCACGCTGGCCCGGCTCAAGGCTGCCCGAAAGACCCTTGTCGATCCCACCTTCGCCTCCCATCGCGGCCGCATCGTCAAGACGACCGGTGACGGTTTGCTGGTTGAGTTTGCCAGCGCCGTTGATGCCGTGAGCAGCGCGATTGAAGTCCAAAGCGGCATGGCCGAGCAGAACGCCGCGGTGCCTCAGGATATTAGGATCGAATTTCGCATCGGCATTCACGTCGGCGACATCATCATCGACGACAACGACATTTTCGGGGACGGCGTCAATATCGCTGCTCGCGTCGAAAATGAATGCGAACCGGGCGGAGTGTTTTTGTCTGGAAATGCTTTCGAGCAGATTCGGGGCAAGACCAAGTTAGTATTTTATGACCTTGGCGAGAGATCGTTGAAGAACATCAATCGCCCGGTACGCCTCTATGCTGTGCGCGCTGCTGGTGACATGGAAACGTCTGCAGTTCTTCAGTCACCGCATCAGAAGGGCAGCACCGCCCCCCTGCTACCTGATAAGCCGTCGATTGCTGTCCTCCCGTTTGCGAACATGAGTGATGATCCCGAGCAGGAGTACTTCGCGGACGGCATGGTAGAAGACATTATCACTGCGCTGTCCCGGTTCAAATCATTGTTTGTCATCGTGACCTGCCCGGTTTCTTCGGACCAAGGTTTTCTTGAGCCTGCCCATCATTCCGGCCTCACCGCGAGACCGGCTGATTGAGAGTGCCCCGTCGTCTCGGCGGGAGCAATGGGCCGGGCTGCGGAGACGCCACATATCGCAGCAGTCCGGCCCATTGCGGGCCACGTGCGCTGACGCCTGGGCTGAGGCGTGATCTCGCCGCGTGCCAGTCTTGCCGCATACTCCGTCGGCGTCAGGTTGCCCAGAGATGAATGCGGACGATCTTCGTTGAAGTGCGTTCGCCATCTGCCGATCATCACACGCGCCTCCTCCCGGCTGCGGAACCACTCGACGCTCAGGCACTCGTCGCGGAACTTGCCGTTGAAGCTTTCGCATGTGCCGTTCTGCCACGGCTTGCCCGGCTCGATCAGGCCGGTCCGGATGCCTTCATCCGTGATCCACTTGAGCAGCGCGAGCGATACGAACTCCGGGCCATTGTCCGAGCGCAGAACCTCGGGCGGTCCTCGCTCCGAGACGAGGCGTGCAAGGGTGCCGATCACACGACGCGAGCGGATCGATCCGGCGACGTCGATCGCCAGGCACTCGCGCGTGCCCTCGTCGACGACCGTCAGACACTTGATCTGCTGGCCGGTCGCCACGTAGTCGAACACGAAGTCATAGGACCACACCTTGTTGGCAGCCACGGGCCGTTCCACACGGTCCCGCGCAAGGCCGCGGATGCGCTTGCGCGGTCGTTTGCGGGGACGTTGCAGCCCATGCTTGCGCCAGAGCCGGTGCATCCGTCCGGCGCTCAGCTCAAACCCGTCACGCTGCAGATAGATCAGGATACGACGGTATCCAAGCCAGAGCGCCCAAGCTATTCCAGCAGAGGCGCTCACTCTCAACGTATCCAGCGGACTGAAGCGGATCATCGCTTGAAAGTTCTCAATCGCCCTTTCTGGCTCACACGCGACCACCGATATCCATCCGAAAGAAAAGCGTGCAATGGCAAGATTTGGATTAAGTGAGAGCGCTTTCTCGACCATCGCCGCACCGCGGTCGAGTTCGTTTCCAAGATACATGAGAGTATGGCCGCACCGCGCCAGCACGAAGGCGTCTTCGCTGCCAAGTTGAGCGGCTAGGTTAGCAAGTTGGAGCGCCTCCGCGCGCATTTCAGAAGTCAACGGTTGACCTCCCGAACCGTGCTGCGCCTGAATCGTTTGCGCCGCCATCGCGTATGCAGCAGCAAACTCCGGGTCCAGCTCAAATGCCCTCTTGAATAGTTCCCGCGCTTCCGTCCATGCCCTCTTATAGTGTCGAGCCAGGCCGCGCAGGTAAAGATCATAGCTGTCCAATCTGTCCGTTGGCTTTTGCCGCGCACGCTCAATCTCGGCCTCCTCGATCTGCGGCGCGATCAGCCCTACGACCGCAGCGGTTATGCGATCCTGCAGATCGAAAACATCATCCTGTGATCCGTCGAATTTATCGGCCCAGAGGTGTCTGTCGGTCGCCGCCTCAATCAGTTGACCCGTGACTCGAATGCGGTTCCCCGAGCGCCTGACGCTGCCTTCGAGTATGTAACGCACACCGAGATCACGACCGACCTGCTTGATGTCGACCGCCTTGCCCTTGTAGACGAAGCTGGAATTTCGCGCGGTCACGAACAGGGATTTGAAGCGGGAAAGCCCAGTAATGATATCTTCAACCATTCCGTCTGCAAAGTACTCCTGATCGGCGTCGCTGCTCATGTTCTGGAATGGCAGCACGGCGATGGAGGGCTTGTCAGGAAGCGGCAGAGCTGCGCCTGTTACTGAGGATCGTTCTGTTCCGACTAGAGAGTGCTTTGACGCGGTCCCGACGGCATCGGCCGACGGGCGAGCCTCGTAGAGGCGAACCGGATGGCCGATATTTTTTAACGTTCGTTCGCCGAGATCGACAAAGGCAAACTCGGTCTTGCCCCGTACCTGCTCGAAGGCATTGGCTGACAGGCAAACGCAACCCGGGCGACATTCATTCTCGACGCGGGCTGCTACATTGACGCCATCGCCAAAGATATCATCGTCGTCAATAATGATATCGCCGACATTGATACCGATACGAAAGGTGATGTGAGGGCCGGAGCTTTCGGCGTTCCTGCTAACCATCTCTTGCTGAATAGACATCGCGCAGTTAACGGCATCCACGACGCTGGCGAACTCGACTAGCATCCCATCACCGGTTGTTTTTACGATGCGACCGTGATGAGAGGCAATCGCTGGATCGATCAGTTCTCGCCTGTGCGACTTTAGCGCCTTCAAGGTCCCGATCTCGTCGGTACCCATCAGACGTGAATAGCCGGCAACATCAGCCGCCAGCACCGCCGCCAATCGTCTCTCTATGCGCCCGCCTGTCACAAAGCCCTCAATTCCAGACTCACTATCAAAGCATAGCCTCCGGGCTTCTGCCAATCCGGCTCACGGCGTGAAATCTAGCCGGGCATGTCGGGTTTGGGTCGAAACCGCAAGCGCCTCCGCTGGCGCAGGATATCCAGTCTAGCCGAGACTTTTTGTCTGGGATGCGAGCTGTTTCGAAATTTGAAAATGATAGTCGGCTGCTTGGGTGTCGCCCTTGGCCTGAGCTAGCAGAGCAAAATTATAATTCGTCTCGGAATCATTGGGCCTTAGCCGAAGGGCGGCCAAGTAGTGCTCTTCGGCGCCTGCTATGTCACCCTTTTCGTGCAGCATTGCAGCGAGGTTGTTGTGCGCTTCCCCGTAGTCAGGCGCAAATTGTATAGCAGCCCGATAATGCGTTTCTGCCTTTGTTTGGTCCGTCCGTTCTAACAGAAGAGCAAAGTTGTAGTGAGTTTCAGCATAATCTGGCCGTAACTCCAGGGCTTCTGCGTATTGTTTTGACGCGGCGTCAAACCGGCCCTGGCCTTCGAGGAAAACGCCGTAATTGTTATGAGCTTCTACATAACCGGGCCGAAGTTGCAAAACCTCTCGATATTGCTGTTCGGCCTCCCTGACGTTCCCGCCAACAGCTAGTAAGCCCGCAAGCCGCAGCTTGGCATCAACATAATCAGGCCGAAACTTTATTGCCTTCTGATGTTGTGTTGCTGCGCCGGCGAAATCGCTCATCGTTTCTAAAAATATACCATAATTATAATGCGCCTCGGGATACTCAGGCCAAAGACGAACGGCCTCTTGATAATGTCGGCCCGCGGCCTCTTGTTGTCCCGCTTCCTTTGAAAGGATTGCGAGGTTATTATGGGCTTCTGGGTAATTCGGGCGGAGATTGATTGCCTTTCGATAACATTCCGCTTCTTCATCAAGACTATCGCATGCCCGATCAGCTAGTCCAACGCCCTTTAGAAACCAGTCTTCAGCAGTCATATCATCGGCTGGTCGCTGAGAGAGCGCCTCGTGGTCGACCGACAACAACCTATAGAGTTGCCGGCGGGACAACATGTCCCCTTTGAGATCGTGAATTCCGGCTTCATTAAATTTGTAGAAAGGAAGATCAATCAGTTCCAGAATCGCCTGTGTGACAAAAAGATAATCCGCCTCGGCGGCGCCCTCGACACGTTTCGCAACATTTATCGCCCGTCCGATCCATGCATCAGCATCTGCCAACTGAGAGCATTCACCGAAATGACATCCGATTCGAATCGGCATATCCGGCGCTTTATGAACTGCGCACAAAGATCGTCGTCGCTGCTTCCAATAAGCAAGTAGCTTCAATCCGAAATGCGCCGCCACGTCCGCAGATTCGAAAAGGAACAGATGGCCGTCGCCTGTGAAATTCTCGTGGCGCCTTCCGTATTGGCTAGCAATTGATTGCGCCAAGTAGCGGTATTCTGCGATCATGGTGATCATGGCGTCGCGAGGCACTCGGTTCCAAGCCAAGGAGTGCCGAACCAGATCTGTAAACACAACTGCGAAGTAGCTGTTTTTCATCGAATTGGCGAAGGCCCCCCTTTCCAACAATCCGACCTGCGATATATCCTCTTGATATGCGACTTGCAGTATATCCTAGTGGTAAGTCAGCATTGCGCACAAGTGGGAGCGTTCAAATGGCCCAGTATATGGTTGAACGACATTTGCCAGGCATTACCCCCGAGCAGCTGACCGCCGCAGCGGCCCGGGCAAAATCGGTAACTGCCGAAATGACCCAGCAGGGAAAGCCAGTTCGCTATCTTCGTTCGACGTATTTACCGTCGGAGGAAAAATCGTTTTGCTTGTTCGATGCCCCATCTGCCGAGCGAGTCCGAGAGGCAAATGAAATCGCCCAAATTCCCGTGCAGCGGATTGTAGAAGTTCAACATATTGCCGCAGAAGACGTGGCTTGAACGCTCCAGTCTGAAGCTTTTTGCGACTGCTAATGATGCTAGAAGAGCAGGTTGCTTTCCAGGTTCTAAAAAATAGGTAAGGAGAGTTTACATGAAATTGTCGATCAAATTGGCTTTAGCTCTTACCGGCGGCATTATGTTGGGTGGCGCAGCGATCCATGCGCTGCACGCACAGGCACGGCCTGTAGCTTATACGATAGCCGAATTTGAGGTGACAGATGCGGGAGGCTTTAAAGCTTATGGCGATGCGACGGCTACACAGGTCCCGGCTGCCGGAGGTAAATTCTTAGCTAGAGGCGGAAAAATGTTTGTGGTTGCTGGGGAAGCCCCGAAGCGGGCTGCTATAATCGAATGGCCGACTATCGAGAAGGCTCAAGCCTATTTTGAATCCTCGGACTACAAGCAGCTGGTTCCCAATCGAGATAAAAGTTCGAAATTCCGGTCCTTCGTAGTTGAGGGAATCGAAAAATAGCAGGCACCTTATATCTGGCGCGAAAGCACGGGGCGTTCTTGCGATCCTGAAGCGGCTCTGGACAGATTCCACGACTTCCAAGTTTTCCGGAAGGATACGGCGTCCTCGCGGTCGACGCAAAAGACACTGCCTGCCAATCACGCAGTGGCGATCGAACCAGTCTCCGCTGAAAGTCTCCTCGAAACGGGAGTTTCCGCGGTTTCGGCTGGAGACTTTCGATTTATTCTCGCTAGGGTTGCCGCTTCTTGGAGTCTGGAGACTTGATCATATAGCGCTGAAACCCCTTATTTTGCAGGTTTTTTTGACAAGTTGCTGCACTATCTTCGGTTGAGTTACTGCCTGGATGGGGCGGGAGGATTCGAACCCTGAGATGGTGACTTGGAACCTGAGAGGTACCCGGGCCGGATCAGACCGAAAGATGCTCGAAATCGCGCGAAATGAGCAACATGATTGCTCTGGTTAGGCTCGACTTCGGCGGTGCAGGAAGCATGTGTGGCGTCGGCAAAGGAGTTGACGCCGATGGACGCGCATTTAGTTGAGGCGACGATTAAGGCATATCTAACTGAAATCCGTAACCGGCTTGATAAGGCCGCGGGAATAGGACGCGCAGCCGATGCCTGCGCCGGTGCTGGCTTTCATGAAA
>LNFM01026123.1_pt1 | contig 13457 bp, 14 predicted proteins | sample 596031 | NCBI WGS metagenome assembly LNFM01 (sample SAMN04254537, study PRJNA301005) | activated carbon metagenome | isolation source: dual media filters at the Ann Arbor, Michigan drinking water treatment plant | place: USA: Ann Arbor
GCGGTGTAGCGGTCTCACCATCGGAGCAGGGCCGGGCGCTCTGGCTTTCGACCATTGCTTTCACAGTCTGCTTCGCGGTCTGGACGATCTTCGCGATCATCGGCATCCAGATCAAAAAGGACCTGGGACTTTCCGAGACCCAGTTTGGCCTTTTGGTCGGCACGCCGATCCTGACCGGTTCCCTCATCCGCCTGCTTCTGGGCATCTGGTCCGACCAGTATGGCGGTCGGGTCGTCTACACGATCACCATGCTGTCTGCGGCCCTGATGACCGGGCTGCTCACCTTCGCCTATGACTACACCACCTTCCTGATCGCAGCGCTTGGCGTCGGCATCGCCGGCGGATCCTTCTCGGTCGGCGTAGCCTATGTGGTGAAGTGGTATCCCAAGGAGAAGCAGGGCACGGCGCTCGGAATCTTCGGCGCCGGCAATGTCGGCGCAGCGGTCACCAAATTCGCAGCCCCCGTCATCATGATCGCCTATGGCTGGAAGACAGTGGCGCTGGTCTGGGCCATCGCGCTCGCGGTCACCGCCGTGATCTTCTTTCTGTTCACCAAGGACGATCCCGACCTCGCCCGGCGCCGCGCCTCCGGCCAGAAGCCCGAGCCGCTCTCGGCGATGATGGAGCCCCTGAAGAACATCCAGGTCTGGCGCTTCTCGCTCTACTATTTCTTCGTTTTCGGCGGCTATCGGCGTCTACGGCCTCGATATAGCCGCGGCCGGCATGGTCGGCGCGATGTACTCTATCCCGGCCTCGATTTTCCGCGCCTATGGCGGGCATCTCTCCGACAAATACGGTGCGCGCACGGTCATGTACTGGACCTTCCTGGTCGCGGTCGTCTGCACCTTCATCCTCGCATATCCGCCGACGCAGTACGTGGTCGAGGGCATCCGCGGCCCGATTGCCTTCTCGACGCGAATGGGCCTGCTGGGCTTCATGGCGGTCGCCTTTGTGCTGGGCTTCTTCATGAGCCTGGGCAAGGCCGCGGTCTACAAACACATCCCGGTCTACTATCCCGATCGGGTCGGTGCGGTCGGCGGTGTGGTCGGCCTCGTCGGCGGTCTTGGCGGCTTCGTTCTGCCGATCGCCTTCGGCGCGCTGAACGACCTCACGGGCGTCTGGCAGAGCTGCTTCTGGCTGCTGTTCGTGATCGCCGCGATCTCGCTGATCTGGATGCATCTGGCGGTCCGTCAGATGGAAAAGGCCGCGGCGGTGGCGGGCGTGCCGGTTCAGAACCTGCCGGAACTGCCTGAGATGCAGCCCATCCACGGCGCGGCCCAGGCGGGTGCGCTCGCCGCCACGGGCGCGATCCAGGATTGGCGTCCGTTGCCCGGCGCAATTTGTGGATCTCGGTGCCCTGCCTGCTCTTGTCCTTCGCGGTCTGGATGGTCTGGTCGGTCGTCGTCGCCAAGCTGCCGAGCGTCGGCTTCGCCTTCACCAACGAGCAGCTCTTCTGGCTCGCCTCGCTGCCAGGGTTATCGGGCGCGACGCTGCGGATCTTCTACAGCTTCATGCCCGCGATCTTCGGGGGCCGGCTCTGGACGACGCTCGCGACCTGGTCGCTACTGATCCCTGCGCTCGGCATGGGCTTCGCCGTCCAGAACCCTGAGACGCCCTACTGGATCTTCCTCGGGCTGGCGCTGCTCTGCGGTTTCGGTGGCGGCAACTTCGCCTCATCGATGGCCAACATCTCCTTCTTCTTCCCCAAAGCGGAGAAGGGCAACGCGCTGGCCATCAATGCAGGCCTTGGCAACCTCGGCGTCAGTGTCGTCCAGTTCGTCGTGCCGCTGGCGATCACCGCCGGCGTCTTCGGGGCGCTGGGAGGGGCACCGCAGACGGCGACCGTGGCCGGCGTCACCTCGTCGCTCTGGCTGCAGAACGCCGGCTTCGTCTTCGTACCCTTCATCATCGCCTCGGCCTTCGCGGCCTGGTTCGGCATGAACGACATCGCGACGATGAAGGCCTCCTTCGCCGATCAGGCGGTGATCTTCCCTCTACACCGGTACTTTCGGCTCCTTCATCGGGTTCTCGGCGGCCTTCCCCTTGCTGTCGAAGATCCTCTTTCCCGAGATCAACGCGCTGCAATACGCTTTCCTCGGCCCGCTCGTCGGTGCGCTGGCCCGCGCTGGCGCTGGCAAGCCGTGCGACCGGATCGGCGGGGGGCGGATCACCTTCTGGGTGTTCATCGCGATGAGCTTCGGGGTCGGCGGCGTGCTCTACGCCATCGGCATGAAGGGCGACGCCAGTGCCTTCCCGGTCTTCTTCGCGAGCTTCCTCTTCCTCTTCGCGGCGACCGGGGTTGGCAACGCCTCCACCTTCCAGATGATCCCGGCGATCATGCGGCTCGAGGTGGCGCGCCTCGAACCCCAGATGAGCCAGCCCGAGCGCGTCAAGCAGTCGGACAAGGAAGCCGCCGCGATCATCGGCTTCACCTCGGCGATCGCAGCCTATGGCGCCTTCTTCATCCCCAAGAGCTTCGGCACCTCGATCGCGATGACGGGAGGGGCAGGGGCCGCGCTGTACGGCTTCCTCGGCTTCTACCTCAGCTGCATCGCCATCACCTGGTGGTTCTACACCCGCCGCGGCGGCCTCCTCTTCGACACCGAGCATGGCGTGTCGGCTGCGTCTGCCAGGCCGCTCCCGACACCGGCTGAATAATCTTCGCCCTCCGATTCCGACTTCCCTCGAGGGGACCGCAATGAGCCATTTTCTCGACCGACTGACCTTCTTCAACAAGGTTTCCGAGCCATTCTCCAATGGCCACGGCGTCATGACCAGCGAAGACCGGAGCTGGGAAGACGGCTACCGGAAGCGCTGGCAGCACGACAAGATCGTGCGCTCCACCCATGGCGCCAACTGCACCGGCTCCTGCTCCTGGAAAATCTACGTCAAGGGCGGCATCGTCACCTGGGAGACGCAGCAGACCGACTATCCGCGGACCCGGCCCGATCTGCCCAACCATGAGCCGCGCGGCTGCTCACGCGGGGCGTCCTATAGCTGGTACCTCTACTCCGGCAACCGGGTGAAGTACCCGCTCATCCGGGCTCGGCTGCTCAAGCTTTGGCGCGAGGCCCGCGCCACGCTGACGCCGGTTGCGGCCTGGAAGAGCATCGTCGAGAACCCGGAGAAGCGTGCGGCCTATACCAGCAAGCGCGGTCATGGCGGCTTCGTGCGGGCGGGCTGGGACGAGGCGACCGAGATCATCGCCACCGCCAACGCCTATACGGCCAAGACCTACGGCCCCGACCGCGTGTTCGGCTTCTCGCCGATCCCGGCCATGTCGATGGTCTCCTATGCAGCGGGCTCGCGCTATCTGTCGTTGATGGGCGGCGTCTGCATGTCCTTCTACGACTGGTACTGCGACCTACCGCCCGCCTCGCCGCAGACCTGGGGCGAGCAGACCGACGTGCCGGAATCGGCAGACTGGTACAATGCCGGCTTCATCATCCTGTGGGGTTCCAACGTCCCCCAGACCCGCACCCCGGACGCGCATTTTTATACCGAAGCCCGCTACAAGGGCATGAAGAGCGCGGTGATCTGCCCCGACTATTCGGAAGCCGCCAAGTTCGGCGACATCTGGCTGAGCGTGAAGCAGGGAACGGACTCGGCGCTGGCGATGGCGATGGGCCACGTCATCCTGAAGGAATACCATATCGACCGGCAGGTGCCGTATTTCCGCGACTATGTCCGCCAGTACAGCGACATGCCGATGCTGGTGAAGCTGGTGAAGCAGGGCGACAACCTCGTCCCTGACCGCTTTATCCGCGCGTCGGATTTCGACGCTGGCCTCGGTGAGGCCAACAATCCCGAATGGAAGACTGTCGCCTTCGACGAGACCACCGGCAAGATCGTTGCGCCCGGCGGTACGATCGGCTTCCGCTGGGGCGAGAGCGGCAAATGGAATCTCGAGGAGAAGGACGCCGCCGGCGCTCCGACGAAGCTGCGGCTGTCGCTGGCCGAGATCAGGGATGAGCTCGCCGACGTCGCCTTCCCCTATTTCGGCAACATCGAGCACGAGCACTTCGCCTCGACCGACCATGGCAGCGTGCTGAAGCGTCTGGTCCCGGTGAAGCGCCTTCCGTCCACGACCTCTTCCTCGCCAATTACGGCGTCGACTGCGGCTATGGCGGCGATAATGTCGCGTCATCGCTGGATGACGACACGCCCTACACCCCGGCCTGGGCTGAGAAGATCACCGGTGTCTCGCGCGACAAGATCATCCAGGTCGCCCGCGAATTTGCCACCAACGCCGAGAAGACCAAGGGCCGCTCGATGATCATCATCGGGGCTGCCATGAACCACTGGTACCACGCCGATATGAACTACCGCGGCGTCATCAACATGCTGGTGATGTGCGGCTGCGTCGGACAGTCTGGCGGCGGTTGGGCGCATTATGTGGGCCAGGAGAAGCTGCGCCCCCAGGCTGGCTGGGCGCCGCTTGCCTTCGCGCTCGACTGGGGCCGTCCGCCACGCCAGCAGAACTCGACCTCGGCCTTCTACGCCCACACCGACCAGTGGCGCTACGAGACCGTGCGCATCGCCGATCTCGTCTCGCCGACGGCGCCCGCGGGCCCGTGGGACGGCACGCTGATCGACTACAACATCCGCGCCGAGCGGATGGGTTGGCTGCCGTCGGCGCCGCAGCTCGAAACCAACCCCCTTCAGGTCGCCAGGGACGCCGCGGCAGCCGGCATGGAGGCCAAGGACTACGTCGCGAAGTCGCTGAAGGACGGCTCGCTGAAGCTGTCCTGCGAGGATCCAGACAACCCGGTCAACTGGCCGCGCAACCTCTTCGTCTGGCGCTCGAACCTGCTCGGCTCATCGGGGAAGGGCCACGAGTATTTCCTCAAGCACTTGCTCGGCACGACCCATGGCGTGCTGGGCAAGGATCTCGGCCCGGAGGGCCGTGCGCGTTCGACGGAAGCCGTCTGGCATGAGCATGCGCCCGAGGGAAAGCTCGACCTTCTGGTCACGCTGGACTTCCGCATGTCGACCACCTGCGTCTACTCCGACATCGTCCTGCCGACCGCGACCTGGTACGAGAAGAACGACCTCAACACCTCCGACATGCGACCCGGCCTGGGAGGCGCGCTCGGACTGGGAAATCTACAAGGGCCTGGCCAAGGCCTTCTCCAAGGTCGCGCCCGAAGTGCTCGGCGTCGAGAAGGACGTCGTCCTCAACCCCATCAAGCACGACAGCCCCAACGAGATCGCCCAGGCTTTCGACCCCAAGGACTGGAAGAAGGGCGAGTGCGAGCCGATCCCTGGCAAGACGATGCCGGTGGTGACGGTGGTCGAGCGCGACTACCCCAACCTCTATGCCCGCTTCACCGCGCTCGGTCCGCTGATGGACACGATCGGGAACGGCATCAAGGGCATGGCCTGGAAGACCGGCCATGAGGTCGAACATCTCAAGGCTCTGAACGGCGTGCATCTCGAGGGCGCCAACAAAGGGCTCGCCAGGATCGTCACCGACATCGACGCCGCCGAGATGATCTTGATGCTGGCGCCGGAGACCAATGGCGAGGTCGCGGTCAAGGCCTGGGCCGCTCTCGGCAAGGCGACCGGCCGCGAACACACCCATCTGGCACTGCCCAAGGAAGACGAGAAGATCCGCTTCCGCGACGTCGTCGCCCAGCCGCGCAAGATCATCTCGGCGCCGACCTGGTCGGGGCTCGAGAGCGAGAAGGTCTGCTACAACGCCGGCTACACCAACGTCCACGAGCTGATCCCGTGGCGCACGCTGACTGGCCGCCAGCAGCTCTACCAGGACCATCTCTGGATGCGCGCTTTCGGCGCTGGCTTGTGCGTCTACCGCCCGCCACTCGACCTGCGCGCGGTCGCCCCGGTGATCGATCAGAAGCCCAACGGCGAGAAGCAGATCGTCCTCAACTTCATCACGCCGCACCAGAAATGGGGCATCCACTCCACCTACACCGACAACCTGATGATGCTGACGCTGTCGCGCGGCGGGCCGATCGTCTGGCTCAGCGAAACCGACGCGAAACGTGCCGGCATCGTCGATAACGACTGGGTCGAGGCCTTCAACAGCAACGGCGCGCTCGTCGCCCGCGCCGTGGTCTCCCAGCGCATGAAGGACGGCACGCTCTTCATGTATCACGCACAGGAGAAGATCGTGAACGTGCCGGGCTCTGAGATGACCGGCAATCGCGGCGGCATCCATAACTCGGTCACGCGCATCGTCATCAACCCGACGCACATGATCGGCGGCTACGCGCAGCTCGCCTACGACTTCAACTACTACGGCACGATCGGCACCAACCGCGACGAATTCGTGGTGATCCGCAAGCTCAAGACCGTCGACTGGCTCGAACGGCCCCATGCCGATGCGTTGCGCGCCCCTGTCCCCGCCCAAGCCGCAGAGTGAAAAGGATCACGACGATGAAAATCCGCGCTCAGATCGGCATGGTGCTGAATCTCGACAAATGCATCGGCTGCCACACCTGCTCGGTGACCTGCAAGAACGTTTGGACGAACCGGGAGGGCATGGAATACGCCTGGTTCAACAACGTCGAAACCAAGCCCGGCATCGGCTACCCCAAGGACTGGGAAAACCAGGACAAGTGGAAGGGCGGCTGGCGCCGGAAGGCGAACGGCAAGATCGAACCGAAGATCGGCGGCAAATGGCGGATCCTGGCGAACATCTTCGCCAACCCCAATATGCCCGAGATCGACGACTACTACGAACCCTTCACCTTCGATTACGAGCATCTCCAGAAGGCGCCCGAGCTCGAGGCCTTTCCGACGGCACGCCCGCGCTCGCTGATCACCGGCGAGCGCATGGAGAAGATCGAATGGGGGCCGAACTGGGAGGAGATCCTGGGCGGTGAATTCGCCAAGCGCTCCAAGGATGCCAATTTCGAGGGCATCCAGAAGGAGATGTACGGCCAGTTCGAAAACACCTTCATGATGTATCTGCCCAGGCTGTGCGAGCACTGCCTCAACCCGACCTGCGCCGCTGCCTGCCCTTCGGGCGCGATCTACAAGCGCGAGGAGGACGGCATCGTCCTGATCGACCAGGACAAGTGCCGGGGCTGGCGGATGTGCGTCTCGGGCTGCCCCTACAAGAAGATCTATTTCAACTGGTCGTCGGGCAAATCCGAGAAGTGCATCTTCTGCTACCCCCGCATTGAGGCTGGCCAGCCGACGGTCTGCTCTGAAACCTGCGTCGGTCGCATCCGCTATCTCGGCGTGATGCTCTATGACGCTGACCGCATCGAAGAGGCGGCCTCGACCGCGTCCGACCAGGACCTCTACGAGGCGCAGCTCAAGATCTTCATGGATCCCAACGATCCCGCGGTGATTACCCAGGCGCGCGCCGACGGCATCTCCGACGCCTGGTTGGAGGCGGCGCGCCAGTCGCCGATCTGGAAGATGGCGATGGAATGGAAGGTCGCCTTCCCGCTGCACCCGGAATACCGCACCCTACCCATGGTCTGGTACGTGCCGCCGCTCTCCCCGATCACGGCGGCGGCGGAAGCCGGCAAAATGGGCATTGATGGCGGCATGCCCGACGTCAAATCGCTGCGCATTCCGCTGAAGTACCTCGCCAATCTGCTGACGGCGGGCGATGAGGCCCCGATCGCGACCGGGCTGGAGCGGATGCTGGCGATGCGCGCCTACATGCGCGCCAAGACGGTCGACGGTGTCCTCGACGAGGCCATCGCCCGGCGCGTCGGCCTCACCGGCGCGCAGATCGAGCAGATGTACCACATCATGGCGATCGCCAATTACGAGGACCGCTTCGTCATCCCGACGACCCATCGGGAGGTGACGCAGGACGCCTACGAGCTGCGCGGAAGTTGCGGTTTCTCCTTCGGCGATGGCTGCCTGCCCAGCGACGACAAGGTCAATCTGTTCGGCGGCATCAAGCTCAAGAACGACAAGCCCAAGATGGGAGCGCTCTGAGATGAAGACGCTGAAGGTCCTCTCCGCCCTCCTGTCCTACCCGACCGAAGAACTGCTCGCCGCACGCGACGAGCTGATCGGCGTGCTCGAACGCGAGGCCGTGCTTCCGCGCGCGGAGCGTCGCGCGCTCGCGCTGCTCATCGACGACATCGCGGCCGGCGATCTGATGGACATGCAGGAGCGCTATATCCTGCTGTTCGATCGGACGCGCGCGCTCTCGCTGCATCTCTTCGAGCATGTCCATGGCGAGAGCCGCGATCGCGGGCAAGCCATGGTCGATCTGATCAAGGTCTATGAGGACGGTGGCTATACGCCGACGGTCACCGAGCTGCCCGATTTCCTGCCGCTCTTCCTCGAATTCGCCGCGACACGGACGGCCGCCGAGGCGATCGAACTGATCGGCCAGCCGGGGCATGTCTTCGCGGCGCTGCGCGAGCGCCTGCGCAAGCGCAGCTCGCCCTATGAGGCGGTCTTCTCCGCGCTCGCCCGGCTGAGCCAGGCCAGGCCTGACGCGGCGATGATCGAACGGCTGCTGGCCGAGCCCGATCCAGAGCCCGACGATCTCGAGGCGCTGGATGCGGCCTGGGCCGAGGAGGAGGTTCTCTTTGGCCCCGGCGCCGCCGCCGAGGACTGTGGCAAGGATACGCTGTCGGCGAAGCTGCGCCAGGCGCGCCGGCCCGCGCCCGGGCTCGAGCCCGTTCCGGGAGCAGGCCCCCGTATGACCGTCACCCATTCCGGCATCACGACCCGCACGGGAGCCTGAAGACCATGCGCGACTCGATCTTTCACATCCTCTTCGTCTGGTATCCTTACGTCTGCCTTTCGGCCTTTATCTTCGGCTCGATCATCCGGTTCGACCGCGAGCAGTATACTTGGAAGGCGTCGTCCAGCCAGATGCTACGCAAGAAGCAGCTCGCCTTGGGCTCCAACCTCTTCCACATCGGCATTCTCTTCTTGCTGATGGGTCACACGGTCGGGCTTCTGACGCCCACCGCGCTCTATACGCTGGTGATCACGCCCGAGCAGAAGCAGTTCATCGCGATCGTGGCCGGTGGCGTCGCGGGGGTAGTCTGCTTCGTCGGCCTATCGCTGCTCCTGCACCGGCGGCTGTTCGACGCGCGCATCCGCCAGACTTCGACCTACATGGACCTGGGCGTGCTGGTGATCCTCTGGATCCAGCTCGTGCTCGGTCTGGTGACGCTGCCCTATTCTTTCAGCCACCACGACGCCTCGGTCATGCTGGTGCTGTCGCATTGGGCGCAGGGCATCCTGACGGTCCAGCCGGTTGATGCGCAGACCCTTCAGGGGCTGGACTGGCCCTATCTGGTTCATCTCGTGCTCGGCATGACGATCTTCCTGATCTTCCCTTTCTCGCGCTTGGTTCACATCTGGTCCGCCCCTGTCTGGTACCTCGGCCGCAAGGGCTATCAGGTCGTGCGGACACGCCGCGTGCTGACGTCCGGGCCAGCGGCCCGTTCACCCAACCAGCCGGCGGAGTGAGATCATGACCAACGCCACAGCCTCCGCCTGCACCGTCAAACCGGCTGTTTCACACAAGCCGAAGACCATCAGCGTCAATGGCGTCGCCATTCCCCGCGCCGCCATTGCGCAGGAGACGCAAAACCATCCGGCCGGAAAGCCGATCGAGGCCTGGCAGGCCGCCGCCCATGCCTTGGTCGTGCGTGAGCTGCTGTTGCAGGAGGCGCGACGGATCGGGCTTCTCGCAGCGCCGGCCACGGATGACGAGGGCAGGCGCGAGACCGAGGAGGAGGCGCTGATCCGCCAGCTCGTCGAAGACGAGGTGGTCACGCCCGAAGCCGACGAGGCCAGCTGCCGGCGGTATTTCGAGGCCAACCGGATCCGCTTCCAGTCGCCTGCGATCATCGAGGCGCGCCACATCCTGCTGCCGGCCGCGCCCGGCGACGCGCCGGCCCGGACGGAGGCGAGCCGCCAGGCCTCGCTGCTGATCCTGCAGATCCAGCAGGATTCTGCCTGCTTCGCCGCACTGGCGGCGGCCGTTTCCGCCTGTCCGTCGGGCCAGACCGGCGGCCATCTCGGACAGATCGGTCCGGGCCAGACCGTGCCGGAGTTCGAAACCGCGCTGGGCCGGCTTCCGATCGGCTCCGTCGGCGAGGATCCCGTCGAGACGCGCTACGGCTTCCACATCGTCTGGATCGAGCGCCGCATCGCCGGCCAGCCGCTGCCCTTCGACGCCGTGCGACCGCGGATCGCCGCCTGGCTCGACGAAAAGGTCCGCCGCATGGCGATCCAGCAATACATCACGATCCTTGCCGGGCGCGCCGAGATCACCGGCATCGAGATCGCGGCGAGCTCATCCCCCCTCGTTCAATAGGAGCCTGCCATGCAGCTCGGAGCCCTTCTGACGCGGCTGTCGGACGAAAACGACGCGGCCGTGGCGCTTGATGCCCTGGGCGACGTGGTGCTGCTCGCGCAAATCCAGGAAATGGGCGCCCAGCACGACGAGACGCCGGGCGAATACGTCGCCAACGCCTCGCGCCGCTACGCGGCGCGGGCCGGCGACGAGGACTGGTTGGCGCTGATGACCGCCATCGAGCGCGCCGAGCTGGGCTCTCGCGAGCGACGCGGCCCCCGCTCCGACGACGAGCGGCGGCTGCTCATGCGGGGCCGGGGGCTGCGATGATCATCGATGAAGCGGCTGCCGCTGGTGGAGAGGGCGCTAGCAAGACCTTCGCCGACCCGATTCCAGCTGCGCTTCTCGATAAGCCGCTGGACTACATCCTGGTCGATCATGCCAGGCAGCGCAGCCTTTGCGCCGCCTTTCGCCGCTTCACCCGGCAGGGATACATCGATCGCGCCGAAGCCGACGCGGTCGTAGCCTACCTTCGTTGCGATGTGGATCTGCACCACCGCGACGAGGAGGAGGATCTCTTTCCATCCCTGCTTCGCCGCGCGCCGCTGGAAGACGATCTGGGAGCGACGCTGGCGCGGCTCGTCGCTGATCATCGCCAACTTCGCACCATGATCGAGGCGATAATCACAGCTCTGACCAAGCGGGCTGGCCCAGGGCCCGTCAGGCTGGGACCGGCCGCACGCAAGCTCTTGATGGCCTATGCGACCAGCGAGCACCATCACCTGGCGGCCGAAAACGGGATCGTGCTGGCAATCGCGCGCGTTCGGCTCACGCGGGGCGATCTCGCGACGATGAGCGCCACCATGAAGGATCGACATGGGATGGGCGCCTGATGTCGCGCACACTCGATCATCTCTTCGATCGCAACGTCACCTGGGCCCAGTCCAAGACCCGGAGCGATCCCCATTTCTTCCGGCGCATGGCCGAGCAGCAGAGCCCCCGCTATCTCTGGATCGGCTGCTCCGACAGCCGCATCACGGCCAACGACGTCCTCGGTCTCGATCCCGGCGAGGTCTTCGTCCATCGCAACATCGCCAATGTCGTCCACACCAGCGACATGAACATCCTCTCGGTGATCGAATATGCCGTCGGTCTGCGGCCACTATGGCTGCGGCGGCGTGCAGCGGGCGCTGGTGACGGAACGCGGCGCGATGCTGGACCACTGGCTCCAGCCGATCTCGATGCTGCATCGCAAGCACCGTGAGACGTTTGCTCTGATGCCGGATGAGGCCTGCCGTCTCGACCGGATGTGCGAGATCAACGTCGAGATGCAGGTCCGCCGGGTCGCACAGACGCCGATCGTCGAGAACGCGTGGGCCCGTGGCCAGGAGCTGAACCTCCATGGCTGGATCTATGCGATCGAGGACGGCCTGCTGCGTGACCTCGGTCCTCATCTATCGTCGGTAGAGCAACGCGATGCGCTGCCCTCAATCGACCATCGCGTCCTTCATCCCGTCGAGGCCGTGAGCGCGCTGAGGCGCCAGGCCCTGGACGCTTTCGCAAACCTCGCCGAGGTCGAGCACTCGGATCAGCCCTGCTGCAGGGCGGCCGGTCTCCACCCTTCCGGCCATAGCTGAACCCGAGACAAGAGCGACCCCGATGCCGGACATCATCACCATCACGGCCTTGATCTATTCAGACAGCGATGCGGCTGACCGCGCCTTGCGCGACGTCGCCATGACCCTGATGGAGCGGGGCTTCAGGCTTGCCGGATTGGTCCAGCACAACACGGCGCGCCCGGGACGATCGCGCTGCGACATGGTCCTCGAGGAACTCGCGAGTGGCGAGTTGATCGGCATTTCACAAGATCGCGGTCCGCTGGCGCGCGGCTGTGCTCTGGACGTCGGTCAACTGCTGAGCGCGATGCAGATCGTGCGCGCGGCACTCGATACGGGGCCGGACCTCGTCATCCTGAACAAATTTGGCAAGACCGAAGCGGAAGGAGCGGGGTTCCGCCCCTTGATCGCCGACGCGATCGAGGCCGGCCTGCCGCTGCTGATCGCCGTACCCTGGCGCAACATCGAGAGCTGGCGTCTCTTCGCTGGCGCGCTGGCGCGAGAGATCGACCTGGATCAACTCACCGCCGATGGACACAGCTTGTGTGACGCACTGGGCCTCGGACTCGGCTCAGAAGAGGGGAAGGAGCCTGCGATCCAGCCGCTTCTGGCGATCTCGACGCATCACTGACAATCGAGACCAAAGCGCATCTGTCTGGCCGGTCATTGACACTTCGCAATGCAGCTGAGGCCGCAATGACGGAAGCTAGTTCAACGAGGCCTCGCGGATTGTCGCGTCTTTCCGAGATCGGATCTGTCCATGTCCAAGCGCATCGCGCTGTCGGCCGTTCTGATCCTTGTCGCGATGGCGGTGGCCGGCATCGTCTATGTCCGCAAGCTGAGCCCCCTGACCGTCGACGTTGCGCGGATCGAGCGCGATGTCGAAGTCCGGGTTTTCGGGCTGGGCAGCGTCGAGGCGCAGGTGCTGTCGCGGATCGGTTTCCAGGTCGCTGGCCGGATCGTGAAGCTCGCCGCCGATCAGGGCGAGCTCGTCCCGGCGGGCACGGTGCTTGCCACCCTCGAGGACAGTTCGCAGCGCGCCCGTGTCGCCAAGGCGCAGGTGGCGACGCTTCAGGCCCAGGCGGCCCTCGCCAAGGCGCAGGCGCTCTTGCAGCGGTCGGAGGCCAACCTCCAGCAACGGGTGCTGGTGAACCAGCGTCGCCAGTCGCTCGTCGATCGCGGCAGCGTCTCGCGCGAGCAGGCCGACGAAGCCCAGACCAACGAGACGCTCGCCCAGGCCGATCTCGCCGTTGCAAAGGCTGAGGTGCGCGTGGCCGAAGCGGCCCGTGACGATGTCGCCGCGGCGCTGACGATCGAACAGGTGCTGCTCGACCAGCACCGCCTTGTCGCGCCTTATCGCGCCCGCATTCTGTCGCGCCTGAAGGAGGCCGGTGCCGTCGCCGGTGTCGGTGAGGTCGTCTTCACGATCATCGAACCCCATTCGGTCTGGGTGCGCGCCTTCATCGACGAGGCTGTATCCGGCGGTCTCGCGATCGGGCAGAAGGCGCTGGTCCGGCTGCGCTCCGAGATGAACACCGTCGTCGAGGCGCAGATCGTCCGGATCGACCAGGAGAACGACC
>LNFM01010096.1_pt1 | contig 13456 bp, 9 predicted proteins | sample 596031 | NCBI WGS metagenome assembly LNFM01 (sample SAMN04254537, study PRJNA301005) | activated carbon metagenome | isolation source: dual media filters at the Ann Arbor, Michigan drinking water treatment plant | place: USA: Ann Arbor
TGTAGAGCACCCAGGGCTTGTCCCAGCCCGCCGCGAGCTGCGAGCAGAAGGTGTATTCGTGCGCATGCTCCGGGATGAAGAAGCGGCGCACGTTGCGCAGCACCATCAGGATGTGCTGATCGACGGTGTAGACATGAAACAGGTCGTGCTGCATTTGACCCACGATGCGGCGAAACACCCAGAGATAGCGTCCCAGCACGCTGGTCTCGTTCATCAGACGAAAGGCGTGTGTCTGACCCGTCGGCGACTGCAGGATCTTCATGAATGTGGCGCGATTGACCGGATCGTGCCGGAACTCGGCGTTCATCAGGTCGCGGGCGTTGTAAAGCGCGCGCAGCGTGCGAGACGACAAGCCTGTGATGCCGCTGGTCGACTGGAACGTCAGGAAGGTGGCCAGGATGGCCTGCGGCTGGCGCTGGTACAGATCGTCGCTGACGACTTCAAGCATGCCGTCGCGGTCGAGGAAGTTCGCGTCGATCGGCCGCATCGGCGCGTCCTGCAGGCCGGAGATGCGCTCCTCGATGTTGAGCATCAGGATCTGGTTCAGCTGTGCAACCGCCTTGGCTGTCCAGTAATAGCGCCGCATCAGTACTTCGGAGGCGCGCTGACCCTCTGTGGCACGGTAGCCGAAACTCTCGGCCACCATCCCTTGCAGATCGAACACCAGCCGGTCTTCACGCCGCCCGGCGACCAGATGCAGTCGTGTGCGGATCAGTTTCAGTACACCTTCGTTGCGCTGGAGCTGCTTGACTTCAAAGGGGGTTGCCAGTCCGCTGGCGGCCAGTTCGGCCCAGTTGCGGCCCAGGCCAGCCGCCCTTGCAACCCACAGGATCACTTGCAAATCTCGCAGGCCTCCCGGACTTTCCTTGCAGTTCGGCTCGAGGGAGTAGGGTGTGTCTTCGAACTTCTGATGGCGTTGACGCATCTCCAGCGTCTTGGCGCGCAGGAACGAACGCGCATTCATGGCCTGCGAGTTGTTGCGACGGAACACATTGAAGCCCCGCCGCGATCCGCACAGGTATCGCGATTCGAGCAGCGCCGTGCGCACGGTGATGTCGCGCTCCGCCTCGGCCATGCACTCTTCGACCGTGCGCACGCTGGAGCCGATTTCGAGGCCGATGTCCCAGCAGGCGGTGATGAAGATTTCCACCCCATGTCGTGGCACCGACGACATGGTGCCGTCACCAGGAGGTGTCGATGGCAGCAGCACCAGCACATCGACGTCGGAATGCGGGAACAACTCACCGCGTCCATAGCCACCCACCGCCAGCAAGGCCGCGTCCGCGGGCATGCCGCATTGCGCCCATAGGCCGATGAGGGTCTCATCCACATGCCTCGCAATGCCGCGGATCAAACGTGCAGCAGCGGGCGCTGTTGGGCGTGCGGCCTCGAAATGGCGGATCAATGCTTCCTTCTCAGCTCGGAATTGCAGCCGCAGAACACCGAGGCGTTCACTGGACAGCGCGGCAGGTTCGACCCGTGCCAAGGGCAGTGTCGAGGCCACTCAGGCGGTCACGGATTCGCTAACGAAGGCGGGCAGCGCAGGGCTGCCAGCCGAGAGCGTCAACACCTCGTAGCCCGTGTCCGTGACCACCACGGTGTGCTCCCACTGCGCTGAGAGCGAACGGTCCTTGGTGACGATGGTCCAACCATCTCCGGCCTCACGAATCTCGCGCCGGCCCGCGTTCACCATCGGCTCGATGGTGAAAGTCATGCCTGGCATCAGAACGTCCAGAGTGCCCGGCTTGCCGTAATGCAGAACCTGCGGGTCCTCATGGAACTTGCGGCCGATGCCGTGACCGCAGAACTCGCGCACCACCGAGAAGCCAGCGTTCTCGGCGAAGGTCTGGATCGCATGACCGATGTCGCCCAGTCTTGCGCCGGGTCTGACCTTCACGATCCCACGCCAAAGCGCCTCGTAGCTGAGTTGGCACAGCCGCTTGGCCGCGATCGAGGCCTCGCCGATGATGAACATGCGGCTGGTGTCGCCATGCCAGCCATCCTTGATGACGGTGATGTCGATGTTGACGATGTCGCCGTTCTTCAGTGGACGCTCGTTCGGGATGCCGTGGCAGATCTGGTGATTGATCGACGTGCAGATCGACTTGGGATACGGCGCGTAGCCCGGTGGTGCGTAGTTCAGCGGCGCCGGGATGGTCTTTTGAACATTGACCATGTAGTCGTGAGCGAGCTTGTCCAGCGCCTCGGTGCTGATGCCAGGAACCATGTGGGGCGTGAGCATGTCCAGCACTTCTGCGGCCAGGCGTCCGGCAATGCGCATGCCATCGATGTCGGAAGCGGTCTTGATGGCGATCGTCATGAGACTGATTATCTCACCCGACCCGTAAAATCAAGGGTCAACCCGTGGTGGTCTGACCACTGCGCGGGACTTCCCACTTCTCCCCGAGCCGAGCCGCGTGACCATATCCCCCGAGCACCTGATTCCTGTCGAAGGGGGCAATGCACTCCCGGCGTTTCGCGCGCAGGCGCTGCTGGCCAAGCTGCAAGCGGTCGCCCCCCGGGTCACCGAGGTCCACGCCAGGCATGTGCACTGGGCGTGCATCGAACTGCCCTTGACCCGCGCCCAGCGCGACACGCTGGACGGTCTCCTGCGCTACGGCGATGCGTACACGGGCCCGACCGATGGCGTGCTGGTCGTGATCGCACCGCGTCTGGGCACGGTCTCCCCCTGGGCCTCGAAGGCCACTGACATTGCCCACAACTGCGGACTGGCCATCAAGCGCGTGGAGCGTGTCACTGAGTACCGATTGACATTGAAGTCCGGGCTGCTGGGTGGCAGCAAGCCGCTCAGTGTCGACGAACTGGCTGCCGTCGCGGCGCTGCTTCACGATCGCATGACCGAAAGCGTGTTGCTGCGTCGCGAGGATGCTGCACACCTGTTCGATGAGCAGCCAGCGGCGCCGATGGCGCAGGTCGATCTGCTGGGTGCGGGGCGGTCTGCCTTGGTGGCTGCCAACGTCGAGTTCGGCTTGGCCTTGTCCGACGACGAAATCGACTACCTGGTGAACGCTTTCACCGCATTGCGCCGCAATCCGACAGATGTCGAGCTGATGATGTTCGCGCAGGCCAACAGCGAGCACTGCCGCCACAAGATCTTCAACGCGAGCTTCACGATCGACGGCGTCGCTCAGGAACGATCGATGTTCCAGATGATCCGCAACACCCACCAGCTGGCGCCGCAGCACACGGTGATCGCCTACAGCGACAACTCGTCGGTGATGGAAGGCGGCGTCATCGAGCGCTGGCTGCCCGAGGGATACACCAACGCGCCGGTTTACAGCGGGCGCAACGAACTCGCGCATGTCTTGATGAAGGTCGAGACGCACAACCACCCGACCGCGATTTCGCCGTTCCCCGGCGCGTCGACCGGTGCCGGTGGCGAAATCCGCGACGAAGGCGCGACCGGTCGCGGTTCGAGGCCGAAGGCCGGCCTGACCGGGTTCACCGTCTCGAACCTCAATCTGCCCGGCACCGACTGGCCGTGGGAACGCACGCCCTATGGCAAGCCGGAGCACATCGCCAGCCCGCTGCAGATCATGATCGAGGGTCCGCTCGGCGGCGCGGCGTTCAACAACGAATTCGGAAGGCCCAATCTCGCAGGCTACTTCCGCGTGTATGAGCAGACCGTGGGTGTCGCCGACCGCGAGCAGCGGCGCGGCTATCACAAGCCCATCATGATCGCAGGCGGTCTGGGCACCATCTCGGCGGCGCAGACCGAGAAGGTCGCGTTTGCGGCAGGCACCTTGCTGGTTCAGCTCGGTGGCCCCGGCATGCGCATCGGCATGGGCGGCAGCGCGGCCAGCTCGATGGCCGCAGGCGCCAACGCCGCCGCACTCGACTTCGATTCGGTGCAGCGTGGCAACCCTGAAATCCAGCGCCGGGCCCAGGAGGTCATCAACCACTGCGCGGCGCTGGGCGCGGTGAACCCGATCCTGGCGATCCACGATGTGGGTGCCGGCGGTATCTCGAATGCGTTTCCGGAGCTGGTCGATGGGGCAGGGCGGGGCGCGCGCTTCGATCTGCGCCAGGTGCCGCTGGAAGAAAGCGGCCTGTCCCCGAAGGAGATCTGGAGCAACGAGAGCCAGGAGCGTTACGTGCTCGCGGTGCAGCCAGATCTGCTGCCAATGTTCGACGCGATGTGTCTGCGTGAGCGCTGCCCGTACGCCGTCGTGGGCGTCGCGACCGAGTTGAAGCAACTGGTGCTGGCCGAGGCCCCGATGACGGACAACTCGCCGCTGGCATCTCCCGCGATCGACATGCCGATGGAGGTGCTGCTGGGCAAACCACCGAAGATGCACCGCGACGTGACGCGCGTGGCGCTGGAGTTGCCGCCGCTCGATCTGACGGATGTCGAACTGGCAACGGTGGCGATCGATGTGCTGCGCCACCCGACGGTCGCCAGCAAGCGCTTTCTGATCACCATTGGCGACCGCAGCGTCGGCGGCCTGAGCCACCGCGACCCGATGGTCGGCCCGTGGCAGGTGCCGGTGGCCGACTGCGCTGTAACGCTTGCCGATTACCGCGGCTTGCGCGGAGAGGCGATGAGCGTTGGCGAGCGCACCCCGTTGGCTGCGATCGACGCGCCGGCGTCGGGCCGCATGGCGGTTGGCGAAGCGCTGACCAACCTGTTGGCCGCTCCGTTCGCACTGGAGCGCGTCAAGCTCAGTTGCAACTGGATGGCCGCCTGCGGCGAGCCGGGCGAGGACGCGGCGTTGTACGACACCGTGCGAGCGGTCGGCATGGCGCTGTGCCCGGCGCTTGGCATCAGCGTGCCGGTCGGCAAGGACAGCCTGTCGATGCGCACACGCTGGAGTGATGCTGGCGAGGCCAAGCAAGTCACCGCCCCGGTCTCGCTGATCGTTTCGGCCTTCGTCACGCTCGACGACGTGCGAGGTACGCTGACACCGCAGCTTCAGCCCGGCGATACCACGCTGATCCTGATCGACCTCGGTCGCGGTCAAAACCGCATGGCCGGTTCGATGCTGGCACAGGTGCTCAGCCAGACGGGCAACGCGAGCCAGGACGGCGTACCGGACGTCGACGACCCCGCACAGCTGAAGTCACTGATTGCAGCGATCAACCGGCTGCGTGCCGATGGTCAACTGCTGGCATATCACGACCGCAGTGACGGCGGCCTGTGGGCGACTGTTTGTGAAATGGCGTTCGCCGGTCACATGGGTGTGAGCCTGAATGTCGACATGCTGCTCGTTGAAGGCGATGGCATCAGCGACAGCCGCATGGACTGGGGTGACTCCAAGAACTGGGCCGGTCAGGTCGATGCGCGACGCCAAGAGCTCACGCTGAAGGCGCTGTTCAACGAAGAGCTGGGTGTCGTCATTCAGGTGCCCACTGCGGTGCGCAACGAGGTAATGCAGACGCTGCGCGCGCACGGGCTGTCGAAGCACAGCCACTTCATCGGCAAGCCCAATGACCGCGGCATCGTCGAGGTCTGGCGCGACACCAAGAGCGTGTTCAGCGCGCCGCTGCAAGACCTGCATCAGGTGTGGGACGAAGTCAGCTGGCGCATCGCGCGTCTGCGCGACAACCCGGCCTTTGCCGATGCCGAACACGAGGCCGCCGGCCGCGCAGACGACACTGGTCTGCATCTGCACCTGAGCTTTGATCCGGCCGACAACGTGGCCGCGCCGTTCATCCACACCGCGCGCCCGAAGCTCGCGATCCTGCGCGAGCAGGGCGTCAACAGCCAGGTCGAGATGAGCTACGCCATGGCGCTGGCGGGATTCGACACCCACGACGTGCACATGAGCGACCTGCAAGCCGGTCGTGCCCGGCTCGACCAGTTCATCGGCTTCGTGGCCTGCGGCGGCTTCAGCTATGGCGACACGCTGGGCGCGGGCGAGGGCTGGGCACGGTCGATCCTGTTCAACCCGCAGCTGGCCGAGCAGTTCGCCGCCTTCTTCAATCGCCAGGACACCTTCGCGCTCGGCGTCTGCAATGGTTGCCAGATGCTGGCGGCCTTGTCACCCATCATTCCGGGTGCACAAGCGTGGCCCAAGTTCACCCGCAACCGCAGCGAGCAGTTCGAGGCCCGACTCAGTCTGGTCGAGGTGCTGGAGAGTCCGTCGATCCTGTTCCAGGGCATGGCGGGCAGTCGGCTGCCGGTGGCGGTGTCGCATGGCGAGGGCTTTGCCGACTTTTCCCAGCGTGGCGATGCCAAGGCCGTGCACCGGGCGATGCGCTTCGTCGATCACACAGGCCAGGCCACCGAGGCTTACCCGTTCAACCCCAACGGCAGCCCGGGTGGGTTGACCTCCGTGACCACCCCGGACGGGCGTTACACCGCGCTGATGCCGCACCCGGAGCGCGTGTTCCGCCATGCGCAGCTGAGCTGGACACCTGGCTCGACCAGCGAGCTGAGCCCGTGGATGCGGATGTTCCGTAACGCGCGGCGCTGGGTGGGTTGACGCGACCGGTACCATTTGCCCAGGATGTGCTGATCCACCTGCGAGATCCCGATGAACAGATTCCTACAGACGCTGCTGTTGCTGGTGATGGCTTGTGTGGCCGCTGGTTGCTCTCAATTGCCACTGCGAGATCCGCTGCGCATCAGCCTGGTCGGCATCGAGCCGCTGCCCGGGCAAGGACTGGAACTGCGCATGGCGATGAAGCTGCGGGTACAGAACCCCAATGACTCCGCGATCGACTTCGACGGTGTATCGCTCGAAGTTGATCTGCGCGGCCTGAGCTTCGCCAGCGGTGTGAGCGATCAGGTGGGCTCGGTGCCGCGTTACAGCGAGGTGGTGATCTCGGTGCCCGTGTCGGTTTCGGCCATCTCGGTGCTGCGTCAGGGCCTCAGCTTCGCCAATGGTGACCGCTCCAGCGTCACCTATGCGATCCGCGGCAAGATTGGTGGCTCGATGCTCAGCGGATCGACGTTCAAGACCAACGGTCAGGTCGAGCTGCCGACCTCGCTGCTCGGCTCCGGCCCGCCTTGAGTCCGGCGAAATCGCCTTGATGGCGTTGTCAGGCGCCAGCGCTTCCAGCGCTGATCGCTACGAGCGGCTCGATGCCCTGAGGGGTGTGGCGATCATCTGGATGGCCGCCTTCCATTTCTGTTTCGATCTGAACCACTACGGCTTCATCTCGCAGGACTTTTACCGCGATCCGCTGTGGACCGGACAGCGCACGGCCATCGTGTCGATGTTCCTGTTCTGCGTGGGTCTGGGTCAGGCGGTGGCTGGCGCGCAGGGCCAGACGACGCGCCGCTTCTGGCGGCGCTGGGCACAGATTGCCGGTTGCGCACTGCTGGTCAGCCTCGGCTCAGCGCTGATGTTTCCGCAGAGCTACATCAGCTTCGGCGTGCTGCATGGCATCGCGGTGATCCTGCTGGTGTTGCGACTGGCTGCGCCGACAGGCCGGTGGCTCTGGCCGCTGGGCGCTGCGGCGCTGCTGATGCCACTGTTCATCCAGCACCCGTTCTTCGACACCCGCGCCACCAACTGGGTCGGGCTGGTGACCCACAAGCCGATCACAGAAGACCATGTGCCGGTGCTGCCCTGGCTGGGGGTGGCCTTGTGGGGGCTGGCGGCAGGGCAATGGGCGTCACGCCATCGACCTGCGTGGTTGAGCGGCTCGCTGCCCGAGGTGCTCCGGCTCCCGGGGCGAGCGCTGGCGTTGCTGGGACGCTGGAGCCTGAGTTTTTACATGCTGCATCAGCCGGTGTTGATCGGTGCAGTGATGATGGCCGCGTGGTTGTTGCGTCCTCAGGCCTGACCACAGGAATTTGAGTCGATCCCAGCCGCTACCATCCGTCGATGAGCAACAAGATCCTGTTCGGCTTCCATGCCGTCACTGTCCGGCTGAAGACCACGCCGAAATCCGTCGTCGAGATTCACATCGACACCTCCCGCCGCGACCAGCGCATGCGCCAGTTCATCGAGCGTTGTACTGTGGCGGGCTCCAAGCTGATCGACAGCGACGACGCCCGGCTGCAGAAGATGTGCGGCACGCATCGCCATCAAGGCGTGGTCGCGCGCGTCGAGCCGGTGGCACTGAGCCGCTCGATCGACGACACGCTGGACGAGCTCGATGCCCTCGAAGGCAACCCGCTCCTGCTGGTGCTCGATGGCATCACCGATCCGCACAACTTGGGTGCCTGCCTGCGCGTGGCCGACGGCGCTGGCGCACACGCGGTCATCGCGCCCAAGGACCACGCGGTCGGTGTCAACGCGACGGTGGCCAAGGTGTCCAGCGGTGCGTCGGACACGGTGCCGTATTTCATGGTCACCAACCTTGCGCGCACGCTCAACGAGTTGAAGGACCGCAACATCCGCGTCATCGGCACGTCGGACACCGCCACTCAGTCGCTGTTCGACATCGATCTGAGCGGCCCTGTCGCGCTGGTCCTCGGTGCCGAAGGCGCCGGCATGCGGCAGCTCACGGCCAAGACCTGCGACGAGCTGGTGAGCCTGCCGATGTGTGGTGCCGTCGAGAGCCTGAACGTTTCGGTAGCCAGTGGCGTGTGCCTGTACGAAGCGCTGCGTCAGCGGCGCGCGAAGGAAGGCACTTCGTGATGAGGGCCGTGCCGATTCGCCAACAGGCGCGGCACGGCATGAACAACGCTCAGGCGTACCGCAGCGCAGTCGCCTTGCCCCAGAACACTTTGTAGGAAAACACGGTGTAGGCGGCGATGGCAGGTACTGAAATGCACACGCCGACAAGGATCACCTTCAGTGCTGCGGTGCTGCTCGCAGCTTCCCAGATCGTTAGGCGGTCGATGACCACGAACGGGTAGATGCTGTAGGCCAGTCCGATGAAGCCGAGCACGAATACGGCGATCAGCGCGGCAAAGGGCAGCCAGCACAGCGTGGTGCGCACGATGGCCTTGTTGAGCACCACTCGCGTCGTCATCAGCGCGATGCCGGTGGCGAGCGGAATGACCATCAGCGCAATGATCTCGGGCAGTGCGAACCAGCGTTCGCGCACCGTGGCGCTGATCCAGGGTGTGGCCAGAGATATCAGCACCATGCCGACCACCACCGGGGCCCAGGCTTGCTTGGCCCAGCCGATCGCTTTCTTTTGCAGGTCACCTTCGGTCTTCATCACCAGCCACGCTGCGCCCAGCAGCGCGTAGGCCGCCGGCAGCGCCACGGCGATGGCCGCCGCAAACACTGGGTAGTTCCAGCCCTCGCCGAAGCCGCTGATGTAGCGACCCAGCATCCAGCCTTGCGAGAGCGCTGTGACCATCGAACCCGCAAAGAACAGCTTGTCCCACAGGGGCTTGGCGCTGGACTTGGCCTTGACACGGAAGTCGAAAGCGACGCCACGCAGCGTCAAGCCGACCAGCATGAGGGTGACGGGCATATAAAGCTGCGTGAGCACCAGGCCATGCGCCTTGGGAAACGCGATTAGCAGGATGCCGATGCCCAGCACCAGCCAGGTTTCGTTGGCCTCCCAGAACGGGCCGATCGACGCGATCAGCACATCCTTTTCTTCGGCCGTGGCGCGCGGCATCAGCAAACCGACGCCCAGGTCGTAGCCGTCGCTGATCACGTAGATCAGCATCGAAATGCCCATCAGCGCCATGAAGATCACTGGCAATGCGGTATCGAGGTTCACGATGCATTGCCTCCAACCAAAGCCTCGGCAGCGCGGCCTTCCGCTTCTTCGAGAGCGTTCGTTTCGATCACGTCCTCCGGCTTCTCCGCCATGTACTTCAGCACGGCCACGTAAGCGACGATCAACGCGGTGTACAGCGTCAGGTACATCGCGAGACTCAGGCCGATCATCGATGAGGGCACGGTCGTCGCAGCCACGTCGGCGGTGTGCAGCAGGCCGAACACCACATACGGCTGACGTCCGATCTCGGTGACATACCAGCCTGCTACGGTGGCGACCCAGCCTGAAAAAGTCATGCCGGCCAACACCCAGAGCAGCGACTTGGGCAGGCGTACCGCCTGCCATTGCGCACGCCGGTAGATCCACCAACCGGCCCAGCTGACTGCCAGCATCAGCAACCCCGTGCCCACCATCACGCGGAACGCCCAGAACACGGGCGCCACCGGTGGATGCATGTCTCCGAATTCGTTGATGCCTTTGATCTCGCCGTTTTCATCGTGTGTCAGGATCAAGCTCGCCAAACGGGGTATGGCGACCTCGAATTTATTGCTGCGTGTTTCGGCGTCGGGCCATGCGAACAGGAGAAGCGGGGCACCGCGTTCGGTCTGCCAAACGCCTTCCATCGCGGCGATCTTCTGTGGCTGGTGTTCCAGGGTGTTCAGGCCGTGCATGTCACCGACCAGGATCTGCACCGGGATCACCGCGGCGGCCAGCGTCAGCCCCACACGCAGTATCTTCGGTGCCGAGCGCTCGGCCGCGCCGCGCAGCAGCTGCCATGCACTCAGGCCGGCCAGCAGGAACGAGCAGGTCAGCGCAGACGCCAGCAGCATGTGTGCGAAGCGGTATGGGAAGGACGGGTTGAAGATGACTTCAGCCCAACTCACCACGTGAAAAACCCCGTCGATGACTTCGTGGCCCGCCGGGGTCTGCATCCAAGAATTCAAGGCCAGGATCCAGAACGCACTCACCGTGGTGCCAAAGGCGACGAAGAAGCTCGCCATCATGTGAATGCGCTCGCTGACCCGACCATGGCCGAACAGCATCACGCCCAGAAAGCCGGCTTCCAAGAAGAAGGCGGTCAGCACCTCGTAGCCCAGCAACGGACCGGCGACATTGCCTGCTTTCTCCATGAAGCCGGGCCAGTTGGTCCCGAACTGGAAACTCATCGTCACGCCGCTGACCACGCCCAGCGCGAAGCTGAGCGCAAACACCTTGGTCCAGAAGCGGTAGGCCGCAAGCCAGGCGGTGTCTCGCGTCGTCAGCCAGCGCCAGCGGAAGAACAGCAGCACCCAGCCCAGTGCGATCGTGATCGTGGGGAACAGGATGTGGAAAGTGATGTTCGCAGCGAACTGCATGCGGGCGAGGATCAACGCGTCCATCAACTGACTGCCTTTCAGGAGGGTGACTTGCCACCGGCCGCGAGCTTCGCCTTGCCGGTGAGTTGGAGCAACCTTTGCACCTTCGACCCCATCTTCATCAACTGCGCGAGGGTCTTCTGGTCCATGCGCTGCACATCGTCGAACCAGGTCGTCATCAGCTCGATCAGGTCGTGCATGCTTTTCATGCGCTGCTGGGCGATGCGGTCCTCGTCGGACGTCGCCTCTTCAAGCAGCGCATTGCGAAGCATCGATAACGTGGGTTCGATCTCGCGGCGCCGGCGCACCTCGGCCAGGGTTCGGAAAATCTCCCAGGCATCGGTCGGCGCTTCGAAGTACTCGCGGCGATCACCGGGCAGATGGCGCAGATGCACCAACTGCCACGCCTGAAGCTCCTTCAGGCCCATGCTCACGTTGGAACGCGAGAAGTTGAGCGATTCGCCGATGTCGTCGGCATTCAGTGGCCGGGGCGACACGAAGATCAGCGCGTAGATCTGGCCCACCGTTCGGTTGATACCCCACCGGCTGCCCATCTCGCCAAAGTGGCTGACGAAGCTGCGGACGAGAGGGGAGAGCGCCGAAGTATTGGGATGCGCTTGCATCAGAAGAACCACACCGAAATAGATGGCCGGTAGTGTATCCAAATTTCAGTAATTACTGAAAACTGATGATGATCTCTGCGATGGATTGAATGATTCTTGCGCTCATGCCTGCGCCCAGAAGACCGCGAACCATCCCTGTGCATCAACCCAGCAGCGCGTGCGCTCAAACCCTGCCGATTGCAACAGGGCGGCGAAGCACTCGACGCTGTACTTGTACGAGTTCTCAGTGTGCAGACGCTCGCCGGCCTCGAATCGCCGTTCACCCTCGGGCCAGCGCACAGTCAGCACACGTCGTGCCTCAAGGTGCATCTCGATGCGTGAGGCCTCGGGATTGAAGAAAGCCACGTGGCGCCAGTCACGCGGGTCGAAATCGCTGCCGATCAGCCGGTTCAGGTGGCGCAGCAGATTCAGGTTGAAGGCGGCGGTGACGCCCAGCGAGTCGTCGTACGCTGGCTCCAGATGTTCGATGCCCTTGATCAGGTCGACACCGATCAGCAGACCGCCTCCAATCGCCTGACGTCGAACGCTGGCGAGAAACAGCTCGGCCTGCGCAGGGGTGAAATTGCCGATGCTCGACCCCGGGTAAAAGTACACCGGTCTGCCAAGCACCATGTCCGATGGCAGCGCCAGTGCGCTGGAAAAGTCCAGGCCGACACCCGCCACGTCGAGCTCCGGATGCTGGCGCTGCACGTCGGAGAGCGCCTGCTCCAGAAAGCCAACCGAGATGTCGACTGCCACATAGCGCGCGGGTCGCAGCATTGGGATCAGCCGCAGCGCCTTGGCGCAGTTGCCCGCCCCCAGATCGACCAAAGTGTCGACCTTGCCGATCGCCTGCGCGATGGCCAAGGCGTTGGCCGACAGGATGGCTGCCTCGGTGCGTGTCGGGTAGTACTCTGGCAGCTCGGTGATTGCTTCGAACAGGCGCGACCCCAGTGCGTCATAGAGGAACTTCGGCGACGCTGTGGCCTGCGCAGCGCCCAGCCCGTCGATCAATTCCTGGCGAGTGCGCTCAGCGTCGTCGCGATGCACTTGCACCAGTCGAACGGGGGCATCGACGACAGGGTCCGGCGCTGGCGATGGGACGGACGATGCGTTGGGTTTCAAGGCGGGGTACTCCATGGTCGGTGGTCGGCCGCGCTGCCTCGACCTTTCAGAGCATTGTGTTGCCAGGCCACACCCAGCGCCGGGTGTGGACACAATCGGTCACGCGCCGTGCACCAGCGATGCCCACCGCCGATAATTCGCGACCCTTTCGACCGCCCTCCATGCAAATCGGATTTTCCAACAACGAGTTTCTGTTTGGCGTGCTGGTTGCAGCCGGCGCCTGCCGCTGGGCCTGGCGGCGCAAGCTGAGCCGCATGGCCGAGCCACCGCTGCGGCGGCCGCTGTGGGCGAGCCTCGGTACCGAGTTGTTCGTTGTCGTTGCGCTGATCTTCACTTGTCGCGTGGCAGTTGCGGACTGGCCCAGCGTGCCATCAAGTTCGATGGAGCCCACGTTGCGGGTGGGTGATTACCTTTTGATCAACCACCTGGCCTATGGCCCGAGGTTGCCGTTCACCAACACGGCCATCGAGTTCGGGCAGCCGCAGCGCGGTGACGTCGTCGTCTTTCGCTACCCGCACGATGTGTCGCAGTTCTATGTCAAGCGCCTGGTCGGCATGCCGGGCGATGTGGTGGCATTCACCGGCGGGATCGCTTCGATCAACGGCGACGCACCGAATGCAGAGATGCTGGAGGACGCGGAACTGGCTCGACTGCAGGTTCGCCGCACCGACGAGGACCGTGGTCAGTGGATGGTGCTTGAGTCGGCGGCGGCGCCACCCCGCGTGCTGAAGCTCAACCCTTTCATCCTTGGCCGCACACCGATCAATCTGGACG
>LNFM01010100.1_pt1 | contig 13454 bp, 10 predicted proteins | sample 596031 | NCBI WGS metagenome assembly LNFM01 (sample SAMN04254537, study PRJNA301005) | activated carbon metagenome | isolation source: dual media filters at the Ann Arbor, Michigan drinking water treatment plant | place: USA: Ann Arbor
GACTACTAAGGGGTTCAGTTTAAACCGATTCGTCGGCGCGGCCGCGCTCGCCAGCCCCCTCCCCGGCGCGGCCAGACGCGATGCCAGACTACCGGATCACACTCGGCTACCCCCGCGGCTCCGGGAGGAACAGCCCGCCGACGAAGCCGACGTGATACATCAGGGCTAGGCCCAGACCAAGCGACAGACCGCCGGATGCAACCCGCAGCCAGGTATTGAAGCGCGGGAACCGATTCGCAGTGTAGGCAAAGGGTGCTGCAATTGCCAAGGTGATCAGCATCATGCCGGCAATGGTACCGACGCCAAACAGGAGGAGATAGACAAGCCCCCAGACAGGATCCTCGATCGCAGCCAAAACCAGCAAGGCAACCGCAGCGGAACCCGCCAGGCCGTGCACGACACCGACCACCAGTGGACGTAACAACTGATAGAGGCCAATTGTCCCCAGCCGGTGATCAAGCCAGGCTTGTGGAGTCTGATCATCCCTGTGGCCATGATCCGCAGTGCCGTGCCCATGCACATGGCTGTGTGTATAGTCGCCGTGCGCGTGGGTATGGGCGTGATAGCGTTTCGCGCCAGGCGCGACGTTGTCCCTGATCCAGAGATTGAAACCCGTCAGATTGAGGAATCCCAGCACCGCCAGCATGATGCCTACCGCAAACTCCATGGCCAACCCGGTACGCGGCGATATGGCCAGCGAGAACAGGATGATGGCGCCGCCCACGACAGCAACAGTAATTGTGTGTCCCACACCCCAGAGCGCGCCAATCAGCGCCGCCCCTCGCATCGAGCGCTGGCGGCTGACGATGGTGGAAATGGCGATGACGTGGTCGGCGTCAGTCGCGTGGCGCATGCCGAGGAAGAACCCGACAGCAAGCAGGGTTAGCGTGGTGGTCACTGGAATGAAACGAGAGACGCGGCTTCTTGGTGTTGCGGCGGGCTGAAACTACTACCGCCCCTTCCGCACGTCAAGTCGCGTCATGAAAATCATGAATGCTTTTTGCGGGTTATGCTTACCCTCGATCGCTAGATAACGTCTGAAAATAATGCCAGTCGGCCGATACGCATAGTCAAAGGACAACGAATGTTCATGCGCACGATCTTTTCCCCCGCACTCGCAGCAGTTTTTCTGGTCTGCGGTACCATGCTGCCGTCGGCGGACGGCCTCCAGGCCGCGCCAGCGAACTGGGCCGGCGATCTGGCGCCGATCGAATCCGCGGACTGGAATGCCACGCGCGCGGCGCATCTGCTGGAACGCGCTGCCTTCGGTGCGACGCCCGAGGAAATCGCGCAGTTCGCGGCGATGACGCCCCAGGAGGCGGTCCGCCTTCTGGTCCGCCACAAATCCATTCCCAACGACTTGCCGGCGTTCGACGACTCGGGCGCCCATGATCCCGGACTCGATCCCTTTCCGCCTTCGCGCCCGGCCGCAACCGATCAGGCGAGGAAAACCGGCGAAGCGCTGGGAGTCAAGGTCAAACCCACCGGCAACCGGCGGCTGCAGCCGGTGGCGGACCGGTTCTTCTACTGGCTGCGTGCCAGCCGCCTGGAAACCCATCGTCTGGGCTACTGGTGGGCGAACCGGATGCTGCAGACCAATCGCCCGCTCGAGGAAAAGATGGCGCTGTTCTGGCACGGCCATTTCGCCACCAGCGAGGAGAAGGTCCGCGATTACCGCAAACTGCTGAAGCAGAATCAGCTGTTCCGGGACAAGGGAACGGGAAATTTTCGCGACCTGCTGATCGGCGTGGCCCAGGATCCGGCGATGCTGGCCTTCCTCGACGCCGGAGTGAACGTCAAGGGCGCGCCGAACGAGAATTTCGCGCGCGAGATCATGGAACTGTTCAGCATGGGTGTGGGCAACTACACCGAGGCCGACATCCGCGAGGCGGCGCGCGCCTTCACCGGCTGGAACTTCACCGACCTGAATTTCGTAGTGCTGCCGGACCAGCACGATGGCAGCGTCAAGACCGTACTGGGGAAAAGCGGGCCTTTCGACGGCGTAGCGGTGATCGACGTGATCCTGGCACAGCCAGTCACTGCTGAGTATGTCGCCGGCAAGATCTACCGCTACTTCGTGCGCGAGGACCTGCCGCCGCAACAAAAAAAGCAACTCGGCGCAAAGCTGCGCGCTTCCGGCTACGAGTTGGCGCCGCTGCTGGAAACGATTTTCCTGTCGCGCGATTTTTACAGCGACGCCTCGGTCGGCACCCGCATCAAGCCACCGGTAGAACTGGTGGTTTCCACGTACCGGAAGATGGGTCTAAAGGAGATTCCGGGTGTGCCGGATTTCAACGACGTGACCGAGTCGCTCGGCCAGAAGCTGTTCTACCCGCCCACGGTGGCCGGATGGGCGCACGGCAGGAGCTGGATCACGCCGGGACTGCTACTGCTGCGCGGCAATTTCGTTTACGACACAGTGTTCCCGGATATCAACTTCCTGCCCCCGGACCGCTACCCCGGCCAGGATTACCAGATTGCCTTAGTCAACGACAAGCTGGCGCTGGGCTTAGATGTCACCACGGCCACCAAACCCGACGCCAAGGAAATGACCTCAATGTCGATGCAGATGGCGGATCGGGACGAGGACTTCAACACCCGGCTGGCGAGCTACCGAGGGTGGCAGACCGCGATCCAGAAAGTGAAACCGATTCCGCGCGCCACAGCTGCCCTCGATCTATCCGGCATCGTGCAGGAAGCCGGTTGCCGCAACGCCCGCGAGGCAGTGGACACACTGCTGGCGCGTTTTCTGAGCGTGCCGGTCGATGAGGCGACCCGCGCGGCACTGGCGGACTTTCTGGAGAAGGAGCTTGGCACCGCGGACCTGGATGCGGCCGCAACCTATCTGGAGGAACCGCTGCGCACGACGCTACATCTGATCCTGTCGCTGCCGGAATACCAGCTGGGCTAGGCCTAGCTGGCAGACCTGACCTGACTTCACCCGACCCAGTCCGAGACGGAATTACTTGAGAAGATCGATGAAAACAACCGCCCTTTCGAACAAACCGTGGACCCGACGCGACATCCTCAAGGCATGCCTGTGCGGGATGGGCGCAAGCGCGCTGAACGGCGCGCCGCTGATCTTTTCGCAAGCCGTTGCGGCACAGGCGCAGGCCTCTAACCGCATCCTCGTAATCCTCGAGCTCTCCGGGGGCAATGACGGGCTCAATACCCTGGTGCCCTACGGCGATGATGCGTATTACCGTCATCGGCCGACGATCGGCATCCGGCCCGACAAAGTCCGCAAGATCGACGATCGCTACGGCTTCAACCCCGGCATGGCCGGCTTCGAGCAGCTATACAAATCCGGCCGGATGGCGGTGGTGCATGGCTGCGGCTACGCGCAACAGTCGTTCTCGCATTTCACCTCCATGGCCTACTGGCAGACCGGCGCTCCGAACCGCGGAGAGGAGTATGGCTGGGTAGGACGGCTTGCCGACGCGATCGATCCGAATCTCACGCCGAATTTCATCGTGAACATTGATGAAGCGCAGTCGCTGGCGGTGCGCGCCCGCAGGCATGTCCCGGTGGTGTTCGACGATCCGGACAGCTTTGGCCGCAAGGGCCTGTTTCAGGCGAGGCCGCTGCTTGACCGGGTACCGGAAATGGCGGAAGGCGGCAATGCATCACGCCAGTACTTGCTGGATATAGCCAGAAGCGCCCGCGAAGCCTCGGAGCTGGTGCGTGACGCCTGGTCGAAGTACAAGACGCCGGTGGACTACGGCATCGTGCCGATCGACCTGCCGAAGATCGCGGCGCTGATCGAAGCCGACATGCCAACCCGGCTGTACTACACCTCCTTCCGGCACAATGCCTTCGATACCCACGTGCAGCAGTCCGACCTGCACCAGCGTCTGCTCACCTACGCTTCAGACGCGGTGGCGGGGTTCATGCAGGACATGGAACGCATCGGCCGTGCCGACGATGTGGTGATGCTGGTGTTCTCGGAGTTTGGCCGCAGGGTGCCGGAAAACACAAGCCTGGGTACCGATCACGGCACCGCAAACCATATGTATGTCATCGGCAAACCCGTCAAAGGGGGCCACTATGGCGCCGCGCCCAGCCTCACAAAGCTCGACGAAGGCGACAATCTGGCTTTCACCACCGACTTCCGCCGGGTATACGCCAGCGTAACCGAGGGCTGGCTCGGTTACGCCGACACCGCCGCGCTGCTCTCCTCCCGCTTCGAGACTTTCCCGCTATTCGCCTGACCGCTGCCCGCAGGCGGGAAGCCGGTCCGTCCGCTTTTCGGGTTTAATATAGCCTGTCCCACCGGCGGGCCGGCATGCTGTATGCGTACAATTCGGCCAACCCGCGGTCCGGGGCCGGTCAACTCCCGTCGCAGCCGAGAGAACAACATGCAAATTCGCAACAAAACATACGGCGACGTTCTGGTGCTCTCCCCGGAGGGCAGAATCGATCACGCCAACAGTGAAGACTTCCGCCAGGCCCTGAGCCCTTTTGTCGAGCGCTGCAGCGCCAATGGCGAGCGCATGGTTCTGGACCTGGCCGGCGTGGACTACATCAGCAGTGCCGGCCTGCGCTGCTTCATGATCGCGGAGAAGCAGGCCAAGGCGCAGGGCGGAACCATCGTGGTAGCCGGCATGCAACCTGTGGTCAACGAAATTTTCGAGATCAGCCGCTTCACCCTGGTATTTGCGACCTTTGCCTCCGTGCGGGACGCATTGGCCAAGATATCGCCGGCTGCACTCAAGGCCTTTGGCGCCTGAGTGGCGGCGATGCGGGTACGATTCTGGGGAACCCGCGGCTCGATCCCGGTTGCCCTGACCAGCGCGGACATCCGTCACAAAATCGAGCGGGCACTGCTGGCGGCGATCTCCAAGGGCGTGAAGTCTGCCGATCAGGTTCAGTGCTTTATCGATAACGACCTCGAGTTCGCAATTTCACATACCTACGGGGGTCATTCGCCCTGCGTGGAAATCGACGCCGGCGCCGGCGAATTCCTGGTCTGCGACATGGGCAGCGGCGCGAGGGCACTGGGCAATAGCATCCTCGCCCGCAGCAAGAACGGCCCACCGCCGATCGTCAACGTGGTGATGTCCCATGTGCACTGGGACCACATCATGGGGTTCCCCTTCTTTGCGCCCGCCTACGTCCCGGGCGTTCGGCTGCGCATCCACGGCTGCCACGAGGTACTGGAACGGGCGTTCAGGCTGCAGCAATCGGCGCCGTGCTTTCCGGTCGATTTTTCCCGGCTGGCGGCGGATATCGAGTTCGTTCGCCTGCAGCCAGACCGCGTTTCTGAAATTGCCGGCTTCCGGGTACGGCCGAAGCTGCAGCGTCATACCGGCGATTCCTATGGCTACCGCTTTGAGCGGGACAACCGCTCAATCGTGTATTCCACCGATTCCGAGCACAAGCTCGAGGACCCAACCGAGACGGAGAGTTTTGTCGCTTTCTTCCGCAACGCGGACCTGGTGATTTTTGACGCGATGTACTCGCTGCTCGATGCGGTATCGGTGAAGGAAGACTGGGGGCATTCGAGCAACATTGTCGGGGTGGAGATTGCGCAGATGGCCCAGGTCAAACACCTGTGCATGTTCCACCACGAGCCGGCGTTCGACGACGATCGGATCCAGTCGATCCTTAACGAAACCCTGCGCTTTGAGGAACTCACCCGTGGTGAACATCCGCTGAAGATCTCGGCGGCGTACGACGGAATGGAAATCGAGGTTTGATCGACCCCGCACCCACCACCGCAAACGGCCGAAATGCGGGCGACACAGACCGCGAAACCAATGTCGCCGTCGCTGCGCCCTGGAGTGAGCGCGCCTGGCTGCGCCTGCTGGCGGTCGGGCGGGCACGCCCGGTCGGAGTCGCGGTGCTAAGCGTTTTTCTCGTGCTGTCATTTGCGCCGGACCTGAAAATTCTTGCCGATCTGCGGCTCGCCTTGTTCGACAGCTACCAGAATCTCGCGCCGCGCAACCGAATCTCGGCGCCGGCAGTGATTGTTGCAATCGACGAGGCCAGTCTGAACGAGATCGGCCAATGGCCTTGGCCGCGGGACGTGCTCGCGCGCCTGATCGAGACTATCGGCAAGGCCGGTCCGGCGGCCATCGGGGTCGATATCCTGATGCCGGAATCGGACCGATTGTCTCCGGAGAGCATCGCCAGCGTGGTAGCGGAAGCAGACCCGGCACTTGCGAAGCGGCTGACAAGCCTGAAAAGCAATGACCGGAAGCTGGCCGAGGCGGTGCGCGACAATCCGGTGGTGCTGGGCATGGCGGGGCTGGACCAGCTGGTGGGGAATGCGCCGCCACAATATCCGCGCAGCGTACCGTTCCGGGTCAGCGGTGGCGACCCCTCCGGCTTTCTGCGCCAGTTTGTCAGCGTGCTGCGAAGTATCGACCTGCTCGATGCCGCAGCGCCCGGTCACGCCCTGCTGAGCGTGGATACCCACGGCGGCGTGGTGCGCGAGGTACCGCTCGTCGCTCAAGTCGGTACCACTCTGACTCCAGCGCTTTCGATGGAAATGCTGCGTATCGCCACCGGCACCGCAAGCTATACGTTGACGGTCAACGCCAATGGCGTGCAAGGCATAGGGATCGGCGAATTCTTCATTCCGACGGCCCGGGATGGCAGCGTATGGGTGAACTTCAGCGAGCGCAACGTCGATCGCTTCGTCTCGGCAACGCAAGTGCTCTCCGGCGAGGCCGATCCACAGTTGTTCCAGGCGAAGCTGGTGCTGATCGGCGCCACCGGTCTGGGCCTGCTCGACCATCAGCCAACGCCGATCGGAGAGCGTATGCCGGGAATCGAAATCCATGCCCAGCTGCTTGAGGGCATTTTCGACGGCACCCTGTTGCGGAGGCCCGACTACGCCGTGCACGTCGAGCGCGCCCTGCTACTGCTTTCGGGATTGATCCTGGTCGTGGCAGTGCCCACGGTCCGGCCCAGGGTGGCCGCGCTGCTCTTTGCCACCATTGTTGGCGGGTTGTTTGCGATCGGGTTCGCGTTGTACATCTGGCAGCGATTGCTGCTCGACGTCGCCTGGCCGGCGCTCGCCGCAACCCTGCTGTTCGGCGTCATGCTGAGCGGCGCCCTGGCTGAAGCCGACCGGCAACGTCGGGCACTGCGACTTGCTCTGCAGGCGGAACGCGAGGCTGCGGCACGCGCCGCCGGCGAACTCGAGGCGGCGCGGCGGATCCAGATGGGTATGTTGCCGCCTCCATCGGCCAAGTTTTACGCCGACCCGCGCTTTTCGCTACAGGCCCTGATCGAAACCGCCAAGTCCGTCGGCGGCGACCTCTACGATTTTTTCAAACTCGATGGCGACCGCTTGTTCTTCATGGTCGGCGACGTAGCCGGCAAAGGCCTGCCGGCCAGCATCTTCATGGCGGTGAGCAAGGCGCTGTACAAGAGCGCGACGCTGCGCAGCCAACTCGAGCAGGGCGCGGATATCGGCGAGGTGATGCGCGCCGCCAACCGGGAAATCGCCCGAGACAATCCGGAGATGCTGTTCGTCACGGTTTTCGCCGGCATTCTCGATCTCACCAGCGGCGAACTGAACTATTGCAATGCCGGTCACGACCCGCCGTACTTCCTGCATCCGCAGCGCGCCCTGCCGCTGCGGCCCGAAGGCAATGCCGGGCCGCCGTTGTGCGTGATCGAGGATTACCCCTACCAATCCGACCGCTATCGCATGCAGCCGGGCGAGTCGCTATGCGCCTATACCGACGGCGTGACCGAGGCGATGAACGCCGCGGACGAACTGTACGGACGACAGCGCCTGGTCGATTCCCTGGCCAGGCTGGCAACGGCTACCGAAGCATTGGAAATCGTAGCGGCAGTGGGGAAGGACGTTCAGGCGTTCGTCGGCACCACCGAGCGCTCCGACGACCTGACCATCCTGGCGTTGCGCTGGAACGGGGGTGAGAGATGAGAACTGCGACGCCGATTGGCCCGCGCTCAGCGGACGTTGATTTCAACCCGTCGGTTTTTCGGCTCGGATACACCGTCAGCGGTCGCGACCAGAGGCTCGCGCTTGCCACGTCCGGAGACATCGATCCGGTCCGCGGCAATCCCACGCCGGACCAGTTCGCTGCGCACACGCTGCGCACGCTGCAGCGACAACTGGTCGTTAAACTGCGCAGTACCAAGCGCATCGGTGTGCCCGATCACCGAGATTTCGGGATCGGGGCGCAAAGCAATTTCACGAAAGACGCGCGCGATCTCGGCCTCCGAATCGGAGGTCAACGTATCTGTACCTTCTTGGAAGTACAAAGTGAAAGTGGCAGGGCGCCCGGGCAACGCCGCAATCGCCGAGCCAAATTCGGTGCCAATATCCGCGGGCTCGAAGCGGAAGGCCTGCACCTGTCCGGCAGAATGGACGCCGCCGGCAGCGAAAGGCTTGTCGAGCAGCACTTGGCTGCGACCGCTGCGAACCACCACTGCGCCCGCAGTGCCATTGGCCTTGGGCAACAATACCACCAGCGTTCGCCCGGCGAAAGGCATTCCGGGGCGGAGCGCTTCCGGCTCGATCGGCTGAGCCGCAACCCAGTAATCAGACCCGGCGCCGGGCGGACGTTCGCCTTGGGAGAACTGCGCACATCCACCGGCCAGTCCTGCGCCAAGATACGCGAGAACAAGCGCCGCGCCGGGCCCTCGCATCCTCAGTTGACGGCGGCGGGATCGTCGACCTTGACGACGAACTCTGTGCCACGCACGCCCATGATGGCCGCCGGTGTCCTGATTCGCATGGCCTCAGGGGACTGCTTGACAATCTTTCCGGAAACCACCGCCAGCGTTCCCTTTCTCAATGCGGTATCGAATTCGCCTTTGTGGGTGGTGCTGTCAAAGACGAACTTTTCGACCGTCATTTCGCTGTTCGGGCCCGCCGACAACAGGCTGTTGTCATGGAAAGTAATGCCAACAGAGCCGTCTGCACCGGTAACGACCGTGTCGCGCACTTCGATGATCGCACCGACCGGGGCCGGCAGGCGCTTGCCGTCGCGCTGGATGTTTACCTCTCCTTTGGACACCTTGATGCGGCCGGCATCGGCCGCTTGTACCGGCGCAGCTACGAACGCGCAAAGCAGGGCTATAAAGCCCAACAGGACGATATCCCGATTGAATTTCAGTACTTTGGTCATTTTTAGCCCCTTTATGGGTAATGTTCCCGGCACCACAGCCGGCGAACACAGAGCAGCAAGAAGCATGCACATTGCTATGATAATACCGGGTCCGGCCTTTGCAACAATGTGCAAATGGCTGTCCCGTCTAGGAAAATGGCGAATCGACTAAACCGGAGTTTCCCCGCACGTTTGGGGGCGTTCGAGCAGGTCCAGGGGCTGATCGAGGAATTCGGCTCCCTGGCCGGCCTCGGCCGCGAGGATCGCCACAAACTGACGCTTATCGTCGAGGAATTATTTACCAACACGGTCGTCCATGGCTTTGATGGCGACAGCGATTCCGAGATAGGCGTGACTTTTGAGGAAACCGGTGAGGGGCTGCTGCTGATCTACGAGGACGCGGCACCACCCTACGACCCGGTCGCGGCAGGCCGCAGAACCGACATCGAAGCCACGATAAACCAGAGGCGCGTCGGCGGCGTCGGCGTTTTCCTTGCCCTCGGGCTCACGCAAAAAGCGCACTACAGTTACGTCAATGGCCGCAACCGGATTGCCTTCACCTTCCTGCCGCAACCGGACGGTTCCTGATCAGGCTCAGGAACCCAGCCCGCGCCACGCCAGTGGCGAACGCCGCACCAGAATATCTGCGAGGAAACTCAGAAGGGCCAGAAGCGCGAACCACGGCCAGAGCACGCGTGTCACCCGGGAATGATCGCCCTGCGTGGCAAACACTTCCTCGACCGAGGGCGCCACCTTGCCGCCGGTTTCGACAGCCAGGGTCTCCAGCAGGGCCAGATTCGGCGGCAGCGAGCGGTATTCGTCGGCAAAACCCGGATCGAGGCGGCGCTCACCAGAGCGCGCCAGCGCCTGGCGCGGCAGACCGGCCGAAGGCTCAAGCTCGAAACGAACCGGTGCAGCCGCGCCCCGTGCCGGCATGCGCAGGCCATAGCTTCCGGCACCAGTCTGGCGCAACGGCATCGATACCGAGCTGCCATCCGCCAGTGTCACCCGCACAGTCGGCGCGAGATCACTGCGGAAGCGCCCGTCCACGGTCAGCGCCGACAACGACACCACGGCTTCCGACCCTTCACGCGCCACCCGGAAATCCAGCTGCTCTCCGGAATCTCGACGCATGATCTCGCGCACCAACTGTGCCCACAGCCGGCCGTAGCCAGGCCATTCCAACCACTTGGATGCCCAGCGATTCTTCACGTCCGAGGTGAACACCACGGTCTTTCCCAGGCCGTACTGCCAGCGGGCGAGGATCGGCGCGCCATTCGGAGAAACCAGAGACACTTCGGCGGTATCCCGAGGCTTGGTGCTGACATAACCGCGCAGTTCCGGCACTTGCGCGAAATCGACGCCGCGGAAAGCGCCCATCGGCCGCCTGACCGTGGGTTTGAAAGACTCTTCAAGGAAATTCGAGCGCACTGCACGCTGGGTTTCCTCGATGAAAATCTGCGGAAGTGCTTCCGCACTCACCGTAGAAAGCGCGCGGCCATTGCCCCAGGCAGCGATGTTGCCCATCAACTCACGATCCGCGGCCTCGCCGATTGCCACTGTCGATACCACGATCTTCTCGGCGGCCATGCGCTTGACCAAGCCCTCGAAATCGGCCGGATGGGTGTCGCCGTCTGAAAGCAAGATCACATGCTTGGCCTTGGCCTCGGTTTTCTGAAGCAAGCGATAGACGATGCCAAGCGCCGGATAGATGTTGGTCTGGCCGCTGGCCTGAATGCGGCTGATCTGGTCTTCGGCTTTGCGCTTGGAGCGCACCGACTGCATCGGCACGGATATATGCGTCTGCGAATCAAAGGCCACCACGGCGAACTGGTGCTGCTCCTCAAGCAGATCCAGAGATGCCCGGGCGGCTTCCTTGGCCAGTTCCATCTTGCGTCCCTTCATGGAGTAGGAACGATCCATGGCGATCACCAGAGCAAAATCCTTGCGCTTTTCCTGGGCGCTGAACTCCACCGGCAACACGTTCTCAATCGCGGTGCCGGCATAGCCCTGCTCGCCGAAAACATTTTCGCCTGACGCGAACAGCAGGCCGCCGCCATCGCGAACATAGGCCTCGATTGCCTGCATCGCCGGCGCGGCGATGGCGCGCGCCGGCACGTCGCTGAGAATCAACGCGTCGTACACCGTCAATGCTGCCAGCGATTGCGGGATATCCGCGACCGCAGCCACCTTGACGTCGATACCTTCGCCTGCGAGGGCATCGCGCAGATACCGTGCGCTGGCCGGCTGCCCTTCGACATAGAGCACCTGCGGACGCACCCCGACCCACACTGACTGTTGCACCCGATTGTTCTCGACCACCCGGTCTCCCTCAACTGAAAGCTCGGCTGAAAGCGTCGCGTTGCCCCGTTGGGGCAGCTTGACCTCGAAGGCCACGCGGTTAAGCCCAGGCAACAGGCTGACCGAACGGCTGCCGAGCCGGGTGCTGCCGCTGTTGAGCCGCACCTGGGCACGCACCGGCCGTGGCGAGAATACCCTCACGTTCACCGTCACCGGCTCATCTGCCCGCACACTGGCCGGCACTTCTATGCCATCGAGCCAGGTGTCGCCTTCGTCGCGTACCCGGGCGGGAATCGGAAAGACTCGAACGCCGGCCTGTTTCAGCCGCGGCAACACTCTCCAGACATCGCCGTCGGTCTGGTTGCCGTCGGTAAGCAATACCACGCGCTTGATCCGATCGCGATCGAGCGCAAGCAGTGCCTCGTCGAGCGCGCGCTCCAGATTGGTTGCTGCCTGGTCGATTACCCCGGCCTGGAATTCGCCTTCGGTGACGGCAAGGGTTCTCAGGTCCGAGGCCTGGCCGAACAGCCGCGGGCGGTCGGCGAACGCAAGATAGCCCGATTGCACCGGCTTGCCAGTGCGGTCCGCTTCACTGATCCAGTCGAGCGCCGACTCGATGAAAGGAGAGGACACGCTGCGCGAGACGTCGAGCGCATACACCACCGACACCTCGGTCGCATCGGCAATCCATTGCGGCCGCATCAGCGCTAGCGCCAGGAAAGCGATCGCGGCAGCGCGCAGCGTCCCGACTACAAGCAGATGCCGGTGGCCGAGGTTGGTGCGGGTTTTGGTGGCGATCCACCACAGCAGCGGGATTGCCAGAAGCAGAACCAGCGGCCAGAGACTCTGGAACACGATCGGGAAACTCATAGCGTTACCCGCCGGTTCCAGCTCCACCACTCGAATGCCAGCAGCATTGCGGCGATCAGCAGAAGCGCGACCCAGGGTTCGAACGGCAGGACAGGTAAGGCGTTCGCCTGTCCGCCAGCTGCCGGTCGCGCGACCGGCAGGCTCGATCGATTCAGCTCGGTGACATTGCGGTCGAGCAGGTTGGCGGCGATCCGCAGTCTCTCGGTCGCATTGACGGCAGTGTAAAAGCCGGGCGCGTCCGGTTCGAACAGGCTGCCACCGGGCACCGGCTGCACCGGCAGCTCGGTGCCGTCCCCGGCAATAACCCGGGCATCAGCGAGCGCAATTTCCACGGTACCTAGCCCGGCGGAAACCGCGGCTTGCTCGCCTACCATCCAGTTCAGCGCGTTATTGAGGAAAATCGGAAAGCCCGCATGCAGGCCGAAATTGGAATCCTCCAGGCCGAAGCCGAAGTAAATCCAGCGCGCCGCGCCTTCGTGCACCATTGCCAGCGGGTCGCGATTGTCGGCCCGCACCAGCACCGACTCCGCCGCATCGGCCTGCGCTGACATGCGCATCGGCAGTGCACGATCAACGTAAAGATCATGCAGCGAAATGTTCGCTAAAAGGGGATGAGCCTCGGCCCACGAACCGGCGGACACGTTGGCAATCTCGCTGCCCCGCGCCGGCAGCCAGCTCGCCGTCCCCGGCCCGAACAGAAGTGCCGGCGCCGCCGGCGGACTGCGCGGCGCAAAGCGGTCAAACACCCAGGCATCGACCTCACGGCTGTCGGCATAGCGGGCGGGCGGAGCGACGGTCAAGCGCACCCGCGGCTGGGCACGCAGGGATTTCTCCAGGTAGGCATTGCCACTTGTGACCAGCGTGACCCGCACCTGGCGCTTCATCGGCAGCAGCGCAAACGCGTTGTCGTCCGCCGCCAGACCGTCGCCGGGCATCACGACTGACGCGCGCACCGGACCGGCTTCCAGCGCCGAAACATCGATGGTCTCAGCGCGGCTGCTCCGGCCTTTAACTGCGACCGTTCTGTCGACGCGGCGGGCGCCAACCCCGGCGATGGTCAGTTCAACGCGTTTGTCGGCCGTGCTGGCATTGGTGATCTCGACGAAAGCCTGGTAGCGGCCCGGATCGGCCGGCAGGGGCAGGATTTCGAACGCGGTAATACCCGCATTCTCGACCGGATCGAATACCGAT
>LNFM01019297.1_pt1 | contig 13454 bp, 15 predicted proteins | sample 596031 | NCBI WGS metagenome assembly LNFM01 (sample SAMN04254537, study PRJNA301005) | activated carbon metagenome | isolation source: dual media filters at the Ann Arbor, Michigan drinking water treatment plant | place: USA: Ann Arbor
GCGTCGTCTGGTCCTGAACCTTGTTGATTTCCCCCGTGTCAATCTGGTCCTGCGCGGCGCGCTTCACCGCGAGGCCAGCACCACAGGGGATGTTGGCGCCGATGCCGCAGTTCCCGAGGTACTGGAGCACCGTGCCGATGTTCTTGATGGAGCCCTTGAAGGCGGGCTCCAGAATCGCGGTCTCGACCTTCAGGCCCTTCGCGGCAATCTCGGGCAGCGCGAACGGGATGAGCGGGAACGGGGGCGCGAGCGGGCCGACCGAGTTGATGATTTGCACGATGTACGCGCCGATGACCGGCACGAACAGGCTGAGCTGCGCCATCAGGACCGCGTACTTGGCGGGGTTCAGCCAGTACGTCTGCCAGAGCCCGAGCGGGGTGTACTCGGCCGCGTTCACGGTCGTGAGCGCGATGAGGCTGTTCGCGACGCTGGCGTCACGCTTCGGAATCCCGCGAGCCGCTGCCCCACCGTCGGTCCACGGGGCTGCGAGCATGGCCGGGTGCACGTTGAAGGGGTCGAGCGCGCCGCCCTTGCTCGGGTTCGGGCACCCCCACGCGAGCAAGCAGGCGCGGGCGACGCACTTCGTCCAGTCCGCGGACCCGGGCGCGAACATGCAGTCGCAGAAGGCCTTCCACGTGTCGCCACCTGCGCTCTGGATGGCGGCCACGTCGCAGTTGACACCGGCCCGGTAGAATGACTCCGCCATGCAGGCAGACTGCCTGATGGCTCATGATGAGGCGAGGGAGGGAGGGGCCCCCTAGGGAGCCAAACCGCGAAGCCACCACGCCAGCGTCGCGGCAGCGGCCACGGCACCGATGGTGACTGCCCACCACCACGGTGGCGCGCTGCGCTGGTCGTTCTCCGCGAGCTTGCGCGAGGTCTCGCAGGTCACCAGCAGGCAGCGCAGCCGGGCCGAGCGCTCCGGGGGCATCAGCTTCCAGCCGCCGTCGAGGTCGATGGTCGGCGGGGCGTCCGGGCAGCTCGAATACAGGGTCTCACGCCGGTCGGGCATGTACGAGTCGGCCATGCCGCCGTCGAGCCCAGCGATGACGAGCGCGAGGACGGAGCTGGTCACTTGTTGAGCGGGTCAGAAGGCGGGTCAGGAACGATGGCGACGACCGCGACGCCAGCCTTCTGCGCCTTCGCCTCGTTCGCTGCGTCCATCATGTTCTTGACGATGGCCCAGCCACCGGCTGCCTTGAGCACCATGTCGAGCGTCTGCCAGACGAGCGCGGCCGTCGGCTCCTTGTGTGCGATGAACAGGGTGATGAAGCCCCCACCGAGCACGAACGCGAAGTTCGTGATGAGGCCGCCGAGGCGGGTCCGCATGAACGTGCCCACCTTCGTGTGCTCCGGCACGAAGCGCCGGGCAGCCCACACGAGCGCGGTGACCGCGGCAGAGACGAGCAGGCCCCAGTTCTTCGTGTTCACCGCTTCGAGCACCATCTGCGCGAGCTTCACCGGGTCGACAGCGTCGACCGAGACCGGGACCGTGGTCTCGTCGGCGAGCACGGAGCGTGCCAGAAGGACGAGCCCGAGCGGCAGGGTGTAGATGAACTTCGAGAGCTTGCTCAGCATGGGTCAGCCTTTCTTCTCAGGGGTGCGGCGTTCACGGGCTTCGGCGTCAAGAATCTCGTGCTGCTGCTCGACGAAGAGGCGAGTCAGCTCGTTGAACCGCTCGTGCATCGTGATGCGGTAGGCCTCGAACGTCTCCCGCAAGCCATCGAGCCCGCGCGTGTTCTCGTTCTTGCTTTCGATGAGGCGCTCGGCGAGGCGCTCGTCCCGGAGGCGCAGCTCGTCTTGGAGCTTCTCGAAACGGCCGCGCCAGTCGCTTTGAAGGCCTTCGACCTTCCCGAGCAGGCGCGCGCTCTCGTTCTCGGCGCGCCCCAGCTCCCGGTTGACCCCGGCGAGCTTCTCGTCGAAGCGGCTCTGTCGTTCGACCAGCGCTGTGATGGCACCCTCGGTCTTCGAGAGACGTCCGTCGCGTGCCTCGTTGGCCTTGTCCTCGTTCTCGACGACACGCCCGCCGAGGCTCTTGATGACCGTGACGATGAGCGCGCCGATACCTGCAACGCCGCCGAAGACGTTGAACACGGTGACGAGGTCACTGGGGGTCGACGGGTCAGCCATGGCGGTCAGCCCTGTGAGCGAACGAGGGTGAGCAGGGCGTCGAGCTTGTCTTCGACGCGCTTCCGGTGCTCCTCAGCGAGCTTCTCGGCGCGCCGCATTTCGAGCTGGAACTCCAACATCAAGCGCTCGACGCGTCCGATGCGTGACTCGATGGCGGGTACCTTCCCGGCGACCTCTTCAACCCGGTCAAGCCGGTCTTCGATGATGCGCAAACGCTCGTCAGTGTTCTGGTCCAGCTCCTCGACGGCTTTGAGGCGGTCCGCTTCGGAGAGATGACGAACGACGGTGTCCATGACCAGAGACTCGCTGGCACACGAACGCGAGCACAAGGCTCGGAGGGCCGCCCAAGAGGTCCCCGGAGGCTACGGGACCTTGTACAAGGGCAGGACGCCAGCAGCCACGTGCCCAGCCACCTCAGCGGGCAACTCGCCCGCCCAGCACGGCTCAGCGACCCGGACCCGGCCACCGTCGGTCACCCGGTCTTCGTGCCCGCACGCGCGGAACTTGCCGGTGATGCCGCCGTCGGTCCCGTAGTTGAAGACGGTCTCGACGTTCACGACTCGAAGCACCGTGCCCTGTGGCGTGGTACGCGTGAGGAGGCTCGATGCTGCGGTCGCCGAGATGGCGCCTGCGAGGAAGGTGGCTGCGAGTTTCTTCTTCATGGTCACTCCAGAGAAACGCTGACACGGCCGAGGCCGAAGCTGCGGGAAGAAGTCGAGACGAACTCAACGGCGGCTCCGAAGCCCATCCAGTTGCTCACGGCGGGCAGGTTGGCGGACACCGCTGCCTGATAGCTCCCGTTGATGTAGAGGTAGCACGACGTGCTCGACTCGCGGCAGTCGATGACCATCAGGTACTCCGTCGCGTTCGCCGGGGCCACCGAGCTGGCTGCCGTGCAGGTCCGCGCCGAGCCATCCGTCGCGCAGAGCTGGAAGTTCGAATCGGTCGCGCGGTTGTAACGCACGTAGACCGAGTTCGTGGACGTCGCAGGCTGGCCTGAGGTGGGCACCGCGGCCATGAGCCCCCCGTACCAGAGCACGTTCGAGGACCAGTCTTCGTTGACGCGCATCCAGAACTTCGTGACCGGGCCGCCGCCGCGCTGAACGAATGCCGTAAGCGTTGCGCCAGCCCCAGTCGCCGGTGCTGTGCCGGAGGTGAAGATGGACCGGTCGCCCGCCGAGCCGTTCGCGATGAAGTTCCGGTACGCGCGCGCCGGGAACCCGGCGCCCGTCGTCGAGGTCGCGGCCGTGTCATCGCTGCACGACACGGCGACGTCTGCGCCCGCGCTTGAGGACAGGGTCTTCCGCAGCACCGGGCACGCGGTCTGCTCGAACTGCACTTCGACGTCCCACGAGCGGCCGTCGTAGACCCAGTCGAGGCCGGAGAGAATCGGGCGAGCTTCCTTGCCCGTCGCCATCGAGTAGAGCGTGTTGCTCGCCTGATTGAACCCAATGCCGCCGCTGCCGGTCGTCACGCTCGTCACCGTCGTGGTGGCGTTCGTGTTACCCGCGGCGCGGAGGTTGGCAGCGCTGAGCCCGCCACCGGAGAGGTCGCCCACGTGCACGCGCGTGCCGTTGCTCTCGATGTAGTCGTTCGAGCCCGTGCCGACGTCCAGCCGCAGTGAGTTCGAGTCGAACTGCATGCCATTCGTCGCCGCAGGTGAACCCGCGAGCACGTAGATGGCGTTCGTCAAGTTGGCGCCGGTGAGCGTGAAGCGCGACGAGGCGTTGATGTTGATTTGCCCGAGCGAGGCTTGGTGCGTCGTGATGTACCAAGAGGGGTACCCGATGCCCATCGCGTTGAGCACGTTCGAGTTCGAGGTGAACCCGAGCGCCGCGGTCGAGGTGAGGTTCAGACCGGCCACGTAGCTACCGAGCGCTCCGTTCGCCTCGGTGATGGTCGAGAACTGGTCAGTGTTCTGGCCGCCACCGTACAGGAGCACCTGCGTGTACGCGGGGCCTGACGGGCTGTAGTCCGTCGAGAGGGTGAGGTTGGCGCCGCGATAGTTCGCGTTCAGCGGGTTGAGCCGGTTGATGTTGGCGACGAACTCCGTCTCGTTCTTGTAGAACGCCGCCGTGTACCCACCGTCCGAGTACACGATGAAGTTGGCCGTGTTGAAGGGCTGACCTGTCGGAAGCGTGATGGTCGGGGCCTCCACCTGAGCCCGTCCGACGCGGACCTGCGAGTTCGGCGAATTGAAGATGCCGCCTGACCCGGCGTCGACCCAGAGCGTGTCGCCACCACCACCAGAGCCGCTCCCGGCGTCACCGGCGATGGGCGCCCAGATGGTGCCGTTGCTGAAGTACAGCACGCCCGCGTCGAGGTTGTAGACGATGGCGCCTTGGTAACTGGTCGCCGAGGGCAGCGGCTCCGCCTGCCGGTGCATCTGGAGAATGTTGCCGAGGTACGTCGTCTGCGAGAGCGCGCCGAAGGCGAGCAGGAGCGCGGCGGCGATGAGGGGTGCGGCGCGTTTCATGGGGAATTCCTGTCAGTAGGCGAGGCCGATTGAGAACATCGTTCCGCGCGGCATCTTCACGAAGCCGTAGTTGGATTCAATGTCCGAGTACGTGTACGTCGTGCCGTCAAGGACAACTTGATTGGTGACGCTGAGGGTCTTCGTCGTGCCGGTCGGGATGAACACGGTCCCTCCAGAGTACGCTTCGAAGCCGCTCGTGCAGTTCTGGATGTTGTTGTTGTAGAGGAACGCGGCCGACGGGACAGAAGCACGGCCTTTCGTCGCCAGTTCGACGCGCACGCCTACCGATGACGCGACGCTGCTGCAATCGACGAACAGCGCGGTTCTCGACACGACACCGAACGCCGTGAAGGTCGAGTCCACCAACGAAACGCCTGTCGTGCCTTCGGCGTAGACGGTCTGGTCCGACAGGATGGACATGCTGCCATTGGTGGAAGTCAAAAGCGCCGTGGCTCCTGAACCAGCGGTTGTTCGAACGTAGACGTGGCTGAGTGACACGCTGCCGGGGATTCGGGAAGTCGTCGAGGGCGAGACGTTGATGGCGGGAGCCGCTGTCGCCACCACGATGTACATCGCGTTCTGCTGAGCCATCACGAATCGAGCACCGTTTATCGTGAGGCCTGTGCCCGAGGCCACGATGAGACGATTTTGATGCATTCGAACCAGAGGGCCGACGTCGCTGAGCGTGCGGTTCACGGTCTGTTGCACGTTGTGAATGTTGAACTGAGTGCCTGCACTCCCAACGATGCCCGTCACCGAGGCGATGCCGCCCGACGACCAGACAGCACCGGGCGTGGCGATGCGGTAGGTGTCGCCGACGATGGGGTCCGTGAAGTAGGTGCCCGCGAACCGCACTGTCGTGGCGGTGTTCGAGATGATGGGCCGGTACTGCCCCGTCTGAGCCCCGGACGTGAATTCGAGGAAGTACCCCTTCAAGTCATTCACGGTCCACGCCTGCCCAGAGTCGGTCAACGTCCCGAGGGTTGAGCCGTCGTTGGGTTGGTCGGTGAAGGCCGTGGACGTTCCCGTGTTCGTCCCGGTGGCCAGCGTCGCCCCCGTCAGCGAGCCCGTGATGGTGAACGTGTTGGTGGCGTTGCCGAGGAGGGTGAAGCCGCTGATGTTCACCGTGTCGGTGTACGTGCCGTTCGCGATATTGATGGTGACGTTGTGGTTGATGCGCCCGGGGACGCGAGCGAGCGCGCCGGTGAGTGTGAGGCACGCTGCGGTGCCCGTGCTCGTGCACGCGTTCCCGTCGTTGCCCGTCGGGTCGACGTAGAGCGTGAGCGCAGCGTTCGTTTCGTACTGGCGGCGGCGCAGCGCATCACCGCGCGACACGCTCGTGTCGCCGTGCTGCTGCGCCGGGGCGAGCAGGGGCACGAGCACGAGGAGGAACGCGAGGCACAGGGCCCGACGCAGCGTGGAGCCGATGGTCTTCATCACTGGCACTCGTACGTGGAAACGGGGGTATGCACGCGACGTTGGAAGCGGAGCCGAGCGTGTACGTCACGCAGTCGCCGGGGGAGAGCACTTCGCCGGGCGAAGCCCCGAACGCGGGCGCGACACCGTCGGTCCGGCACTTGATTTGCGGCTGGCCGGAGGCCTCGTAGGTCAGGCACACGCGCACGTAGTAGCGCCCGGTCGCCGTCGCGGAGGGGACGTTCGTCGAGCTGGTGCCGACGCTCGTGTACTTGTGCGGAGACGCGCCCGAGCACGCGAGCGGGTACACCGCGATGCCGCCGTCAGCGACCAGCGTAGTGGTCCCGCCACCGCCGGAGACGATGGCGACCGGCCACGGACCCTGAGAGCCCGGCTTGCCTTGGTCGACCTTCGACTGGGCCCACGCGAGGCTGCACCCGAGCAGGGCGACGAACAGCACGGTGATGAGAGTACGACGGCTCTGGGTCTTCATGGTTTCGTCTCCTTGCGACGTGCGACTTCAGCTTCGACCTTGCGGGCCAGCTCAGGGAACTGCGTGTGGTCGAGGCCGACCGAGTTGAGCCGCGTCTTGATGTAGTTCATCGCCTCGCGCTGCTTGTCACGGCCGGTGACCTTCACCCCGTTGGCCTTGTTCGTCGTGCCCATGTGCTCGCCGACGTCGAACGCTTCGCGCACGAGGGTCTCGATGAACGCGGGGGCCTGCTCGGGCGGAAGCGTGGGCTTGGGCGCGGGCGTGACGCGGGTGTCGATGCGCCGCAGGATTTCAATCATCTCGTTCTCATACGAGACCCCGATGGGCGCGCGCCGCCTGATGAGCCAGATGAGCGCGCCCATCTGCACGAGCGCGAGCGCAGCCAGCACGCCCATGAACACCGCCTGCATCGTTTCGGTCATGTCAGCGCTCCATCAGTTCGATGGACCCCGCCGTGAAGCTCGGGGCCGTGGTGGCAGTCGCGCCGAGGATGCCGACCGCGAAGCAGGTGTCGTTCCACACGCGAATGCCCGGGTTGACGCCCACTGCGTTACGCATCACCAGCGAGCCCGAAGGCCCGTTCGCGAGCGCCGCACCGTCGAGCGCGAGGGTCCGGTACACGATGAGCATCATGGTGCCCGAGGTGTACGTCGTGTTGAGCGTGACGCTCTGAATCGACCGCACGCCGGTGTCGCCCGCCTGAAGCTGGAAGGGCATGAACGTTCCGATGACGGGCGTCGCCGGAGCCTGAAAGCCGACGGCACCCGAGAACGTCGCGGTGCGCGTCGCAGTGCCTGCGGAGTTCGTGTACTGCACGGTGGAGTTCGAAACGGCGGCGGCGTTGCCGAGCGCGGTGAGCGCGTAGAGCGCAATCTGGTAGCCCTCACCGTTCGTCGAGCCGTTGTCGTCGCGCGCCGGAAACGCAGGCGAGGTGATTGCCTGCGCAGTGGTGGTCGTGACCGTCAACCCGGTGTTGTACCAGACGATGTCGTGCAGCGCGTACGTGTTGACGGCCGCGACGCCGCCGACGCCGAACCGGGTGAGGTACCAGCCGCCCGTCGCCGGGTCGGGCAGCACCGGCGAGCCGGTCGAGAGCGCACCACCGGTGCCCGCAGTCCCCACGACGTCACACGCCGTCACGACCCCGTTCACGCCCGGCGTGCCCACGCTCCACGCGCCGGGGAAGCCGTTGTCTTTGTTCGCGAGGTAGTGGTAGCTCGTCGCGTCCGTCGCCGTCGCGACTTTCGTAAAGATGAACACCTTGCCGTTGAAGCCGGGCGGGTCGAAGGTGGTGCGAAGGCGGCCCGCTGAGTCGTAGACCCGCCACTCGCCCTCCTGCGTGTAGAGAAGCTCACCCTCGGGCAGGAGCGTCGCTTCGAAGAGTTCGTAGTTGGTGCCGCTCACGTCCTTCTGCACCGTGATGGTGTTGTTTGCTGTGCCCTTGTTGCGGATGTTCACCTTCCGCACTTCGCGCTGCGTGGAAGCTGCGGGCGCGGCAAGCACGGTCGTCGTCGTCGCCGTGGAAATAGCCGTGTTCTGTGCACCTGCCGTCGATGACGTCGTCGTGTAGTCGACGTAGCTCACCTCGACGTCGATAGCCGACGTCGAAGAAGTGACGACCTCGATGATGTGCGTGGTGTCGGTCAGCACGAGCGCGTGCGCTGGACGAGGCGCGAACGTGTACGCGACGCCAAGCACTGCAAGCGCGGCGCACACGCCGAGACCGACGAGGGCGAAGAAGGCACGAGCAGCAGGGGAGAATCGAGTCATGGGTCAGTGTCCGAGGAAGACGAGGCGTTGAACCTGCGCGTGCGTGAGGCCGCCACCAGCAGAGCACGAGGCCCATTCGAGGCCGGTCGCCTGTGCGGAGTTGGCGGTGAGACAGAGCCCGTCGGCACCGACGCCGAGACGCGCGTCCACCGTGGTGTACGTGTAGAGGTCGCCCTTCGTGGTGAGGGGCGAAGCGCCGCCACCGCCGGGGATGGTGCAGGTGGTGCGCGTCGTGTCGTCGGCACAGGTGACGCCCGCGCCCGCGAAGTTGAGCGTGTTGCGGAACGTGACGGCGGTGCCTTCGTCCTGCACCGTGCGCAGGCCCGGAATGTCGATGCGAGGCGCAGCGACCGTGAAGGTGCCGACGAGCAGTGCGGCAATGACAGCGACGAAGACATGGAGGGCGCGCATGGTCAGTTCTCCAGAACGCGGGCGTTCTCGGTGCCCGAGGCCACGATGCAGGAGTACACCTGCGTCGTGTTGACGTCTTCGCAGAACGACGCACCGGGAACAACGGGGAAGCCGTTGGCCGTCGTCACGCCAACGGGGCCGACGAAGATGGTGTTGCTCCCGTTGTTGTAGATGCAGACGCTGTGACGGTTGGTCAACGGTGACGCGGGCGCGGCCGTCGCGGTCGTCGCGCACGTGACGCTGGTGCCCACGACCGAGGTCGCGGTCTTGAGCACCTCGCGCGTCACGAGACCGGTCGTCGAGCCGCCAATCGCCACGCCTTCGATTGACGAGATAGCAGGCGCACCGAAGTTCGGAGCAACGAGCGTGACGCCTTGCGAGTAGATGGTCGAGCCCGACGTGTCGACGTCGGTCGCAAGTCCGGGCCGCAACGTGCCGCCCGTGTCGCGGAAGCCCACGTGCGTCGCGTTCGCAGGCACAGCCGAGCCCGTTGCGCCTTCCGCGCTCGTCTGCGCTCGAAGGTTCGCAGCGGTTGCCTGCGTCACGGTGACCGAGCCTGAGACGGGCTGCGTCGTCGCGCTCGCGTCCACGAGCAACGCGCCCGCCGCGCTCACGAGCGAAAGGTCGGTACCGTCAGTGAGCTGCACCGGCCAACGGTTGGCAGTCGAACCGGGCGTGCCCTGATTCGCGGTGACAGTACCGGTGACCGTCACGTCGTTGTTCGCGCCCAAGTTCACGAGCTGGCCATCGGTACTGTTGCCGGGAGCGCGGTCCCACGTGGCCCCGTCCCACACCATCTGCATCGCGCCCATCTGCGTCGTGGTGGGGTTGGCGAAGTTGTCGGAGAGCGCAGCAGCCGCGGCGAACCGGGCCGTGAAGGTGGCGTCGAGGAGGAACGTGTTCGAGACCGCGACCGTTCCGTCAACCGTGATGGTGCCGCCGTTGTCCGTAATGGGGATGGCAGTCTGGTCGGTCGGGAGCACGACGCGGAGCACGCTCGCGCTCGTCGTGCCCGCACCCGCTGCTGCTTCGAGTGAGCCGCCCGAGGCCGCGATGCGCAGGTTCGCGCCGAAGGTGTACTGCGAGCCCGCGCCCGTGTCCGTGTCATAGACCCGCGCGCCCTGCATGTTGGTCCCGTCGAAGTACCCCGCAGCAGTACCGGTCGCCGGGAAGGCAGCGGCAAACGAGCTGCTCGTGCCACCTGCGCCACCGGCGAGGCTGGAGATGATGCGCACGGGAACGGAGACCTGCCCCGTGTCGGAGCCGGGCGCAGCGTTGAGCAGCGACAAATCGAGCGTGCCGTCGGTGAGCCGCGTCTTGCCGATGTAGTTGGTGCCCGCGCTGATGCTCGTCACCGTGACGTCGTTGTTCGCGCCGAGGTTGACCGTGAGCCCATCCGTCGAGTTGCCGATGATGCGGTCCCACGTCGAACCGTCCCACATGAGCCCGAAGTTCGCCGAGGCCGTGAGCGTCGGGTTCGCGGTGTTGTCCGCGAGCAGCGAAGCGGCGGGGAAGCGGCCGGTGAAGGTCGCGTCCGCGAGCCGGGTGCCGAGCGTCGTCTCCGTCGCTGCGCCCGTGGGAAGTGGAAGAGACGCGGCGCTCACCGCGAACGTTCCCGTACCCGCGTTGGCAGTCACGGTACCAGAGACGGGCTGCGTCGAGCCCGAGCCATCGACGACGAGCGCGCCCGCGCCGGTGATGAGGGCCGTGTCCGTGCCGTCGTTGAGCTTCGTGGTCTGCGTGTTCAGCGTCGTCTGGTTCGAAGCCGTGGCCGCGCCCGTGGGGAGCGAGACCGTGCCCGAGACGTTCGTGATGTTCCACGTACCCGACTGCGTCGCGGCCACCGTTCCGCTAATAGGCTGCGTGCTACCGGAACCGTCAACGAGCAGCGCCCCGCCCGCCGTGATGAGTGCGGTGTCGGTCCCGTCATTGAGCTTCGTGGTCTGCGTGTTGATGGTCGTCTGGTTCGCCGCAGTCGCGGCGCCGGTGGGCAGGGGCAGCGTGGCTGCCGACACGGCGAAGGTGCCAGTGCCAGCGTTCGCAGTCACAGTACCGCTGACAGGAACAGCAGTCTGATTGCTCGCGATGACGACCGGCGAGCTTCCAGCCATCGTCGTCTGCCCGAGCGCAGGCGTCTTACCGTCGATGCTCGTGAGGCTCGCGTTGCCCGACGTCTGCAAGGCCGAGGTCGCAGCGCCCGTGGGCAGCGACACGGTGCCGCTCACGTTGTTGATGTTCCACGTACCCGACTGCGTTGCCGCGACGGTGCCAGCGACCGTGACCGTGTTCTCCACGGTTACGGGCAAGATGCCTGCGTCGGAGCTGGCAACGAGCCACGGCGTCGAGCCCTGCGTCACCGCGCCGCCGGAGCCGCCACCGGAGATGCCACCGACGACGCGCACCACGATGCCGGGGTCGCCTGCATCGGGCGTGGTGGTGATGACGTAGGGCGCGCGCAGGTTGGTGCCGTCGGTGCCGCCGATGAGGGTTGCACTGGTGGGCGCAGCAGCGCCGGTCGACCCGACGCTCGGGTTGGTCGCGCTGATGGAGCCTTCAATCTGCACCGGCCCGCCGTCGGTACCCGCCACGAGCCACGGGCGCGTACCCTGCGTGACCGAGCCGATGGGGCCACCGTCGGGCGAGTACACGACGTTCGAGCAGCCGCTGATGCAGTTGATGCTCACGGCGCCAGCCTGTCGAACGACCATGCCGAGGTCGTCGGCAGCGGGCGTTGAACGACGCACAGCGGGCTGCGACTGCGCGAGCGTGAGCGCGGCCAAGAGCGTGAGCATCATGGGTCAGACCTCTCGTGGGTTGCGGATGAGCATGAGGGAGACGCGCACGTCTCCGGGCGTCGTCGGGAAGGTGCCGGTCACGCGGAGGAACTGCGCTGACGCGGGGACCCGAGCCCACTGCGTTGAGCCGCTCGCCATGTCGGCGAACGAATCGTCGGGCAGGATGACACCCGGGAAGACACCGTCCGGCGAGACTTCGATGCGCCCTGTGAAGACCTCGGGGCCGTCGTTGTCGATGAAGATGATGGCGTAGTCGAACTCGCGGAGTGAGCGCGACGCGATGACGACGGTGGTGGTGATGCCGACGGGAACCGAGACGCGCGAGAGCGCGACCTGCACGTAGCTGAGGTCGTTACGCTGGCGCACCGTCATGAGTCACCGGAGGTTGAAGCGGGAGATGATGACGGTCGAGATGACCGAGACAGTCACGCCGACAGCGACCATGGTCCAGAAGGGCGGCGCCGCAGACGGAGCTTCAGCGAAACGCTGCACGCGCTGCTGCGCCTGAGCTGGCGCGTGAACTCGGACTGGCAGCACCCGGCGTCGCATGGTCACTCCTCCCGGCGCGTCGACTGCGGGAGCAGCTTCAGCGGCGCGGTCGCGTACTGGTACAGGATGAAGGCGCCGAGCAGCGCAGCACCGGCGAAGTAGTAGGCCCCGTACTTGTCGACGTTCTGCGGCACCTCTCGGACCTTCTGCCCGAGCCACGTGATGCCCGAGCTGATGTCCGTGAACGTGTCGCTGATGCGGTCGAGCATGTTCGATGCCGCGGTTCCTTCGCGGAGCCCGTTGAGAATCGACGCGATGCCCTTCGCCGTTTCACGCACGCTGGTCATCCAGTCCTCAACCGAGAGCATGCCCGCGAGCACGCTCGCCATCTCGGTCTCACGGCGGTTCACCTGCACAGCCATCGTCGACCGGAGCGCGGAGAGCACCGAGTTCTTCACGTCGGTCGGAACGGTGGCAGCGCCGATGAACGGAGCGAGGAAGGGCATGTAGGTCGCCGCGAGAACCGTCTTCCAGTTCAGCTCCGGCCAGCTCTGCGCCGTCTGGAGCGCAGCCCCGTACCCGGCCTTGAGCGCGTTCATGGCGAACTGCATGCGCGCCTGAAGGACCGCCTTCATCGCCGGGTCGAGCTGCGTGACGGTCTGCTTCGACGGAGCCTCAGCGAAGCCCCGCACGTCTCCGCCGGTCATGCGGTGTCGGCGCATGCGCGCAGCGCGCTCGGGGCCGTACCACGCATCGAGCATCGAGGGCGCGCGGCGGCTCATCACAGCACCCCGTACCGAACGACGTCCACGTACGCGTTCACGAGCGCGCCAGCGTTCGCGTCCACGAAGATGACCCCGCCCTCGTTCGCGCCGAACTTGAACATCTCGGCGGGCAGGAACTGGGTCTGGTACTGGGCTGCGAAGTTCGCCGACACGACCGAGGCCCACGTGCCCCAGACGACGTCGTACGCGACGGTCTCGGTCAGGTCGATGGTGCCGTCGTCCAGCTCGGCCCACTCGTCCGAGCCGATGAGGTAGACGCGCATCGTCTCCGACGCGACGAGGTCGGCAAGGCGCAGCGTCATGGCGATGCGCGTCGGGTTGACCGAGAGCACCGGCGTGCCGCTCTGCGAAAGGGCCTGCGCGCCGAAGGCAGCCTTGGGCCACGGGAACCGGGTCGGCCAGTTGAACTCCGGCGCAGCGGGCACGGCCGCCGGGGCGAGGACCTGCACGCGGGTCCGGTGGAAGATGACCTCCGACCGGTCGACCCAGTCGACGGACGCGTCGTCGGTCCGGAAGACCACGAGCAGCGCGTTGCCGCCGCCGAGCCAGCCGAAGGGCAGGCCCCAGTCGAAGCCGGAGAACTTGCCCGGAGCGTCGGGCGAGCCGAACGGGCGAATCACCTCGCCCGGCTTGAGCCGCAGCGTGGCCGACGAGCCCTGCTGCTGCCCACCCCGGAACGAGATGGCGAC
>LNFM01010101.1_pt1 | contig 13453 bp, 11 predicted proteins | sample 596031 | NCBI WGS metagenome assembly LNFM01 (sample SAMN04254537, study PRJNA301005) | activated carbon metagenome | isolation source: dual media filters at the Ann Arbor, Michigan drinking water treatment plant | place: USA: Ann Arbor
AGCAGTTGCTTGGCCATGTCGTGCGCGAGGTCGGGGCGGTGGTAGATGGGACTCATAGCCTAAGTTATTCAAACGGGATAACTAGCGATTCTGCATAACTCGGCCCAACTTGCAAGGGCCGCACAGTGGAGAAGGCTCAAACCAGCTGGTGCCGTGGCCTGCGGTCACTGCCGCCGCGCGCGCTTCTTCCACCCCGTTGCGGAAAGTCATTCAGCGTTCTCTCGCTCGCGCTGAATGCGCATTGATTTTATTGAGCGTGCGCCACCGCTGCGTCTTGAGACTTTCTACTTTCCGGCCACTAACCACTCTCCTTTGCTGATCTTGGGTCACAGGAGATTCACTTTTGGGGAAACAGCGAAGTGGACCGGTCAGAATCTCCATCCATTTCACGAATTTGGGCGTTGAGTAAGGATCTTTATCGTGGTCCAGAGAGCCGCTTTGCAACGATTGCCGACTTTGGGGATGAAAAGCTGAGCCAGCAGTCTTTGCCGCATTTCCGCCATCCACGCCCAGACAATCAAAACTGCTGAGTGACAGCTCGTGAGGGTGCTGCAGACGTTGCAGCGCTCTGCGTGGCGCGCACGCGGCGCTTCCATGCCCTTACCGCAGATGCTCTTCCTCCCGCGAGCGCCCACCGATAGCATATCGGTCATCGGTCATCGGTCATCGGTCATCGGCCACGAGCAGACTGATGCGCATGACAAGCTGAGATGCAATTTCAGCCGAAGATCGTCCAGTGATTGTCTAAGCGCAAGCCCTGAGGCAGCTCTGTTGAGCTACCTGTGAGGCTGTCTCCAATATCTCGTCGAGCAATCAAGCGACCGGCTGCCCACCAGCCACTGGTAGTGTTGCTCAGTGCACAAGCATCTGTCAGGGTTAGGCTGCTCTGCCACACGCCTCTCGCGTCAAAGCTGGCCACCTGGTGAGCGCGCGTGCAGCTGACCATGAAGCCACCGCCCGGTCGGGCACAGATGTCTCCGCCGTAACCTGCAAGGCCCGGCTGTTCGTTCGACGTCTGCAGTCCGTGGCCGTTCCACACCGCCAACACAGGCGCTGCGTAGCGGTCCACTTCTCCGTCGTGCTCGGCCTGCAACGCAATACCCACACAAGCAGACACAGGATCCCACGCCAGATGGCGGATGCTCAAGCGCGCGTCGTTCACACGCCACTGGCCCAACACCTGGCCTGTGTTGCAATCCAGTGCCACCAGCGAGGCGTCCATGCGGTCCAGGTCGCGCTTGGCGCGTCCTGTCTCGGGTTGGGTGGGAATACCGCCGTTGGCTACCAGCAGGCTTCCCGCCGGCACCTCACCCACGCGCTTGGGCAGCACCAGCATTTCGTGCGGGTCCATGCCGTGCGTGGCAAACGCCCCCGTTCTGGCCAGTGTGCGTACGTCTCGCACCGCTACGCGTCCCTGTCCGCTGTCGCGGTCGGTCTCTGTGCTCCACACAATTTGGCGGTCCGGGCTGACCATCACATGGCCGTTGAAGCGGTGGTCGTCTTCGATCCACTGCCATTGCGTGGCTCCGTTTTGCGGATGCCACCGCACCAACCAGTCGCCCGGTCGCCGCGCCATGGCCAACACGCTGCCACTCGCTTCCACGAACACGCCATGGGCACGCGTGGGCACAGCCAGCTGGTGGATCACCCAGGCTCCACGGGAATCCAGGTCGATCAAACCGATGCACTGCTCTATGTCCGACTGCCACGCCGCCAGCAGGCGCGTGGCGCTGGCTGGCGCAGCCATGGCGACACCGGGCAGGCAAGCGCCCAAGGCCAGCGCGCCCAGCCAGCGCCGCCGCAAGGGGTCAATCGCCTCAATCACCGTCGGCACTCGAAAAGCCCAGCGGGATGTCCAGCGAGCTCGCCACCTCGTTTTGAAACAGCAAATTCAGCGATTTCATGGCCGCTGTTGCGTTCAACACTGAGGCGGCTTGGGTCGGGTCGGCGACAGATATAGCCTTGTCGGCTTGCACCAGCGAAGCGTTCCATTTCGCGGCCAATGCGATTTCGCCTTTGCCCAACAAAATGGCTTCGATCGGGACCAGCGCCTGCCCCGGCTTGGGTGGCGCCAGTCGCTGCTCGGGTGTCACACCGGCCTGCTCACGCAACGCCTTCCACTGCGCTTGCCAACTCGCAGCGTCGCTGCCACTGGCCAGGCGCGCGTAACTTGGACGTTCGTTGGCGGGTGCGGCCTTCAAGGGTTTCTCCATCTGTGCCCAGCGCAGTTGCTCCAGCCCGCCGAGCCATTGGTTGATCCACTCCGCCATGCCTTTGCCCGAGGCCTCGGCGTCTTCCTCCCAGTCTTGAGCCGCGATACGGGTCTCGGCCTTCACGAGCGCCTGCGCCTCACGCTCCACGTCTTTGGCCACCTCTTGTGCAAAGTCGCAGGCGGGCGTCGCAGGAGTGGCTGGGCTCGTCCAGAGCAGCCATTCGAGCGCGGGCAGGCCCTTGGCGGGTGTGCCCACGAGCTGCATCCCCTCTTCACCCCGGGGCGCGCGTGCGATTGCGCGCTCGACCAGGGCCGGGCGCACCGGCCAGAAGTCTATTTGCCGCTGGGAGCGGCGTTCCAGCACCGCGCCGGTGGCCACGGCAGCAAAGGCCTCCCAAGCCTGCAGCGTGTCCTGCCACTGCAGACGCACCATCTGCAGCGCCGAAGCTTGAGCACCAGACTTGCCGCAGTAGGAGCTGGTCTGCACCACCAGTGCAGCGGCAGCCTGCGCGAACGTCTGCGCCCGTGGAAGCAGCATGTGCTGGTGCAGTCCCCGCATGGCGTGGGCAGCGTTGTACACAGGGAAGGCCACCGACGGAGTGCTGGCCGGGGCGGTCTGGGCGTGCACCTGTCCCAATGCCAGGCACAAGCCAAGACAGGCTGTGATTCGTTCAATGTGTTTCAAAGCGACTCCACGAATTTGACCAGCGCATTACGCTCGGGTTGTTTCATCTGCAGCACCTGCTGTTTGCTTGCCTCGGCTTCACCGCCGTGCCAGAGAACGGCTTCGAGCACGCCGTCGGCGCGTCCGTCGTGCATCAACCGTGTGTGTCCATTGACCTCGCGGATGAGACCAATGCCCCACAGGGGCGGGGTTTTCCACTGCCGACCGTTGGCCTGAAAGTCGGGCCGGCCATCAGCCAGCGCGTCCCCCATGTCGTGCAGCAACAGATCGGTGTAGGGCCAGATGGTCTGCCCTTGCAAGGCTTTGCTCGTCAGGCGTGGAAACGGGCCTTCGGTCGTGGTGTATGAAGGCCGGTGGCACGTCGCGCACTGCGCCTGCGCGAACAGCCGCTGACCCTGCAGCACTTCTGGGTCGCGCACGCTGCGACGGGCCGGTGGTGCCAGCGTGGCCTGGTAAAAAACCACCTGCTCCATCGTTTCATCTTCCAACTCGGGCTGGCCTTCGCTCGACCCGCCAGGCGCTGTCAGGCAGTCTTTCTGAGACGGCGTGCAGGTCTCGGCTGGGAACAGGCGAGAGGTGATGCCGATGTCGCCATGGAACGCACTCGCGGTCTGGTGCGCCAGTGTGGCCACGTTGGCCTTCCAACCGAAGCGCCCCAACATCTCGCGCTTGGCATAGGCGTCCCACACCCGGTTGGGCTGACCTTTGATGGGACCCGGCAACGCCGCCTGGCTGGCTGCGTTGGCCACGATGTCTTGCTCGGCAATGGCCTCCAGAAGGCCCACGCCAATGACCTGAGGCGCAATGCGAGGGCTCATCAAGGTGCCGGGCAGCACCGGCCCGTAAGCGAGCTTGTCCAGTGCGTACTGAGGCTGCTGCAGCGTGTAACGCGTGCCGTCGGCAAAGCGGCCCTGGATGGGTTTCCAGCGCATGGCCACCTCGCCCTCGGGCTTCACGTTCTGGATCGCAGCGATGTTGAACTGGTCGCCGTACACCGGCTCGTGTTTCGGACCTCCGTGCGCGTCCACCCCAGGCACCGACAGGCGAATCAGCAGCGCCAGCGGCTGTTCGTCAGACAAACCCCGGCGCCAAGGCGGCGGCTCACCGCGGCCGTCAAACAGGTGGCAGCCGCCGCACGAACGCGCGAGGAAGTGCGGTCCCAGCCCGTCTCGCGCCGTGGTCGAGGCCGGCGCCTCGACCCAGTTGCGTTTAAAGAACGAATTGCCGATGACGAATCTCGTGCGCTCTTCGTCGCTCAGGTTGGCTGCAGGAAACGAGAACGCGTTTTTTCCATTGGCATAAACCGTGGTCTCGCCGCCTGGCTTTTCGCCCAGCGCATCGCCTGGGCCGGGTGCGGCCTGCAAACCTGCGTGGACCACGGCACCCAAGCCGGCAATTGCGAGCACCGCACCCAACCACGCCGCACGGTTCACGGCTTCACCAGCGTGAGTTTGCTGATGCCCACCGCGTTGGCTGCGGCCACGAGGTCCCCGGACTGCGCGGTGAGGCTGGCAATGGTCTTCTCAATGCTCACCCGACCGGGTGCGTCTTTCGGGCCAGCGATTGCGCGGTCGAACGGGGCAGGAATCGATTCGGCAGCTTTGACCGAGCCGCTGATTTGCTGCGAGGTCTTGTCGGCCAGTGCGACGTTTTTCGCGGCCACCAGATCGCGCAGGCTGGGGCCCTTCAGCGTGCTTCCGTCAACGCGAAGGAAGCGTCCCAACCACACGTTTTCAATGCCTTTGGCATTGGTCACCGCGTCGCGGTGCGTGTTGTCCGAAAAGCAGCTGTGCTCGTCTTCCTGGTCCTGGCTGGCCAAGGCCACCTCCAAACGCTCGCCGGCCAGCTCACCGCGCGAAAGCGAGCCCAGCGCCACGAACATCTTGCGCAGCGATTCGGCGCCTCCCTTCTCGAACGTTGCACGGTAGTTGGCTTTTTGGTCAGGGGCCCAAGCCTTGACGAGGCTGGAGAGGTCGTCCACCAGCAGCTCGGTGACCACCGTGAGGTACTGGCGGCGACGGTCGGCGTTAGGCGCCTTGCCGTCCACGAAGTCCTCGAAGCTGCGGTTACCCGGGCCGGCCTCGGAAAGGTCTTGCCCCCACAGCATGAATTCGATGGCGTGCCAGCCGGTGGCGATGTTCTCTTCGCCACCGCGCTCGTTCAGACTGGACAGCGCTTTTTTGGTGATGGCCTGCTTGCGGTTGTTGACCAAACCACCCGCCCTTTTGGCGTTCACGCTATCCACATACGACTCGTCCATTGGCCAGGCGTTGATGCGGCCTTCCGGGCCGTCATCGTTGTCGATCGGTCCACCGTAGAAACGGAATGCTTCAGTCTGGCCGTAGAACTCGCGCGCCACCAGCCAGGCTTTGCGCGCGGTGCCCAGTGCCTCTGCTGAGGGTGAAGCAGTGAACGCTTTGATGGCCTCCTGCATCGTCACCGCCGTGGTCTGCACATCCTGGTAGTTCGCGTGCACGAGCGTTGCGTAATGGGTTGCCACGCTGGCTGGGGTGGCAGGGGTGGCAGGGGTGGCTGCGGTCTGTGCCTGCGCGCAAAGAGACAGGCCCAAAACGGCAGCTGCAATGGCGGATTTGATCTGCATGAGAGGGGACTCCGTGGATGGTGATTACCTTGAAGTCCGCGAGAATATCGTAAATGCGAATGATTTGCATAAATAACAGGTCTGCCGTAAGGTCGGAGAAGTTCTCACAGCAAAGAAACGCAGGCGTGCCTTGCAGGGGTCCTCGAAATGCTGACGGGAAGCCTGAGTCCAAGCGGCGCCGACGCAGCGATTTCGTGAGCTCGGACGGTCCGGATGTTGAGATGCGGCGCACAAGAACCACCGGTTTAAGTCTTCTTTAAGGTTTCGAACCCTAGGATGTAGTTCGTTTTCACTTCCTTCGAGAAAACCAATGAACAGTTCGAATCGCCGCGTTTTCATGCTTCAAGTTGCAGCCGGTGGCTCGGCGCTGATCGCTGCATCTGCGGCACAGTCGCAAGCTGCTGCGGTGAATGAAAAAGATGCGCAGGCCGCTGCACTGGGATATGTGTCAGACACAACCAAAGTGGATGAGAAAAAGTTTCCCAAGCACGCTGCAAGCCAAATGTGCAGCAGCTGTCAGGTGTACGCGGGCAAGCCTGCCGACCCGGTTGGTCCATGCGCGATCTTCCCCGGCAAAGTGGTGTCCAGCAAAGGTTGGTGCAGCGCTTACGTCAAAAAGGCCGGATGAGCCACCTTCTGCGGAGATCGGGATTGCTGTCATATTGCGGACAGTGTTAAACGCCGCACCAGTCGAGGCGGCCGTTCGCTCACCTACGGATTTCCGGTTGCGCACATCCCGTTATCAGGCTCTCCTCGAGCCCGCTGTTCTTCTTCTGGTCTTGCTGCTGTCGCTTGCAGCAGGAGCGTTCATCTGGACGGCAGGGGAGATGCGGGAGGGTGAGACCCTGCAGCGCGATCAACAGTGGCTCCTTGCATTTCGCGTTCCCCATCAAGCAGAACAGCTGTTGGGCGGCGCCGCGACGCTGCAATTGGCCCGTGAAGTTTCAGCTTTGGGCAGCCCTTGGTTTTTGTGGTTTCTGGTCGGTGCGGTTGCTGCGGTACTCATGGCAATGCGTCAGCTGCGCCTAGCGCTTCTCATCGTCGTATCCACATCCACGGGGGCTGCGTTCAACACCGTCCTGAAGCACGGGTTCGCTCGATCGCGCCGAACTGGTTCCACGCCGAGCCGCAACGGTGTGTGATGCAGGCGGCGCCCTTCGTGCAGCGACTGCATCGGCAGACCCTTCGGAGCCTGAGCCGCCCTACTACTCTCTCGGAGGTAAGCGTCCAGCCACACCATCTTGACTGCGCCATCGTCAAAACAGTAACTAGAGCGGCACGCGCTCGACTTGGTGCTTGAAGTTGTAGATGCGATGTGTCTTGGCATACTCCCTGGCATGGGTATCGGAGAATCTCTCAAGAACTGGGCAAAGCGGACCAAACGCGATGGCATTACGCTTTGGTTCGCAGGTAAGCACCCTTCAACTCCATGGTATGCCAAGGCGTTGGGGCTTTTCGTGGTCGCGTATGCATTGAGCCCTATTGACCTCATCCCGGACTTCATTCCGGTGCTCGGCTATCTGGACGACGTACTGCTGCTTCCAGGTCTAATTTTGCTGACCATACGGCTCCTGCCACCGGAGGTACTGGCTGACTGCCGCAGCCAAGCGGACGCTTGGATCGACGCCAAGAATGCGAAGCCGAGTAGCTGCGCTGGAGCCGTGGTGATCGTTCTGCTCTGGATAGGCGTAGGAGCCGCTACTTGGCTATGGTTCGTTCAGCCTCGCCTCTAACAATCTCCAGCATGCTGTTTCCATCGATGCGGCAGCGGCTCGCCGATCCGGCTGGCGCGCTGCATGAGCATGCGTTCCATCACATCACGCAGGTAGGCATACGGGTCGTGCCCGAATAGGTGGACACCATAAAGAATCCAAGAAGAAGACGCACCGGCGGTACAGCGCAGAGCTCAAGCAGTAGATCCTTGCCGATTGCGCCGAGCCAAGCGCATCAGTGGCAAGCATTGCCCTATCGCAAGGCATCAACGCCAACGTCGTGCACAAGTGTAGTCGCGTGCTGGACCGGGCTTCTTGCCGCCGCGGCGTACGCCTACCTCAAGGACGTGCTCACTCGGCTGCTGACGCATAAGGCCAGCCGGATTGGGGAGTTGCTGCCGCACCGCAGGCAGTTGGCTTCGGACTGACTTTTTGAAGCCGTCAAACCGGGTGCGCCTGACGCTGACAGTCGGGCCTCGTCCAGACCGCTACACTTGGAGCTCCCTTGGGGAGTAGTCGGCTTCCGCGTCAATACCGGAAGCGTCTGCGTCAACACACTGGGTTCGCACCATGCGAGCTCTGGCGCAGGCAGCCGCAACGCGGTTGGCGAGACCATCGGCATGTCACCGCGACACAGGTCGGGCAGCGGAGGCGTGCCGTGGTGCTCGCCCGGCCGTAGGACGTCTCTCCCATGAATCCCGCTTCCACTCTGGTTCTCGCTTTGGCGATGTCCACAGATGCCTTTGCTGCCGCCGTTGGCAAAGGCACGGCTCTCCAGAAACCTCGTTGGTCCGAAGCATTGCGCACCGGACTCATCTTCGGTGTCATCGAGGCAATCACGCCGCTCATTGGCTGGGCGCTCGGTTATGCCGCTGCCGACTATGTCAAAGACTGGGACCACTGGATCGCCTTCACGTTGTTGGGCGTGCTTGGCATCCGCATGGTCTGGAAAGCGATTCAAGCGCCTGATGAAGCCGCTGAAGAAAAGCCAAGTCGCCACGGCTTCTGGCTGCTGGCCATCACAGGATTCGCCACCAGCATCGACGCCATGGCAGTCGGTGTCGGACTCGCCTTCCTTGATGTGAACATCTTGCCAGTCGCTGCCGCCATTGGGCTGGCGACATTCTTAATGGTCACGCTCGGCGTCATGGTAGGCCGGTTGCTAGGCAATGTGGCCGGCCGATGGGCCGAGGCCGTAGGTGGCGTGCTGCTCTTCACCATCGGTTCTTTCATCCTGTACGAGCACTTGACTGCGGTCTCGTAGAGCGTCAACAAACTGGGCATTGATAGATTGCCGACTTCGACGGTCATGTTGATCCAACTGGACACTCAAACAACATCATCGCCATTGCCAGCACAAGATGGTTTGGCGGAACGCCTACCGAAGAGCCAGTTGTTACGGCCAATGGCAATCGGGCGGATCTGGTTCTCGATCCAGTTGTTATCAATCGGCAGTTGCACGTCACCCACGAAACGAGTCAGTGCCTCCCAGCGCCGCAGACTGTAGTCCAGCGCCTTGGCGCTCTCTGAACCTTCGGGCACCTTCTGACGTTGCAGCAGAATCCACTGGTGCAGGACATCAAGCAGCGGTTTCGTTTGTTGTTGCCACATGGCGCTGATCGGCGCTGAGGTCCTTGACCTCGCGCTCGATCTCGTAAATTCGCGCGAACTGCTACAGCGCGAACTCGGCTCTCCAGTCGCCCAGGAAGCGCCGGGCGTGTTCGCCCGAATGGAGTTTGACTCCACTCTAACTCTAGCGCTAAGCCTAGCGACTTGGCCCATGACGTTTTAGTTAAGTTGCGCTTAAGTCGCAGTGGCAAACAATTCGGGCGATGTTATGTCTTGAACACCGCTCCAAGCCAGCCAAAGCGCTGAGCATCCCTCCAAGATGAGGCTGAAGCACGAATTCAACGCGCTTCTTGGCCCGCTGCTACGAATCCGACCACAGGTCGGCACCGAGGTTCTCGCGCTAGGGGCCAGCCTGTTCTTCGCAATTGCAAGCAACTCGCATTTTTTGAAGGCTGCGATGGCTGGACGCGTTGAGTCCGACCCATCAACCTGGATGTTCGGTGGAGCCATGCTGGTGATGCTCACCATGCTTCATTTGTTCTTGCTGCTTCTGGTGATGCACCGATCCATCGCGAGAGTGCTGCTCAGCGTGCTGCTGGTTGCCACAGCTTTCGCTACTTACTACATGCAGCGGTTTGGCGTCTTCATGGACCCAAGCATGCTGCGAAATGTATTGCGTACCGATGTAGCAGAAGCCCGTGAGTTGTTCAGCCTTGGCATGGTCCCTCATCTGGCGGTCTTTGCCGGACTTCCGCTTCTGCTCCTGTGGCGTGTTCAGATCACCAACCGCTCTATGGGGCGATCGCTCGCATTACGAGGAATCGCGCTGATAGCGACAGGGCTCTTGCTGATTGGCTCGGTACTCGCTGTGTATCAGGACTTCTCGGCGCTTATGCGCAACCAAAAGGAGATGCGTTATCTCATTACCCCCGCAAACTTCCTTTATTCAGCTGCACGGGTCCTGACCGCTGATACGCGGCAAGCTACGGCCAAGCGATTGACGGTCGGTGCGGATGCAAGACAGGCCGCCTCATGGAGCGAGCGAACACGACCCACCTTGCTGGTGATTGCAGTCGGAGAGACGGCTCGCGCTGCAAACTGGGGACTCAACGGTTACGCGCGACAGACCACCCCAGAGCTTGCCAAACTCGATGTCCTGAACTTCCCGGATGTGACCGCATGTGGCACCAACACGGAAACTTCGTTGCCGTGCATGTTCTCGGCCGTCGGCCGCCGGAACTACGACGAGGAGCGTATCCGCGGCAGCGAGTCGTTGCTGCACGCGCTAAACCGGGCTGGTTTTCAGGTGCTCTGGCGTGACAACCAGTCGGGCTGCAAAGGGGTATGTGATGGCCTTCCCACCCAGCAGATTGATCCCGCGAAATTGCCAGCGCTGTGCGCTGACGGTCGGTGCTTGGATGACGCCTTGTTAAATGGACTTGACACGGTTGCGCAGGACGCGAAGGGCAATTTGGTTGTCGTTCTGCACATGCTTGGCAACCATGGGCCGACTTACTACAAACGATACCCGGATGCGTTCAAGCGCTTCTCGCCGACATGCGACACGGGCGAACTTCGAAAATGTAGCAAGGAAGAGATCGTTAATGCCTACGACAACGCCTTGCTGTACACAGACCACATCTTGGCCAAAACGATCGGCTTTCTGAAGCAACGGGAGGGCGTCTTTGACACAGCCTTGATTTATGTGTCTGACCATGGTGAGTCGCTCGGGGAAAGCGGCCTGTACCTTCACGGCGTTCCATACGCCATCGCACCGGACGTTCAAATCAAGGTTCCGATGGTGTGGTGGTTATCGGCGGGTTTCACTAAAAGCTTTGAACTGGACCAGAACTGTCTGAAGAAGCAGACAACCCAGTCATGGGCACACGACGAGCTGTTTCACACGGTGCTCGGCCTGTTACAGGTTCAGACCAGCGTGTACGAACGCAAGCTCGACATATCTGCGGTATGCAGACCCGGATAAGTGCGCAAAATGCAATTCAAAACCCTCGAATCCAACTCAGGCAATCAGACTGTAGTGCGCGAGGCTATCAGGGTGGTCGCTCTGCTCTTGCTGCTGATGCTTTGGGAGCTGAGCAGACTCGACTTGCCTTTGGCGCGCTTGTACGGAGACACTCTGGGATTTGCGTGGCGCACCCATTGGCTCACCGGTGGCCTGCTACATGGTGGTGCACGCGCAGTGGCCTTGGGCGTGCTTGCTTACGTCGTACTGAGCATATGGTTGTCGGTTCCGCTGCTGCGTTCGATTCCTCAAAGAAGTCGAATATGGATGTTGGGAACCATCTTGCTCTGCGTGGCCTTAATCCCTTTGATCAAGCAAGCAAGTTGGACAAGTTGTCCGTGGTCACTGGTCGAGTTTGGTGGAGAAGCGAGGTATGTGCCGCACTGGATACTTGGCGAAAGCGATGGTGGACCTGGTGGTTGCTTTCCAGCCGGACACGCCTCAAGCGCTTTTGGATTTTTCGCGGGCTGGTTCGCCTTGCGCGAGGGCGCGCCTCGAGCTGCCAGGTGGTGGTTGATCCTCACGGTGATGTCGGGTCTGTTACTGGGTTGGGTACAGATGATGCGAGGGGCGCACTACCTGAGTCATTCGCTATGGACAGCCTGGATATGCTGGACTGTGACAGCAGCTTCGTTTCACGGCACACGCAGGTGGAGAGCCGTAGGCACCTCGAACCTTTCAGTTCCGATCTAGCCACTTCGAAAAGATAGCCTTGTGTCAGTGCGGAAAGAGAACAGTGACTTCAAGACCCATGTGTTCCGCCGGCCGTGCCAAGCTAACACTGGCACTGTGGCGTTCGGCAATCGCTCGCACGATCGCCAGCCCGAGACCACTGCCATAGCCATCGCGTGCCAAGGCCGTGGCTTCGGCTCCGCGGTAGAAACGATCAAAAACCCGTTCCCGCTCGGAATCGGAAATACCCGGACCATTGTCGATGACGCGAAGCAGTGTGGAGGCGTCATGATCTTGAGAGATGTTGACGTCAACCACGCCACCCGCCGGCGTAAACCGAAGCGCGTTTTCGACCAGATTGTTCAGCAACACTGAGAGTTGTTCGAGGTCCCCATTCACCCAAACGCCTGTTGAAGTCGACTCGCCACTGATTCCCAGATCAATATCGAGCACTTCGGCTTTCAAGCTGAAGCGCGCTACCACCGACTTCACCAGTTCCGTCAGATTGAGCGGCTGCGGATCAAAATGCTCACTGTCGGCGTCAGCTCTTGCAATGTTCAGTAACTGCTCCACCAGACGTTGGGACCGGTCAACTCCTGAGGCGAGCTCACTCATCGCCTGCGCACGCTCTGCATCGTTGACGCTTCCCTGAAGCAGCTGCAGTTGCAAACGCAGTGCCGTGATTGGAGTTCGTAACTCGTGCGCGGCATCGGCTACAAATCGACGCTGCGTCGCAAACGCTTCTCCCAGGCGCTGCATCAGGTCGTTGATCGATACTACCAGCGGCTGAATTTCATTCGGAACCCCATCCAGTGAGATGGGGTCCAGCGAATGTGCGCTACGCTGAGAGACGTCTTGCGCAGCGCCTTGAAGTGGTCTCAGTCCTTTGCGCAAACCAAAAATCAGCAATCCACCGACCACCACCACAAGTCCAAACAAGGGCGGCAGAACTTTAGACGCCGACTCCCCTGCCATCTCCTGACGAGCCGATACACGTTGGGCAGCTTGGGCAACGCCGTCGTCATTGACGCTGGAGTAAACGATCCAGCCCTCCCCCTTTGAGGTTATGCGAGACAGTCCCTGCGTACTGCTAAATGGGAGGTCTACCCGAGGATCAGAGGCGAACACTCGTTTGCCCGCGCGCGTCCAGGTCAACGTCACGATTTCAGAATCTTGCGGGGTATCGGTTCGATCTGGCAAGACCACAACGCTATCGTCCCCTGGCCCATACCCGGCGTGGTGGTAACTCGCTACCGCTTGTGCGATGTTCTTCAGATCTGCATCGAAGACCTCGTGCATTTCGTCAAGTGTCACGACGTATGTGAGCAATGCAACTAACAAGGCACCCAGACTTAGTGCGCCAAGAATCCAGGTGAGCAGGGTGCGTTCGATGGAAGGCATCACATCTCCGAAATACGGTACCCAACGCCACGTACATTTTTGATTGCCGATGCGCCGAGCTTCTTACGCAGGTAGTGCAGGTGCACTTCGATGGCATTGCTTCCAACTTCACGCCCCCAACCGTACACGGAATCCTCGAGCTTTTCTATTGAAAGCACTGCGCCTGGTCTTTGCATGAGGGCTTCAAGGACCGCAAACTCCTTTGCAGTCACATCGACGGTTGCACCACCCTTTGTGACCAGCTTGTTGACGGGGTCCAGTTGCAGGTCACCGCAGCGCAGCATGGGCACGCCGCTGCCGGCATGGCGCCGTAACAACGCTCGTACCCGAGCGATCAACTCGTCAAGGTCGAAAGGTTTCAGCAAGTAGTCATCGGCACCGGCCTCCAAGCCCAAAATACGGTCTCGCACCGTATCGCGCGCCGATACGATCAGCACGGGCATGGAGTTGCCCCCACGGCGGAGCGCTGCAAGGATGGCCATTCCATCCTTCTTGGGCAAACCCAGGTCCAGGATCGCGAGGTCGTACACGCGGTTTGCCAGTGAACACTCGGCTTCGCGCCCATCGGTAACCCAAT
>LNFM01010103.1_pt1 | contig 13453 bp, 10 predicted proteins | sample 596031 | NCBI WGS metagenome assembly LNFM01 (sample SAMN04254537, study PRJNA301005) | activated carbon metagenome | isolation source: dual media filters at the Ann Arbor, Michigan drinking water treatment plant | place: USA: Ann Arbor
TGGCGCCGGTCAGTTTCATCAGCGGCAGCTCGCTGGTGGTCAAGAACGGCCAGCGCCTGGACCTGGATTCCGAGAAACTCAGACTGCAGTCCTCCGGCTATCGCAACGTGCCGCAGGTGCTGGACCCGGGCGACTTCGCGGTGCGCGGCGCCCTGCTCGACATCTTCCCGATGGGCAGCCCGGAGCCGTACCGCATCGAGCTGCTCGACGACGAGATCGACTCGATCCGCACCTTCGACCCCGAGAGCCAGCGCAGCCTGCAGAAGGTCAGCGAAGTGCGCCTGCTGCCGGCGCGCGAGTTCCCGCTGGACGAGGCCGCATCAAAAAGGTTCAGAGCCACCCTGCGCGAGCGCTTTCCGATCGACCCGCGCCGCTGCCCGCTCTACCAGGACATGAAGGAAGGGGGCGCGGCCGCCGGCATCGAGTACTACCTGCCGCTGTTCTTCGACCAAACGGCCAGCCTGTTCGACTACCTCGGCGCCGACACCCTGTGCCTGTTGGGCGAGGGCGCGCTGGACGCGGCCGAATCCTTCTGGAAGCAGGCCAGCGAGCGCTTCGATCAGCGCAGCCACGACATCGAGCGCCCTCTGCTGCCGCCGGATGAGCTCTTTCTGCCGCCGGATGCACTGCGCCAGAAGCTCAATGCCGTGCGCCGCATCGAGGTCTGCGGCTGCGGGCATCCGCGCTTCGACGAAGCCCTGGCGCTCGGCGATGCGCCGGCGCCAGCAACGCCGATCACCCGCCAGAACGAAGCCAGCGGCACCGCCCTGCGCAGCCTGCTGTCGAGCTATCCGGGACGGGTATTGATTGCTGCCGACTCCGCCGGCCGTCGCGAGGCCCTGATCGAGCAGCTCAGCGCCTTGGACCTGAAGCCGGGCACGGTCAACGACTGGTCCGCGTTCGCGGCCACCGACGGTCCGCGCTACGCGATCACCGTGGCGGCGCTGGAGGACGGCTTCAGCATCGTCGAGCCCGCGCTGTGCGTGCTCACCGAGCGGCAGCTCTACCCCGAGCGCGCAGCCCAGCCGCGCCGCCGCAAGCGCGCCGGCCGCGAACCCGAGGCGATCATCCGCGACCTCGGCGAGCTCGAAATCGGCGCGCCCATCGTTCACGAGGATCACGGCGTCGGCCGCTACCGCGGGCTGGAAGTGCTGGACGTCGGCGGCAGCAGGACCGAATTCCTCGCCATCGAATACGCCAAGGGCGACAAGCTTTACGTGCCGGTGGCACAGCTGCATCTGGTCAGCCGCTACAGCGGCGCCTCACCCGAACTGGCGCCCCTGCACTCGCTGGGCGGCGAAGCCTGGGAAAAGGCGCGCCGCAAGGCCGCGGAGAAGGTTCGCGACGTTGCTGCCGAGCTGCTGGAGATCCAGGCCAGACGGCAGGCGCGCCAGGGCCTGGCCATCGATATCGATCGCCTGCAGTACGAGCAGTTCGCCGCCGGCTTTCCCTTCGAAGAAACGCCCGACCAGCTGCAGTCGATCGAGGCTGTGTTGACCGACCTGCAGTCCAGCCTGCCGATGGACCGTGTGGTCTGCGGCGATGTCGGCTTCGGCAAGACCGAGGTCGCGGTGCGCGCGGCGTTCGCGACGGCGATGAGCGGCCGTCAGGTGGCGATCCTGGTGCCCACCACACTGCTGGCCGAACAGCACTACCGCAACCTGCGCGACCGCTTCGCCGACTGGCCGCTGCGCGTGGAGGTGCTGTCGCGTTTCAAGACCGCCAAGGAGATCAAGGCGGAACTTGAGAAGCTCGCCGACGGCGGCATCGACGTGATCGTCGGCACCCATCGCCTGCTGCAGGCCGATGTGAAATTCAAGGACCTCGGCTGCGTCATCGTCGACGAGGAACAGCGCTTCGGCGTGCGCCAGAAGGAGGCGCTGAAGGCGCTGCGCGCCGAAGTGCACCTGCTGACGCTGACCGCCACACCGATCCCGCGCACGCTCAACATGGCCATGAGCGGCCTGCGCGATCTCAGCATCATCGCCACGCCGCCGGCGCATCGGCTGGCCGTGCAGACCTTCATCGCGCAGTGGGATGCCGCCCAGCTGCGCGAGGCCTTCCAGCGCGAGTTCGCGCGCGGCGGCCAGGTCTACTTCCTGCACAACGAGGTCGACAACATCGAGCGCATGCAGCGTGACCTGCTGGAGCTGGTGCCCGAGGCCCGCATCCGGATCGCCCACGGGCAGATGCCCGAGCGCGAGCTGGAGCAGGTGATGCTCGACTTCCATCGCCAGCGCTTCAATGTTCTGCTCTGTACCACCATCGTCGAAAGCGGCATCGACATCCCCAGCGCCAACACCATCATCATCAACCGCGCCGACCGCTTCGGCCTGGCCCAGCTGCACCAGCTGCGCGGTCGCGTCGGCCGCAGTCACCACCGCGCCTACGCCTATCTGGTCATCCCCGACCGCAAGTCGATCACCAAGGACGCCGAGAAGCGGCTTGAAGCGCTGGCCTCGCTGGAAGAGCTGGGCGCCGGCTTCACGCTTGCGACCCATGATCTGGAAATCCGCGGCGCCGGCGAGCTGCTGGGCGAAGGCCAGAGCGGCCAGATCGCCGAGGTCGGCTTCAGCCTCTACACCGAGCTGCTGGAGCGCGCGGTGCGCAGCATCAAGCAGGGCAAGATTCCCGACCTCGACGGCCACAGCCACCACGGCGCCGAGGTCAGCCTGCACATCCCCGCGCTGATCCCGGACGACTACCTGCCCGACGTGCACACGCGGCTGACCCTGTACAAGCGCATCGCCAGCGCCCCGCACCGCGACGCCCTGCATGAGCTGCAGGTCGAGATGGTCGACCGCTTCGGCCTGCTGCCCGATGCCGCGAAGCACCTGTTCGCGGTCACCGAACTCAAGCTCGACGCCACAGCGCTCGGCATCAAGAAGCTCGAAATGGGCGAGCGCGGCGGCAGGGTGCAGTTCGACAAGCAGCCCAAGCTGGACCCGATGAACATGATCAAGCTGATCCAGGGCCAGCCGCGGGTGTTCGCGATGGAAGGACCGGACAGGCTGAAACTCAGGCTCGAACTGCCGGATGCACCTTCACGGCTGCGTACGGCGCGCGATCTGCTGGCTGCACTTGCGGGCAGGAAGGCATGAGCGAAGCGCCTCGCCGCGAGGTGCGGGCCGACCGGTGGCCCTGCTCCCCGCGCCCCGGGGAGCAGGGCTTGCGTCCGCCAGCGCGGACTTGGCAGCCACGCAAACGCAGGGCTGAGAGCCTGCAAAAAAACCATCCGCCTACCGCGGCCGTCCCTGGACGCCCGTCTCGGTAGCGCGCCAAGCGACTGCTGCGGCCGTTTGGCTCGCCAAGCCCCCTTGTATTCGCCTGCGGCGCTTTGCCACGAACGCCGAGCGACGCCCTCGTGGAGGCCTTGCGGCCAGGGCCGAGACTGGCCTGCCGCGCGCAGGTTGCGCCGCGCAATCGCAAGGGCGACCCCACACGACCTCGGCAGGTTAGACCGCGAGGCCGTCACCCATCGCTCGACCGCAAAACGCCCGCAGCTGCAGCAGCGGTGGCAGGCAATTCCGCCTGCGCGCCCACCTTGAGCGGAAGATCATTCTGACGGCGAGTGCCTAGGGAAGGTCCAGACCATCGGCAATCACCTGCTGGGAAGGCACACCGTGCGCACTGCCCCGGCCGAGGTTCAGCACGGCGCGGAAGGCCATGCCGCCGAGTGGATCGATGATGGCGTTGGCCTGGTATTCGATCGCGCTGGCGATGAGTTCGCCAGCATTGAGAATGGCAGCCGCATCGCCGCCTTGCTCCTGGGCGCGGCTGGCGGAGTTGCCGATGATGCGCGAGCGTTGCAGGCTGAGCCGGCCGTGATTCTCGATCAGGCCGGTGTCGCCATCGCCGACGCTGACCTGGTTCCAGCCGAGCAGGCTGTCATGCAAGGTCAGATGTCCGAAATTGGTGACGATGGCATCGGCATCCGAGTGGAAGGAATCAACGATCGACACCCGATCAAGCAGCAGCACGCCGTGGTTATGCAGTGCGCCTTTACTCCCCTCGGCCAGCGTCAAGTTGCGGATGATCACGCGAGCCTCGGCGGCGACCTCGATCAGGGCCATTCTGGGCGCAGCGTAGCGGCGGATCTCGGCGCCATTGCCCTCGATCTCGATCTCGCCGCGCAGCGCCGGCAAGCCGAGCCCGGCCGACACCGTCGACTGCAGCGTGTAGATGCTCCCGGCGGCCAGCCGGATGCGGTGAGGTCCGGGGGTTTCGTTGGATTTCTGCAGCGCCGTGACCAAGGCGGCAACGTCGCGGTCCTTGATCTCGAAATCTTCGGCATGGGCTGCTGAGAAAGCAGGCAGCACGAGAAGCAGCGGTAGCACGAGGCGTATACGCATGGCGTCGATCCTGGGCTGGTGCTGGGGGCGGGCCCACCTTGCCAAGTGCAACTAGAGTGCGCGGTCAGGAAGTGCCTGGTTTTCCGCCCCATCCAGTGGAACTGTGACCCCTGCCGCCGTTCCGTTGGCTCAGACCTCGACGAGGGCAGCGGGTCCACCCTGTTCTGCCGCGACTCAAGCCTCGCGCACGAGCTTGGCCACACCATGGGCCATGGCGCACAACATCGAAGACGCGAGCGGCAACGGCACGCACAGCGACGCGTATGGCTACCGCGAGGCGAGCTCGAGCGGCTTCTTCACCATCATGGCCTACCGACTCGCCAACAGCAGCCAGTCCGGCATCGACTATCTCGGCAATCCGGCGGTCAACTACGCAGCCACCAACCGCCCAACCGGCAGGCCACCGCCAGCAACGGACGCAGCCTGCAGCTGTCGATGTCGCTGGTCGCACAGTTCCGCGCCACCGCGCCAATCATGGAAGCCCTGTTCCGCAACGGCTTCGAGCAGCCCTGATTGCAGGCCCGGGCGCATCGCCAGCGCGCACCCAGAGACCGCTGGCAGCGCGCTCGCGGGTCAAGGCACCGGTCGAGCTTCCTCGATTCTCGTGCAGCTTCGAGCGCATGGTCCAGTTGCCGTGCGCTCTACTCGAAGCCGTCGCCGAAAATGCGCACCGGCAGCACCGGCGCCTGCTGCAGCTCGACCGCGCCGACGTCGATGAAGGTGCCGAACACCCGCGGCTGGCCGAAGGCGTCGAGCGTTGGCACGCCGCCCGGCGGTGCACCCAGGCCGGCATTGACCAGCGGCGAGGCGGGCAGCAGCGCGAGCGTGGCCGGATCCAGCTGCGGATCGACGAAGGTGTTGCCCTGGTTGCTGACGATGGTGGCGCGGTCGGTGGTCGGCGCGGAGGCGAAGTTGTTGAACAGCTGGCGCACCGAGGGATCGATGGCGGCACCGGCGCCGGTGATCGAGCTGGTGTAGGCCACGCCGCCGCGCAGCACGTTGTTGATCACCCAGAAGTTGCCGTCGCTCTGGATGCGCAGCACCGGCGACGACTCGCCGCCCCCGGCAATCAGGGTGTTGTTGGTCACATACCAGTTGCGGCCACTGTTCAGGCTCAGCGAGGTGAACATCACGCTGGCCAGCGGGGACCCGCCGCCAACGAACGCACCGATGTTGTCGTAGACAAGGCTGTTGCGCAGGCTGATGTCATGGCTGGAGGCATCGAGGGTCATCGCGACTCCCCCGAGGAACTGCGAGGCCGACGCGCGATGCCCGTGGACGATGAGGTTATCGACCTCGATGCGGCCGAAGCTGTTGGCGACGTAGAGCCCGACCGGGGCGGAGTCGGCGCTGCCGTTGCGCAGGGTCAGGTTGGCGACGCGGATCATCGGCGAGGCATTGCCGCTGACGCTGTTGCGGCGAACGCTCAGCACCGCCGAGGTGCCCTGCGCGTCCAGTACGGTGAGGCGCGCGTCCACGGTCTGTACCTCGCAGGGCGCGTTGGCGCCGGCACTCCAGCCGCCGCTGATCACCGTGTCGCCAGTCGGCCCGGAAACCTGGACCGCGAACGCCTGGGTGCCGGTGAAGAACACCCGGCGGGTGAGCCGCAGCTCGTTCGGCGCCGAATCGAAGGACGAGCCCACGGTCGCCAGCGCGCTGCGCAGCTCGGCCTCGCTGCCGATACAGAACACCGCAGCCTGTGCCTCGATCGCCACCAGTCCCAACAGCGCGGCCATGGCCGCCTCGCATTGCACCTTCATCGCTGCAGCTCCCGCCGGTGATTGCTGCGCCGGTTTCGGCGCACCCGCATGGGCTGACGAGAAGCGCGCCGCAAACGTCTCAGCGCCAGCTCGCGGGACGCAAGCGGCTATGCGAACTCAGACTTGGGACGACCCAGCGCGCTAGCGCAGCCCGGCCCCCAGCAGGCGCCCCTCGCGTACCTCGACCACCAGGGTTTGTCCTGCCGAGGCCGGATACAGCCACTGCTCATGGCGCAGGTCGCGGGCCTCATCGATGCGCTCGCGGCTGTCGACCACGGCCAGCCCGAGGTCGATGCGCTGGGCAGGCAGGCCGCAGCGATAGACCACTTCGCCGACCGGCTGCGGTGGCGTCAACGTCGCCAGCGTGCAGTCGCCGGCGCGCGCCGGGCCGCCGCGCTGCACCAGGGTATCGATCGCGACGATGCGCCCCTGCCGGGAGCGCACGCTGAAGAGCTGCTGCCCCTGGCCAGGATTGAAGTAGGCCTCGCTCCAGTCGATGCGCTGGCGCAGGCTGCGGCGCCGATCGAGATCGACGTAGGCGAGCTCCTGCCAGCGGTCGATGTAGTAGGGCGCCCCGCACAGCGCCTCGGCCTGCTCGGCCCAGTCGCCCACGCGCAGCACGCGGCCATTGCAGCGCTTCATGTCGAGTGCGAGGGAGGGAGCGCTCAGCGCTGCAAGCACGAGCGCAGCGAACAGACGCTGGCAGGAGACGGACATCGGAGCACTCCGGTCGGGGCGAACACAGCTGGGTCGCCATTGTTCGGGCAGCGCAGGCAGACAGGGGCTGAACGAGGTGGCCTGCGCGCCGGGTGAGGCCGCCGATCTTCGCGCGCGTGCTTCCGCAAGCGAGCGACTGCCGCTTGCGAGCGCACTGATCCGGTCTGCCCGGCCGCGCAGTGCAAATGATCGATACCAAACCACTGGTGCCTGCTCGACCACGGATCCGCTCGACACCGCCGGGCTTTCGGCGGCGCCCCGGTTACGATGCCGCGCGATCCCGCCGAACATCACAGGCGATCCGCGCCGCGGTGCAAGCCGTCAGCTGCGGTCGACCCTTCCATCCCGAACCGCACACGTCCTAAGGCCCATGTCCATCGTCCTCACCGGTTTCGCCCGCGCCCGCCTGTTCCCCCGCGACCGCCGCATCACCGCCATCCAGGACTGCGCGCCCGAGCAGTTCGTCGAACACCTGAACGCACATGTGCCGCTGAAGGTGATCGAAGGCTATGCGCCCTTCTGCCAGCTGCACGTGCACCGCAACTGGACGTCCACCCGCGGCTCGGTGGTGGCGATCACCGAGGACAACCGCCACCGCCTGCGCAGCGCCTACGAGGCGCGCACCAGGGACGAACTGCCGGTGCTGGTGCGCTGGTTCGAGGGCATCGAGCCGCCTGTGGCGAACTACCTGGTGCCGATCCTCTACAGCCGCACGCAGATGGCGAAGGAAGGCACGCCCATCGAGGCCGACTGGGGCATCGTCGGCTGCCTCTACACGATGGAGCAGGAAGAGATCCCGATGGTACCGATCACCATGATGCGCAACGCGCTGGGCGTCGAGGAAGGCGGCTCGGGCGTGCCGCTGGACCGCGAGGCCTACCGGCGCAGCGTCGAATTCTGGGAGCGGCACGCGAACTGGCGGCCGTAGTGGGCTCCGCCATGCACAGGGCACGCGCAAGTGATCGCACAGCTTCGGGGCCCGCGAGGCGCAGCCCGCGCCCCTCGCGTTCGGCGCTGTTGGTATTGGGCATTGGCCTGATCCTGGGCTTCGGCGATTGGGCCTGTGGCGCGCTCGGGCTGATCACCCCGGTCCTCATTCTCCGCCCGTTGCTGGTTCTGGGCGCCATCGTGCTGGCGATGACCCTGCTGGTCGGTTGGCTGGGGCTCGCCGCATGCCGTCGTCGCAGCCTGCGAGTGCTGAGTCTTGATCTGCTGGTGCTGGCGATGTCGACCGTCGCCGCGCTGTATGGACCGAGCCTGCAGCAGGGCTTCGCATGGCGCATCAGCGCGACCCCAGAAGCGGACTGGCTGCGGCTCGCGGACGATGCCCGGCAGCTGGCACGCGCAGCTGCGGCAGACGGAGAGCTGCCCAGGCGCTCGCACTTCTACGGCAACCGGAAATTTTTTCCCGAGTTGGCCAGGCGCCACCCGTTCCTGAATCTGAGCCTTGATCGCCCGACCAAACTCTTCATTGCCGAGGACTCGGTCGCGATCGACTGGGGTGGCGGCATGGCGGGACCGATGCTTGTGCGCATCCAGGCGGAGCCCATGATCGAGGCGCCGCGCTCGGATGCGCTGTACACCACGCAGCGCATCCATCCGCGCGTCAGCCTGACCTGGGAGTAGCACGGCGGCCCGCCACATCGAAAGGGTTTGCGAGCCGTGAGGGCCGCCAACGCGGTGATTGCAGGCTGCACGATCGGCAGGCCGACGTCGTGCAGCCCCCCCTGATTCGACGTCCATCAAGGGCGCATGAATTGCGCACAAGCTTCTGTTTAAATTGAATTTTTCGAACGCACGGAGCGCTGGCACGCCCCCTGCTGAATCCCTCGCGAGTTCCTCGAAACCCAAGGAGAACGCTCGTGAGAACACCACGCACCCTGCTCTGCGCAGCCCTCTTCGCACTTCCGCTCAGCGCCTTCGCCGGTCGCAGTGAGGCCGAGCTGGAACTGACCTCGGCGCGCGCCAACGTGGCCGCCGCCGAACGTGCCGATGCAGGCACCCACGCCACCCAGGAACTGCGCCAGGCCCGCGACCTGCTGGCCCAGGCCGAAGGCTCGTTCAACGACCGCGACTGGGACGACGCGGAGCGCGAGGCGCAGCGCGCCAAGGCCGATGCGCGCCTCGCCGAGGCGCTGTCGCGGCAGCATCAGACCGAGGCCACGCTGGCCGAGATGGAGCGCACGCTGAACACCCTTCGTGAAGAAATCAGCCAGTCGGGAGGCCGTCCATGAACCTGCATCCGAACTCCACCCTGCTGTCCCGCGCCCTGCTGCTGGGGCTGTCGCTTGGCGCGCTTGCCGGCTGTGCCGGCAACAGCGAACGGCCGCCCGAGCTGGTCCGTCTGGAGAGCGAATTGAGCCGACTCGAATCCGACCCGGCCGTCGCCGGCTATGCCTCGCAGCAGCTCGCCGACGCCCGTGCCGCCGTCGACACCCTGGCCCAGGACGGCCGCCGCATGAAGTCCGACCTGTTCGACCACAACGTGCACATCGCCGGCCGCCTGCTCGGCATCGCCGAAGCCGATGGCCGCAGCGGCGCCGCACGCGCCCAGCTTGAAGGCATGGGCGTCGAGCGCGAGCGGCTGGTAGCGCAGGCGCGCCGTGCGGAGGCGGAACGTGCCCGTGCGCAGGCCATGACGGCCCAGCAGCAGGCCGAGCAGGCCCTGCTGGTGGCGCAGCAGGAGCGCATGGCCGCCGACGCCTCGCGTCTCGAAGCAGAGGAGGCGCGCGCGCGCCTGCTGGAACTGGAGCAGACCCTCGCCGATCTGCAGGCCAAACAGACCGAGCGCGGCCTTGTGGTGACCCTGGGCGACGTGCTGTTCGAGGTCGATCAGGCCGCACTCAAGCCCGGAGCGGCGCGCAATCTGCAGCCGCTCGTCGATGCCCTGCGGACGCATCCCGAGACCACGCTGCAGATCGAGGGACATACCGACTCGACCGGCAGCGCCGAGTACAACCTGGGCCTGTCCCAGCGTCGCGCCGAAGCGGTGAAGACCTATCTGGTGTCGCAGGGCATCGATGGCTCGCGCCTCGCCCCCCGCGGCCTGGGCAAGGACTATCCCGTCGCCAGCAACGACAGCGCCGCCGGCCGCCAGCAGAACCGGCGGGTCGAGATCGTGATCCAGAACCTCGAGGGCATGGACACGCTCAGCAGCCGTCGCTGAGTCTCCTCCATCCCCTGCCTGCGGGCCCGACCAGCGCTGGTCGGGCCCGCAGCCCTTGCGCAACCCGTGTCAAGCGCCGCGCATGGCTCGCCGAAAGGCCTCCTACGGCCCCGCCAGGGCAGCGCCGTAGTCGGGATGCAGGCCGATCGAGTTGTGGTCGACGCTATCGAGCGTCCGCAGCTCGACTGCAGCGTGGCGGAAAGCGCGGCGCAGCGCCTCGCTACGCGCGGGACGCACCAGGGTGTCCTGGGCGGCCACCAGCAGCAGGGTGGGCGCGTCCACCTGCGGTGCGAACCGCGCGCTGTCGTAACGATCCCGCAACAGCCAGTCCACCGGCAGCCAGGGGAACTGCTCCGATGCAACCGCTGCGAGGCTGTCGAAGGGCGTGACCAGGACCAGGCGCGACACCGGACGACGACTGGCGAGGTGCACGGCCACGCCGCTGCCCAGGCTGCGACCAATCACTTCAACCCGCGGATGCCGCGCCGCGACGTAGTCATGCAGCGCCTCTGCATCGGCAAACAGGTTCGCTTCGCTGGGCTGACCGGTGGAGGCACCGTAGCCGCGGTAATGCAGCAGGTAGAGCGCATGCCCGGGCAGATGCCGGGCCAGCTCGGGCAGCGTGCGGGACACGTCTTCGGCATTGCCGCCAAAGTAGATCAAGGCGGGCGCTCCGTGCAGTTCGCGCACGCTGACCTGCAGACGCGCCCCGGCGGTATCCAGCACGAGATCGTGCACGCCCGCAGGCAGCACGCGCGGCTGCGGGAAGTAGATGAGCTCGCGCTGTCCCAGATACATCGCGCCGCTCAGGCCGGCATAGGCGAACGCTGGCAGCAGCAGGAGCGGAAGCATTCGTGAGCGCATGGCGCATCCCCGGGGCGTGCAGTACGGGCACGAGTATGCCGCGCACATCGCTGTCACCGGCCCTCCCGAGGCTCTGCCACGAAGGTCTGAAGCCCCGCCCGTAACGGCGCCGCGCGGGCCGCCACGTTTCCTTGGCGCGCCCACAGCAACAGTGGCGCCATGCGTTCAGCACTCCATCCAACCGCACCGCCCCGGCGCCCCGCAGGCCGCGCGCTGCGCGCCTGCCTGCTTTGGATAGGCCTCACCTCGGGAGTCGTCATGGCCCAGGACAGCACGCAGGTACTGGATGACTTCAGCCGGACGGATGGCCGCTCCACCGTCGACACGCAGTGGCAGGGCTTCAGCGACCGCGTGATGGGAGGGCTGTCCGAGCTGCGCGCGGGGTTCGTCGAGAGCGAGGGGGGCCGCTGGCTGCGCATGCAGGGTCGCGTGCGGCTGGACAACAACGGCGGCTTCATCCAGCTCAGGTTGCCGCTGCGCGCCGACGGCGGCGATTTCGACGCCACCGGCTACCGCGCCCTGCGCGTGCAGGTGCGCGGCACGCCCGGGGCTTACTGGCTGCATCTGCGCAGCGCCGACACGCGGCGCCCCTGGTCCTACTACCGGACGCCGCTGGCGGTGGGCCGCGACTGGGCCACGCTCGATCTGCCGCTGGCGGACTTCGAGCCGGTGGCCCTGCGACAGGCGCTGGACACGCGACGCCTGCGCTCGGTCGCGCTGGTCGCCTATGGCGAGGCCTTCGAGGCCGATGTCGAGCTGCGCTGGATCGGCCTGCTGCGCTGACCACGCCAACGCAGACCCGCTACCAGGCCGTGAAGTCGCGCAGCAGCCTCCGGCGATCAACGCGCTGCTCGAAGCGCGCCCGCACGCGCGGCAGCGCCAGCTGCCGACCCAGCCACAGCCAGCCCGTCAGCACGACCATCAGACCGAGCACAGGCGCCGGTCCAGTGAGGCCAAGGCCGAGGATGAGGCCCATCAGCAGGGCCAGGCCCGCGGCCAGCGCGAGCCAGCAGCGCGGGTCGTGGCGCAGGGTTTCGCGCAGCGCCTCCAGGCGCTCCTCGCGGCTGATCGCGGGCCCGAGTTCGGGATGCACGGGGCTTGGGAAGTCGAATGGGCGCATCGCACTGTCTCCTTGTGGCATGCCCGGCCCGGGACGCGCGCGGCGCGCGCCTGTGACGTCTGCCGCGCGCCTCCGGCGCCGCCATCGTCAGCGGTTTTCAAAGCCGTCGCGGAACAGGCCGGGGTCGCCCTGCAGGCGCATCAGCGCCGCCTGCATCGCCGCCCCGGTCGAGGAGTTCTGATCGTTGTTGGCACGGCCGGCGGCGACGAAGTCGCCGTCGCTGGTCTGCGCGATCGCATAGCCCTCGTCCGCGTGCACCGACACCGGAAAGGTCGAACGCCCCTGGCCATCGCCAAAGCGCGGATCCGGCTGGCCACTGGCGGTGAGCCGCACCACCGCGAAGTCCTTCGAGACAGGACCGCTGTAGCGCATGCTGGCGTAGCCGGTGGCGAGGATGCTGCCGTCGGCCTGCACGGCCAGCGCCGCCGGCTCGTCGTACTCGACCGTGCCGCTGAACTTGACCAGGGTGCGGCCGTTGCTGCCGAAGCTGGTGTCGAGGCTGCCGTCCGAGTGGAAGCGCTGGAACACGAAGCCGCGCTCGTTGCCGCTGCCGAGCGCCAGCAGCTTGCCGTCATCCAGCCACACCGCATCGATGACCGAGGCCATGCCGCGGCGCACGCCGCCGACCACGCTCTCGGTCAGCACCAGGGTGCCGCCGCTGCCGAAGCTGGGGTCGGGCTGGCCGTCGGCGAGGTAGCGGCGGATCAGGCCGGTGCTGCGCGCGAACACGTAGCCCACCGCCGTGATCCGATCTTCCGGCAGGCTGCCGTCGCGACGGCGGGCAATTGCGGTCAGGTACTCCGCCACCTGGAAAGCCGTGGCCGGCGACACCACCCTTCCGCCATCCCCAAAGCTGGTGTCGAGCGTGCCGTCGGCGTGGAAACGCGCCAGCGCAAAACGCTGGTAGTTGAAGCCGCTGTCATGGGCGAAGCCCTCGCCGCCGAGCACGATGCGCCCGGTCGACTGCAGGGCCACCGCGTTGGCACCGTCATTGATCGCCGTGCTCGGCCCGATGTTGAGCCGTACGTAGCCGCGCCGCGCGCCGTTGAAGGGCTCGCCGAAGCTGGTGTCGAGGCTGCCGTCCGCGTGCAGTCGGGCCAGCCCGAAATCGCTGTAGGCGCCGCTGTCCAGTCGACCCGCGACCAGCAGTCGACCGTCGGGCTGGCGGATCAGCGCACGCGCGGCGTCGCCATCATCGCCGCTGTCGATCTGGCTCAGGCCATCGAGCCCGAAGGCCGGATCGAGCTGACCATTGCGCAGCACCCGCAGCACCGACATGCCGTAGCCGCGGGTCGGCGCCTGCGCGGCGTTGCGGTGATACAGCGCGCCGGCCACCAGTACCGCGCCGTCGGGCTCGGCCAGCACATCGTGGAAATACTCCTGGCCGCCGCCGAGGCCGACCAGCACCACGCCCTGATTGCCAAAGCTCAGCTGCAGATCGCCGGGGTCGGCGGCGGCCACGCCGCTCACCGAC
>LNFM01010104.1_pt1 | contig 13452 bp, 10 predicted proteins | sample 596031 | NCBI WGS metagenome assembly LNFM01 (sample SAMN04254537, study PRJNA301005) | activated carbon metagenome | isolation source: dual media filters at the Ann Arbor, Michigan drinking water treatment plant | place: USA: Ann Arbor
GCCCATTGTCCAATATTCCCCACTGCTGCCTCCCGTAGGAGTCTGGGCCGTGTCTCAGTCCCAGTGTGGCTGATCATCCTCTCAGACCAGCTAACGATCGTCGCCTTGGTGAGCCATTACCTCACCAACAAGCTAATCGTACGCGGGCCCATCTTTCAGCGATAAATCTTTCTCCCGAAGGACGTATACGGTATTAGCCAGAGTTTCCCTTGGTTATTCCGTACTGAAAGGCAGGTTCCCACGCGTTACTCACCCGTCCGCCACTCACCCGAAGGTGCGTTCGACTTGCATGTGTTAGGCATGCCGCCAGCGTTCGTTCTGAGCCAGGATCAAACTCTCAAGTTGACTTGAGTCCGTTGGCCGAAGCCAACGTTCAGAAATCAAGAGCCGATCACAAGCGCATGTTTGGCACCATTCCTGGTGCCTGATGCGCCTACGATCGGTGTGTGTATCAACCAGCACACCGCCGCCTGCGCATCCCTTCCGTCTTCACAATTTCAAAGAGCATATCCCTTGCGGGAAACTTGCATCAGGGACGACGACACCCACCGGGGAGGACCCCCGTTTGTGTCCGGTCCATGCTGCAAGGACGCGCCTTATACGTCCCGGTCTCTGACCTGTCAAACGCTTTTCTAACGATTTTTTCATCTACCCGAACAAAGGGTTGATGAGACCGCCGGAAAGCATCGAAACGAGGTTTCCAGCCGCTTGAAGAAGCGGCAGGACAAGCCGTTTGAACCGGGAATAAAGGCCACGACGTCGCCGTGGCGACCGTTCGTGTAAGGCGGAATATAGGGTGACCGTTCCCGGAAGTCTAGCTACTGTTCCAGGAAAGCGAGCAAAAACCTGGGGATAAGTGATTTTCCGCCGATGACCAACCGTCGCACCGCCGCATCCGCGAACCCCGTTTTGGCCCGTTTTCCGGCCATTTCATCGGGTTTTCCCGCAGCTGCGCTCCTCACCGCTCTGGCCCTCGCCGCCAGCTTGGCCGGCTGCGGCTTTTCCACCCCGCTGACGCCCTCGAGCAAGGCCCCTGAATCAGGGATGCCCGCCGATCAGGCCCAAGCGCCGCAATTCACCGACATTCCGATCCCAGCCGGCGCCCGCATGGATCTCGACCGCTCGCTCGTGCTCGGCGCGCGCGACAGCTGGCTCGGCCGCCTCGCCTTCACCAGTTCGGCCTCGCCCAACGACATGTTCGAGTTCTATGCGCGCGAAATGCCGCGCTTCAATTGGATCGGCATCACCGCCGTGCGCGCCGGCACCAGCGTGCTGAGCTACAACCGCGACGAGCGCGTCGCCACGGTGCAGATCTCGCGCACCACCCTCGGCGGCAGCGAAGTGCTGGTCACCATCTCGCCGCGCGGCAGCATGGGCGGCGGCGCGACCAATCCCGGCGGCTTCAACCTCCCCGCCGTCTCGGCCCCGCCCGTCTCGCGCCAGCCGTTACGCTAAAGCGCAACGGCCGCTCAGTTGATTGCGCGCCTTCGCGCCAGCCGTTGCGCTAAACGCAACAGCCGCTCAGTTGATTGCGCGCCTTCGCGCGCGGCGCCAAGACGCAACTAATCGCGAATATCCTGCAGGAACCACTCGGTCGGAATCTCGCGACCGACGCCCTTGGCCTTCGCCGCTTCATAGACCGCGCCGGCCACCGCCCAGAACTGATTGCCCTGGAGGTTGCCGCGCTCCGAATAGGTGATTTGCTCGCGCGACGAGCGGCCGCGATTGGTGCCGTTCATGATATCGGCGAAGGTCACCATGCGATCGGGCGCGACGGTGCCATGGCCGCGCGCATTCTTCTTTTGGTAGTGGAATTCGCGCATGCCTTCGGGCTGCGCCGCATAGGTCAGATATTCGTCGTCGAGGCCGAGCGCCGGCAATCCCCAGGGCGCCGGCGCGCTACCGAAACGCATGTAAACATCGAGCTTCTCGACCGTCGCTTCATCGGGCCGGCCGCCCGCGCCGACGTTCACCACATGGGTGCCCGGTTCGAGCAGGGCGCCGTTCAACACCGGCACCGACGAATCGGTGACGCCGGCGACGATATGGGCGCCCTTGTAGATGTCCTCCGGACGGTCGCAGACCTGCACCTCGAGGCCGTAGCGCTCGCGCATCTCCTTGCCGAACTGCTCGCGATTGGCCTTTGTCGGGCTGAACACCTGCAGCTTCTTCAGCCCCGGACGCACGTACATGAAGGCTTCCATGTGCGTGCGTGCCATGCCGCCCGAGCCCAGCATGCCGATGACCGTCGCATCCTCGCGCGCCATATATTTCGTGCCGATGCCGCCGTCGGCGCCGACGCGCATATGCTGCAACACCCCATCGTTGATGAAGGCGAGCGGCTCGCCGTTTTCCGTCGAGGTCAGAAAGATCAGTCCGCAATAGAGGCCTGGTTTCACGCAATATTTCTCGCGCGTCGTCACGCCGTTGTAGGTCTCCTCATAGATCACGTCCGACTTCATCCGGATGGCGAAATAGCCGCTGACCGAGCCGCCTTCCATGGTGCCCCAGGCATAGACTTTCTTCGGGTCGCTGGTCGGAATCTGCACATCGATGCGCGGCCGGCATACCGACTCCTTGGCGACGAGCTGTTTGTAGGCGACCTCCAGCGCGTCGATGGTCATGCCCATCGTCAGCAGCTTCGAGACATCGTCGTTATTGATGATCAGCGTCATCGCACTCTCCCCATGGATGTTTTCGATAGCCTAGGCGCGACGCGCCGCAACGTCCAGCCGCGCAGGCGAGATTCAATTCGTGCCGCAAAGCGAAACGGGCGGGTGATCGCTCGCCCGCCCGTTTCGGCCTCGATGTGGAAGGGCTCAAACGCCCTTGCAGATGACGTTGAGCAGCGCTTGGCGGCCATCGCCGATCGCCTTCATGGCGCGGTCGAGGGCCTTGGGCATGTCCGCCGGATCCTTGACGCATTCGCCGTAGCCGTCGGCCACCTCGACCGCCTTCTCGAAGCGCGACGAGCCGGCCTCGAAATAGGTCAGCGGTTCGCGGTTGCTCTTGGCGGCATAGCCGGTCGGATAGACCTCATGGGTATTGCGCTTCACCGCGCCCCACATCTCGTTGTTGAAAACGACGGTGAGGATCGGCAGCTTCTCCGCCTTCGCGACATAATGCGCCGGGATCGGATTGCCGAACATGTAGGCGCCGTCGCCGCAGGTCGCGATGACCAGACGGTCGGGCTGCGCCATCTTGACGCCGAGCGCCGTGCCGAGGCCCCAACCGAGCGCGCCGGCGGCGCCGACGCTGAACATCGTGCCAGGCCGGCTGAAATTCATATGTTCGAAGGTGACCGGCGATTCCTTGATCAGGATGCCGTCCTTGCCGCGCACCTGATCCAAACAATGGGTGATCCAGGCCGGATGGAGCGGCGTTTCGCTCTTGCCCTTGGTGATCGCCTCGGCCCATTTGGCGCGCTGCTCGGCGCGCTGGATCGCCAGGCGCTTGCCGCGGTCGCCGATGCGGTCCTTGGCGCGGCCGATCTTCTCCTCGAGCGCGTCGGCCAGGGCGTTCATGCTCGCCGCGACGTTACCCGAAATCGACACGTCGCTGTTGAAGCCGCGGATCGGATAGTTGCTGTACATCGGATCCATCGAGATCTGAATGATCTGCGTGTCCGGCTTGGGGCCCTTCTTGTTCGGCAGCCAAGGGACATCGCTCTCGATCACGACGATGACGTCGGCCTTGTCGACCATGATGTCCGGGTTGTAGCCGAGATGCATCGGATGGTCGGTCTCCAACGCGACGTAGCGCGGCTTGCGCTGATAGACCGGGATGGCGAAGCTGCTCGCCAGGCGGCCCATCGCCGCGACCTCGGCCGGCGTGCGGCCGACGCTCGCCGTAATGATCATCGGGTTCTCGGCCTTGGCGATGATGTCCGCCGCGCGCGCGATGGCGTCCGGATTGGGATAAGCCGGCGACGGAATATTGCGGCGCGTCGGCGAGGTATATTGGAAATTGCTGACGTCGCGCGCCAGCACTTCGCGCGGCAGGCGTAGATAGACCGGACCGGCCGGCTCGGCGGTCGCCATGGTGATGGCGCGATCGACCGTCGCCTCCAGCACTTCGGCGTTGGGCAGCTCGTAATCCCACTTGGTGAACTCGCGCGCCATGGCGCCCTGGTCGCGCATTTCCTGCGGCCAGTGAATCTCGCCGGTGCGCGCGCCGGTCAGGCCGCCTTCTTCGCTGTAGGGCGTGCGGCCGGCGCTGAACAGCACCGGGAGGTTGCCGCGCCAAGCATTCAGCAGGCCGCACAAGGAATTGGCGGTGCCGACGTTGACATGGACCATCGCCGCCTGCACGCGGCCGGACCCGAGGAAGTAGCCGGTCGCCATATGCAGGGCGACGTTCTCATGCGGAACCGTGACGGGGGTCGGCACCTTCACGCCTTCGGACTGGAGCTTGGCGTAAGCCTCGATCAAAGGCGCGAAATCCGTGCCCGCATTGGCGAACAGATAATCGATGCCGCGGTCCGACAATAATTGCAGATAGGCTTCGGCCACGGTACCGGTTGCGATAGTCTTATTCGCCACGTCAAATCTCCCCTACTTAGAACATGCATTATTTTGCGGTAACATAGCGGGCGTCCCAGACCAGCGCCAGCCGCGATACGGCCCAATCAATGAACTTTTCTGAAACAACACCCTCCCGCCGGACGGAACAATATGACGCCGTCATCGTCGGTGCCGGTCACAACGGACTCGTCTGCGCCGGCTATCTGGCGCGCGCGGGTCTGACGGTGAAGGTCGTCGAGAAACGCCCCGTCGTCGGCGGCGCGGCGGTCACCGAGGAATTTCATCCCGGCTTTCGCAATTCGACCTGCTCCTACGTCGTGAGTTTGTTACATCCGGAGGTGATCGCCGATCTCGATCTTCATCGACACGGGCTCACGATTCTCGATCGCCCCTCGGGCTATCTCTGTCTACTCCCGGGCGCGACCTTGCAGCTGCCCCGCGACGTCGATGCCGCCAAGCGGGCGATCGCCAAGCTGTCGCCGCGCGATGCCGAGGCCTATGCGAAACTCGACAGAGAATTATGCGAGATCGGAATGGCGCTGCGCGCCGTCATGGCCGATCCGCCGCCCAATTTCGGCGGCGGTCTCGCCGATTTGTGGCAGGCGCTCAAGCTCGGCAACCGCCTGCGCGCGCTGTCCGCGCCGTTGCAGGCCGCGCTCGCCGAATTGATGACCGCCAGCATCGGCGATTATCTCGACGCGCGCTTCGAGCGCGATGAAGTGAAAGGCGCCCTCGGCTTCGAAGGCGTCATCGGGAATTTCGCAAGCCCCTATCATCCCGGCACGGCCTATGTGCTGCTGCATCACATGTTCGGCGAAGTGAACGGCGAGCCGGCCGCCTGGGGCCATGCCGTCGGCGGCATGGGCGCCATCACGCAAGCCATGGCGCGCTCGGCCGAAAGCAGCGGCGCGCATATCGAGACGGATGCGCCGGTGCGCGAACTGATCGTCGAGAACGGACGAGCGCAAGGCGTGGTCCTGACGGACGGCCGCACCATCCGCGCCGGCATCGTTGCCGGCAACGTCCACCCGCAGTTGCTCTTCTTGAAGATGATGGACGGCGGCCTGTTGCCCGAGGACTTCCGCCGCCGCATCACCCATTGGCGGTCGCGCTCGGCCACCTTCCGGATGAATCTGGCGCTCAGCGAGCTGCCGCGCTTTTCCGCCCTCGGCGGGGCGAACGACGCCGAGCAGATGAAGGGCAGCATCAATATCAGCCCGTCCCTCGGCTACCTGCAGCGCGCCTACGACGACGCCCGCGCCTTCGGCTGGTCGCGCGCGCCCGTCGTCTCGATCAATGTGCCGAGCGTGCTCGACGACAGCTTGGCGCCAAAGGGGGCGCATGTCGCCAGCCTGTTCTGCCAGCATTTCGACTTCGCGCTGCCCGATGGTCGCTCATGGGACGATGTGAAGGATCAGGCCGCCGATCTGATCATCGACAGTGTGGCCGAGCATGCGCCGAATTTGAAATCCGCCATCGTCGGCCGACAAGTACTCTCGCCGCTCGATCTCGAGCGCGAGTTCGGCCTCATCGGCGGCGACATTTTCCATGGGGCGCTGCATCTCGATCAGCTGTTCAGCCTGCGTCCGGCGCCGGGCTATGCCGCTCACCGTACGCCGATCGGCGGGCTTTATCTTTGCGGCTCGGGCGCCCATCCGGGCGGCGGCGTCACCGGCTTGCCCGGGCGCAATGCCGCGCGCGCCATCCTCGCTGACCGCCGCTGGCGTCGCGGCGCGGCACGACCCTAATGCGGCCTGTCGGCTTGCCGTCTCTTTCGGCTCGGCAGGGCCGACGGCAGCGTCAGACAGAGGCACACCGACTCGATGGAAGCCGTCTCGCCGAACTTCGTCATCAGGGCATCTGCGATATTCGGCGCCAAGGTGACCTTGACCATGCCGCAGTCATGACGCACGGCCAGATCGCGCCAGGATTCGATGAATTTATCAGCCACCAGATCGCTGCCGAAAACCTGCGGCATGATCGCATGGGAAATCACCAGCGTCCGCGGGTGATGCAAGGTCGTCTCGACGGAATAAAGGAAGAAGCCGCGATATTTGTTGAGCATCGAGGTGCGAACCCCCATGACCCCGCGCAACCCGCCATGCAGCATGTCGTCCAAGTAGGGAGACACAAAACTTTCCCACGCGTCGGGAGCGAGATCGGGAAATTCCTCTCGCACTACCGAATAGAGCAGCGGAATATCCTTTTGCGCGATGGGGACGGTTTCGATCGACATGCGGTTCCTTGGCCGTCCGCACCAGCATGACGGACGGTCACATCATGACGATGCGGGCAGGAACATCCTTGATGTGGATCAACGGCCTGGGAAACCTCAGGCGTCGCCTTCGGCTGCAGCGGCAAGGTCGTAACCGGCAGCCAGGATGACCTCCTGAGGCCGCGGCAGCTTCAAGACGCCCTTGTCTTTCAACTTCGTCAGCGTCCGGCTCACCGTTTCGATCGTCAGGCCGAGATAATCGGCGATGTCGGCGCGGCTCATGCTCAGGTGGATTGGGCTCGCCGGCTGGCCGCGCCGTTGCGCCCGCTCCGACATGATACGCAGGAACGAGAGGATCCGCTCCTGGGCGGTCTTACGGCCGAGCAACAGCATCTGCTCTTGCGCCGCCGCCAACTCGTCGGACGCGATCGCCAGCAGGCGGTCGACGAGTTTCGGGTAATCTTTGAACATGACGGTCATGTCGCGCTTTTGGAAACGGCAGACCCGCACATCGGTCACCGCTTCAGCGCTGTAGGAGTAATCGCCCTTGGTCGAAAGCCCGAGGAAATCGCCGGGAAAGAGAAAGCCGGTAATTTGCGTGCGTCCGTCCGGCAGGCTTTTGTAAAGCTTCACCGTGCCGTCGAGGATGTTGAACACCTCGTGCGCGGGATCTCCTTCCTGGAACAGGAAGCTATGGGCCGCAGTCGCATCGCGATGGACGATCCCCGCGAGCTGCTCGAGCTCTTTGCCTTGCAACACCGAGCAGAAGGTGAAGTGACGCATCTCGCACACGTCGCAAGAAGCGACGCTGCAACGTTCATGATGAACATGCGCAGAGTTGGACATGGCGTCACCGATTTTTACAAGGATAGTATGTTCATCTTAACCAGACGCCATGCCCAAGACCATGAGAAATACCACCCGTTCTGCCATCCGCCGACGGGGTCCTGAGCTCCTGAATAGCCTTTTTTGACGTCTGCCAGACCGTTTCGACCTACCCCTTTGCCTTTGCTGACTGGGTACGCCTTCGACACACGTCGAAGTGGCGGCGAAGGCCGCGCCCACAATGACCTCGTCGCACAGGGCGACTTCATCTCCACCTCCGCGAAAAGAATGGCTATGCAAAGCCAAGCGATGCTTCCGCAATCCTGCTGGCCGGCCAAGCGGCGGGCGGCGTCATCGTCCCGCGCATAGACGCGAGGAAAGCGACAAGCAATTCGATGTCACCATCGCCTGACAGCATGCGGCGGATCGCGATCCCCAAACGGCGAAGGGCTCGGCTCAAAGCCGCAAGGTCGAGATCCGCCAGGGTTAGCTGGCGCGGGGAGGCGCACTGACGCCGCATCGCCCCCGGAAATTTGCATCGAGTTGATCTGGGTCAATTCCGGCAAATCCCTTAGATATATAAGTAGATTGCTAACCAATGGAGGCCAGAAGCGAGGTGCCGATCTCCCTGTTCGGTGCCCCTGCGGCCTTCAACAGCTCCCGGGTAAGGTGGTGGCCGGCTAAGCCGGACTCTCCCCGTCGCCTTGATCCGGATAACCGGCCATAGAGCGGACCTCCCCCGCGCTATGGCCGGCTTCTTTTAGCGACCTGAGAGAGCGCGCATCGTCGCGCTTGGCAAGCCGACGGCCCGCTTCGTCGACGAGCAATCCATGATGATGATACTGCGGCGTCGGCAGCGCGAGCAGCGCCTGCAGCAGACGATGCAGATGCGTCGCCGCGAATAGATCCTCGCCGCGCGTCACCAATGTCACTCCCTGAAGCGCGTCATCGACGGTGACGCTGAGATGGTAGCTGGTGGCGATATCTTTGCGCGCCAGCACCACGTCGCCGAACATCTCCGGCGTTGCCGCGATCGTCCCGCGCGCCCGGTCATGCCAGTGCAACGGCCCTGCCACGGCAGACGCCTTCGCCACCTCCAGCCGCAACGCATAAGCCTCGCCAGCGGCGATCCGGCGCGCGCGCTCATCTGCGCTCAGATGCCGGCATATTCCCGGATAGATCGGACCATCGGGTCCCTGCGGCGCAGCGCCCGAGCGCGCGATCTCGTCGGCGATGTCGCGCCGCGTGCAGAAGCAGGGATAGAGCAGTCCTAGCTCGCTGAGTTCGTCGAGCGCTGCGCGATAGTCGGCAAGATGCGCCGATTGACGGCGCACCGGCTGCGGCCAGGACAGACCGAGCCAGGCGAGGTCTTCCATAAGAGCCGTCTCATATTCGGGACGGCAGCGGCCGATGTCGATGTCCTCGATGCGCAGCAGGAAACGCCCGCCCGCCGCCTGCGCCGCATGCCAGGCGAACAGCGCCGCATGGGCATGGCCGAGGTGCAACAGGCCGGTGGGACTCGGCGCGAAGCGGGTGACGATCTCAGGGACAGACATATTACCGGCAGGCATCAATCGGACGGGTTCGGCACTTTACCCCCTGCTAGGCAGAGACCTATGCTGAAAAGAAACGGCACAATAAACATAAGCCATAAGCCTGGGGAGGCTCGCATGACCAAAAGCCTGACGCGCGCCATCGGCACGCTCACCGCCATCGCCTTGTCCGCCGCGTTGCTGCGCTCTTTGCCGGCCGCCGCGGATGCCGTGGAAGATTTCTACAAGGGCAAGACCATCAACCTGATCATCGGCTATGCGCCCGGCGCCGGCTACGACACCTACGGCCGGCTGATCGCCCGTCATTTCGGTCGTCAGATGCCGGGCAATCCCAACATTGTTCCGCAGAACATGCCCGGCGCCGGCAGCATCAAGGCGGCCAATCATATCTACAACGTTGCCGCCAAGGACGGCACCGTGCTCGGCATGTTCGCCTCGTCGGCGGCCTTCGAGCAGATGTTCGGCGGCGAAGGCGTGCAGTTCGATACCGCCAAATTCACCTGGATCGGCAATATCGACGAAAGCATCGGCACCTGCGGCGTATGGCATACCGCCGGCGTCAAAACCTTCGACGAGATGCTGAAGAAGGAACTGGTGTTCGGCGGCAGTGGCCCCGCCGCCGTCACGTCTCAGCATGCCGTCGCCTTGCGCAATCTGCTCGGAGCGAAAATCAAGCTGGTGCAAGGCTACAATGGCGCCAATGAGGTGAAGCTCGCCATGGCGCGCGGCGAAGTCAACGGCGGCTGCGGCATGGCCCTCTCCTCGCTCAAATCGCAGCACACGCAGGAATGGAAATCGGGCCAGCTCATGCCGATGGTGCAGCTCGCCATCGAGCGCAGTCCCGAATTGCCCGGCGTGGCGCATATCTACGATTACGCCAAGGACGAGGAAACGCGCCAGGTCTATGACCTGGTATTCGGCCGCCATGTCATCGGCCGGCCGCTCTCCGCGCCTCCCGGCGTGCCAAACGAGCGCAAGCAGGCGCTGCGCAAGGCCTTCATGGCCACCATGACGGACAAGACGTTTCTCGCCGACGCCGACAAGCTAAAGCTGGACATCACGCCGTCGGACGGCGAAGGGGTCGAAAAGCTGTTCTCGCGCTTCTTCGGCTATCCGAAGGCCGTGATCGAGAAAGCCGTCGCCGCCATGAGGGAATGACCGAAGGGCTCTCGGCCGCTCTCACGCGCGAGCGGCCGAAGCCTTCGCGTTGACCTGCAAATAATCGATGGCTTCGTCTGTCGTCATCACGTCGCCGAAAGTCAGATAGAAGTTGAGAAGCGCGGCGTTATGCTCCTCGTCGGTACCGGCGGCGAGTCCATCGCTGACCATGATTGTCTGGAAGTTGCGCATGGCGGCGTCGCGCGCCGTCGATTCGCAGCAGACGCTGGTCGACGTGCCGGTGATCAGCACAGTGTCGATCCCCCGCGCCCGCAACAAGGCCTCGATGTTCGACGAGCCTTGAATGAATGCGGAGAATCGCGTTTTGTCGACGATCAGGTCGTCCGGCTGCACGTCCATGCCGGCCCAGATTTGATGCCCGATGGAACCGGGCTTGAGCGATTCCATGCGCTTCTTAGCGCGTGTCGGATTCGCCAACTTCTCATAGGCGATCGACCAGCTCTTCAAGGATTCCTCGGTCGCCGTGTTGCGGATCCACACCACCACGCCGCCGGCGGCACGCAGGCTCGCCGCCAATTTGTTCACGTTGGGCACGATCTCATGCGCGCCCTTGATCAGGCTGTGGGCGACGCCTTCCATCATGAAGCCGTTCTGCAGATCGACGACGACGAGCGCTGTGCGCGCCGGCTCCATGTCGGCGAAGATATGCGCCTTGCCGCGCCGCTCGATCACGCGCCGCTGTGCCCAGTCTGGAATATGGGTCTGGTGCATGGCTGACCTCCCTGCTTGTGTCTGCTCAGATCTTATCGGCGATGTTCAGCATCGCGCGAGTCTTCTCGATCACTTCCGGGGGCGTATCGTAGATCTCTTTGATCAACTTGGCGATTTCCTCGGGCGTGGCGGGGTTCACCTCCAGACGCGCCTTGTCCGCCTCGGCCAGGAACAGCGGGTCCTTCATGGTCTTGACGAAAGCCTCGCGCAACGCAGCGACACGGTCCTTGTCCGTGCCTGGCGGCGCGACGAAAGAGCGGCCATAGATCCAAGGCCCGAACGTCATCTGCATGATCTGCTTCTGCTGCTCGGTTTTGGCGAGCGAGAAGACATTGGCGACTCCCGGCAGTTCCGGATGATTGCGTAGCGAGGTCTGCAGGATGATCTTCAGTTCGCCACGCTGGATGGCGTCCCAATGGGCGGCTTTCAGCGTGGTGACGTTGAGGCCGCAGGCACCGTCGACTTCGCCGCGCTGGCCGGCGAGCGCCACCTCCGACAGGCCGGAATAGCCGGCGACGATCTTGAACGGCAGTCCGAGCACGTTCTTCAGTGTTATCGCATCGAGGGTCGAACCGCTCGATGGGCCAACGCCCCCGATGATCAGCTCACGCTTGCTCAGGTCCGCGACTGAAGTCACGCCGGACTTCGACCAGAAGCCGCAGGTGCTGATCTCAGCGTTGGCGCTGCCGATCCATTCGTATTTCAACGGGTCGAACTTGGCGACTTCAGGCGTCAGCAACGGCGCGGTGGTCATTACGGGATTGATGATGCCGATGACCGAGCCGTCCTTCGGCGCCGCCGTCATCAGATAGGTCATCTCCTTGAGGCCGCCGGCGCCCGGCATGTTCTTCGGCACCATGGTCGGCGTACCGGGAATATGGCGATACATATGACGGGCGAGGAAGCGGCCGTAAGTGTCGAAGCCGCCGCCTGGCGTCGAGCCGATGACGACATCCAGTTCGCGGCCTTTGTAGAAACTGGCGACATCGGCCGCCATCGTCGGGCCGACCATTGATAAGAGGACGGCGCCAACGCCGGCGGCACGGAGAAGCTTCAGGCTGACGGACATCGCGGTCTCCTTGGACGGAAATGGGCGTTGCCCTTCGCATCGCAACATATGTGCCAATCAACGACCGACGCGCGGCCCAGCGATAACAAGGGGATTTCGCCGAGAGAAATCGCAAACGGTCAATTTCGCGCCGACGGCTGTCCTATTCTTCGGCAGGCCGTTAGACGGCTTGCCCCGCCAGATTGGCGACAACATGGATAGCGATCGCATCAAACTCGAAACCCGCTTGTAACCGGCCTAGCAAGCCACTGTCCCGCAACGACTTGTCCCGCCCTTTGGTTCGGTCTAATACCAAGACGATGGCCCTCGCCGCTTGTGCGACCCGGCCTTCGGCCCGCATAAGCGGCCGGTATAAAAAAGAAAGGGTTTCATGGATGGAAACGGTCGACACTCAAGACTTACCAAAGATGGTGCGCGTTAGCCCGTACGCCGAGTGGCAAGCGGGCGAGGGCATTCCGATTTACGACACCTTCTTTGTCCAGGACATGAAGCAGCTCCAGCTCAAGCGCTGGATCCGGCTCGGCGTAGATGCCGCCTTCATCAACCTCGAGGGCGCCGGCGAATCGAACAATTGCTATGTCGCCGAGATCGCGCCGGGCAGTTCGACGACGCCAATGCGCCATATGTACGAGGAACTGGTCTACGTCCTACAAGGCAACGGCGCGACGACGGTGTGGAACGGCTCGGATGCCAAGCACACTTTCGAATGGCAGGCGGGTAGCTTGTTCTCCATCCCGCTGAACGCCAATTTCCAGCATTTCAACACGAGTGGTAAGGAGCCTGCGCGCTATGTCGCCGTCATCACCGCGCCGGTAACGATCAACCTGTTCCACAACGCGCATTTCGTGTTCAACAACCCTTACGATTTCACCGACCGCTTCGATTCGAGCGGAACGTTCGACGGCAGCGGCAAGCTCTGGCAACAGTATCGCGGCCGCTTCAAGATCTGGGAGACGAATTTCGTTCCTAACGCCGATACGCACGAGCTCTACCGCCGCAACAACCGCGGCGCCGGCGGATCTTACCTGTGCTTCGAGCTGGCCCATGGCACGATGGTCGCGCATATCTCGGAATTTCCCGTCGGCACCTACAAAAAGGCGCACCGCCACGGCGCCGGCGCCAACGTCATCATCCTCAGCGGCCAAGGCTTCACCCTGCTGTGGGAAGACGGCAAGTGGGACCAGCGCGTCAAGGTCGACTGGAAGCCGGGCAGCATCGTCGTGCCGCCGTCGCAGTGGTTTCACCAACACTTCAACAGCGGCCCGGAGCCGGCCCGCTACCTGGCGCTGCGCTGGGGCAGCAACCGCTACAGCTTCCGTCCCGACGGGCCGACTGCCGAGGGCGGCACCGACACCAGCGTCAAGGACGGCGGCGATC
>LNFM01010105.1_pt1 | contig 13452 bp, 6 predicted proteins | sample 596031 | NCBI WGS metagenome assembly LNFM01 (sample SAMN04254537, study PRJNA301005) | activated carbon metagenome | isolation source: dual media filters at the Ann Arbor, Michigan drinking water treatment plant | place: USA: Ann Arbor
TGTGCGGGCTCATGCAGGCACCGAAGTCGCGCAGGCCCTCGCGGCGCGCGCGCAGCAGGAAGGCGCCGTCGGTGCTTTCTTCGCTGAACACCATGCCGTGGAAGCCGGCGTAGGGCTGGTTCAGTTCCGGAAAACGTTCCGCGGCATGCCAGGGAAAGCGTCCGCCATCCACCAGCAGGCCGCCGACCACGGTGCCGTGCCCGCACAGGAACTTGGTGGCGCTGTGGAAGACGAGGTCGGCGCCGTGCGCGAAGGGCTGCATCAGCCAGGGCGTGGTGAAGGTGCTGTCCACCAGCAGCGGCACGCCGGCCTCGTGGGCGATGGCGCTGACGGTGGGGATGTCCAGCACGTCCAGGCCGGGGTTGCCCAGGGTCTCGCCGAAAAGCAGCCGGGTCTCGGGGCGGATGGCGGCGCGCCAGCCGTCGATGTCGCCGGGCTTCACGAAGGTGGTGTGGATGCCGAAGCGCGCCAGCGTGTAGTGCAGCAGGTTGTGGCTGCCGCCGTAGAGCGCCGAGCTGGCGACGATGTGCGCGCCCGCGCCCGCCAGCGTGGTGATCGCCAGGTGCAGCGCGGCCTGGCCGCTGGCCGTGGCCACGGCGCCCACGCCACCGTCGAGCGCTGCGATGCGTTCTTCCAGCACCGCGTTGGTCGGGTTGCTGATGCGGCTGTAGACATGGCCGCTGCGTTCCAGGTTGAACAGGCTGGCGGCATGGTCGCTGTTCTGGAACACGAAGCTGGTGCTCAGGTGCAGCGGCACGGCGCGTGCGCCCGTGCTGGGGTCGGGTGCGGCGCCGGCGTGCACTGCCAGGGTGTCGAAGCCAGGGTCTGCGTAACCAGGCATGGAAGTCCTTGATCTAGCGTTGTTTGCGCCGCTGGGGGCACAAGAATTGTGGGCTATATTGGTCCGGTCACTTCAGGGCCGTTGCGGCCCGCCAACCGGGTGCCCGCCTGTCATGAAAGTCACCGACATCCTGCGCGTCAAGGGCAACACGCTCTACACCGTGCAGCCCGACCAGACCCTGGCCGAGGCCGTGAAGACCATGGCCGAGCTCGACATCGGCTCGCTGGTGGTGATGGAGCACGGCGACGTGGTGGGCATGCTCACCTTCCGCGAGGTCATCGCGGCGGTGGTGGAAGGCGGCGGCAGCGTCGGCACGCGGCATGTGCGCAGCGTCATGGACGACGCGCCGCTCACCTGCACGCCCGCCACGGGCGTGGACGAAGTGCGGCGCATGATGCTGCAGCGCCACGCGCGCTACATGCCGGTGCTGGAGAGCCGCACGCTGATGGGCGTGATCTCGTTCTACGACGTGGCCAAGACCGTCGTCGATGCACAGGACTTCGAGAACCGCATGCTCAAGGCCTATATCCGCGACTGGCCGGAAAAAGACACGCCGGCCGACCCGGCGGCGTGAGCCACGCCCCGGCCAACACCGCGCCATCGCTGCGCCGCCACCGGCCTTGGTGAGCGGGCCGATGCAAGCCCCCCCGAGCTGGCCGCTGGCCTTGCCGGCGCCGGGAACGCTGCGCGCGCTGCTGTGGTGCGCGCTGTGGCTGTGGTTGGTGCCGCCGCCGGCGGCCGCGCAGCCGGCGCCGGTGGCCGCCGCGGTGGCAGTGGCGGCGTCCTCCGCCCCGCTGGCCCCGGCGGCCAGGCCCGCGCCGCGCACCGTGCGCTATGCGGTGCTGGCCGCCTTTCCGCCGTTCCAGGTCTGGCCCGAAGGTGGCGTGCCGGGCGGTGCCGACCTCGAGATCGTCGGCGAACTCGCGCGCAGCGCCGGCGTCGTGCTGCAGCCCGTGCGCTACACCGACGTGGCCCGGCTCGAGGCCGACCTCGAGGCCGGCCGTGTGCAATTGGCCAGCGCGATGGCGCGCACGGGCGAACGTGAAGAGCGCCTGCTCTACACGCCGCCCTACGGCCAGTTCCAGCTCGCGCTGGTGACACGCGCCGATCAGCCCTCGGGCGCGCTGCTGCCTGACCTGGCCGGCCGCAGCATCGCCGTGGTCAGCGGCTATGCGAGCCAGCTGCAGGCCGACCGGCTGTTCCCGCTGGCCTCGCGCGTGGTCGTGCAGACGCCGCGAGAAGGCCTGCAGGCAGTGCGCAGCGGCCGTGCCGACACGCTGCTGGAATCGCTGCCCGTGCTGACCGAGATCATCGAGCGTGAACAGCTGCGCGGGCTGGCCATCGTGCGCCGCATCGACGCGCCCAGCGGCCGCCTGCACCTGGCGCTGCCGATGACTGAAACGGCGCTGGCGGCCCGCCTCGCCGCGGCCCTGCAGGCCTACCCCGCGCAGCGCGTGGAGAGCCTGGTCGAAGCCTGGACGGCGCGCGCGCCGGGGTCGCGGCCGGCCCAGGGCGGCAGCCTGGTCCTCAGCGCCGAGGAAGCCGCGCGCCTGGCGGCCTGGCCGGCGCCGGTGATCGGCGTGGTGGGCCGCGAGCCGCCGTTTGCGCAGATCAACGAGCAGGGGCAGGCCGAAGGTTTGTCGGCGGACATGCTGCGCAGCGTGCTGGCCCGCCTGGGCGTGCAGCCCCGCGCCTGGATCCTGCTGAAAGACGAAGAGGTGAATGCCGCGCTGCTGGAAGGGCGGGTGGACGTGCTCATCGGCGCCGACGAGAGCGCGGCGCGGGCGGCGCTGCTGCGGTTTGTCGGCCCCTTCATCGAATACCCCGCGGTGCTGATCGGTCGGCCCGAAGGCGGCGCGTTCGACCTCACGCAGCTCCACGGTCGCCGCCTGGCGCTGCCGCCGGCCAGCTCGGCGCGGCCCTTCGTCGAGTCGCGCCACCCGGGCGTGCAGATCGTCGACTGCGCGGCCGTCGAGGCCTGCCTGCAGGCCGTGCGCGACGGCGTGGCAGATGCCACGCTGGCCGACGTCATCAGCGCGGCCGTGGTGATGGCGCGGCAGCCCCGGGTGGACGTGCAGATCGTCGGCGTCGAGGCGCAGCTGCGGCGTTTCCACAGCATCGCCCTGGCGGAAAGACACGCCGCCGTGGTGCCGCTGTTCACGCGCGCGCTGGACATGGCCATCGAGCAGGAAATGCCGGCACTGAAACAGCGCTGGTTCAGCCGGCCGCTGCGGGCCGAAGTGCTGCGCGGCGCGGCATGGCGCTATGGGCCCTGGGCGCTGGCCACGCTGCTGTCGCTGGCGGCGCTGTGGTGGTGGCACAGCCGCAGCCTGCACGCCGAGGTGCGGCGGCGCCTGCAGGCGCAGCAGGCGGCCGAGCGGGTGGGTGCGGAGAAGGCGCGCTTTGCCACCTTCCTGGCGCACGAGGTGCGCAATTCGCTGCACGCCGTCATCGCCGGTGCCGAGCTGGCGCGCCAGCTGCCCGCAGGCGGCGCTGCAGCGCCCGACGCCGGCGCCAGCGCGCGCACGGCCGAAGCGGCGCGCAGCACGCTGCGTCTGCTGAACAACCTCATCGACCGCGACCGCCTCGACGCCGGCCGTCTGCGCCTGCACCTCGAACCGGCGCGCCTGGGCCCGCTGGTGCAGGCCGTGGTGGCCGAGATGGCGCCAGCGGCGGAACTCGCCGGCCTGCAGCTGCAGCTGCGGCTGCCCGCGGCCGACCCGCTGCGCGAGCTCGACCCGCTGCGCCTGCAGCAGGTGCTGCGCAATGTGCTGGCCAATGCAGTGAAGTACAGCCCGCAGGGCACGGTGGAGGTGGAGGTGATGGCGCCAGCTGCGCCAGGCAGCGACGCGCTGGCCGTCGAGGTGCGCGACCGCGGCTGCGGCATCAGCGCGGCCGAGGTGCCCGGCCTCTTCGAGCCCTATGCCGCCACCCACCGCAAGGCCGACAGTGCCGGCCTGGGCCTGCCCATCAGCCGTGAGCTGGCGCGCCTGATGGGCGGTGAACTGACGCTGACCCCCCGTGAGGGCGGCGGCGCGGTGGCGCGCGTCACGCTGCACGCCCCGGCCCTGCCCGAGGCGCCGCCGGCGCCGGGCGCAGGCCCCGTGCGCCGCCTGTCGGTGCTGGTGGTGGAAGACGCCGAGGTCTTCGGGCTCCTGCTCGCCCGGGCCTTCGAACAGCGCGGCCATGGCGTGCGGGTGGTGGGCACCCTGGCGCTGGCGCGTGAATGCCTGGCCGCCGGTGGTGTGGACCTGCTGCTGACGGACCTGCACCTGCCCGACGGCACGGGCGCCGAACTGCTGGCCTGGGTGCAGCGTGAACTGCCTGCACCCTTGCCGCGCCGGGTGGCCATGACGGCCGACCGCGACACCGACGCCGCGGCGCTGGAAGGCGAGGGCGTGCTGGCCGCGCTGGAAAAAACCGGCGACGCGGCCGGGCTGGTGGAGCGTGTTTTGCGTGAGGCGCTGGGCGGCTGAGGCCGCCGCCGGCAGCGGCGGGGGCCGCGACAGCGCGCCGAAAGTTGGCATCCCTACAATTCCAGGCTTTACTTCACGGATCGGGGCCCATGTCCGGCAGCACCCTCGGCGAGCTTTTCCGCGTCACCAACTTCGGAGAAAGCCACGGCCCGGCCATCGGCTGCGTCATCGACGGCTGCCCGCCCGGCCTGGCGCTGAGCGAAGCCGACATCCAGCACGACCTGGACCGCCGCCGCCCCGGCACCAGCCGCCACGTCACGCAGCGCAACGAGCCCGACGCGGTGGAGATCCTCTCCGGGGTCTACGAGGGCCTGACCACGGGCACGCCGATCTGTTTGCTCATCCGAAACACCGACCAGCGCAGCAAGGACTACGGCAACATCCTCGACACCTTCCGCCCTGGCCATGCCGACTACAGCTACTGGCGCAAGTACGGCGCGCGCGACCCGCGCGGCGGCGGGCGCTCGTCGGCCCGCCTCACCGCGCCGATGGTGGCCGCCGGTGCCGTGGCCAAGAAGTGGCTGCGGGAAAAACACGGCACCACCTTCCTGGGCTGGATGAGCGCGGTGGGCGAGGTCGAGATCCCTTTCGACAGCGCCGAGCACATCCCGAACAACCCTTTTTTCGCGCCCAATGCCGCCATCGTGCCCACGCTGGAAGCGCACATGGACGCGCTGCGCAAGGCCGGTGACAGCTGCGGCGCGCGCATCGAGGTGCGCGCCAGCGGCATGCCGGTGGGCCTGGGCGAGCCGCTGTTCGACAAGCTGGATGCCGACATCGCCTACGCGATGATGGGCATCAACGCGGTGAAGGGCGTCGAGATCGGCAGCGGCTTCGCCACCGTGCGCGAGCGTGGCAGCGAACACGGCGACGAACTCACGCCCCAGGGCTTCAGGAGCAACCACGCCGGCGGCGTGCTGGGCGGCATCAGCACCGGGCAGGACCTGGTCGTGCGCATCGCCATCAAGCCCACCAGCTCGATACGCCTGCCCAAGGCCAGCATCGACCGCCAGGGCCAGCCCACGTTGGTGGAAACCCATGGCCGCCACGACCCTTGCGTGGGCATACGCGCCACGCCCATCGCCGAGGCCATGCTGGCGCTGGTGGTGATGGACCACGCGCTGCGCCACCGCGCGCAGAACGGCGACGTGGTGCTGGCCGTGCCGGCCATTCCCGCCAGCGCGCCCGCGGGTTCAGCGGACCGCGCGCCTTGACATCCGCCAGCCCGCGGCCTGCCGGCGACCCGCCGCCGGCAGGCGGCTCGGTGCTCGCGCGTTTCGGCACGCTGTCCTTCTTCTACTTCGCCGCCATCGGGCTGTTCAACCCGTATGCGCCGCTGTGGTTCCAGTCGCTGGGCTTCTCCACGCTGCTGATAGGCGGCATCGCTGCGCTGCAGTCGTGGACCCGGGTGTTTGCGCCCTATGCCTGGAGCTGGTCGGGCGACCACAGCGGGCGCCGCGCCGAGCTCATACGCATCGCCGCGTTCGGCTCGCTGCTCGCGGCGCTGGGCCTGATGGGCGTGCAGGCCGCGTGGCCCGTGGCAGCGGTGACGCTGCTGATGTTCCTGGCCAACAGCGGCGTCGTGCCGCTGTACGAAGCGCTGCTGTCGCAGCACCTGAACACCGCCCAGGGCATAGACCCGGCGCGGTACGGGCGTGTGCGCATGTGGGGCTCGGTGGGCTTCATCGTCGCGGTGACCAGCTTCGGCGCGCTGCTGCAGTGGACCGGCATCGCCATCTTCCCGGCCTTCGTGGCCTGCATGAACCTGGCTCTGCTGGGGGCCGCGCTGCGCCTGCCCGCCACGCACACGGCCGCCGTGCACGACGAAGCCGCACCGCCCGTGCTGCCGCTGCTGCGCCGGCCCGAGGTGGCGTGGTTTTTTGCGTCCACGTTCTTCACCGTGCTGGCCCACACCAGCCTGTATGCCTTCTTCTCGCTGTACCTGGTGTCGCTGGGTTATGGCAAGTGGGCGGTGGGCGCGCTGTGGGCGGTGAGCGTGGTGGTGGAGATCGTCTTCTTCTGGTTCCAGGGCCGCTGGTTTCCGCGCCTGTCGGCCCACCGCTGGCTGGAAGTGGTGGCCGCGGTAACCACGCTGCGCTTCGTGGCCACCGCTGCCGGCGGGGCGTTCGCGCCCGTGCTGCTGCTGGCGCAGCTGACCCACGCCATCACCTTCGCCGCCCACCACGCGGCGTGCATCAGCCTGGTCCACCGGCTCTTCCCCGGCCGGCTGCGCGGCCGGGGCCAGGCGCTGTACACGATGCTGGGTTATGGCGTCTCGGGTGTGCTCGGCGGCCTGGGCGGCGGATGGATCATTTCGGTGCTGGGCTTTTCTGCGGTGTTCTGGGCGGCCTCGGTCTGCGGCCTGGCGGCCTGGGCCTGCGCGCGGCTGGCGGCGCGCGCGGCGGCTGAAGCCGGTTGAGGGCCGGTGGGCGCTGACCCGGTCAGTCACCACGCCGACATCGGTTTTTCGGGCCTTCAGCCCGTCGGCCTGGCCGCTGGGCGTGCCGCCATGCCCTTGCTGCAGGTCGCGCAGCCGCCGCGGCACGGGCGGCCGGGCGCCGCTTCATGATTGGCCGCAGCGGCCGATATCACGTCTGGGTCTGGCCTCTTTCTGTCTCTGACGGGGCCTGCAGCCGCTTTGCGGCACCCGGAGCCTCCATGCCACAAGCGCCCCCACCGCAAACCCGCAAGCACATCACGCCGCCCCCAGGCGAAGGCCGGGCCATGCCCGAAGGTCATGCCGGCCATCGCCGCGTGCGCGTCGCCATGTACGCGGCCTTCGCGGTGCTGGCGGTGGCCATGGTCGTGCTGGGACTGAGCGCCCTGCGCCTGGACGCCCTGCGTTCGGCGGATGTGGAGATCCTCGACGGAGCCAGCTCGCAGCGTGCCTTCGCGCAGCAGGTGGGGCGCGTGGCGGCCTTGATCGGCCTGGCCGAAGGCGACGTCGAGCGTGAACGGCAGATGCTCCTGCTGCAGACCCTGCTGGGCCAGAGTGCGCTGGACGCGCTGAAAGTGGAGCAGCAACTCAACGCGCAGATGCAGCACTCGGTGCGCACCCGCCATTTTGTCGCCGCGCCGCTGGAGCGCTGGCAGGCTGAAAGAGAAACGCTTTGGTACCGCGCGAACGCGCTGCTGCTCAGCGCCGAGATAGGCGGTGGCGATGGCCTGCGCCAGCGTGTCGCGGCGGTGCATGCCGCTGTCGACCCCGCCACCGTGGCGGCGCAGCGCTTGAGCGAGGCGCTGCGGCAGGCGGCCGAGCAACGCGCCGACAGCCTGGCGCGCAGTGTGCGTTGGAGCATCGCCGGCATGCTCACCCTGCTGGGCCTGCTGGGCCTGCTGGTGGTTGAGCCCACCGCGCGGGCGGTGCGCCGCCACGGCCGGCGCCTGCGCGAACAGGCCGCCGAACTGCAGCGCCTGGCCCTGGTGGCTGAACACACCACGGCGCTGGTGCTCATCACCGACGCCCAGGACCGCATCACCTGGGTCAACAGCGCCTTCGTCCGCAGCACCGGCTGGTCGCTGGCCGAGGCGGAAGGCAGCCACCCCGGCGAACTGCTGGTGCACGGCCAGGCCGACGAAGCCGTGCTGGCCCGCGTGCAGCAGGCCGTGCGCGAGGGGCAGGGCGCGCGCCAGGAATGGTTGCATCGCACGCGTGACGGCCGCGAGCTGTGGCTGGACGTGGACCTGCGCCCCCTGCAGGACGAGGCCGGCGTCGTGACCGGCTTCGTGCGTGTCTGCAGCGACATTTCCTCCCGTGTCCAGCAGCAGGCCAAGCTGCGCACGCTGTGGGCCGCCATGCCTGCCGGCGTGATGGTGGTGGGCCCGGATGGCCAGGTGATCGAGGCCAACCGCGAGGCCGAGCGCATGCTCAACGTGCCTGCAGGCCATCTGCAGGGCGTGAACCTCGCCGACGCCAGCCGGCGCCTCGTGCGTGGCGACGGCAGCATCTACCCCGTTGTCGAACTGCCCGCGCTGCGCACGCTGGCAGACGGTGTGGCCCTGCACAACGAGACCCTGGGCGTGCCCATGCCCGACGGCGGCACCCGCTGGCTGCTCGTCAACACGCAGCCGCAGCGCGACGCCAACCACCAGATCATGGGCGCCGTGGTGTGCTTCAGCGACATCAGCGAGAGCCGGGCCCTGCAGGACCGCTTGCGCGCCACCGCCCGCACCGACGCGCTGACCCGCCTGCCGAACCGCGCCGTGGTGATGGAGAGACTGCAGCACTCCATCGGCCATGCGCGACGCAACCCGGGCTACGGCTTCGCCGTGCTGTTCATGGACTTCGACCGCTTCAAGCAGATCAACGACACCTTGGGCCACGGTGCTGGCGACGAGCTGCTGCGCCAGATCGCACAGCGGCTGGTGCGCGCGCTGCGCCCTGGCGATGCTGTGGCGCGGCTCGGTCAGGGCAGCGATGTCGGTGCCGGTGCACCGATGGCGGCACGCCTGGGCGGCGATGAGTTTGTCGTGGTGCTGGACGGCGTGAGCGATGTCGAGCGCGTCTCGGCCATTGCCCACCGCCTGCTGGCCGACCTGAGCGAGTGCTACACGCTGGAGCACACGCCGGTACAGAGCAGCGTCAGCATTGGCGTGGTCCTGTGCGCCGACCTGCAGCGGCACGGCGGCGACGAGGTCGATGCCGAGGCGGTTGCCGAAGACGTGCTGCGCAATGCCGACACCGCGATGTACGAGGCCAAGCGCAGCGGCCGCGGGCGCTGGGTGCTGTTCGACGACTCGATGCACGAACGCGTGGTGCGTGCGCTGGAGGTTGAAGGCGACCTGCGCCGCGCGCTGAAGGAGGACGAACTCTTCGTCGTCTACCAGCCGGTGGTGGACCTGGAGAGCCGACGCCTGTATGGCGTCGAGGCCTTGGTGCGCTGGCGCCACCCGCAGCGCGGCCTGGTGCCGCCGGTGGACTTCATTTCGATCGCCGAGGGGTGCGGCCTCATCGACGCCCTGGGGGGCTACGTGCTGGAGACCGCCTGCCGCCAGTTCATGCAGTGGCAGCAGCAGCTGGGCGACGCCGCGCCCAGGCAGCTGGCGGTGAACATGTCGCGTGCCCAGCTGCAGCGCAGCGCGCTGGTGGACGACGTGCGCGCCGTGTTGCAGACCCATGGCATGCCGCCGGGCCAGCTGCAGCTGGAGGTGACCGAGAGCCTGGCCGCACAGGACGAACGTGTGCAGGCCACCTTGGGTGAACTGAAGGCCCTGGGCGTGCGCCTGGCGCTGGACGACTTCGGCACCGGCTACAGCAGCCTGGCCTGCCTGCACCAGATGCCGGTGGACACCGTGAAGGTGGACCGCAGCTTCGTCAAACACGCCGAAACGCTGGAATACCACCGGGTGCTGATCGAGGCCACCATCCGCGTGGCGCGCACCATGGGCATGACGACGGTGGCCGAGGGCATCGAGACCGAAGGCCAGGCCGAACTGATGCGCACGCTCACCTGCGACCGCGGCCAGGGCTACCTCTTCAGCCCGCCGCTGACCGCCGACGAGCTGGCAACCTGGGCCCGCGCCCAGGCGCAAGAGGCCGTGGCCGCCCACTGAACCGGCCCCGGCCCCGGCCTGCGCGGCCCGGCACTGGGCCTCTGCAGTTCGTCGCCGGCTTTCTGCGCTTCGTCGCAAGCCGGCCCCATGGTGAAGATCGATTTCTACACTGCGCAGCATTGCAAGGCCAAGGCCTGCCTCATGAATGCGGAGGGTTGGACATGAACAAGAAGCGGCTCCTGGCCGGTGGTGTGGTGGTGCTGGCGGCAGCGGGTGTGGGCGGCGCCTGGTACGCCGGCGTGCTGAAGCCCGGCCAGGCCGGCTCGGCCCAGGCGGCGGCCAGCACGGCGGGCAAGGACGCCAAGGACGGCAAGGACGGCAAGAAGCCCGAGGTGCCGTTGGAGTTCGCCCCGCGCGAGGTGGTGCAGCCGGTGCTGGCGCGCCTGCCTGGCGTGGTGGAGTTCTCCGGGCCCCTGGTGGCGCCGCAGACGGCGATGGTGCGCGCCAAGGCCAGCGGCACCCTGCTCAGTCTGAGCGTGGGTGAAGGCAGCCGTGTCAGCGCCGGGCAGGTGATAGGCCGCATCGAGATGGCCGACCTGGCCAGCCGCGTGGCCGAGCGCAGCGCGATGCTGGAATCGGCACGCGCAGCGCTCGTGCAGGCCGAGCGCACGCACGCCAGCAACGAGGGCCTGGCGGCGCAGAAATTCATTTCGCCGAATGCACTGGAGAGTTCAGCCTCGGCCCTGGCATCGGCGCGCGCGCAGCTGAACGCGGCGCAGGCCTCGCTGGACACCACCAAGGTGGGCCTGCGCGACGCCACGCTGCTGGCGCCCATCTCCGGCATCGTCGCCAAGCGCCATGCGGTGCCTGGCGAGAAGCTCAGCAGCGAACAACAGGTGCTCACCATCGTCGACCTGGCCCGGCTGGAACTGGCCGGCAGCGTGGGCACGCACGAGGTGGCGCGCATTGCCGCCGGCATGCCGGTGGAAGTGCAGGTGGAAGGCATGGTCAAGCCGGTGGCCGGGCGCATCGCGCGCATCGCGCCGGCGGCCGAGCCGGGTACGCGCAGCATTGGCGTGACCATCGAGCTGTCCAACCCCAAGGAAACCTTGCGCGCCGGGCAGTACGCGCTGGCCCGCGCCACGCTGGCCGACGACAGCGACCGCCTCACCTTGCCCAGCAGTGCGGTGGGCAACACCTCGGGCCAGGACCATGTCTGGGTCATCGAAGGCGGCGTGCTGGCGCGGCGCGCCGTCACCCTGGGCCGCAAGGACGAGCGCGACGGCCGTGTGGAAGTGCTGCAGGGCGTGACGCCGGCCAGCCAGGTGCTGGGCGCGCGCTTCGACAACCTGCGTGAAGGTGCCAAGGCCAGCGTGGTGGCGGGCAAGGCCAGCCCTGCGGACAAGCCGGCAGAGATTGCCTCGGCCGCCGCCTCGGCGCCCCTCGTCAAGTAAGGCCGGGAGCAGACCATGTGGATGACCCGAGTCAGCATCAACAACCCCGTCTTCGCCGCGATGGTGATGGTGGCGCTGTGTGTGCTGGGCCTCTTCAGCTACGCCAAGCTGGGCGTGGAGCAGATGCCCGACATCACCTTCCCCGGCGCCTGGATGGAAGTGCGCTACCCCGGCGCTTCGCCCGAGGCCGTGGAGCGTGAACTCATCAAGCCGCTGGAAGAGGCCGTCAACGGCGTGGCGGGTGTCAAGCGCATTACCGCCGGGGCGCGCGAGGGCACGGGCTGGGTGAACATCGAGTTCGGTCTGGACGCCGACATGACGCGCGCCATGCAGGACCTGCGCGACCGCGTGGCCACGGTGCAGGGCGGCTTCCCCAAGGACGTGAAGGCGCCGACCATCGCGCGCTGGAACAACGACAACAGCCAGCCCATCGTGAACGCGGCGCTGGTCAGCCCCAGCCGCAGCGGCCGTGAGCTTTCGATCCTGGCCGAAAACGCCGTCGACAAGCGCCTGCGCCGGGTGGAAGGCGTGGCGCGTGTCGAGGTCAACGGCCTGACCCAGCGCGAAGTGCGCATCGACCTCGACCCCGTGCGTCTGCGCGCTTACGGCGTGACGCCGGCCGAGATTGCCGCGGCGCTGAAAGAGGCCAATGCCGACCAGCCCGTGGGTCTGCTCAGCGACCGCACGCAGGACGTGCTGCTGCGCGTGGAAGGCCGCGTGCGCGACCCGCGCAACTTCGAGAACGTGGTGGTGGCCCAGCGCGGCAACCTGAGCCTGCGGCTGGCCGACCTGGGCCAGCTGGTGGAGCGTGAGCGTGAACCGGATTCGCTGGCGCGCATCAACGGCCAGCGCGCCATCACCTTCAACGTCTACAAGCAGCAGGACGCCAACATCGTGGCCGCCGGCGAGGGCGTGAAGGCGGCGCTGGAAGAGATCCGCAAGACGCTGCCGCCCGACACCGAACTGCGCCTGATCCGTGCCGACAGCGACTGGGTCAAGGGCAGCCTCGCCGGCCTGCGCAACACGCTGATCGAAGGCGCGCTGCTGACCGTGGCCATCGTCTTCCTGTTCCTGCACAGCTGGCGCAGCACCATCATCACGGGTCTGACGCTGCCCATCGCCGTGATCAGCAGCTTCATCGCCGTCTATGCCTTCGGCTTCACGCTGAACTTCATGACCATGATGGCGCTGTCGCTGTGCATCGGCCTCCTGATCGACGACGCCATCGTCGTGCGCGAGAACATCGTGCGTCACGTCGGCATGGGCAAGGACCACTTCCGCGCTGCGCGTGAAGGCACCGAGGAGATCGGCCTGGCCGTGATGGCCACCACCTTCGCGCTGGTGGCGGTGTTTGCGCCGGTGGCCTTCATGGGCGGCATCATCGGCAAGTTCTTCTACCCCTTCGGCATCACCGTGGTGGTGGCGGTGCTGGTGAGCCTGTTCGTGAGCTTCACGCTCGACCCCATGCTCAGCAGCGTCTGGCACGACCCCCCGGGCACGCGCATGAAGCAGTGGCCCCTCATCGGCCACGCCATCCGCGCCACCGACGCCGGCATGGACGCGCTGCACCGCATCTACGAGCGCGCCATCCGCTGGATCTTCAGCGAGCGGCGCTGGACGCTGGGCTTCAAGAAGCTCTGGATCGGCATCCCCGTCTACGCCCACGGCTTCGACAGCCACAACGCGCGAGACAAGCAGAGCCAGCGCCGCTGGCGCCTGGCCACGCTGACACCGCGCGGCGTGGTGGTCAGCACCGGCATCCTCAGCTTCGTGGCAGCGCTGGCTCTGGCGCCGCTGGTGGGCAGCGAGTTCGCGCCGGAAACCGACCAGGGCAATACGCGGCTGTCGCTGCGCATGCCGGTGGGCAGCAGCCTGGACCGCAGCGACGCCAAGGTGCGCCAGATCGAAGAGATCGTGATGGCCCTGCCCGAGGTCAAGGACGTGTCCACCTGGATAGGCGGCGCCGGGCAGCGCAACCAGGCCTGGCTGAACATCACGCTGAAGGAGCGCAGCGAACGCCAGCGCAGCCAGAAAGAGGTGGAAGAGGCCATCCGCAAGGAGATCGCCCGCGTGCCGGGCACCGACGCCAGCGTGGGCTTCAACCGGCCCATCTACGTGGCCATCCTGGGCAGCGATGCCGAGGGCCTGGCCAAGGTGGCCAAGGAGTTCGCCGAGAAGGTGAAGAAGA
>LNFM01015603.1_pt1 | contig 13451 bp, 11 predicted proteins | sample 596031 | NCBI WGS metagenome assembly LNFM01 (sample SAMN04254537, study PRJNA301005) | activated carbon metagenome | isolation source: dual media filters at the Ann Arbor, Michigan drinking water treatment plant | place: USA: Ann Arbor
GACAAGCCGAAGGCGGAAGCCGTCGAGACCGTCGTGCGCGAATGGATGGACGCCTGGAATCTCGACCGGCACGACTGGCCGCACATCGCGCGTGAGATGGAGGCCTTCACGGCCGCCTTTCACGACTATGCCAACGACCCCTCAAACACGCACGATGCGAGGCTGCGCGAAAGCTGCGCCGCCCTCGATGCGGCGCTGGCGAAGCAGGACACCTCGATTTCCGAGCAGATGGCCTTCCGCTCGCAATGCGCCCATCGCTGGTGGGAACTGGTCGAGCCGACGCCGGCCGATCTGCCCGGCGCCAAGCCGCGCCCCTCGATCCCCGCCTCGCGCCCAGACGCCCCCTTCTGGGAGGCCGGCTGCGCCGATTTCTGCCGCTGAGCCAAGGTCTCTAAACAACCAGACGCCCATCCGGGCGGGCCGTGAGGCCCGGGCCCGGAGGTCGCGCAGGGTCAGGGATCGCGCGAGGTCCTAGAACGGTTTTATGCGGTACAGTTTGTCCACTGTGTGTGTCAGTCCCCGGCATGCCAACGGATTCGTTCCCTACAAGTTGCAAGGACTGTCCAGCCGAACCTTCAGCGACGCAAGCCTGTCAGGCGACGATTGGCGGCTCCATCCACCGCCACCGCCTTTTCCAGCGTCTCTCTGCAACCCACCAAGATTGCTCGTTCGGTCGCGCGGGTGATGGCGGTATAGATAAGTGAGCGGTCCATCAGCCTGCTCTCCGTCACCGGAATGACCACTGTGCGGAACTGGCTGCCCTGAGCCTTGTGAACCGTCACCGCATAAGCCAGCGCAATATCTTCCGCAGGCCCGCCCAGGCTGAACCTGTGAGGCACCCCGTCGAAGTCCACGACGATGGCCGCTCCTTCAACATGGCTCACGACGCCGAGGCTGCCGTTGCGAAGGTCTCGCTGGTAGTCATTTCGGCCAAAGATGATTGGCTCGCCGACGATGTAGGATTCCGCCCGGGAAGCTGATTGCTTCGATGCTGCGAGAGCGTGGAAGCGTGCATTGAGGGTGGCAACACCGACATCACCGGCTCTCAGCGGAGTTAGGACCCTGAGATCGTCGGCGAAGCCACCCAAGGATGTCACCACGTCGATGATGTCGTCTGATGTCGGCTGGCTAATCGTGGGTACCAGTACCACGCCATGATCACTGGTTAGGTCTGCCCGCAACGATGGAAGCCGGCCACGGCGCACAGCGGCCGATACGGTCGGTATCCCCGACGCGTCGGATTGGCGATAGATCTGCGTCAGCCGTACGCACGGGATCGACGCTACCCCGACGAAGGCGTGGAACGTGAGGCCGAACCCGATCGGGCCAAGCTGAGCCTCATCCCCGACCAGTAAGAGGCTGGCCCCGACAGGAAGCGCTCGAAGGAGACGGTAGAAGGTTGGCAGGTCAAGCATCGAGCTCTCATCGATGATGACGAGGCTCTCTGGTCCGAGCGCGATTGTCCGCGCCTCAGCCCCTTTTAGGAAGGCGGCAATCGTGGAAGCAGGCCGATGTGTCGCCTCGCGCATCCGGACAGCCGCCCGGCCAGCTAGGGCCATGAGATGCACGGCTCTCCCGAACATTTCAGCGGCATCGCAGATCGCCCGCAAGACAGTCGTTTTGCCAACGCCCGCCCCGCCGACGACGAGACCGAAGCGTTGCCGCAAGGCCAGATGAACAGCCGCTTCCTGTTCAGAGTTCAGTTCTACTCCGCGACCACGCTTTGCATCATCAAGCCATCGATCGACGCTGGCGCCGTCAATGCGTCGGACCATAAGGTCGTCAATCTCATCGTCGGCGAGCATCGCTTCGAGACGCTTGGCGAGGTAGCGCTCCATCATACTCGCGCCCGCAGGCTGCCACCCGTTTCCGCAATTTACTGCCGCCCCAAGTTCCTGGGCAGCTACAATGGCGCGCTCCGCCAATGCCTGACTGCCCAGCAGCTTCGCGACTTGGCGATCCAGCACTTGCTTGGAGACCCAAGTGTCTTGGCGATGCAGGGCCTCGTACAGAACGGCCTCTACAGCGCCCACCAGGCGCTGTTTGTGGTCTTGAGCAATGCCGAGGCGCCTAGCAGCAAGGTCCACCTCACGCCAGCCTGCGAGCGCCATGAGCAGGTAGGGATTGGCTCGAAGCCGCACGGCAGCCTCGGCACCCCACAGCTTCAGGATCTTGCCAGCCAAACGCGGGTCCAGGCCGAGCTCATCGAGCCAGACCACGATGTCGTTGCGCGCGAGATCCTCGCGCCAAGCCGCTACAAGGACTTGAGCCCCGGGGTGGCCCAGTATCTCGACGAAGGGCTCCGGATCCCCGTCAGCGAGCAACCGCGGCAGTTCCGCCCCGAACCGGTCCGCAAGTTTCGCTGCACGAGCGTATCCGATGCCCTGGAACGTCGGGCTTTCCGCTAGGTGCCTAACCAGAGTCCGCTGGTTGGGAGCCTGCCCCGCCAACCCGACGACATCATGCCCTCGTGCTCGGTCCAGAGAAGGGGCAAGCGCAAGCGGCGCGCAAACGCGCGCCCCCTTCTCTTCCCCTGCGCGCGAGGGCCTGCTGATCGCAGGTCGGCTCCGAGGGACGGTCATTCCCCGGTCTCACCGAGGGACGGGAAGAGTTGCGAGACGAAGCGGCCAGATTCGACCATATGGGCTTCGACATGATGCAGGCGTCGCATTCGTTCGCGGAGTTCCGTGAGTTCCGCTCGGAGAGCGGCGTTTTCCTGCTCCAGCCGCTGGATACGCCGATCCCGGCGATCCGCCTGCGGGGCCTCGGATGCAGCGTCGGTAGGCGCCGGCGCGTCGAGGCCGAGTTCGGCGACAGCCTCGGCTAGCAAGCGCTTCGCACCCGGGTTCTTATACAGGACCTGTCGATCGAACCCACAGGCCAGAGCGATCGCTGAGACGTTTGCGCGGCCATTGCGCTCTGGCAGCGGCTGCTTCTCATCCGATAATTGATGCAGATAGCGACGCAGTTTCTCCACGTTCTCCGCGCCGAGAGCAGCCCCGGAGAGTTCCTCGGTCACAGTCAGGTTCCCGCACGATCGATAGGAGGCAGTGGTGCCTCGAGGTCGTTTTGAGTGAGGCCGCGAGCTGTCGCATTCCTGATCATGACGATAAACCGCTCCTCGTAGTGCGAGAGCTTTTCGCGCAACGTCCGGTTCTCGGCATCACGATCTTCGATCTGGCGCCGCAACACGACGACCAATGGGTCCTTCGATGGCTTGGGGCTTTTCCTGAGATCGAGCTTTCGCTGCTGGAATGCATCGACGATCGCCTTGTGTCGATTGAGCCCCTGACGGGTCCAGCCGCCCTTCTCGACCTGAGCAGTCATTTTGACGAGTGCTTCCCAGGTCAATGGGATCGTGGCCGGCCAGTTTCTGATGAGCTGGCAGACACGTTGTACGGCCGCATCGTCGATCGCGCGACGTGGGCCGGTTCGCGGCTTCACCTTCCCGCGTCCTGTTTGCTTTCTGTCTGAGCCGGTCATCGATCGCCCCTGTCCGCGGCCGAACCGTAGTTGATTCTCGTATCGGCGGCAGGCTGCAAGTCCCATTGGTCAGCCTCGTCTCGGCCTAGTCACGCTGAAGCGAGGGCTGCACGAGTGTGCCCTCCGGTATCGTGGTGTCGCCATGCACGGCGATGACTGCTTGCAGATTGGCGGCCATGCGCTGATGAGCGACAACCCAACGCGACGCACCGTAGGTCTCATCGGCTGCCTCCTCCCGCGCCTTGGCGAGCAACCGTTCCGTTTCGCTGAGCAGCTGTTCCGCAGCTGCGCGCTGGCTGACGTCGCCCTTCACAACGAGATGCTCGTCACACCCCGCGCAGTCCCCGAAGGTGGGGCAAGGCATCATGCTCCAGTCGTGGATGCACTGGCCGATATCGGTCACGTGTGCGGTTGCGATCGTGGCTTCGCAGAACTGCTTACGATCTGCCGGAGGCAACCGATCCTGGACCTTTGCCAATGGGCCGCGGATGTCCCCGGCTTCAACCAAGGCCCGAACGCGCTTGGCCAGCTGCGCACCGGAGACGTGGTCATACGCTGCATTTTGCCAAACATCCTTGCGCCCAGACCACCGCGCAATTTCCATCTGGTTCATGCCGCCTTCTTGAGCCAACGTATTGAGCCAATGGCGGAACTGGTGCGTGTTCATACGGATTGGCTGGCCGTCAGCACCTTTGATGCCGAACTTTTCGAAGATCGAGGGCACGCCTGTTTTCCCGCCTATGAAGACGGATATCATGCCATCCGTGACCAAGCGAACTGAGCCAGGCAAGCTCGCCTTGTACGCGCTCATCATGTTCTCGGGGATCAGGAAGAGATAATCGTCCACCCTATGAAGCGATTCATCATCCGTACCCGAGATTGCGGATCGGATTTGCGTTACGACATCCTTTTTGTAAGCGCCGAACTGGCTGCCTATGTTTACGCGAATGCCTCTTGACTTGAGCCATTGCTTGACGCCGGACTTGCTGTACCCAAGGATTACCTCAAGCTGATCGGCACTCACAAACTCGTCCATATCACCACGATCGAGCCCGGGAGCCGGGATGTAGCCGGGGTTTTGATGCATAAAGCGGACTGCATCCCTCGACGGGGCGGTGATACGTCGGACGTCACTGATCGCGCGCTTGGCCACGTCGACCAGAGCCGTAGGTATCCATTTCGGTAGCGGAGGCGCGCCTTTCTCGCCGAAGTACCGGATGCCATAGCGAACTATCTGCTTTCCGCCGCTGTCGAGCACCGGTTCGCCGTTCTCGAACGCGAGTTCCTCAACCTCGCAGTCAGCGGGAATGCTCAGCAGCTCGTTGATGCGCCAGCCGCCGCAGACCAGCAACTCGACCGCACGCATGCGAACGATGTCGGCTGGTTCAGTCACACGATTGGCGAGGTCCGCGAGCGCATCGAGCTCTTCCTCCTGTGGCAGCTTCTGAGCCCGACGGGCATCTGCGGCCTCACCAATCCGGACGTTGCTATCGTCCACGCGTGGGTTGGGGTTCTTGAAGTCGATTCTGGCTCTGCCGATGCCATACCGGTTCAGCCAATCGGCAATTTCGGCAAGCTTCTTGCCAAGAGCGTAGGCCGTCGCTCCCGTATCGGTCTCGCGAGATGCCTTCGCGGCGTTAGCGAAGTGATCAGAGAGCAGGCGGCAAGGATCGTATTCAATGCCCGCCATAACCGGCTCCAGGAACCGAGCCGCGCGGATGATGATCTGGTGGTCCTCAATGTGCTTTGGGGCCGCATCCTCGCGCTTCCGGACGAGCGCTTTTATGAAGTCGGCCAACGGCGACCGCAGTGGCACCCGATCCTCGCCTTTCCGATCTCCGGGCTTCGATTGCGTAAAATAGAGGGTCCTCACGCCGGTTCGAGAACTCGACGCGCGTTTTTTCTTGATGGATTCGACCCGCCAGATCGGATCGTCGAAGTCTACAGGGCCAAAAGCGCTGAGTTTCCGAGCGCCTGCGATGAAGTTGGCCAGATTCTGCTGCGCATCGAGATTGCGCGCCGACGGAAGAGTGTGAAGGCTCATGCAGCTTCGCCTGCGCGAGCCGCCTCAATCCGCGAGATCACATCGCCGATTGCCAGGATCGTTGAGTCGTAGATCGCTACCATCCGACCATCCTGGCCGGCAGCCAGCTTCCGATCCCGCGTCGCCAGAAGGTCGTTCAGTATGACGTCGTGCGGACCATCCATCCAAGGTTGGAACTGAGCGCAGGTGTAGCAAGCGACAGGAGCCAAGAACCCGCAAAACGAGTGCTGCCCGCATGTGCCCAAACTGACGACCTGGTCGCTGGTCTTGTCGAGTGTCTTCACGCGGCTGCTGGGATCGTCCCCGCGAACGGCTTCGGGCTCGGCGCGCACGATCTTGCCGAGAAACGCCTGAGCGACAGGTCCGAGCGCCAGCGCCATGGCCTTATCGAGCGACTCCACGATGTCCGACTTGATGTCGAAGTAGACCTGGACGTTCTGCAGGTCCGTGTGATCGAGAAGGTCGGCGAGTTCTCGCTTACTGACACCTTCTCGGACCAGCCGCGTGGCATATGTGTAGCGCAAACGGCGGGGTGTGACTTCAAGTGGGCGCCCGGTGCGCGGCGAGATTACTTCTAGGCGATCCACTGCGTTCCGCACCAGTGCCGTCAGCTCGGAGGCGTACAGGTGTCGAGCATATTCTGACAGCGGTCCGTCTTCGTCTGATCGAGGAGAGCCGCGAACGAACAGTGGCAAGGCATGATCGGAATCCCACCAACCTCGCGCTTCGCGTCGTCGGCGATTTTCATCCATTAAGTCGAGTACTACCTGACCGATTTCCTGATTGAGTTTTCGAAGCCGAAACTCGCGGCGCGGAGCCTCCGTGCGCTTCTTCACCCGCGGGACGTTGACATGGATAAACCGGCTCCCCTCTTCCTCAATCACGCTCACGTCGTCTTCACGAAGGAGAGCGAATTGGAGCGGGTTGCCGCCGAAGGCGATGCACAGCCAAAGCGCAGTTCGCTCTTCCAGCGAAAGATGCGCCGATCGGTTATTGGCGCGTAATGCATTCAACAATGCCGTGATCTCTAAATCGTTGAGAGGTCCTTCTTCAGGATCGAGTGAAAGGACCGCATGGCCCTTCTTGTTCCCGCCTACAACACGAGCATCGAGGTCGAAGGCCACTTCTTCCGAAAAAGCAGCGCTCCCTTGATCGACACCAAAGCGATACCAGTGCCGTACATAATGTAGCCGCCAAGCATTCTCCTCAAAATGTGTGACTAGCTCCAGAAAGAAACTCGATGGTATCGGCACCCCATTTTGGAACGATTGCATCGCCGCCGGGGAATTTTTGATTTGAATGATCGTTTCAAATGTATTTCTAACATTATCCGAAGATCGATGCTTTATCAAATTAGCGATATATTTTACTGTAACATTCAATGCTTCGTCTGAAAGAAACGACAATCTCGACCAGTCCAGTATTGATTTTCCACCTACCCGATTAAGCCTCCACAGCCATCCGGAGGCTTTAACTGGAAGTCCTGCCATGTCGACGAGAGAGCCTTGCGACGGAAAAGGCCGCCCAACTTTTCGCGCACGCAACGAGATGCTCAACGGTTTCGCCCTTTGCTACTCTTGTCCTGCATGATCAGCATTACCTTTTCAGCGCGCTTGCGCGTGTGCCGCTGTGTGTATTTGTCTCCCTGCTGGGAGTCCTTTGACCAACCCATCGTATAGTTCCGCGCCTGCTTCTCGTGCTCTTCGCTGAGCCCTTGCGCATCCGCAGCGGCCGAGAAACGATCGTTGGCAGTGTTTCTAAGCACGTGAGGCATCAGCTCTTTAGGTAAGCCGCCGATTCTTTTGCGCAACAGATCAAACATGTCGTTGACCGTCCGAAGGCCCAACGGGCGACCTGTACGAGCGACAAAGACGTAGGGCGTCTTCCGTGCTTCACCGTAGCGACTGCGATCGCGACGAACTCCCATCCAACGAAGCAGGAGCTGGGCAAGCTCAGCGCTAATCGGAATGTCGCGCGGCAAGGTTTTGACGCGAGGCTCGATTTGACGGGGATCTCCAGGATCGTCAGGGTCACGGATGACCCTGACTTGAGGAGAGCTACTCCCGAGAGCGATGAGGTGCTCCCCCTTCAACTTCAGTGCCTCAGCCCGTCGCATGCCGGTCTCGTAGTAGAGCAGCAAGAGCGCTTCGTTTCTCAGCTGATGTTGGTCCTGGAACGGATTGAGCGGATTACCCGACTTGATCGCCTGGAGGAACAGTGCCTGCGCGGCCTCGTCGATACCCTCCCGGCCAACGGAACGGCCCCGCGGAAGGTTCTCCAGCATCAGCCGCTCGAACTGCTCGATGCGTCGACGGCCTTCTGGAAGGCGGGCGTCACCTAACCGCATGCGCATCAGCGCATTGCGAGCATGCCAGAGGATGAATTCAGCCGCGAACCGGCATCTATTGTAGAAGCTACCAGCCCCAATCGTGGCCGGCCGGGCTTTTGCCTCAATAGAAGCTTCCCGATTGACGCGCAGCCTGAGCGTATCACGAAGATCGGTGATCTCCGAGGGCGAGATCAACTCCAGCGTTTCAAACCGAGTTCGAAGATCGATGCCGCGCGCGACGGCCCAATTCATCAGCAGCGCGATTGCGCGGAGATGGGCCTCCATCGTGCCGGCGGAGCCTTCTCGGACTCGCAGGACATGTACCGCATAGATCGTCGGGTGAAACGCTACGATGCCGGCGCCATCGACGAGGCGCGGAAAGCGCTCCCCTGATCCGAACCGGCCTTGCTTTACGTGGAAAGGCGCAACTTCCTGATACATTCCAGCCCCTTAGGGGCTCTCGGTTTACAAAACCAAGAGCCCGCATATTGCAACAAGGGACTGGTTGCATTTCCCTGAACAGTTTGGACAGATTTCATCAATCAGACCAGCGTGTTACAGAGATAGTTGACAAAGTATTAAGTACCGCCCGTTAGAACGGGATGTCGTCGTCGAGATGGCTCGAGGAGGAGCGCGAGGCGCCGCCGCCACCCGCCATCGCCGGCTGGCGTGCACCGCCACCGCCGCCCATCGGGCCCGAGCGGCCGAAGGACGAGCCGGAGGAGCGATCCTCCATCATGCCGCCGCCCTCGCCATACTCGTCCGCGCCGCCCTGGCCGCGGCTGTCGAGGATGGTGAGTTCGCCGCGATAGCGCTGCAGCACGACTTCGGTGGTGTACTTCTCGACGCCCGACTGATCCTGCCATTTGCGGGTCTGGAGCTGGCCCTCGATATAGATCTTCGAGCCCTTCTTCAGATACTGCTCGGCGACCTTGGCGAGGTTCTCGTTGAAGATCACAACCGAGTGCCACTCGGTGCGCTCCTTCTTCTCGCCCGACTGCTTGTCGCGCCAGGTTTCGGAGGTGGCGATGCGCAGATTGACGACCGGCTCGCCCGAGCCGAGGCGGCGGACCTCCGGGTCGCGCCCGAGATTGCCGACCAGAATGACCTTGTTGACGCTACCAGCCATGAGAGGCTCCATTTCCTGCGCACATCGAAACCGGCCCACGACCGGAGCCGGACCTTACCGGCCGACCGCGCCACTATCAACGATGTTCTGTCCCCTGATTTCGGCGGGCACCTCTTCGCCGGGCCGTCACCCCGCAGGATCAGTCAGGACTTCAGCCGCCCTCGCCCCACACCCGCGCCTCGCTCAGCCCCAGCGCCGCAAACGCGCCAGCCCGCAGATCGGCCTCGCCCACCGAGAAGAACTCGTCGAGCTGCGGCGGCGCCACCGGCGTGCCGCTCAGCATGGCATGAGCCTGGCCGCGATGGTGGATCTGGTGCTGGAACAGATGCAGCAGCAACCGGTCGAGCCGCTCGCGCTGGATGCGGGCGCCGCGATGCACGCTGACGATCCGCGCCAGCCCGCCCTTGTCCGGCTCCTCACCCACCGCCGCCTCGACCACCGCGATCAGCCGCCGGTCCATCGCCTCTTGCGCGGCCTGCAGCTCGGGCAGGGTCGCGCAGGGCTCGCGGTTCGCCCAGGCGGCGGGGCCCAGCGTCCCGCCCTCCATCGCATCGACATAGAAATGGTCGATGATCAGGATGTGGTTCAGCGTCGCCCGCAGGCTCGGGAAGAACCCGGTGCGCGGCGCCACCCACTCGGCCTGCGAGAGCGGAAGGCCATCGCGCGATAGGGTCGCAGTTCGTCCATGGTCGGTCCTCCTCGCCGGGGAGACTGACAGCAACCGCGCGACGCGTCATGGCAGCAGGCGCCCCTGCGCCCGCATCCCGGCTCAGGCCACCGGCTCGACCACCCGCCGGTAGAGATGCCAGGTCGCATGGCCGAGCACCGGCAGGAGCACGACGAGCCCGAGGAAGAGCGGCAGCATCGCCACGAAGGACAGAGCCGCGATCGCCGCTGCGAAGCCCAGCATCGGCAGCGGATTGGTCGCCACGGCCCGCACGCTGGTGATCATGGCCGTGATGAAATCGACCTCGCGGTCGAGCAGCAGCGGAAAGGAAATCACCGTCAGCGAGAACAGGGTCGCCGCCAGCACGGCGCCGACGAGGTTGCCCACCGCCAGGAACATCAGCCCCTCCGGCGTCGTGGTGATCACGGTCAGGAAGCCGGCGAAGCTGGCGAAGGACTGGAAGCCGAGGAACAGCGCCAGCAGCAGCCGCACCTGGTAGAGCCACATCATCATCACGAACAGCGTGACGAAGGCCATCCAGCCCATCTCCCGCTGGCCCTGCGCGAAGACGACGCCGAGCACCTGCCCCCAGGCCAGCGTCTCGCCCGCCTCGCGTCGGCGCGACACCTCGTAGAGCCCGACCGCCACGAAGGGGCCGATCAGCACGAAGCCCGCCGCCAGCGGATAGGCCAGATAGGGCATGCCGAACCGCGTCAGCGACAGCAGGATCGACAGCCCGCCCAGCGCGTAGATCCCGCCGAAGAACAGCCCGAAGAGCGGCGCCGCCTGGAAATCCCTGAGACCCGCGACGAAGGCCTCGACCACGTCATGCACGCCGATGCGCCGCACCACCGGGTCAGGCCGCCGCGGCTCCGCCGCTCTGGTCTCGCTCTGGATCTCGTCCATGGCCTCTCCCCCGCTCGTGCCTCCGGCACGCGGCCGGGGCTTGGCTTTTGGGGGATCAGCCTAGTGAGGCCCCCGCCGCGCGCATTGGGGCAGATCAATCCGCACCCGCTTCAGTGCCCGGGGGCCGGCGCTCGGTCGGAATCGAGACGGGGCAGGAACCAGGCGAGCAGCCCGATCGCCGGGAGGAAGGAGCAGATCGCATAGACCGAGGCGATGCCGATGCGGTCGGCCAGTTCGCCGAGCAGCGCCGCCGCGATCCCGCCCAGCCCGAAGGACAGGCCGTAGAACAGCCCCCCGACGAGGCCGATCCGGCCCGGCATCAGTTCCATCGCGTAGACCAGGATCGCGGCGAAGGCGCTCGACATGATCAGGTTGATCATGATCGTCAGCACGCCGGTCCAGAACAGGTCCGCGAAGGGCAGGATCAGCGTGAACGGCAGCGCGCCGAGGATCGAGAACCAGATGATCTTGTTGCGGCCGATCCGGTCGCCGAGGATGCCGCCGAAGATCGCGCCGGCCGCCGAGGAGCCGAGGAACAGGAACAGCATGATCTGCGAGGTCTGCACGCTGACCCCGAACTTGCCGATCAGGTAGAAGGTGTAGAACGAGCTGAAGCTCTGCGAATAGGCGTTCTTCGAGAACAGCAGGATCACCAGGATCGTCACCGCGACGGCGACCGCGGCCGCCGAGCGCATGGGGGGCGCCGCGGCGGCTTTCGCCTTGGCCGGGGGCGCGGCCGCCTGCTGCTGGCGCCGCAACTGGGCATAGCGCCCCGCCGTCCAGGTCATCAGGACCATCGCCAGCAGCGCCGTGGCCGAGAACCAGGCCAGGCTGGCCTGGCCGCGCGGCACGACGATGAAGGCCGCCAGCAGCGGCCCCAGCGCCCCGCCCGTCTGGCCGCCGACCTGGAAGATGCCCTGCGCCAGCCCGTGCCGCCCGCCCGACGCATTGCGCGCCATGCGCGTCGCCTCGGGGTGGAAGATCGACGAGCCGAGCCCGACGCACCCCGCCGACAACAGCAGCAGCGGATAGCTGCCGGCATAGGCGAGGCCGACGAGCCCGACCAATGTGAAGCCCATGCCGACGACCATCGAATAGGGCATCGGGTTCTTGTCGGTATAGGCGCCGACCAGGGGCTGGAACAGCGAGGCCGTGATCTGGAAGGTCAGGGTGATCAGGCCGATCTGCCCGAAATCGAGGCCATAGGCCACCTTGATGATCGGGTAGATCGCCGGGATCAGCGACTGCATCATGTCGTTGAGCAGATGCGTCGCGCTGAGCGCGATCAGCACCGGCATGGCGGCGGCCTGGGCGATACGGGCGGGCGGCGTGGTGGCGGTCATGTCCGAGGGGTATCCGGTTCGATCCAGGCCAGAGCATCGAGCCATTGAACCGGCGCCGGCTCCCAAGCCAGCGAAATATTGTCGGGGGCGCCATGCGTGCCCATCGGCGGCAACAGCATGACCCTGCGGCGTGCACGGCTCTTGCTTGTGACCCTTCACTGTCGCTATGCGACAGCGTCTTAACCCTTCGGCACCCCGCCTCCACACAGGATTCCCGTCAGATGAGCGTTGCCAACGGCCGGCACATCCTCGCGATGCCGGGGCCGACCAATATTCCCGACCGCGTGCTGCAGGCGATGATGCGCCCGGCCGAGGAACTCGCCTCGCGGACGATCATCGATCTCACAGAGTCCATCCTCGCCGATCTCAAGCGCGTCTTCCGGACGACCGGCGAGACCTTCGTCTACGCCGCCAATGGCCATGGCGGCTGGGAGGCGGCGCTGACCAACGTGCTCTCGCGCGGCGACAAGGTGCTGGTGCTGGCGAGCGGGCGCTTCGCCATCGGCTGGGGCGAGATGGCCGCCTTCATGGGCGCCGATGTCGAGGTACTGCCCGGCAGCTGGCGCGCCGCGATCGACCCCGCCGCCGTCGAGGCCAGGCTGCGCGCCGATGACGGGCACGCCATCAAGGCCGTGCTGATGGTGCAGATCGACACCGCCTCGGGCGTCGTCAACGACGTCGCGGCCGTGCGCCGCGCCATCGATGCCGCCGGCCACCCGGCCCTGTTCATGGTGGATGGCGTCGCCTCGGTCGGCTGCATGCCCTTCGAGATGGATTCCTGGGGCGTCGATGTCGCCATGTCGGCCTCGCAGAAGGGGCTGATGACTTCGCCGGGGCTGGCTTTCGTGGCCGCGAACGAGAAGGCCATCGCCGCCCACAAGTCCGCGACGATGAAGACGCTGTACTGGGACTGGTCGTCCCGGATGAACACGCTCGCCTATATGAAGCATTGCGGCACGGCGCCGGAGCATCTGCTCTTCGGCCTGCGCGCGGCGCTGGACATGATCTTCGAGGAAGGGCTGGAGGCGGTCTGGGAGCGCCACCGCCTGCTCGCCGGCGCGACCCATGCCGCCGTCGCGCGCTGGGCCGAGGGCCAGGCCGTGACCTTCAACATCACCGACCCGCTCCAGCGCGCCGAGACCGCCACTCTCACCGACTTCGCCCGCGATGTCGGCGGCGTTTCGCTCGGCCTCGGCATCGGCGAACTCGGCGGCAAGGCCTTTCGCATCGCCCATATGGGCCATGTCAACGCGCCGACCGTGCTCGGCACGCTCGCCGTCGTCGAAATGACGCTGCAGGCCAAGGGTGTGCCCCATGGCGCGGGCGGCGTCGATGCGGCGGTGGCCTATCTCGGCGCGGCGACGGCCTGAAGCGCTTCGCGCGTCCCAGTTCCAAGCCCTCATCCTGAGGAGCGCTCCGCGGGAGCGCGTCTCGAAGGATGAGGGCTCTGGTGTCGCCCGCTGCTGCCATCCCCTGTCAGCAGCGCCCGCTGCGACCCCGCGCCGCTGCCGCTGTGCGTGATAGACATTGCCGCCGCCTGCCGGCCGGTC
>LNFM01018370.1_pt1 | contig 13451 bp, 9 predicted proteins | sample 596031 | NCBI WGS metagenome assembly LNFM01 (sample SAMN04254537, study PRJNA301005) | activated carbon metagenome | isolation source: dual media filters at the Ann Arbor, Michigan drinking water treatment plant | place: USA: Ann Arbor
CCGGCCGAGAGGTGAAGATCGGATGCTTTGTTCTTGACGCTGAAGGCAAGCAATTGGGTGATATCCATCCCGAGGTCCCGTGCGGTGTTGAGGTTTGACGACTGATTATGACGACCATTGAAGGCAATCTCCAACAGGTTCGCGAGCGCTTGAGACAGGCCTGTGCGCTCGCACGACGCGATGCGAACGCCGTGAGCTTGCTCGCGGTTTCCAAGACCTTTGATGCCGACGCCGTCTGTCTGGCACTCGCTGCCGGTCAGCATGCTTTTGGCGAAAACTATGTGCAGGAAGGCACGGAAAAGATGGAGGCCGTGCGCCGGCTCAAACCCGATGCTGCGCTGCAATGGCATTGCATCGGACCGTTGCAAAGCAACAAAACACGGCCAGTGGCCGAGTGTTTTGATTGGGTTCAATCGGTCGATCGGCTCAAGATTGCGCAACGTTTGAGCGAACAGCGACCCGCTGCGATGCCGGACTTGCAGATCTGCCTGCAGGTCAATGTGGACGGTGGTGCGAACAAGTCGGGTGTGGCGCCGGCGTCGCTGGAAGAACTGGCCCAGGCGGTTTCGCGCCTGCCGCGCTTGAAGTTGCGCGGGCTCATGTGCATCCCCGAACCGGCACCGGACTTTGAAGCGCAGCGTGCGTTGTTCCTTCGCGCCAAGGTCTTGTTTGATCAGCTCAACGGCCAGGGCCTCGCGCTCGATACCTTGTCCATGGGCATGAGCGACGATCTGGAAGCCGCGGTGGCCGCTGGCTCGACGATGGTGCGTGTGGGCCGGGGCGTGTTTGGCAGCCGGCCCGCCAAGCTCACTTCAGTGGTTTGACCGCGCCGCAACTGGCCGACAACCATTTTCCCTGCCCATCGAGCGTCGTGTTCACCGGCTTGCCCTGGTGAGTGCCCTTCATCAGCATGGTCATGGTGTAGGCGGTGTCGCCGCTGAAGGTGTAGGTGCCTTCGCCCGATGAGGGCGGGTTCTTGCAGACGAAGTTCATCTTGAGGGCGTTGGCGCTGCGCGAGGTGACGGTGGTTGTGCATTCGCCTTCGGTTTGCACCGGCATGTCCTGCTTCGCCGCCATCTCGGGCGTGATGCAGACCTTCATCGCCATGCCGCCACCCGCACCCGCGGCCGGCATCGACATGCCCTGCTTGGCCAGCATGTCCTGCATCATTTTTTTCTCGGCCGGCGAGAGGCCGGCCATCTGCTGTTGCATCTGCGCCATGGCTTTGTCCATCTCGGGGTTGCCGCCCATCTTCTGGCTGATTTCCCACAGGCCCGGTTTGGTGGTCTGGGCGTGGGCCAAGGGGATGCACAAGAGAGCGCTCAGCAGCAAGGCGGTCGGGCGGCGTGGCATGGTGGCTCCTGGAAGTGGTCTGCCCATTGTGCGAGGGCGGCTTCCGTTGTCAACGCGGGTGGCAACGGATCACAAGGGGGATCAGAGCGGCAGTTGCGAGCTGTTCTTCACCTCTTCCATCACCGCATACGTGCGCGTCTCGCGCACCCCCGGCAACTGCCACAGCACGCTGCCGGCGAACTCGCGGTAGGCGGCCATGTCGGCCATGCGGGTCTTGAGCAGGTAGTCGAAACCGCCGGCGACCATGTGGCATTCCATGATCTCGTCGCGCACCTGCACCGCGGCCTTGAACTCGTTGAACACGTTGGGCGTGGTGCGGTCGAGCAGCATCAGCCGGGCCTCGTAGCCGAGGATGAAACCATCGCGCTGCAGGCGCTGGGTGCGCGCCAGCACGGCGGTGGGTGAGAGCGCCACCGCCTCGGCGAGCTTGAGGTTGGTGATGCGGCCGTCGGACTGCAAGAGCTTGAGGATCTTGAGGTCGATGCGGTCGGGCTCGGTGGTGTGGGGGTCCATGGCCGTCAATTATCCAGTTGATGACACGTTTTTGGTGAAAAGTTCGGTATTCATGCCGCGAACATACGCAGATCCACAAACCCATGCCCGCTCTGGAGTTCTGCATGCCGCGCACCACCGACCGCCTTCCCTTTCCTTACCGCCCCGAAGCCGGCGTGCTGGCGCAGCGCCTGAGTGCGCTGCAGGGCGCGTTGGACTGGGCTGCTGCCGCCACCCAGGCCGCACCCTGGGTGCGCTCGGTGCGCGAGAACCCGCCGCCGTTCTGGGCCATGGAAAGTTTGCTCAAGGAGTACCCGATTTCCAGTGCGGAAGGTCTGGCGCTGATGCGCCTGGCCGAGGCGCTGCTGCGCGTGCCCGATGCCGAGACGGCGATCGCGCTCACGGCGGACCAGCTCGGGCGCGCCGACTTTGATGGCGCAGCGGACTCCACGCTCGCCCGGCTGTCGTCGACGGCGATTGCGATGTCCAAACACTTCCTGCCGCAGGCGGGCAACGAGCCGGGCCTGATGGCCAAGCTCGGTGCGAAGACGGTGGTGGCCGCCACGCTGCGCGCGGTGCAGTTGCTGGGCCGCCAGTTCGTGCTGGGGCAAACCATCGAAGAGGGGATGAAGGAGGCGGCGTCGGCGCGCAAGCGCCAGGCCAACCTGGGTTTCAGCTTCGACATGCTGGGCGAGGGCGCGCGCACCGACGCCGACGCGCTGCGGTATCTCGCGAGTTACCAGAACGCGATCGCGGCCATCGCCCGCACGGCCGATGCGACACGTCTGCCGAGCCACAACGACGGCATCTCCATCAAGCTCAGTGCACTGCACCCGCGCTACGAAGATGCGCAACACGAACGCGTGATGCGCGAGCTCGTGCCCCGCGTGTGGACCTTGTGCGAAGGCGCGGCCGCCGCCAACCTGAACCTGACCATCGACGCGGAAGAGGTCGACCGCCTCGAACTCTCGCTCGACGTGTTCGAGGCGTTGGCCAAGCTCGTGGCGCAGCATTGTCCGCAGTGGCAGGGCTTGGGTCTCGCGCTGCAGGCCTACCAGACACGCGCGGTCGAACTCATCGAACACGTGGCGGCGTTGGGAAGGCAGTACCGGCTCAAGTTCATGTGCCGCCTGGTCAAGGGCGCGTACTGGGACGCCGAGATCAAGCGCGCGCAAGAGCAGGGCCTGCCCGCCTACCCGGTGTTCACCCAGAAGCCGCACACCGATGTGAGTTACCTCGCGTGTGCGCAGGCCTTGTTCGGTGCATCCGATGCCATCTATCCGCAGTTCGCCACGCACAACGCCGGCACCATTGCCGCCATCCTGAACATGGGCACGCGGCACGGCGCTCCGTTCGAACTGCAACGCCTGCACGGCATGGGCGAGGGCATCTACCGCGAGGTGTTGAAGAACCCGGCCGTGTCGTGCCGCGTGTATGCGCCCGTGGGCGCACACCGCGACCTGCTGGCCTACCTGGTGCGCCGACTGCTGGAGAACGGTGCCAACTCGTCGTTTGTGCACCAGCTCGCCGACGAATCGGTGGGCATGGACGAGTTGCTGATTTCGCCGCTGGAGCAGTCGAAACCAGGCATCCTGACCGCCTCGCTGCCATTGCCGCCGGCGCTTTACGGACCGAAGCGCCCCAACAGCCTGGGACTGGACCTGGCCGTGGCCGCGCACCGCGAGCCGCTGCTGGCCGCACACGCTGCGCTGGTGGTGCCCACCGTGCCCGAGGCCACGGGCGAAGCGGCACAGGCGGCGGTGGGCAAGGCCGTTCAGGCCTTCGCCGGCTGGAACCACACCCCCGTGGCCGAGCGCGCTGCCACGCTGCGCCGTGCGGCCGACGCCATGCAGCAGCAACTGCCGCGCCTGTGCGCCTTGTTGGTGAAAGAGGCCCACAAGGGCTGGAACGACGCGGTGTCCGAGGTGCGCGAAGCGATCGACTTCCTGCGCTACTACGCGAACGATGCCGAGCGCGTGATGGCGCCGCAGACGCTGCCCAGCCCCACCGGCGAAAGCAACACGCTGCGCATGGAAGGCCGTGGTGCCTGGGTCTGCATCAGCCCGTGGAACTTCCCGCTGGCCATCTTCGCCGGCCAGGTGGCCGCCGCGCTGGCCACCGGCAACACCGTGCTGGCCAAGCCGGCCGAGCAGACGCCCGCCATCGCGCTCGAAGCGGTGAAGCTGTTGCACGCCGCCGGCGTTCCCGCGAACGCTTTGCAGCTGCTGCACGGCCCCGGCGAGACGGTGGGTGCATCGCTGGTGGCGCAGCCCGGCATCGCCGGCGTGGTGTTCACCGGCTCCACGCAAGTGGCCAAGATCATCCAGCGGGCGCTGGCCGCCAAAGATGGTCCCATCATTCCGCTGATAGCCGAGACCGGCGGCATCAACGCCATGCTGGTGGACAGCACGGCGCTGCCCGAGCAGGTGGCCGACGCGGTGGTGCAAAGCGCGTTCCGCAGCGCGGGCCAGCGCTGCTCGGCGCTGCGCCTGCTGTGTGTGCACGAGGCGATTGCCGATGGCGTGATCGAGATGATCGATGGTGCGGCGAAGGAGCTGGTCGCGGGCGACCCGTCCGATCTGGCCACCGACCTCGGGCCGGTGATCGACGCCGAGGCATTTGAAGGCATCACCCGCCACGTGCAGCGCCTGCACACCGATGCCAAGCCCCTGCTCGGCAGCCGCCGCGCCACGCCCGCCATGGCGCACGTGATCGCACCGCAGATGTTCGAGGTCGGCAGCATCGCCGAGGTGACGCAGGAGATCTTCGGCCCGGTGCTGCAGGTGGTGCGCTGGGGCGGCGACCCGATGGTGGTGATGCAGCACATCAACGCGCTGGGCTATGGGCTCACGCTGGGCATCCAGACCCGCATCGACAGCCGCGCGATGGCATTGGCCGGTGCGGCACGCGTGGGCAACGTCTATGTCAACCGCAACATGATCGGCGCGGTGGTGGGCGTGCAGCCTTTCGGTGGCGAAGGCCTGAGCGGCACCGGCCCCAAAGCCGGTGGCCCCAACTACCTGCTGCGCTTCTGCGCCGAGCAGACCCTCACCATCAACACCACCGCCGCCGGCGGCAACGTGGCGTTGTTCACCGGTTGAGCGTCAGCCCATGACCACCATGCCCGACGTGGGGTTCTCCAACATCGCGTCCAGCTCCTCGATGGGCAACGGCTTCGAAAACAGGTGGCCCTGGAACTGGTCGCAGCCCTGGTAGGCCAGGAAGTCGCGCTGCTCCTGCGTCTCCACGCCCTCGGCGACCACTTGCAGGCTCAGGCTCTGCGCCAGCGCGATGATGGCGCGCGAGATCGCGGCGTCGTTCGGGTCGGTCAGCACGTCGGCCACAAAACCCTTGTCGATCTTGAGCTGGTCCAGCGGCAGGCGCTTGAGCACCGAGAGTGACGAGTAGCCCACGCCGAAGTCGTCGAGCGAGAGCGTGACACCCAGTGCCTTGAGCATGCCCATCTTGTCGATCGTGATCTCCATGCGGTCGGCCAGCAGGCTTTCGGTGAGTTCGAGCTTGAGGCGGTGCGGGCGGATGCCGGTGCGCTTGATCGCGGCCATCACCATGTCCACAAAGTCGGGGTGGCGGAACTGGCGCACGCTGACGTTGACGGCGATGCTCAGGCTGGCGGTCTGCGGGCGGTGCGCCCAGATCGCGAGCTGCTCGCACGCGGTCTCCAGCACCCACTGCCCCAGCGGCAGGATCAGGCCTGTGTCTTCGGCCACCGGAATGAACTCAGCCGGCCACGTCATGCCGCGCACCGGGTGGTTCCAGCGCACCAGCGCTTCCACGCCGGTCACCACACCGACCCGGTCCACCTGCGGCTGGTAGTGCAGGATGAACTGCTGCTCGCGCAGCCCGATGCGCAGATCGGAGCTCACCGCCGCGTTGAGAAGCACAGCGTGTTGCGTCCCATCGATTTGGCCTGGTACATGGCCAGGTCCGCTTGCTTGAGCAGTTCGCCGACGTCGTTCTGGTCGCCGTTGAACGAGGCCACGCCGATGCTGGGCGTGGCGAAGTGCTGGTGCCCGTTGAGCTGGAAAGGCTCGCGCAAGGTCTTGAGGACTTTTTCGCCCAGCGCGCGCGCCTTGTAGACCGCCGCTTCGGCGTCGGTGCTCAGGTCATCCACCATCACCACGAATTCGTCGCCGCCCAGGCGCGCCACCATGTCGCTCTTGCGCACGCTTTGCGTCAGGCGCGAGGCCACTTTCTGCAGCAGCTGGTCGCCCATGTGGTGGCCCAGTGTGTCGTTCAGGATCTTGAAGTTGTCCAGGTCGATGAACATCAGCGCGCCGAACTGTCCGGTGCGCGCACTGGCTGCCAGCGCCTGCTGCAGCCGGTCCAGCAGGAGCTGGCGGTTGGGCAGGTCGGTCAGCGCGTCGTAGAAGGCCAGGTGGCGGATCATGTCCTCGGCCGTCTTGCGCTGCGTGATGTCGCGACCCACGGCCACCCAGTGCGTCACCTCTTCCGCGGTGGCTTGCACCGTCACCACTTCCAGCTCCACCCAGAACAGCGCGCCGTTCTTGCGCCGCACCATCAGTTCGCTGCGGGCCTGCTGGTTGTGCTGAAGGCTGGCCACCAGGGAGTTCAAGTGGGTCATGGCCGGGTCCAGCTCCAGCAGGATGCGGGGGGTCTGCCCGATGACCTCGGCGCGCGTGTAGCCGGTTTGCTGCTGGAACGCGTCGTTCACGAACACGATGCGTGGCTCCTGGCTGCCGGCGCCGGTTTCGGCAATCGCCACGATGTCGTTGAGCCTCGAGACGCTGGTCTCCAGCAGCATCAGCTGCTCCTGCGAGCGGCGCCGCTCTGTCACATCCCGGAAGTACACCGCCAGGCCCTCGGCGAAAGGATAGGCACGCACCTCCATCCACTTGCCCAGCGTGGGGAAGAAATCTTCCAGTTCCACCCGGCGGTTGGTGTGGAGCGACCGGGTGAGCTTGTCTTTGAGCCGCTCGGCCAGCCCGCCGCTGAAGTCGTGCCAGACCTCCTGTCCCAGCAGGTCGGCGGTGGTCTTCTGCAGCAGGCGTTCGCTCTCCTGGTTGAGGTAGGTGAAGCAGCACTGGCGGTCCAGCGTGACAAACGCCTCTGTGATGCTGGCCAGCGTGGTGGTCAGGCGCATCGCCAGGCGCAGGGTGTCCTGCTGGGCCTGCTTCTGTGCCGAGATGTCCTGAATCGCACCCTGGATGCGGACGATTTCGCCGTCGTTGCCGCGCACGGCGGAACTCACGGTGCGCACCCACTTGGGCGCACCGCCCTCCACCATGATCTGCAGCTCTTCGTCGAAACCTTCACCGCTGCGTGCGCAGCGTTCCAGCCGTTGGCGGATGCCGCTGCGCCACTCCGGGTTGTAACGCTGCACCATGCTGTCCAGCGAGGTGACCTGGCTGTGGTCGGTCAGGCCCAGGATGGTGGCGAACTCATCGGAATGCACCAGCTCGCCGCTGCCCACCTGCAAGGACCAACTGCCCGCGCCCGCCGTGTGTTCGGTGAGGTTCAGCCGACTCTCGCTCTCGCGCAGGATCTGCACGTTGTGCAGCTCAATCTGCTCACAGCGCTGTGTCAACGCCACCGTGTCCAGCGCATGGGCTGCCAGCGCCACCAGCGCCGGGTTGCTGGTGTCGCAGGGGTGCGCCGGAGCGCCGTTGACCAGCAGGAAAGCCGAACGGGCGCCGCCCTTGACCGCGACCAGTGGCCACCAGTGCAGGTTGCGCAGCACCATCGGCGCTGCCCATGCCTCCAGTTGCGGCCATGCCGGGTGACCGGCCAGCTCGCCCAGGTGGCTCTCCTGAGCACCGTCCGGTAACAGGGTGGCGAGAACTTGCGGCGCGCCCACGATGGCCGCCGTGTGCAGCCCGTGGGAGCCGAGCACCCGGGGGGGCCACTGTGTGGTGTCGAAAAACACCGAGGCCGACACCCCGGCGTGTTGGGCCGCCCAGCCCGCCAGCCGATCAAATCCGCCGCGCTGTGCAAACTCGCCCGGATCGTTGACCGCCATCGCCCGGGCGGAGTGGTCGGAGGCGGCTGTGGATGCTGGGGAAGCGGATCGCATGGAGGGACTTCCGGTGGTGGGATGGCCTGAGAATACCGAAGAGGTGTCACACGCAGGGCACATGGATGTGCTCACATCACGGGTGGGATGTGATCTAGCGCACAAGACACCGTGCTGCTGGGCCAAGTTGTAACAAAACTGTTAGTTGCCGCGGCATCTGGGCTACCATTCACGCCTGCCGCTGCCTGGGGTATCGGCACGAATACAACCGCAACGACAGAAACATCGGGAGTCGATTGTGAGCACACTTGCAGAACTCAGACAGCACAGCGATGTGCCGAGCTTGAAATCCGCGCTGCACCAACTGTGCAGCGAGTTCGGTCGCATCACCCGCCTGGACATCCTGACCGCCATGCACGAAGGCACCAAGCAGGCCATCTGCTTCCTGCGCATGGAGCGTCCCGAGCAGGAGCAGCAGCTCATGAAAAGCCTGGGCGTCGGCCGTTTCGGTGGCGAGGTGGTGTTCGTCCTCAACCTCAACACGCCGGCCACGGCCAACGATTTCGGTCCGTCTTCGCAGTGGGCCGATTCCGACATTTATTGATCGCCCTTCCGCTTCCGCACCACAGGCCCTTCGAGGGCCTGTTTGCATGGTGCGCCCGATACCGGATGTGCCGGCTCAGATCAGATCGCCGAAACCGGTGTTGCGCACGGTGGCGTTGACGGTCTGCGGCGCGGTCTGGTTGATGTTGATCCAGAACTCGCACACGTGCTTCATGGCACTGAGGAACTGCGAAAACTCGGTGGGTTTGGCGATGTAGGCGTTGGTGCCCGCGTCGTAAGCCCGCAGCAGGTCGCTGGGTTCGGTGGACGAGGTGAGGACGACCACCGGGATGTTGTGCAACAGATCGCTGCCCTTGATCTCTCTGAGCACGCCGATGCCGTCGAGCAGGGGCATCTTGAGGTCCAGCAGGACCAGCACGGGGTTGCTGCCAGCGCGGTTGGAGAAACCGTTGCGCCGGTGCAGATAGTCCAGCGCCTGCATGCCGTCGGACACGTGTGTGACCCGCCCGTCAAGTCCGTGGCGCGAGAGCGCCAGCTTGGTCAGCTCGGCATCGTCGGGATTGTCTTCGACGAGAAGGATGGCGTCGGCGTTTTTGCTCATGATTCCAGTGGTGCGGGCATCGAATCCAGGACGGCGTCTGAAAAATCCGGGCCCTCAAAAGGTAGGGAGAAGTAAAAAACGCTGCCAACACCCAGCTCGCTCTCGGCCCAGATGCTGCCACTGTGCCGTTCGATGATGCGCCTCGTGAGCGCCAGCCCGATGCCTGTGCCTTCGAATTCCGAGGCGCGGTGCAAACGCTGGAACACACCAAACAGCTTCTGAGCGTATTTTGTGTCGAAACCCACACCGTTGTCACGGACAAAGAAGGTGTAGCCCACCACAGGGTCGATGGTCCAGCCCACCTCGATGCGCGAGCGCTCTCGCGGCCGGCTGTATTTGTAGGCATTGCCCAACAGGTTGGCCCACACCTCGCGCAGCAACAAGGCGTCGCCCTGCACCACCGGCAGGTCGGGAGCGACCACCCAGTCGACGATGCGACCTTCGGTGTCGTGTCCGATCTGGGCGACCACCGCCTCGACCAGCAGCTGGAAATCCACCGGCGTCACGTTGACCGCTGCCCTTCCCAGGCGCGAGAAGGCCAGCAGGCCGTCGATGAGCTGGCTCATGTGGCGGGCCGAGTTGCCGATGGTGTGGAGGTATCGCGCGCTCACTTCGTCGCACTGACCGCCCATGTGCTCTTCCAGCAGGCTCACAAAACTGGAGATGTGGCGCAGCGGCGATCTCAGGTCGTGCGACACCGAATACGAGAAGGACTCCAGGTCCTTGTTGGCCGCCAGCAACTGCTCGGTGCGCTCCACCACGCGGTTTTCCAGCTCGTCGTTGATGTTGCGCATCAGGTCGTCGAGCCGTTTGGCGTCGGTCATGTCGCGGTTGATCTTGGCAAAACCGCGCAGCTCGCCGAGGTCGTCGCGCAAGGCGATCAGCACCGAATGCGACCAGTACTGCGTGCCGTCCTTGCGCGTGTGCCAGTTGTGCAGCTCGTGCTGGCCCCGGGACGCCGCCAGGCGCAGCATCTGGTCGGCCCTGACCTTGCCGTGCTCCGGGTTGGCCGGGTCGAACAAGACGCCGTAGTGCCGTCCCAGCATCTGCGTGGGCGAGTAGCCGTCCATTCGCTGGGCGCTGTCGGTCCAGTCGGTGACGCGGCCGTCGGCGTCCATGAAAAAGATGCAGTAGTCGCGCAGGTTGTCCACCATCAGACGGAAACGCTGCTCGGCCTCCAGCAGCTCGGCCGATCGCTCGCGGATGCGCTGCTCCAACTCTTCGTTGAGGTTGCTCACCCGCTCTTCAACCAGCTTGCTGGCCGTGATGTCGATGATCTGGACAAACAGCCCCCGCACCTTGCCGTCCTGCACGTCCGGCAAGTAACGGCCGCTGATGTAGATGTGCTTGCCATCGACCGTGGGCCGCCACGCCGTGAAGATTTGCTCGTGCCCGGCCAGCGTGGCTTCCATGCGCGGCTTGGTGTCGGCCCAGATGTCGGGAGGCAAGCAGTCCTTGATGTGCTGGCCCACGATGCGCTTGGGGTCCATCCCGTACACGCGCAGGTGCTCCGCGTTCGCAAAGCGGAAGCGCAAGCCGTCATCGAGGTAGGCGATCAGGCCGGGGACGTGGTCGGTGATGGTCTGCAGAAAACGCTGGTTGTCGCGCAGCGAGATTTCGGCGGCCTTGCGGCGCGTGATGTCCACCACCGTGGTGTTGCTGCGCAGGAAATGGCCATCCTTGTCGCGCACTGCCGAGGAGGACAGCAGCGCATGAAAGGTGGATCCATCGCGCCGGCGCATCTGGTACTCCACCCCTTCCAGTGCGTCGTCGTGCAGGATCTTGCGCATGCGGGCTTCGAGCAGCGGAACATCCGCCGCCGGGATCACGTCGCGAAAGCCCATCTTGCCCACCACCTCGTCGCGGCTGTAGCCCAGCCAACCCAGTTCGGTGTCGTTGATCGATACAAAGGTGCCGGCGGTGTTGAGTGAGTGGTAACCGCAAGGCGCCTGGTTGTAGAGGGCCTGGGCCTGGCTCAGGGCCTCGTTGAGCTGGGCGTTGGCGCGGCTGACCTTGTCTTCCGAGGCTTTGCGCTCGGTGATGTCGAGCATCTGGATGAACAGGCCGGCAACCTCGCCGTTGTGGCGGTAGGGCGTGTAGTCGATGTTGGCGTAGAACACGGTGCCGTCGGGGAACACCCGTTCGCCCTCGAAGCGTTGTGCCTCGCCGGCCAGCGCGCGCTCGAGGCGCGGCCGTGCCTCCTCGAAATCCTGGTTGCGCGCAATCAGGCTCACGTGCCGGCCCACCAGCGCGTCGGGGGAGCTGTCGAGCCAGCGCGCATAGCTGGCATTGGCGAATCGGCAGATCAGGTCGCGATCGAAGAACGCCAGCTGCACCGGCACATTGCTGGCCACGGTCTGCAGGAAATTGCGCTGCGCCGCCAGAGCCATTTCGGCGGCCTTGCGCTCGGTGATGTCCACCAGCGTGTTGTTGGTGCGCAAAAAACGGCCCTGATCGTCCAGCACCGCGGTGGTGTTGAGCAGGCCGATGAAGCCGGTGCCGTCGCACCGCACCATGCCGATTTCCGCGGCCTCCAGCGTCTCGCCGCGCAACAGGCGCTGCAGGCGTTGCACCACCTCGTCGAGGTAGGCGGGTTGCACGTGGTCACGAAAGTGTTTGATGCCCACCACCTCGCTGCGGCTCTGGTAGCCCAGCCAGTCGAGCTCGGTCTGGTTGATCAGCACGTAGGTGCCGGAGGCGTCCACCGAGTGGTAGCCACAGGGTGCCTGGTTGTAGGCGATCTGGGCTTCGCGCAACGCCAAATGAATGCGGTCCTTGGCCTCGGCCAGTTCTTCGGTGCGCTGCTGCACGGCACGCTCCAGCTCGGTGTTGAAGCGCTGGATGCTCTCCTGCTGCAGGTGCTGTTCGGTGATGTCGCGCGAAACCGCGAGCAACATCACGGGCTTGCCATGCGCGTCGCAGATCGGCGTCAACATGGTGTCCCACCACTTGGGCGTGCCTTTGAACGTGGGCCCGTAAGCCACGAACCGCGAACTCTCGCCCCGGCTGGCCGAAGCGATCGCCTCCATGGCGAGCTGAACGCCGTCATCGGGCCACCATTCGGTCCACGAGCCCATGCGCACCTGCTCGAAGTCGTCCACCTCCACCAGACGGCAACCTTGCGCCGTCATCTGCACCACGCGCCCTTCGAGGTCCAGCACCTTGGTGCAATCGGGACTGCTGGCAATGATCTGGCGGTTGAGCTCGTCCTTGATGCGCGACTCGGCTTCGAGCACCCGCATCGGCGTGATGTCCTGGATGAAGCCGAGCTGGCTGGTCACGTTGCCGTGCTCGTCGCGCAGTGGTGAATTGCGGGCGAGCACATGCACCACCTCGTTGCCCGGACGCACCAGCCGGAACTCCAGACTCAGGCTCTCGCCGGTGGCGATCCCGCGAATCCAGTGTTCCTGCACGCCCGGCAGGTCGTCGGGGTGCACCCGGTCGAGCCAGCCAAAGTTGGGGAAGTCGTGTTTTTCCAGCGCAAAGATCTGCTGCAACCGGGCGTCCACGTGCGTCAAAAGGCCGGCCTGATCGATGCGGAAGATGCCGATGGGGAACGCGCTGCCCAGCGCCGCAAAGAGTGCCTCGTATTCGAGGTGGGCCGCTGCCACCGGTGTGGCGTTGTCAGAATCGAGAGCGAGTTCCAGCGAGAGCGGCAAGTCGCCTTCAAAGCGCAGCTCGCTGGAAACCCCTTCGTGCAGACTGCCGCCCATGTGCTGGGCGTAGTTGCGACGCAAATGCAGGTTTTCCGCCTTGAGGGTCTCGATCTCCAGCAGCAGCGCCCGTTCGCGAGCCGAGATCGGTGCCTCGGGTCGGTGGTCTTCAAGACGGCTGTCTTTCGGAGGGAACAGAGCGCTCATCGATCAACTGTACCCCAGGGGGCACCTTGTTGAACGTGATATTTGACCCTCAGAAACGGGGCAGGTCCGGATGCGCCAGACGACCGCCGCGCACCAGCATTTTTCCGTACTCAGCACAACGTTGCAGGGTTGGAATCACCTTGCCCGGGTTCAGTAGCGATTTCGTATCAAAAGCCCGCTTGACGCTGAACATCTGCTCGTTTTCCTCGGGCGAGAACTGCACGCACATGCTGTTGAGCTTCTCCACGCCCACGCCGTGCTCGCCCGTGACTGTGCCGCCCATGGCCACGCTGGTTTCCAGGATGTCGGCGCCAAACAACTCGCAGCGGTGCAGCTGGTCGGCGTCGTTGGCATCGAACAGGATCAGCGGGTGCAGGTTGCCGTCGCCCGCGTGGAAGACGTTGGCACAGCGCAAACCGTACTTCTTTTCCATCTCGGCGATCGCCAGCAGGATGTCGGCCAGGCGCTTGCGCGGGATGGTCGAATCCATGCACATGTAGTCGGGGCTGATGCGCCCGCTGGCCGGAAACGCGTTTTTGCGCCCGCTCCAGAAACGCAGGCGCTCGGCCTCGTTCTGGCTCACCGCGAT
>LNFM01020850.1_pt1 | contig 13451 bp, 17 predicted proteins | sample 596031 | NCBI WGS metagenome assembly LNFM01 (sample SAMN04254537, study PRJNA301005) | activated carbon metagenome | isolation source: dual media filters at the Ann Arbor, Michigan drinking water treatment plant | place: USA: Ann Arbor
GGGTCATCCTCACCACCTGGCCCCGGGACCTGGTCGCCGAGGCCGCCGCCGACGCCCTGCGTGGCGTCTCCCGCTTCGAGATCGGTGTGGTCCGATCCCTGGCGGACATGGCGCGGCGGTCCGGCGCGGGGGAGGCTCGCCTCACCGACCAGGAGCGTGTGGTGCTGCGCCTCATGCGGCAGCACCTCACCTACAAGGAGATCGCCCAGCGGCTGGGGGTGTCGTGGCACACGGTGCGCACGCACGCGCAGTCGATCCTGCGCAAGTCCGGCGTCCACTCCCGGCGCGAGCTCGACGGATGGGCCGCGCGGCTGGACGAGCGGGAGGCCGCGTGACCGCCGTCGCGGTGACCCGCCGGCCGACGGCCCGGCGCGAGCGCCGTGTGGCGGCGCTGCTGCGCCGGCGAGTGGCGCCCACCGCCGGGCTGGCGTTCCTGCTCGCGGGCGGCGCCGTGTGCGTGCGCGTGACGGCCGTGACACTGCTCGGCGACGGTGAGGGCCCGGTGTGGCTGTTCACCGGCGCGGCGTGCGTGCTCGCCGGCGTGGCGCTCGTGCTGCTCGCCCTTCCCAAGTTCGTCCCCTCGCACGAGGAGACGGAGGATCCCCACCCCGCACCGCCGCGCGGGTAGGGACGGGGTACCTCGGTACCCCCAGGACCGCCGGCTCCGGGCACTGGGAGGCTGCCCGGAGCCGGCAGGTCCGAACGCTCACCGGATGGTGAGCGGGCTCGCCATCACGGCGCCCACCGGCGCACCAGCAGGTAGCGGCCCGCGGCCAGGCCGCGGGTGGGGACGCTCACCCGGATGGGCCTGCCGGCGGCGGCGCCGCCGGTGGTGCGGGTCCGCACCGTGCGCCCGGTGACCGTCATGAGCTGCACCCGCAGCCGGCCGGCCGCGGTGCTCCGGGCGGTGAACCGCACCGCCGCGCGCCGCGCCACGGACGCGGGGACCCGGCCGCGGAGCGCCGGGGCGGCACCGGTGACCGTGACGCGCGCGGTGTCCTGCGTCACGTTCCCCGCGCGGTCGGTGAGCGTGACGCGCACCGTGTACCGCCCGGCCTTCGCGAACCGGTGGCGCAACGCCGTGGCGGCGCCGCCGGCGACCTGCACCGCGGGCGCCCCGTCACCGAAGCGGGCCGACACCGTCGCCAGCCCGCCGTCGTCCCGGGCCCCGGTCACGAAGACGGCCTGCTGGCCCGGCCGGATGCGCTGGTCCTCGCCGGCGCCGCCCGCCGGCGGGGTGTTGTCGACGAGCAGGTACAGGTAGTCCTGCGCGGGCCCGTCGCGGAGCTCGACGCGCAGCGGCCCGTCCGCGTACCGCGCGGTGTCCAGCCCGAGCGCCCGGGTGCGCGTTCCCGGCCAGCCGTGGTCCACCCGCCATTCGGGGTCGGCGTCCGTGTCGACGTCGGCCGTCAGGTTCACCGTCCCGCGGACGGCCTGCCCGTCGGCCGCGCCCGTGATGCGGACGGGACGGTGCCCGGCCGCCAGCTGCAGGGTGGTGACGCTGCCGGTGGCCGGGTCGCCCGACGCGACCGTGATGCGGGATCCCCGCGGCAGCGGCGGCAGTTGCGCGGCGAACGCGCCGTCCGCGCCGGCCGTCACGGTGACCTCGCCCAGGTTCAGGCGGCCGAGCTCGGCGCTCACCCGCACCCGCGCGCCCGGCGTCGTGCGTCCGGACACGCGCCCCGCGGTCTCGGACGCCGTCAGGTCGATCGGCGCCGACAGCGTCGCGGCCTCGCCGCGGATCTCCAGGCGCGATCCCGGCCTCACCCGGACCGGGAAGGCGTCCCGGCCGAGCGGGCCGGTTTCGCTCTCGCCGCCGGTCAGGACGCCGCGGTGCTGCAGGGAGCGGCCGCCGGCGAGGGCCAGGGTGGCCGTGAAGGGGCCGCTCAGCCCAGAGGGCTCGAGGTAGCCGGAGCCCTCATCGAACGCGATGCCCGGACGGATGGCGGTGATCGCCATCGAGTCGCCGACGGGGTACGAGGCGTCGGTCGACACGCGATCGCCGGCGACCGGCAGCAGCCCCGACGCCTGGACCGCGAGCCTCGGGGTGGTGAGGGGCGCGCAATCGGTCGGCAGGGCGCCGGTGGGGGCCAGGGTGTCGCACGGCCCGAGCGGACTCGCGGGGTCGGTGGACGGACCGTGCAGCGCGAGCCGGACCGAGTACCGGCCCCGTTCCGCGCCGGGGGGCAGGGTCACCCGGAACCCGTCAGCGGTGAACTCGGCGGAGCCGAAGGTGCGGGTCCGGTCCACCACGCCGGGCTGCTCGACGCGCACGCTTCCGCCCGGTCCGAGGGGCGGGTAGTCGAAGAAGGAGGGCAGGTCGTCGGCGCCGGGCGTCTCCGCCGGTAGCAGCCGGGTGAAGCGCAGGGCGCCGGAGGCGTCGCGGCCCTCGACCAGGATGGGGACACCCGGCGCGGGGTCGTTGATCTGCACCGAGGTGCGGCGGGGGTCGGTGCTGGCGTAGAAGTAGACCCTGCGCGAGGTGTAGGGCCGCACGGTGACGGTGCGCGCGCCCACCGGGATGGCGATCGCCAGGTTCGGCGTCGCCAGCGGGATGTCGAGGGTGGTCCCGGTCACCGGCGTGGCGTTCACCGTGGAGCCGGGGGTGAGCTCGCGCAGGTGGAGGGTCGTGCCCTCCGCGCGCGCGACCGGGATGAGGGCTTCGAGCGGGGCGGTCTCGTCGTCTCCGCGGATGCCGAAGACCAGGCCCTCCGCGCCGGTGGACATGCGGCTGTCGAACCGGATCGAACGGCCCGGCCCTCCGGCGCAGGCCGTGGCCGCGACCGGCAGGGGTGTGACGGTGCCGACGCGGGTGCCGTTCGGCAATGACAGGGTGCCCGTGATGGACGTGGTGGCGGGGCTCACGTCCGCGCACCCGAAGGGGCTGTAGGACGGCTGCAGGGTGACCGCGGTCACGCCGGCGTTGGCGATCGCGGGGATCGCCAGGGTGCCGAGGGCCGTGGCGAGCATCGCGAGCCGCGGGTTGCGTCGCCTGGACATGGTTGCTCCTTGTCGAGGGGTCGCTCCGATCGGCGACCTCGGATCCGACGCTACGGCCGGAGGCCGGGGCGGTCCGTCGGGGAGGCGACCCCCGCTGTGTGATGAGCGCGACATACCCGCACCGATGACCGGTCTCACACGCGGTCGGGGACCGATCCGGGACAGGCCGCCCGCGGGCTGGCAGGCTGTGGACCATGACGACCCGACGCAGCCGCCCCCGCCGTTCCTGCCACTCGGTCCCGGCCACCCGGGAGCGCATGGTCGAAAAGGCACGCGATCTCCCCGCCGACGTGGTGTTCCTGGACATGGAGGACGCCGTGCCGGCATCCGAGCGGGGTGGGCCCGCCCGGGCGGCCGTCACGGCGGCGCTCACCGCCCCGTTCGCCGCACGGACGGTCGCGGTCCGCGTGAACGCGGTGGGGACGCCGTGGTTCCTCGGGGACGTGGCCGCCGTCGTCCCCGCGCGTCCGGACGTGCTGCTGGTGCCGAAGGTGGAGGATCCGGGGCACGTGGCCTTCGTCTGCCACCTGCTGGACGCCCTGGAGACCGACCACGGCCTCCAGGCCGGGGGCATCGGGGTGGAGCTGCAGATCGAGAGCGCGGGCGCCCTCGCCGGGGTCGGCGCGATCGCCGCCGCGTGCCCGCCGAGGGTCGAGGCCCTGGTCTTCGGCCCCGGCGATTTCGCCGCGTCGCTCGGCGCGCCGCAGACGATGGTGGGCGAGCTGCCGGCCGACGGCGCCCCCGACCCCGGGGGGATGGCGCTGTTCGCGATGGTCGTCGCCGCCCGGGCGCACGGCCTGCAGGCGGTCGACGGCCCCTACGGGGACATCTCCGACGCCGACGGCCTGGTGCGCGCCGCGCGCCGGGCGCGGGCGCTCGGGTGTGACGGCAAGTGGAGCATCCACCCGTCGCAGATCGCCGCGATCAACGCCACCTTCACGGCGTCCGAGGATGAGATCGCCCGGGCCCGCGCGATCATGGAAGCCCTGGGGGAGGGAGGGGCCGCGCGGCTGGACGGCGAGATGGTCGACGATGCGACCCGGCGCCTCGCCGAGGGGATCCTGCGAAGGTCGGGCTGAGGCGCGAGCCCCGGCCCGGGCGGATCAGCCCTGGGAGTCCTCGTCGACGACGTCACCCTCGGTGGTGTCGTCCTCGACCGTGGCGTAGACGGTCTCGTCGCGCGCCTCGACGACCTCGCCGTTGCCGACAAGCTGGCGGACGTGGTCGTCGGCCACCTGGCTGAGGACCCGCTCGAGGCCGCTGCGGGTGGCCTGCAGGTGTGTGGCGAGGGCCTCGCGGGCCTCGCGCATCTGCTCGATGAGGCGCTGCTCGCGGTCGCGGACGACCGACAGCTCGTCCTCGATCTCGCGGGCGCGGGTCTCGGGGCCTCGGCGGCGCGGACCTTGCCCTCGGCGAGCGCCTCGGCCTCCAGCTCGATCCGGCGGGCCTCGCGCTCGGCCGTCTCGCGGATCTCGCGGGCGTGGGTCTCGGCGGTGCGGACCAGGTCGTCGCGGGTCTTCTCGGCGGCGCGGCGCGTGATCGACGCGTCGCGGGCGGCCTGGTCGCGGAGGATCTGGGAGGCGGTCTCGGCCTCGCGGCGCAGCGCGTCGGCGTCACGGCGGGCCTCGGCGGCCACCGCGTCGGCGTTCTCCTGCGCCTCGCGCCGGATGAGCAGCGCCTGCTGGTCGGCCTCGCGGCGGACGCGCTCGGCCTCCGCGCGGCTCTGGATGGTGAGCTGGTGCGCCTCGGCCTCGGCCTCTTCACGCAGCTGGGCGGCGGTGGCCTCGGCGTCGCGGAGCAGCTTGCCCACGACGTCCCCGACCTGCTCCATCAGCTGCTCGCGACCCGCGGGGGCGGTGATGGTCTGGGCGACCTGGTCGCGCTCGGACCGCGCCTTCAGCAGCTCGGCGCGGAGCGACTCGAGACGCTGCTCGGCGTCGGCGCGCTGGGCGTCGCTGGCGGAGCGGGTGCGGTTCAGCTCGTCCTGGAGGCGGGTGAGGTCGGCCGACCGGCGCTGGAGCTCCTGGTCCCGGCTCTGGAGCTGCTCCTTGACCAGCGAGAGCTCTTCGTCGAGCCGGCGGCGCTCGCTCTCGACGAGCTGCAGCTCCTCGGTGTTGGCCGGCGGAGCCTCGGCGGTCGCCGTGGCGACGGGGGCCGACGGCGCGGCCTCGGCGTCGCGCAGGGCCTCTCGGAGGCCGGAAGCCTCTGCGAGGGAGCGCTCAAGCGCCGCGGCCGCTGCCTGGAGCAGCGCATCGACCTCCTCGGGCTTATAGCCACGACGGACGATCGAGAGCTGCGCCCGGCGCAGCATCACGGGCGTGAGTTCTGCCTGCGGCTCGCGCTGGAGTTCGGACGACGTCGACACGTGTTCGGGGAGTTTGTCCATGTCGGAGGCCAATGGCAAGTACTCATTCGGATCGATCGGCTGCCGATCTGAGCTTCACGGCACCCGATTCATCCAGAGAGCAGGCCAACATGGACCCCGCGATCCTCGCGATCACCGAGATGCGAACCGCGCTGGCGGAGCAGGCGGTGGCGCTTTCCACAGATGCGGAGCGGCTTTCGGCGGCGCTCGACGCGATCGTCCCGCCCCCGCAGCGTGTGCGGGAGCGGGAGATCCAGACCGTCTAGGCGGCCGCGGGGACGTCCCCGTCGGTCGCGCGCAGCGCGTCCCACGGGATCAGGATGGCGCGGCCGTCGGTGACGATCTCACCGGCGGTGCGCAGCTTGCTGAAGGCCGTGGTGACGGCCTCGCGTGACGCCCCGACCAGGCTCGCCCACTGCGCATGGGTGAGCTCCAGCCGCAGCTGGATGCCCTGCGGGGTCGCGACGCCGAACCGGTCGGCGAGCTGGTGCAGTCGCGCCCGGAGGCGGTCCTCCACCCGCATCTCGCTCACCAGCGCCACGGTCTCCCGGAGCGAGGCGAGCCGCTCCGACAGCACGGTCGCCAGGTTCCGTCCCAGCTTGGGGTAGCGGGCGATGAGGCCCTCGATTGCGCGCCCGGACAGCGGCGAGACCGCCGAGTCCTCGAGCGCGGCGACCACCGGCTGGCGGTCGGTTCCAAGCGTGGAGTAGACGCTGCCCTCCTCCAGGATCGACGTCATGACGTCGGCTCCCTGTGCCGCCGGCTCGAACACCGCCACGCGGCCCTCACGCACCAGGAACAGGTGGTCGGGACGGGTGAGCGGGTCCGGGGTCTCGGCGCCCTTCGGCCACCGCACGAGCGGAAGCCGGTTCTCGAGGAGCGCAAGGTCGGTCTCGGGCAGGCCGTGGAAGAGATCCATCCGCGCGAGCTCGACCCGGCCTGCCCAGCCGGTTCGGGGTCGCGGAGTTCGGATGTTGGGGACCTCTTTGAGCGCGATAGCCATGGGTCGACTCTCCCACCCTTTTGTTATGGCCTTCTAAGGTGTGGCGGAAGATGTGATGGTGGTTCCGTCAGGTGTGGGGACCATCCGCAGGTTCTGGTGCACCGTGTTCGGAACGTCCCACGGGGCGGTTCGGGAGTCCCACGGGGGCGGGGGGCGCAAACATGACCGACCGACCGAGTCCGGCGGTGCAGGACTATCTGAAGGCCGCGTACCGGCTCTCCGAGGGGGCCGGGTCCGGCGCGATCACCACCTCGCGGGTGGCCGAGGCGCTGGCCGTCACCCCGGCGTCCGCCAGCAACATGCTGCGCCGCCTGGACGGGCTGGGCTATGTGGAACAGCTGGGACGCGGTGAGTTCCGGCTCACGGCCCCGGGACGCGCGGCGGCGCTCGAGGTGCTGCGCCATCACCGCCTGCTGGAGACGTTCCTGGTGGAGCGGGTCGGCGTGCCGCTGGAGGACGCCCATCGCGAGGCGGAGGTGCTGGAGCACCATCTCTCGGAGGAGCTGGAGGCCCGGATCGCCGATCTGCTCGGACATCCGGAGCGTGACCCGCACGGTGACCCCATCCCCAGCGTCACCGGGCACGTGGTGCCCGTGGCGGGCGAGCCGCTGTCGCAGATCCCGGTCGGTGGCAGGGGAACCGTGGTCCGCGTGAGCGACCGCGATCCCGGCCTGCTGCGGTTCCTCGCCGGAGCCGGCCTGGTTCCGGACGCCTGCGTGCACGTGCTGCGCGCGGCGGAGGACGGATGCGTGAGCGTGCGCGTCGACGACGCCACGGTCGAGGTCCCGCCGGACGCCGCCGCGGCGGTCTTCGTGGCCTGCGCCGAGGGTTAGCGGGCCGGCTGCGCCCCGGGGCTGGGCCAGTGGCCCTCCCGCCGGACCCGCCGGTCCAGGTACATGAGCCCCACCCCCAGCAGCGCCACGGGCTGGGCGACGGTGAGCACCAGCAGGGTCACCGCGCCCTCCATCACGATCTCCGCGTTGCCGTTCAGCGACGTGAAGGGGGCGGCCAGGATGGCCGACACGACCCCGGCGGCGAGGGCGACGGTGATCTGGATGGCGAGGTAGCTGCCGAGCGTCCACCAGAACGCACCGCGGCCCAGCTCGGTGCTCCGGGTGAACGCCGCGCGCACCGACCGCCCCTCGGTGATGACCGTGATGGGCGCGTAGAGCCACAGGACGATGAGGATCACGGCGGGGATCACCAGCAGCACGATGCCGGCGGCAACGCCGACGAGGGTGATCCCGATGACCGCGGCGAGGGGCCAGAAGCGCAGGCCCACCAGTTCGAGGGCGTGGGAGGCCGTGCCCGGGCGGCCGTTGAGCAGCTCCATCGCCACCACCGCCGCCGCGGCGACGCTGATCTGCCCCAGAAGCTGGGTGGGCACCGCGACGATGGCGGTGCGCAGCAGGGTGTCCCGGGCCGTGTCCGGCACGCCGTACGCGAGGTCGCCGCCGGTTCCCAGCAGGACGGTGGGCAGTGTGCTCACCAGCGCGATGACGATGAGGGCCCAGGGCCGCGCCCGGTACATGGCGAGCGCCGTGGACATGATCCCACCGAGCCCGAGCGGGGCGGGCGGCGGCGGGGTGTAGGCGACGCCGCGGGTCAGCCGGTCTCCGCATCGTCGCGGTAGGGCACGGCCTCGAGGGCAAGGTCCTCGACGCTCAGCCCCATGCTCTGCATGAAGAACGGGGTGAGGAGGTTGAGGGTGTGCCGGCAGGCCGGGCACATCGGCAGCGGGGGCGGCTCGGGGAGGCCCTGGTCGCCGCTGAGGCTGTACGCGGATCCGGCGTAGCGGCTGCAGTGCCCGCAGTCCGTGGGACGGGCGTCGAAGCGCACCAGATCCCATCCGGCCCCGCGAAGCTGGTCCATCAGGCCCTCGTGCGACCGCGCGTACGCCTCGGCCTGCTCGGCCAGCTCGGCGCGCACGGCGGGTGCCCAGCCCTCGCGGACCGCCACCGCGAACACCTCGGGCGGGTCCGGGATCGAGCGGAACCGCTCGGTCCACCGGTCGATCTCGGACTCCCAGTCCCGGTGCACGGCGGAGCCCGTCAGTCCTCGATCCAGTCGACCGGGACCGGGCCCGGAACCAGGCCGGCCTCGTGGCCACGGCGCAGGAGCTCGGCGACCGCCGCGCGGCCGTCGTCCCCGTAGTCGAGGGTGCGCTGGTTCACGTACATGCCCACGAACTTGTCGGCGAGGTCCATGTCCAGGCCGCGGCCGAACTTCTCGGCGTGGGCGAGGGCCGGCTGCCGGTGCTCCAGGGCGTAGGCGATGCTGTTGCGCAGCAGGTGCGAGAGCCGGGTGAGGGTCGCCTCGTCACCCACGTCGCGGCGCACCGCGTTGGCGCCGAGCGGCAGCGGCAGGCCGCCGGTGAGTTCGTCCCACCACTCGCCCAGGTCCAGGATCTTCACGAGGCCCTGGCGCTCGTAGGTGAGCTGGCCCTCGTGGATGACCAGGCCGGCGTCGACGTTGCCCGCCTCGACCTCGTTGAGCACCTCGTCGAAGGGCACGATGACCGGGTTCTCGATGCGGCCCACGGCGAGCTGCAGCTCCAGGAAGGCGCTGGTCCAGGTGCCGGGGATCGCCACCCGCAGCTGCGGCAGCTGGGAGGGCTCGATGGACGAGCCCTCGCGGACGACGATCATGGGGCCGTACTTCTCACCCATCGACGCGCCGTGCGGCAGGAGCCGGTACTTGTCGGCCAGATGCGCGTAGGCGTGCACCGAGATCGCCGTCACCTCGAGCTTGCCGTCCACGGCCCACCGGTTGAGCGTCTCGATGTCCCGGAGCACGTGCTCGACGCGGAAGCCGTCCATGGGGATCAGCTCTTCGGCGAGTGCGTAGAACATGAAGGCGTCGTCGGGGTCGGGACTGTGCCCGATGCGGATCAGCTGGTCGGCCACGCGGGCTCCTGGGACGAGGGGGGATGGGGTGGGCGAGCGCATCCTAGTGGGGGTGCGCCGCCCCGGCGGTCACGCGAAGTGGACGTCGTCGTGCGAGTAGGGCGGGCTGCAGCTGCACAGCAGGCGGATGCGGGTGCCCGCGTCGGCGGTGATCTGGTGCCACGCCCCGGGAGGGATGAGGATCGCGTCGCCGGCGCTCACGGACCGGCGCTCGCCGTCCAGCTCCATCGTTCCGGAGCCCTCGACGAGGTAGTAGATCTCCTCGGCGATTCGGTGGTGGTGCCGGGTGGTGGCGGTGCCGGCCTCGATCGTCGCCTCGGCCAGGCTGTGGTTCGCGACCGGCGCGTTCGACCGGTCGAGCAGGCTCCTGATGGTGCTGCCGTCGGCCGTCTCGAAGGGCACGGCCGCGTCGCGCGCGCGGATCTCCATGGCCCGAAGGGTAGCGGTCCCCCCGCCGGCGGGGGCTGGCAACGGGGGATCAATGGCCGCCCACGGGGCGGCCGGGGCGTGGGCGTGGGCGGGTTCGAACCGGTACCAACGCCCCGGTGCGCCCGCGGATGTGCGCGCTGCCGTCGCCGGTGGCCGCAGGCGGAGTCCGCGATTCCGCGCGACCGTCCGGATGTCGCTGACGGCGTCGCCTGCGAGCACGTCTCCGCGCTCGCGGACGCCGGCCAGGTCAGGCGGCGGTCACCACGCGGTTCCGGCCACCCCGCTTGGCGGCGTAGAGGGCCTCGTCGGCCCGCTTGACGAGCGCCTCGGGCGTGTCGCCGGGCATCCAGGCCGCGCAACCGATGGAGGCGGTCACGGCCACACCGCCGCAGTCCCGGCCGGCGATGGCCGCGCGGATGCGCTCCGCCAGCACCGTCCCCTCGTCGGCCCCGATGCCGATGAGCAGCACGGTGAACTCCTCGCCTCCCACCCGGGCGACCACGTCGTAGCGCCGCACGGCGCCCTCCAGGCGTGCGGCGATGTCCACCAGCACCCGGTCGCCGGTGTCGTGGCCGTGGGTGTCGTTGACCGCCTTGAAGTGGTCGGCGTCCACGCAGAGGGCGCACAGCGGGGTGCCGGTGCGCTCCGAGCGGGCGCACTCCTCCTCGAGACGCTCGGTCAGCGCCCGCCGGTTCGCGACCCCGGTGAGCCCGTCGTGGCGCGCCTCGTGCTGCAGGCGCTCCATCTCGGCCCGGCTGCCGGTGATGTCCAGCAGCAGGCCCTCGTCCCACATCAGCGTGCCGCGGCCGGTGCGGCGGCCCCGGTCGCTCACCCAGCGCACCTCGCCGTCGGAGGTGAGGATGCGGTACTGGATCTCGTAGCCAACGGCCGCGGACGGGGCGCCCAGCGCCTCGGCAACGCGGTCGCGGTCGTCCTCGTGGGTGATCCTGCCGAGGGCGGCCCGGCCCGTGCGGAACTCGGGCGCCTCGATGCCGCACAGCCCCAGGATGGCGTCCGTGACGTAGCTCAGGCGGCGCTGCCGGTCGGGTGAGGACCGGTAGAGGACCCCGGGGATGCGGTCGACCAGTTCGGAGCGGCGCGGCGGCGCCTGCTCGGGACGGGCGGTCCCGGCGCCGAGCCCGGTGAGCATGCGGGCGCGGCACTCGGCGCACATCCCGGAGACCAGCGCCACGGCGCGCTCGCAGACGCCGCACCTGCCGCTGGGCGCCCTGGTGAGCGATCCGGCGCGGCCGGGGCGGGATGCGGGCGAGCGGTGCACATCAGTCGAATCGGCACGCCGGGGCGATGCCTCAACGGCGGCCGGTCAGGCCGCGACAGGGGAGGGGCCCCCACCGGGCGGCGCCGCGACCACGCGGTTCCTCCCGCCGGCCTTCGCCCGGTAGAGCGCGGCGTCGGCGACCGCGAGCGTCTCGCGGGCCTCGAGGCCCGTGCACTGGGCCACCCCGGCCGAGATGGTGACGGTGCCGACACCCGCAGGCGTTCGGCGACGGCCAGCGCCTCCCGCAGGGGCGTGTCGGCCAGCAGCAACACGAACTCCTCGCCGCCCGCGCGCGCCGCGAGGTCGATGGCCCGCACGCCGGCCTGCAGGCGACGTCCCACCTCGACCAGCGCGCGGTCACCGGCCTCGTGGCCGTGCGTGTCGTTGACCGCCTTGAAGTGGTCGATGTCGGCGGCCACCACCGAGTAGGTCGCACCGGTGCGGTGCATCCGGTCGGTCTCCATGCCCAGACGGTCCTCAAGGGCGCGGCGGTTGGCCAGGCCCGTGAGGGGGTCGTGCAGCGCCAGCCAGGCCAGCTCGTCATGGGTGCGGCGGCGGTCCGTGACGTCCACCAGCATCCCGTCCAGGCAGGCGGTGCCGCCGGAGACGACCGCATGGGCCCGGTCCATCACCCAGCGCACCCCGCCCTCGGCGTGGATGACGCGGTATTCGTGCTCCAGCGCGGATCCGGGGCCACCCAGCTCGCTGAGCGCCTGGCGCAGGCGATGCCGGTCGTCGGGGTGGACGATGTCCAGCAGCCCCAGCCGTCCGGTGTTGAAGGCCTCCGGGTCGTGCCCGGTGACCGTCTCGATCTGGCGGCTCACGAACGTGACGGTGCGCCGCGGGTCCTGCGCGGTGCGGTAGACGGCGCCGGGGACGTTCTGGATGAGGCTCGCGCCCGGGGGCTGTCCCGGGACGAGGTGGATCCCGCCGGGTCCCGGCTGGTCGTCGCGCGCCATGCCGCTCCCATCGGCAGCGGCCCCCCGGCGCCTAAGGGCCCGTGTCGTCGCCCGACGGCGGATCCCCGGTCCACAGCACGCACGTGCCCTCGCCCTGCGCGGCGAGCGTCCCGTCGGCCAGGTGGATCCAGACCTCGGCGCGGAGGTGAGGCGCGCGCGCAGACCCAGCGGGGCGTCCAGGGGGATGGGCCGCCGGATGCGGTACCCGACCTTGGCGGTCATGCCCCACAGGTCGTGCGGGGCGCCGGCGTACACGAGCATCTCGTCCACCAGCAGCCCCACCAGGCCGCCGTGGAAGTGCTGCGGGTAGCCCTCGTGGTGGGTCTCCGGGTGGTACACCGCGACGGCGTCGTCACCGTCCCGGTGCACCCGCAGGTGCAGGCCGTGGGCGTTGGCCGGCCCGCACACGAAGCAGTCGGGGAACGTGGCCGGGTTCAGCAGCGGAAGGCCCGACGGGTCGGCGGGGGGCGCCGTCGTCATGGCCGGCCGGCCGGCCCGGATGCGCTGTGGTGCCTGCGGAAATGGGTCATGGCATCGTCCGCCGGCACGGCTCGCACGGCTCTCCCTGGACGCTGATGCTAGCGTTCGGGCCGATGCTGACCGTCCTCGTGATCGCCCATTCCCTGATGTCGGGCCTGCTGATCTTCCTCGTGCTGCTGCACAGCGGGAAGGACGCGGGCCTCTCCGGCGCCTTCGGCGTCGGGTCCAGCAGCTCCAGCTACGGCGGGAGCTCCGCGATCGTCGAGAAGAACCTCGACCGGATCACCGTCGTGGTCGCGGTCCTGTTCTTCGTGACGACGTACCTGCTGGTCAAGCAGTACTGATCCCGTCTCCGCGCCCGTGCGGCGCGGACCGGCCGGTGCGGCTACTTCTCCTCCCGGGACCCGTGCGGCTGGTCCGGGGCGACCGTCCACGCGTAGGCCTCGGCGAGGCGGAGCAGGGTCATCGCGTTCGGCGCCGCGGCGATCTGCGCCCGGATCGCGCCCAGGAGGGCGTCCCGCGTCTCGATGGCGGCGGGGCTGCTGATGGGGTCGTGGGTCATCCTTCTCCTCGTGAAGGTGTGGGCGAGGGCCGTCCGGCTGCCAAGGCGCGGCCATCTGTCCCCACCATGTTCCGGCCGGTCGGCGCTAGCATGCCCGACCGATGAACACACTTCCTCTGCCGGTCAAGTACCTCGGATCCCTGATCTTCGTGATCGTCCTCGGGGTCGTCATCTACATCGCGGCTGCGCTCCACGTCTACATCCTGGCGTGGATCATCCAGCTGATCGGCACCATCGCCTGATCGTGGTCGCATCCCCCCGGGGATGCGGGTCATGAGGTGGTCGTCGTGCGGTGTCGCCGGGTCCCGGGACCCGGCGTCCGCGTCCGTGCCGGATACGTCGGCGTCCGGAACGCGGTAGACTTCCCGGAGGCCATGCGGCTGTGGCGGAATTGGTAGACGCGCAAGGTTGAGGGCCTTGTGACCCCTAGGGTCGTGGAGGTTCAAGTCCTCTCAGCCGCATCCTGAG
>LNFM01010109.1_pt1 | contig 13448 bp, 13 predicted proteins | sample 596031 | NCBI WGS metagenome assembly LNFM01 (sample SAMN04254537, study PRJNA301005) | activated carbon metagenome | isolation source: dual media filters at the Ann Arbor, Michigan drinking water treatment plant | place: USA: Ann Arbor
TTCGACCCCTATGGCGGAATGCACGCCATCCGCTTCTCCTTCGCCGGGGGTGACAGACTGTGCGTTCGTTGCGACGTTGTTCAGCGAAGGGTGTCCTTCGAGCCTCGAAGGACACACTTGCGGGGTGCAGGGCGAATGAAGTCTCGTGAGCGACCGCCCACGAGACCCTGTCCATGACCACCCTCCTCGTCACCGGCTTCGGCCCCTTCCCCGGCTGGGAGCGCAACCCGACCCCCGCCATGGTGAAGGCGGTGGCGGCGCTCCGCATTCCGGGCGTCCGGGTGGTGCCGCACGTCTTCGCCACCGTCTATGCGGAGGTCGCCCGCGACCTGCCGGCGCTCGTCGCCCGGCACCGGCCGGATGCCGTGCTGCTCTTCGGCCTCGCCGGCCGCACCGGGCACGTGCACATCGAGCAGCATGCCCACAACGTCACGACGCGGCGGGTGCCGGACGCCTCCGGCGCCTTCCACCGCTCCGCCGACATCGTCGCCGATGGCCCGTGGCGGGTGCCGACGGCCTTCGCCTGCGGGCCGCTGACGCAGGCCTTGCGCCGGGCCGGGTTCAACGCCCGGCTGTCGCCCTCTGCGGGCGAATATCTCTGCAACTTCGCCTATTGGCTGGCGCTGGAGGCGGTGGCGCGCCATCAGGTGAAGCGCGCGCTCTTCGTCCATGTGCCGATGCCGTTGAAGGCCGGCCGATCCGCGCGCGGCGCCTTCTCCCGCAGGATGACGGCCGACGACCTCGCCGCCGTGGCGCGCACGGCGGCGCTGGCCATCACCGGCCGCGGCTACTTGGCAAAGCCGGTGCGCAGGCCGCGGGCCCACTCCGCCCGCCCGTAGCTCTCGGCCTTCCGGGCGGCCGCCTCCCAGTCATAGGCGACGGCGACGACGTCGACGCTCGCCACGGCTCCCTCCCGCACCGTCGCGATCGCGTAACGCGCGTGAGGCGAGCCGACCTCGGAGACATGGGCGTCGGGCGGCGTCGGATCGGAATAGGCCGGCTGCCCGACGCTGCCGGGGTTGACCACCGTCACGCCGCCAAGCGTCAGGAGGCGCGGCAGGTGGCTGTGGCCGCAGAGCACGAGGCCGGCGCCGCCCAGGTCGCCGAGGCGGGCGTTGACGGTCGCAGCATCCGACTGGACGAGGCGGCCATCGCGCGCGTCCTCCATCAGGTAGGTGTTGTCGTCGGAGGGCGTCGCATGGAAGAGGCGCACGGCGAGGCCGGCGCAGTCGAGCTCGCGCCGCATGGGGAGCCCGGCGAGCCAGGCGTGCTGCGCCGCGTCCAGCTGCTCGCGGGCGAGCCTGTCTGAAAAGTACAGCCCCTCGCCCTCGGCCTCGACCACCCAGCGGTCGTGGTTGCCGCGCACGGTCGGCAGGTCCAGCGCCATGAGCCGCGCGGCCGTCTCCGCCGGCCAGAGCGGACCCGAGACGCAATCGCCGAGATTGACCGTGCGGTCCACGCCGCGGGCGGCGATGTCGGCGAGGACAGCCTCGAGGGCGAGGAGGTTGCCGTGGATGTCGGCGATGACGGCGATGCGCATGCGGATGGTCCTGATCTCGAGGCTCCATCTTCGGGGCGACCCGCGGGTCGGACAACCGCCATTCCCGCATCCCATTCCGGCACAGCCCCCCGCGGCACGGCGCTTGCGCTGGCCTCCGCAACACCGGAGTGCCCCATGCTCGCCCGCCGTTCCTTCCTGTTCGCTGCCGCCGCCACCCTCGCCCTCCCCGCCTCGGTGCGGGCGTCGACGCTGGACGCGGCCTCGCTCGGGCTGAAGCCGGGCGCGGCGGAGGACCAGACCCGCGCCATGCAGCGAGCCGTCGAGACAGCGGCGGGGTCGCGCATGCCGCTGCGCCTCGCTCCCGGCGCCTACAAGGTCGGCGAGATCCGGCTTCCGGCCAATACGCAGATCCTCGGCGTGCGCGGTGCCACCCGCCTGGTGTTCCAGGGCGGGACGGCCTGCCTGTCCGCCCAGCGCGCCGACATGGTGACGCTGTCGGGCCTCGTCATCGAGGGCAACGGCAAGTCGCTGCCGGACAAGCGCGGCCTGATCGTGCTCGAGCACGGCCGCGGCGTGCGCGTCGAGGACTGCGAGATCGCCGGCTCCAGCCACCACGGCATCGTGCTCGAGGGCATCGAAGGGCTCGTGCGCGGCAACACGGTCTCGGGCGTCGCCAAGGCGGCGATCGTGGCGCTCGACAGCCGCGGCCTGACGCTCGCCCAGAACACCATCCGTTCCGCCGCCAACAACGGCATCCTGGTCTGGCGCACCATCGCCGGCGACGACGGCACCATCGTGGAAGGCAACCGCATCGAGGAGATCGGCGCGCGCGACGGCGGCTCGGGCCAGAACGGTAACGCCATCAACGTCTTCCGCGCCGGGAACGTCACCGTCACGGGCAACCGCATCCGCGGCGCCGCCTTCTCCGCGGTGCGTGCCAACGGCGCCGCCAACGTCGCCATCACCGGCAACAACTGCGCCGCGCTCGGCGAGGTCGCCGTCTATGTGGAGTTCGGCTTCGAAGGCGCGGTCGTCGCCAACAACATCATCGACGGCGCGGCGCTGGGGATCGTCGCCACCAACTTCAACCACGGCGGCCGGCTGGCCAACATCCACGGCAACATCATCCGCAACCTGGTGAACCGTCGTCCCGCGGGCACGGATCCGAACGACGCCGCCGGCATCGGCATCTCGGCCGAGGCGGACGCCGCCATCTCCGCCAACGTCATCGAGGGCGCGCCGACCGCCGGCATCCAGCTCGGCTGGGGCCAGTACATGCGCGACCTGTCGGTGACCGCCAACGTCATCAAGGGCGCCCCCGTCGGCATCGCCGTCTCGGTGGTTCCCGGCGCCGGCCAGGCGCTGATCGCCGACAACCTCGTGCAGGGCGCCCGCATCGGCGCCGTCGTCGGCATGGAGTGGAAGAAGCCGGTGACCGGCGACATGGCCCGCGAGGGTGTCGGCCGCTACGCGCAGCTCAGCGTCTCCGGCAACCGGGTGCGCTGAGCATCAGGCCGCCGCCCCGGCGGCCCTCGCCCCCGCCATCTCGGCCTCCACCCGGCGACGCGGCAGCACCTCCGGGTGCTCCTGCTGGAGCCAGGCCATCATCTGCTCGCGGACGAGGCAGCGCAGGTCGAAGGCGCGCGGCGAGTTGGCGGCGCTGGCGAGGATCCGGATCTCCATCGTGTCCTGCCTGAGCTCCGTCACCTGCACGGCGAAAACCTTGCGGTCCCAGAGCTCGCTCGCCGCGATGACTGCGCGTGCCTTCTCGCGGATGGCTTCCACCGGTGCCCGGTAGTCGAGATGCAGGAAGACGGTGCCGATGAGGTTCGCCTCCTCCCGCGTCCAGTTCTGGAACGGCTTCTCGATGAAATAGGTCAGCGGGATGACGAGGCGCCTGAGGTCCCAGATCCTGACGACCACATAGGTGGCGGTGATCTCCTCGACATTGCCCCACTCGCCCTCGACGAGCAGCGCGTCGTCGATGCGGATCGGCTGGGTGATGGCGAGCTGGATGCCGGCGAAGACGTTCTTCAGCACCGGCTGGAGCGCGAGGCCGACGATGATGCCGGCGGCGCCGGCCGAGGCGAGAAGGCTGATGCCGTACTGGCGGACGCCGTCGAAGGTCATCAGACCCACGGAGAGCGCCACGGCGATCACCAGGATGCGACCGACCCGCTGGAGGATCTGGGTCTGGGTGACGTGCTTGCGCGCCAGCAGGTTGTCGCTGGAATCCAGCTTGTAGCGACGCAGGTAGACCACGGTCCAGACGTGCAGGGCGCTGATGGCGACCCACGCAAACAGGCCGATGATGCACAGGACGAGGAGATGCCGGACGGCTTCGGCCTGGCCGATGGTGAGGGGCGCCGCCGGGGTGACGAGGACGACGGCGGCGGTGACGAAGGCGAGGCGCACCGGGCGGCGGTTGCGCGAGACGAGGGAGCGCCAGAACAGGTCTCGGTCACGCACGATCCGCGTCGCGGCGCGGAAGGCCACGCGATAGAGCAGCACGGCGACGAGGATGGCGGAGGCGTAGAGGCCGAAGCTGATGGCCCAGTCGGGAATCCAGGACGGAAAATCGAAGAACATTGGGGGAGGCAATCCGGCTTGAGGGCGGAATGAGGCTCAGCGCGCCATCCTGAACGGGGAATGTGTCGAGGACGCGGGCGCCGCCGGCCTGCGGCGTTAACACCCCGTTAACCGGATCAGTCCACGGTTTGCGTCTCAGCCCTGTCCGGAGCCGCCCCATGCGCGCGCTTGCAAAGGTCTTCGCGGCATCCGCCGTCCTCGCGGCCCTCGCCGCCCCCGTCGCGGCGCAGGAGGCCTGCGCCCCCGCCGATCTCACACGTTTCACCGCGGAAGCCATGGTCAGCGATGCCGACCTCCGGGCGGAAGCGGACGCGGCGCTGCAGGCCTGCGCGAATTTCGCGCTCGAGCAGTTCCGCAACGTCGGCGAGATCGAGGAGCGCGTCCTCGTCCAGGTCGCCGCCCTCGCCGGCCGGACCTCCTACGCCACCTATGCCGCGGACGAGATCCCGCAGGTCTCGCCGGCGCTGATCGCCCTCATCGGCGCAGCGTTCCGCCCGCTCTACCCGCACCTGCACGCGTTGCCGGAGCAGGAGAACACGGCGGCGATGCGCACCATCGTCTTCCACCTGCTGGCGCAGTCCGGCCCGCTCTCGACCGGTTCGGTCGCGCGGCCGGCCGCCCCTCCGACCCCGGGACCCCGGCCATGACCCCCGACGACACCGCCCTGCCACTGATCGTCGCGCCGCCGCTCTCTCCGGCCGCCTCCTTCGACGCCGACGTCGCCGACCTGCACGAGGTCGAGTGGCTGGCGAGCGGGACCATCGTCCGAAAGGACTGACCTCCCGCGCTTGCCCCGCCCGCCCCGCGGCGGGCATCGTCCCGCCCCGGCCGCGACAGACGGCGGGGAGGACACAGACCATGATCAGGGGTTCGGCGGTCCCGCGGACAGGACCGCTCGTCGCCATCGACCGCGACGCCTATGTGCATGCCTCGGCGCAGATCTACGGCAAGGTGAGCCTCGCGGCGGGAGTCTCGGTCTGGCCGAACGCCGTCATCCGCGCGGAAATGCACGAGGTGGTCATCGGCGAGGGGTCCAACATCCAGGACTTCGCCATGATCCACATCGGCGGCGCCACCGGCACGATCGTCGGCCGCCACTGCTCGATCACCCACCGCGTCACGTTGCACGGCTGCACCCTCGGCGACAACGTGCTGGTCGGGATCGGCGCCACGATCATGGACGGCTGCGTCGTCGGCGAGAACTCGATCATCGCCGGCGGCTCCTTCCTCAAGGAGAACACGGTGATCCCGCCGAACTCCATCGTGGCGGGCGTTCCGGCGGTGCTGAAGGCGAGCCGCGACAGCGGCCCGGCCAACCGCTTCAACGCCTGGCTCTACACCAGCAATGCCGAGGCCTATGCCCGCGGCGAGCACCGCGCCTGGGACGAGGCCGACCTCGACGCCGCCGCCGCCCGCTTCGGCTTCACGCGGCGGGCCTAGCGCACGATGCGCCGCTCGATGCGGAAGCGCATCTCGACGCCGCGGGCGGCGCCCGGGCGACGATCGGGCGTGAGCCAGTGGCTGTAGCGGGCGGTGGCCGGCGGGTCGCCTGGAAGGTCGAGGCTGAAGCGCGCGACCTCCCCGTCGCCGCGCCTGAGGACGACGGCGCGGATGCCGGAGGGTTCGCCCATGGGGAAGACGACCTCGGCGCTCGCCGCACCGTTCTCGTCCACCCGGACGGCGAGGTCCTCGGCGGTGACCGCGGCGCGGGCGCCGACGCCCTCGACGGTCAGGTCGCCCCAGCCCTCGCCGTCGAAGCGCAGCTGGACGAGAAGGAAGGGATGGATCGGGGGTGGCGGCGTGGTCAGGGCGAAGGCCATGTAGCCGACGGCCACCGACAGGAAGGCGAGCACCGCCGCTGCCGCCGCGCCGCCGCGGCAGAGGGACGCGGGGCGGGCCAGCCGCAGGAGCGACAGCCACAGGCCGAGGGCAGCGCCGGCCGCTGCTCCCATCCCGCCCATCATGGCCGCGAAGGCGACCCGGTCGCCCGTGCGGCCGAGATCGAGCCAGCCCGCGAAGGCCAGCGCGCCGTGGCGACTGGCGAGGCCGACGAGGGCCGCGCCCGCCAGCGCGGCCCCCAGAAGGGCGGCGAGAACGAGGACGGGATGATGCCGGCTGCCGGATGACCGGGAGCGGGCGGGGATGCGAAACGGGCGTGGATCGGACATGGCTCGACTGTCGCGCCGCGAAAGCGGCTCGCGTGTCAGTCGCGCCGGGAGAGGATAAGGTTCAGATGCCGCCGCCGCGGCCGCCCCGCCTACTTCTCGACGAAGGCCTTCTCGATGACGAAATGGCCGGGGCCGGAAATCGCGCCTTCGTCGAAGCCGCGGGCGACCAGCATGTCGACCATGTCCTTCAGGAAGGCGGGCGAGCCGCAGATCATCACCCTGTCATTGGCCTTGTCGAGCGGCGGAAGGCCGAATTCGGCCTGGATCGTTCCGTCCTCGAGGAGCTGGGTGATGCGGCCGTTGTGGACATAGGGCTCGCGGGTGACGGTCGGATAGTACTTGAGCTTGGCGCGGACCAGTTCGCCGATCAGTTCGTCGTCCGGCAGTTCCTTCGAGACGTAGTCGCCATAGGCCTGCTCGGCGATGAAGCGGGTGCCGTGGATCAGGACGATGTTCTCGAAGCGGTCGTAGACCTCCGGGTCCTTCACCACGCTGATGAAGGGGGCGAGGCCCGTTCCCGTGCCGCAGAGATAGAGGTTCCGGCCCGGCAGAAGGGCGTCCTGGACGAGGGTACCGACGGGTTTGCGGCCGACGAGGATGCGGTCACCCACCTTGATGTTCTGCAGGTGCTTGGTGAGCGGACCGTCCGGCACCTTGATGGAAAAGAACTCGAGGTTGTCCTCGTAGTTGGAGGACACGATGGAATAGGCGCGCAGCAGCGGGCGCCCGTCGATCTCCAGACCGATCATGGTGAACTGGCCGTTGACGAAGCGGAACGAGGGGTCGCGCGTCGTCTTGAAGGAGAAGAGCCGGTCCGTGTAGTGCCGGACATCGAGGACGCGCTCGGAATTCAGATTCGACATGGCAGAGCCCGGGGTGACTGGTGCCGACGGCAGTTCATTCGTATACGAATGATACCGCATCGCACCAATTACGCAAGAGCATGCAGCAAGGCGTCAGGAAAATCGCGGGGCTGGATCAAATGGCAGCCCTGCCCGCGTCAAGGGGCGGCGCGCAGCCCCCTTGCCCGCCGTGGCCTCCCGCCTATGCTGACCGGCCATCCACGCGCGGACCCTCCATGCCCTCCGACATTCTCTGCTTCGGCGAAGCCCTCGGCGAGTTCAACCAGACCATTCCACGCGAGCCCACCTATCTCTTCGGCTTCGGCGGCGACACGTCGAACTGCGCCATCGCGGCGGCCCGGTCGGGGGCGAGCGTCGGCGTCATCGGCGCCGTCGGCGACGACACGTTCGGCCGGGCCTTTCTCGACCTCTGGCGGGCGGAGGGCATCGACACGAGCGCCATGCGCGTGCCGCCGCAGAGTGAGACCGGCATCTACTTCATCACCCACGGCCCCGACGGCCACGAATTCGCCTATCGCCGCGCCGGGTCGGCGGCGGCGCGCTTCACCTCGGCCGATCTGCCGGTGACGGCCATCCGCGCCGCGAAGATCCTCCACGTCTCCGGCATCTCCCAGGCGATTTCGCCGTCGGCCAGCGCGGCGGTGCGGCTCGCCATCGCCGAGGCGCGGGCGGCGGGCGTCACCGTCTCCTACGACACCAACCTGCGCCTGAGGCTCTGGCCGCTGGAGCGGGCGCGCGAGGTCACCAACGAGGCCATGCGCCTCGCCGACATCGCCCTGCCCGGCCTCGACGACGCGCGCCAGCTCACCGGCCGCGACACGCCGGACGCCATCGCCGACTTCTACCTCGAGGGCGGCTCGACGATCGTGGCGCTGACGCTCGGCAAGGACGGGGCGCTGATCGCCACGCGCGAGGAGCGGCGGATCATCCCCTCGATCCCGGTGGGCGCGGTGGACGCGACGGGCGCCGGCGACTGCTTCGACGGGGCCTTCCTCGCGGAATGGCTGGCGACCGGCGACCCGTTCCGGGCCGGGCGCTACGCCTGCGCGGCGGCGGCGCTCTCCACCCGCGGCTATGGGGCCGTGGCGCCCCTGCCGCGGCGCGACGAGGTCCTGGCAGCGCTGGGCTGACGGTGGGCGAGACCTTGACGTCATGCCCGGGCATGACGGGCAGGTTCGTGCCAGCACGCCGACGGGGCCGTCCCTCAACGAAAACACCCGGCGGGAGGCCCGCCGGGTGTCGTGATCCTGAAGGCCCGGACCGGCCTTACTGGCTGACGCCGCTGGCGCGGATCGGGCCCGCCCACTTCTCGATCTCGCTGCGCACGAGCTGGCCGAGATAGGCCGGGCCGCGGCGCTCCGGCGTCGCCATGATGGCGCCGAGGCTCTCCAGCCGCTCCTTCACGGCCGGCGTGTCCATCGCCTCGACGGTGACGGCGCGCAGCCGGTCGACGATGGCGGGCGGGGTGTCCTTGTGGAAGAAGAAGGCGTTCCACGTATAGGCCTCGAAGCCCTGCAGGCCCTGCTGCTGGGCGGTCGGCAGGTCGGGGAACACGGACGAACGGTTGGCGGTGAGGGTCGCCAGCGCCTTCACGACGCCACCCTGGATGTGCGGCATGGCGGTGGAGGAGATCTCGCACATGTAGTCGACGCGGCCGCCGATGAGGTCCTGGATGGCCGGGGCCGAGCCGCGATAGGGCACGTGGGTGACGTCGTTCGTGCCGATGACCGAGTTGAGGTAGAGGCAGCCCAGATGCACCGCAGAGCCAGCGCCGGCCGAGGCGAACTGCATCTTCGACTGGTTCGCCTTCACGTGGGCGATGAACTCCTGGAGGTTCGTCGCCGGGAAGTCCTTGCGGGTGATCAGGATCAGCGGCACCTCGGCGATCAGGGTGACCGGCGCGAAATCGGTGGCGGCGTTGTAGAGCGGCTGCTTGTAGAGCGTCTGGTTCACCGCGTGGGTGCCGACCGTGCCGAGCACGAAGGTGTAGCCGTCAGGCGAGCCGCGCGACACGCGGGCCGTGCCGGTCATGCCGCCGGCGCCGCCGACATTCTCCACCACCACCTGCTGGCCGAGGATCTGCGACATGCGCTCGGCCATGATGCGGCCCAGCACGTCGGTGGGACCACCCGCGGCGAAGGGAATGATCATGGTGACCGGGCGGGCCGGCCAGGTCTGCGCCTCGGCGGCGGGAGCCGCGGCGACAAGGGAAGCGGCTGCCGCGAGGGCGAGAAGCGCGCGTCGGGAGGTATTTTTCATCCATATTCTCCTCTGGAAGGGCGGATCATGGCCAAAAGACCCCTGATGTCCAGTCCCGATTGCGGGAAGCGGCACACCGTCGCATTCCCCCCGCGGCTCGATCGGATCACCGGATCAGGGCATGGAGGCCATGAGGCAGAGGACTGGCAATCCCCGCACGAGGCTCTATGGTCCGCCACCCTTTCGCCGGAGAGACCCCATGACCACCACCCGCATCGCGATCGCCGGCCTCGGCGCCATCGGCCGCACGCTCGCCACGAAGATCGCGGGCGGAACCATCCCCGGGACGAGCCTCGCCTGCGTCGCCGCGCGCGACGAGGCCAAGGCCAAGGCCTGGCTCGCCGAGCAGGGCATCGCCGTCCCCGTCGTGCCGCTCGCTGATTTCCCAGCCCATGCCGACCTCGCGGTGGAGTGCGCCCCCGCGGCGGTGATCGAGGAGATCTGCACGCCCATGCTGAAGGCGGGCAAGAAGGTGATGGTGCTGTCCTGCGGCGCGCTGCTGCCGCGCCCGCACCTGATGGAGCTGGCGAAGACCCATGGCGGCCAGATCATCGTGCCGACCGGCGCGCTGCTCGGCCTCGACGCGGTCACGGCCGCCGCCGAGGGCACGATCCATTCGGTGCGCATGATCACCCGCAAGCCGCCGAAGGGCCTCGTCGGCGCGCCCTACCTGGTCGAGAAAGGCCTCGACATGGACGCGGTTACTGAGCCGACGCTGATCTTCTCGGGCTCCGCCCGAGAGGCGGCCAAGGGCTTCCCGGCCAACGTCAACGTCGCGGTGGCGCTGTCACTGGCCGGCATCGGCCCCGACCGCACCACCATCGACATCTGGGCCGACCCGACCGTCACCCGCAACTGCCACGCCATCGAGGTCGATTCGGATTCGGCGAAACTGTCGCTCGCCATCGAGAACATCCCCTCCGACAACCCCAAGACGGGCCGCATCACCGCCCTCTCGGTCATCGCAGCCCTGCGCAAGCTCAACGCGCCGGTGCGCGTCGGTACCTGAGGGCGGCATTCGGCCGCCCTCCCCCCGGACGGCGGCCGGAGCCGCTTGCAACCATCCGAACAGGCGCTACTCTCTGTCTCAACCGGCAGACAAAGCCGGACGAGCAGCCCCGCCAAGGGCCGCCAGAGGAAACCGTTCCGAGGGACCCCCATGCGCAAATTGATACTCGCCGGCTTCGCCGCGCTTTCCATGTCGCTGTACGGAGCAGATGCGGAAGCCCAGACCTGGCCGACACGGCCGATCACCTTCATGGTTCCCTTCGCCGCCGGCGGCGGCACCGACGCTTTCGCCCGGCCGCTGGCGGCCGAGCTGGAGAAGCGCCTCGGCCAGGGCGTCATCATCGAGAACCGCGCCGGTGCCGGCGGCACGGCGGGCGCGCTCGTCGCCTCGCGCCAGAGCCCCGACGGCTACTATTTCCTCGTCGGCGCGGCCCACCACACCATCGCGCCTTCGCTCTATCCGCGCCTCGACTACAACATCGAGACGGACTTCATCCCCGTCGCCGTGATCGGCCAGCCGCCGCAGATCCTCGTGGTCAGCCCGCGCCGCGTGCCGGCGAAGACGCTCGCCGAACTCATCGCCCTGGCGAAGTCGCGGCCGGATGCCCTCGTCTATGGCTCGGCCGGCATCGGCACGACGCATCACCTCTCGGCGGAGCTGTTCAAGCTCCTGACCCAGACGCAGATTCGCCACGTGCCCTATCGCGGCGCCGGCCCGGCCATGGCCGATCTCGTCGCCGGCCAGATCGACATGATCTTCGACGGCCTCGGCACTTCGGCGCCGCAGATCCAGGGCGGCCAGATCCATGGCATCGCCCTCGCCGCCCCGCAGCGCAACGCCGCCGTCCCCAATGTGCCGACCGCGACCGAGGCGGGGCTCACCAATTTCGACGTGTCGACCTGGTACGCCATCTTCGCCGTGAAGGGCACGCCTCAGCCCATCGTCGACCGCATGCGCCGCGAGATCCGCGCCGTGCTGGAGCTGCCGAACATCCGCGAGGCCTGGGCCCGCAACGGCTCGGACATCCCGACGCTCGAGGGCGAGGCCTTCGGTCGCTTCGTCTCCTCGGAGGTGCAGCGCTGGCGCAAGGTCGTCACCGACGCCGGCATCAAGCTGGAGAACTGAGGGCGGGATCAGCGCCGCTCAACGCAAGGCCCGCCCGACGGCGGGCCTTTTGCGTTGGTGACGCCGGGGGCAGTGCTTCACCTCTTTCCGATATGCGTGACGGCGGCGCCGCTCACCTCTCCCCGGCGGGGAGAGGTGGAGGCGGTGCGCCGCCTCGGGAGATGGCCCAGACGTCAGCCCGGAAGCCGCACCAGAAGCGATCCCCGAAGCCGCGATGTCCCTCCCGTTCCCTCATCCGTCATGCCCGGGCTTGTCCCGGGTATCCACGAATTCCCTCGAGACGGTCGTGTTCAAGTCGTGGATGGCCGGGACAAGCCCGGCCATGACGGCAGGAGGTTCCAGCGCCGTGATGGCACGGGATGGCGGGAGGGGCCTAACCCGCCTTCCGCTCGAGGCTCATCGCCAAGACGCGGGCCACGTGCACCGCCTCGCGGCCGGCGCCGTCGGCGATCTGGTGGCGGCAGGAGGTTCCGTCTGCGACGATGATGGCGTCCTCCGGCGCCTTGCGGACGGCGGGGAGCAGCGAGAGCTCGGCCATGGCGAGCGAAGCATCGATGGTCTCGGCGTGATAGCCGAAGGCCCCCGCCATGCCGCAGCAGGAGCTCTCAACGGTCTGGACCTCGAGCCCGGGAACGAGACGCAGCGCGCCCTCCACCGCCCCCATGGCGCCGAAGGCCTTCTGGTGGCAGTGGCCGTGCAGCACCGCCTTGGCCTTCATCTCGCCGAGCGGCAGGGCGAGCCGGCCGGCCTTCGCCTCGGCGGCGATGAACTCCTCGAAGAGGACGGCGACGCCGGCCACGGCCCTGGCGTCGTCGGAGCGCAGCAGCGCCGGGATCTCGTCGCGCAGGGAGAAGAGGCAGGAGGGCTCGAGGCCGATGACCGGCACGCCGCGGGCGGCGAAGGGCGCGAGCGCCGCCACCAGCCGGTCGGCTTCCGTGCGGGCACGATCGACCATGCCGGTGGCGAGATAGGTGCGGCCGCAGCAGAGCGGCCTCCCCCCGCCGACGGGCCGCGCATGGTGGACGCGGTAGCCGGCACGGGTCAGCACCGTGACCGCGGCGTCGAGGTTCTCGCGCTCGAAGGCGCGGTTGAACGTGTCGGCGAAGAGCACGACCTCGCGCCCCGCCACCGGCCCCTCGGCGGCGGCGGGCGGCGCGAAGACGTCGGAACGCCAGCGCGGCAGGGATCGCCGCGCCGAGAACTGCGCCAGCCTCTCCGACATGGCCTTCAGCGCCGGCACGCGGTCGCGCAGGTTGAAGAGCCAGGGGGCCTTCGCCGCCAGCGGCGCGAAGCGCGGCAGGTGCGCCACCAGCATCTCGTGCAGGCTTGCGCCCTTGGCGGCGTGGCGGGCGGCCTTCACCTCGATCTTCATGCGCGCCATGTCGACGCCGGTCGGGCACTCGCGCTTGCAGGCCTTGCAGGAGACGCAGAGCTTCAGCGTCTCCTCCATTTCGGGCGCCAGCAGCGCGTCGGGGCCGAGCTGGCCGGTCATGGCGAGGCGCAGCGTGTTGGCGCGCCCGCGCGTCACATGCTGCTCGTCGCGGGTGACGCGGTAGCTCGGGCACATGGCGCCGCCGTCGAGCTTCCGGCAGGTGCCGTTGTTGTTGCACATTTCGATGGCGCCGAGGAAACCCTTGGCAGCGCCGGGATAGTCGGACCAGTCGAGGGCCGGATTGATCTCGATGCCCTCATAGCCCGGCGGATAGCGGAACAGCGTCCGGTCATCCATCGCCGGCGCGCGGGTGATCTTGCCGGGATTGAACAGGCCCTCGGGGTCGAAGCGGTCCTTGACCTCCTCAAAGGCGCGCACGAGGCGCGTGCCGAACATCTGCTCGTGGAACTCGGAGCGAACGATGCCGTCGCCGTGCTCGCCGGAATGCGAGCCCTTGTAGTGGCGCACCAGTTCGAAGGCCTGTTCCGCCATGGAGCGCATG
>LNFM01010110.1_pt1 | contig 13448 bp, 15 predicted proteins | sample 596031 | NCBI WGS metagenome assembly LNFM01 (sample SAMN04254537, study PRJNA301005) | activated carbon metagenome | isolation source: dual media filters at the Ann Arbor, Michigan drinking water treatment plant | place: USA: Ann Arbor
CATGCAAGAAGGCATGGCGATGATGAAAGGCATGAAGGGAATGGGCGGCATGCATGGCAAGGAAGGCATGCCAGGGATGTCCGGCATGAAGGAGTTGCCCATGGACATGGGCAAGCACCATCAGATGATGGAGATGCGCATGGACATGATGCAGACCATGATGGAAATGATGATGCAGCGCATGCCGGGTGCAGCAACCGCGCCCGCCAGCAAGTGACAAGCCAACGCCGCTCAGCCCCGCAGCACGGCTCCGGGCGTTCCCACAGAGACAGGAAACCGGCTTGCCAACATGAATGCACACCAGCATCGCGCCAGCAGTGCGAAGTCTGAATCAGCCTCACCCATCGACCTGAAGGATCTGAAGGACCCCGTGTGTGGCATGACCGTCACGGCGCAGTCTGGTCACATGTTGACCCACGAGGGCCGGACCTTCTATTTCTGCAGTGCCAAGTGCCGGGGCAAGTTCGCTGCGAACCCGCTGCAATACCTTGCACCCGGGCCACCCGCAGAGGCGCCTGTAGCGGTGGCCGGCGCGATCTACACCTGCCCGATGCACCCGGAGATTCGCCAGGACCATCCAGGGAACTGTCCCAAGTGCGGCATGACGCTCGAGCCCCTGCTGCCGGAGCTCGGCGACGATGACAACCCTGAACTGCGCGACTTCCAGCGCCGCTTCTGGTGGACCTTGCCGCTCACGGGGGTGGTGTTCGTGCTGGCGATGTTCGGTCACCGTTTGCAGTGGTTCGACATGGGAACGCAGAGCTGGATTGAGCTTGTGCTGTCCTTGCCCATCGTGCTCTGGGCCGGGTGGCCTTTCTTTGCGCGTGGCGCGCAGTCGGTGGTGAACCGCAGCCCGAACATGTGGACCCTGATCGGCCTGGGCACCGGCGCCGCATTCGTATACAGCGTGGTGGCCACCGTCGCCCCGCAAGTGTTCCCGGATTCGTTCATCTCCATGGGCCGCGTCGCTGTGTACTTCGAGGCTGCCGCCGTGATCATCTCGCTCACGCTGCTGGGGCAGGTGCTCGAACTCAAGGCCCGTTCCCAGACCTCGGCGGCGATCAGGTCGTTGCTGGGTCTGGCACCCAAGACCGCCCGGCGCATACGGGAAGATGGCACCGAAGAAGATGTGCCGCTGACCCATGTGCATGTGGGCGACTTGCTGCGCGTGCGTCCCGGCGAAAAAGTACCGGTGGACGGCGAGGTGACGGAGGGGAGCAGTTCAATCGATGAATCCATGCTCACGGGCGAACCGATGCCCGTCACCAAACGCGTGGGCGACAAGGTGATCGGCGCCACGCTCAACACCAGCGGTGCGCTGGTGATGCGTTCGGAGCGCGTCGGCGCGACCACCATGCTGTCGCAGATCGTGCAGATGGTGGCACAGGCCCAGCGGTCCCGGGCGCCCATGCAACGCATGGCTGACGTGGTGGCGGGCTACTTCGTCCTCGCTGTGGTGGGCGTGGCCGTGTTGACCTTCTTTGCATGGGGAGTGTTCGGTCCCGAGCCCAGCTGGGTTTTTGGCCTGATCAACGCGGTGTCCGTGCTGATCATTGCCTGTCCTTGTGCGCTGGGTCTGGCCACACCCATGTCCATCATGGTCGCCACCGGTCGCGGCGCCACACACGGCGTGTTGTTCCGGGACGCAGCGGCCATTGAGAACATGCGCAAGATCGACACCCTCATCATCGACAAGACAGGAACGCTCACTGAAGGCCGTCCCACGTTTGAGCGTGCCGTTCCTTCGCCCGGCTTTGATGCCGATGAGGTGCTGCGCCTGGCCGCCAGCCTGGACCAGGGCAGCGAACACCCATTGGCCGAGACCATCGTGCGCGCCGCCCGCGAGCGCAACTTGGCCTTGGAAAAACCCGAGGACTTCGAATCCGGTTCGGGCATTGGCGTGCGAGGGAAGGTGGGAGGGCGTCAGCTGGCACTGGGCAACACCACGCTGATGGAGCAGATCGGTGTGTCGGTCGGTGCTCTGGTGTCGCAGGCCGAGGCCTTGCGCGCAGAAGGCGCCAGCGTGATGCACCTGGCCGTTGATGGACAGCTGATGGGCCTGTTGGCAGTGTCCGATCCGGTCAAGGCCAGCACGCCGGAGGCCCTGGCGACGCTCAAGGCATCCGGTTTGCGCATCGTGATGGCGACCGGCGACGGACTGACCACAGCCAAGGCTGTTGCAGCACGCTTGGGCATCGACGAGGTGCACGGCGAAGTCAAGCCGGCCGACAAGCTGCTGTTGGTGGAAAGGCTGCAAAAGGAAGGCCGCGTGGTGGCCATGGCTGGTGACGGTATCAACGATGCGCCGGCACTGGCCAAGGCCGATGTGGGCGTGGCCATGGGCACCGGGACCGACGTGGCGATGAACAGCGCACAGATCACGCTGGTCAAGGGCGATCTGCGCGGGATTGCGATTGCACGCGCGTTGTCGGAGGACACGGTAGGCAACATGAAGCAGAACCTGGTGTTCGCCTTTTTGTACAACGCGCTCGGCATTCCGATCGCCGCAGGCGTGCTGTATCCCCTGACCGGCTGGCTTCTGTCACCGTTGTTTGCCGCGCTGGCCATGAGCTTGAGTTCGGTGTCGGTGATTGGCAATGCGCTGCGTTTGCGGCGCGGCAAGACATGACAACGAAGTTCGGTAGCGTGTGCACGCCACCACCATGCCCACCAACAACACATGACCACCTCCCCGGCATCACCTCCACAACTTGAGTTGCGAGGATCGAGTGAGGTGCTCAACAGCGCCTGCTTCTGTCTGAGTCTCGACGGGGCTGCGATGGAGCGAGCTCTTGATCATGAAATTGGACAGCCGGGCCTGTCGGCGCTGATTCGCGAGCGTTGTCCCTATCTGTTTGCGGCAGTGCCCGTGTTCGTGGCGGCACCTCAGTTGCTGAAGATGGCTCAAGTCATGCAGGCGGTTGAGTCGGTGGTGGCGCTGCCTGCCTATCGAGAGCAGGTACTGGCAAGCGCGCCAGACATCGCGCGCTCGGGAACTCGCGGCCCGCTGAGCGTCTTCTTTGGCTATGACTTCCACCTCAACCATGGCCAGCTTGGGTTGATCGAGGTGAACACGAATGCAGGCGGTGCCATGCTCAATGCGTTGCTTGCACGCGCACAACACGCTTGTTGCACCACGATCGGTCCCATGGTCCCGGCGCTGGCCGATGTGGTTGCCTTCCAGAACCGCATGGTTGACATGTTTCGGCAGGAATGGAATTTGTCCAGCTTGTCTGGTGGCACTGAAAACCCGCGCGCGCTGACGTCGATAGCCATTGTGGATACCGCGCCGCAGGATCAATACCTCTATCCCGAATTCCTGTTGTTCCAACAGCTGTTTGAGCGCCACGGCATTCGTGCAGTCATCGCTGATCCGAGTGCCCTGGAGTGGCGGGACGGGGCGCTGTGGCACGGTGACCTGGCCATTGACCTGGTCTACAACCGCCTGACCGACTTCTACCTGGTGCAGCCGGGCAGCGCCGCACTGAGGGAGGCCTATCTGCAGCAGGCCGTGGTGCTGACACCGCACCCGCAGGCCCATGCGCTGTACGCCGACAAACGCAACCTGGCGCTGTTCAGTGACGCTGCAAGGATGCATGCCCTGGGTGTGCCTGAAGCGACGCAGCGCATCCTGCTCGAACATGTGCCCCGCACCGAGGTGGTCGTCGCTGCAGATGCGCAGCGTTTGTGGGACTCGCGACGAAGTTTGTTTTTCAAGCCCTTCGCGGGATTCGGCGGCCGTGCCGCATACCGGGGCGACAAGTTGACCAAGCGGGTCTGGCAGGAGATTCTGGCGGGCGAATATGTCGCTCAAGCCATCGTCGCACCCGGGGAACGGATGATCGTCAACGCAGACGAGCCGAGGACGGAAACGGCGATGGGTGCCACGGAATCTTCAAAGGCCATGAAGTTTGACCTCCGTGCTTACACGTACGACGGAGAAGTTCAGTGGGTGGCTGCGAGGCTCTACCAGGGGCAGACCACCAACTTCCGAACGGCGGGGGGAGGTTTCGCGCCGGTGTACAGCACGGAGCAAGCCATCTGTGGCAGCCCCGGGCTCTGCGCTGGACCCGTCAAACCTCAATAGGTATCTCGCCGTCGGTCATGCCGGGTGTGGCCGCCATGCCCATGCGGTCACTGACCTTCCAGCCCTGCTCCCGCCAGGCAGGTCACTTCTGCTTCGCAAGCCGCTTGTCGAACTGGGCAATCTCTTTCTTCTGCGCCACGATGATCTGCTTGGCCATCGCCTTCATTTCGGGTGACTTGCCATCCTTGAGTTCCATCTCGGCCATGTTCAAGGCCTGCTGATGGTGGATTTTCATCATCGTTGCGAAGTCCTTGTCGGTGTCGCCCGACATCGGCATCTTCTGCATCTCGTCCATGCCCATCATCATGGAAGCCCGCATGTCTTTGGCGCCAGAAGCACCCTTGTGCATTTCCCCCATCGGCATGTTGGAAGAGGGGTTCATTGGCGGGCTGTTCTGCGCCTGCGCTGAAGCCGACAGCAGCCATATGGCGGCCAAAGGGAGGAGCCGCCGCGCGTTCATGGGAAAAATGTGGGGTCGTTTCATGGGTGTTTCCTGAGGTGGGGGTGATTCGGTCAAGGGACAGCGGAAGTGAGTCGGAACCGTTGAGCCCATCACGACATCTCGCTGCAGCAGCATCGCAAACCCCGCGCCGTCCGGCTGTGCGTCAGCGAACGCAGCAAGACGCCACTTCAGCTGGCAGTGGCTGTGCCCGGTCCGGCAGGGCGTGCATCAAGTCTGGCAGCACCGCCAGTGCGACAGGGGCGAAGCCGGTTGCGTTGGGCAGCGCCTGCCTGCGGGCCAACAGCCTGCGTGTCCGACCTGTTGGTGGTGCCAGTGGTGAACAGCTCTCAGGCTGCTCGCTGATTCCGGCATGTTGGCGGTCGGTATGGAGGCGGGACTTGCCGATCTGGACTAACCTGTCGGGGTCGCGGTTGCGAAATTTCTGGGTGATTCAAATGAACAAAAAACTGGTGAGGAATGGATTCATTGCAGCGGGTGTCATGAACCTGGCAGGCGTTCTGCTCTTCTCGCGTGCTTTCACCAACGTGGCCATCAACGAGGCCGACCCCGTGGTCATGTCGAACTTCGGCTTGCTGATGATTGCCGTATGGGGTTTGGCTTACCTGGGTGCTGCATCGATGGGTGCAAGTGCGAACCTCAAATGGCTGGCAGGTGCGTTTGCAATCGAGAAGCTCGTCTACGCGGTGGTCTGGTTCCTGTGGCTCTCTGAAAACAGTCTCGGGACCTTGTATTCCAGGGACCTTTTCGCCGGTATCTTTTTCAGCATCTACGGCCTGAATGACCTGGTGTTCATGTTGTTTTTCGCGTGGGTATTCCTCTCGCAACCCGGTCGCCCGCAGATGTGAGCCTTGGTCCTGAGGACCCACAGGTGCCGGCGTGGTGGCGCGCAGTCGGTGCTCGACTGGGTCTTGGTGTTGGGTCTCCGACCTTGTGAGGCCACCAAGGCGCGCCGGGGCTTCACCTCTTCTCAGAGCGATGTGCTGGGTGCGCTGACGAACAGACGGTGCAAGCTTGCTGCCGGCAAGCTGCAACCCGACGCGGAAGGCCGGGGCATCCCTGCATGCCACGCCGCCATGGCCTTCGCACGCGTCATGCGCTCCATTCCCACTGCACCGCCGTCAGGCGCTGCCATGCAACCCAAGGAACCCCATGAAGATTCTGATGATCCTGACCTCACACGACCAACTCGGCAACACCGGCAAGAAGACGGGCTTCTGGCTGGAGGAGTTTGCGGCGCCGTACTACGTCTTCAAGGACGCGGGCGCGGACATCGTTCTCGCGTCTCCCCAGGGTGGGCAGCCGCCCCTGGACCCCAGCAGCGACGACAAAGACGCCCAGACCGACGACACCCGCCGGTTCAAGGAAGACCCGGCGGCCATCGACGCGCTGGCACACACCACGCGGCTGGCCGAGGTGTCGAGCGAAGGCTTCGATGCGGTCTTCTTTCCGGGCGGCCATGGCCCCCTGTGGGACCTGGCCGAGGACACCCATTCCATCCAGTTGATCGAGACGATGTTCGCCGCCGGCAAGACGGTCTCGGCGGTGTGCCACGCACCGGCCGTGTTTCGCCACACGAAGTCGGCCGACGGTTCGCCGCTGGTCAAAGGCAAAAAGGTCACCGGGTTCACCAACACCGAGGAAGAAGCCGTGCAGCTGACCCAGGTGGTGCCTTTCCTGGTGCAGGACATGCTTGAAGCCAACGGAGGTCTCTACCAAAAAGGTGACGACTGGCAGTCGTTCGTCGTCACCGATGGTCACCTGATCACGGGACAAAACCCCGCTTCTTCGGCCGCTGCCGCGCGCGCTGTCCTGGCGCAACTTCAGGCCGCTTGAAGCGACCGACCCAGACCCATCACCGGAGAATCCATGGCTTATCAAAGCACCAATCCCTACAACGGTCAGGTCATCAAATCCTTTGATGAAATTGACGACGCACAACTGGAGAGCCTGCTGAAGGCGGCACAGGCCTGCTTCGAACAGGCATGGCGTCACGAGGATTTTGCCGCGCGCAAGGCGGTGTTGTCCCGGGCCGCTGCCATCCTGCGCGAGCGGACGCAGGAGTTCGCCGAGCTCATCACGCTCGAAATGGGCAAGCTCATCGGCCAGAGCGAGGGCGAGGTCAAGTTGAGCGCGGCCATCCTCGACTACTACGCCGAACACGCAGAGTCCTTCCTGGCGCCAGAGAGGCTCGCCACCGCCAAGGGTGATGCCGTCGTTGAAAGCAGTCCCATCGGCGTGTTGTTCGGTGTGGAGCCGTGGAACTATCCCTACTACCAGATCGCGCGGTTTGCCGCCCCGAACCTGATGGCTGGCAACGTCGTGATGGTCAAACACGCGTCCAACGTGCCGCAGTGCGCACTCGCCTTCGAGCGCCTGCTCGTGGAGGCGGGTGCACCAGCGGGCGCGTACACCAACCTGTTCATTTCCAAGGACCAGGTTGCCAAGGTCATCGACGATGTCCGCATTCGGGGCGTCGCCCTGACCGGCAGTGAAGGTGCGGGAGCCGTCGTTGCCCAGCGCGCGGGCAAGAACCTGAAGAAGTCAACGCTGGAGCTCGGTGGCAGCGACGCATTCATCGTGCTTGACGACGCCGACCTGGACCTCGCTGTCAAACACGCGGTGACCGGTCGCATGGGCAACAGCGGACAAGCCTGTACGGCATCCAAGCGTTTCATCGTGGTTGAAGCTTTGGCAGACCGCTTTCTCGACAAGTTTCAGACAGCGATGCAGGGCTTTGAGCCAGGCGACCCGATGGACCGCAAGACCACACTGGCTCCGCTGTCGTCGGTGCAGGCCTTGGAGACGCTGCTGGGCCAGGTGGACGAGGCCGTGACCCACGGCGCCCGGATTGTGATGGGCGGCCGACGGATCGAAGGACAGCATGGCGCCTTCATGCAGCCGACCATCCTCACGGACATTGCAGCGGACAACCCGACGTACCGGCAGGAATTCTTCGGCCCGGTGGCGCTGTTCTTCCGGGTACCGGACGAAGCTGCGGCCGTGGCGCTGGCCAATGATTCGCCGTTTGGTCTCGGCGGATCGGTGTTCACGCAGGATGTCGAACGCGGCAAGGGCGTGGCCCGCCAGATCGACACCGGGATGGTCTTCATCAACTCAGCGGCTGTCTCGCTGCCGGACCTGCCGTTCGGCGGTGTCAAGAACTCGGGTTATGGGCGCGAACTCTCGGGTGCCGGCATTCAGGAGTTCGTCAACAAAAAGCTGATCAGGGTGGCTTGATCGACCCGTCCGTCATGGCGTGATGGGGCGCAACTGCATGAACCGCCGTGCGATCAGTCTGGGGGACAGCCGAAATGACCCATATCCGGCGGGCACCATCGAGAGCCTCCAACGGGGTGGTGAGAACTCGTGGCGGAGTGCCTTGGGCGGCTCAAAAAGCAGGCAGCGCCTGGTTCATGGCTTGTTCGAATCGGTGGCTGCTTTTTGTGCGGCTGCGCGCAGCTTGTCCTTTTTGCTCGGGCGCTTGCCCTTCACGCCACCACCGGCCTCGCTCACCGGCGCCATCTCGGTGGGCTCCAGACCGGGCACCACTTCCAGTGGCAGGCTCAGGCCCTGGCGCTTTTCAATCAGGTGCCAGTGCGCAACCGAGGCCGGTGTCACGAAGCTCACGGCCAGGCCGCTGGCGCCGGCTCGGCCGGTGCGGCCGATGCGGTGCACGTAGTCAACGGCCGAACGGGGCAGGTCGTAGTTCACCACCACCGGCAGCTGGCTGATGTCGATACCGCGCGCGGCCAGATCGGTGGTCACCACCACGTCCCAGCGCTTTTCCTTGAATTCGTCGAGCGCCTGTTTGCGTGCGCCCTGGCTCAGGCCGCCATGGAACGAGGTGGCGTAGAGGTCGCCCTGGTGCAGCTTGGAGGCCACGCGTTCGGCCAGGTACTGCGTGGCCACGAACACCAGCACGCGCTGCCATCCCTGGGTCTTGATGAGCTGGCGCAGCAACTGCGTGCGGCGCGTCGTGTCCACCAGGTAGGCCTGCTGCACGACCACCGCTTCTTCCACCTCTGCGCTGGGCACGTCGATGCGCTGCGGCTCGTGCAGCAGGGTGTTGGCCAGTTCCTGCACGGCGGGCGGAAAAGTCGCCGAGAAGAAGAGGTTCTGGCGCACGGGCGGCAGCAGCGCCAGCACGCGGGCCAGTTCATCGGCGAAGCCGAGGTCGAGCAGACGGTCGGCTTCGTCGAGCACCAGCAGCTCCACGCTGGCGAGTTTGAGGGCGTTGTGTTCCACCAGGTCGAGCAGGCGCCCCGGCGTGGCGACCACCACATCGGCGCCGCCGCGCAGCGCCAGCATTTGGGGATTGATGGAGACACCGCCGAACACCACGGCGGTCTTCGTTTTTCCAGGCAGGTGTTGCGCCATGCTGCGAACCACTTCACCCACCTGTGCAGCCAGCTCGCGCGTGGGCACCAGCACCAGTGCGCGCACGCGCCGGGGCGTGTGGGCGGTGCCCGTCATCAGGCGCTGCAACAGCGGCAGCACGTAGGCGGCGGTCTTGCCGGAGCCGGTCTGGGCGGTGGCGAGCACGTCGCCCCCGCTGAGCACGGCGGGCACGGCGGCTTCCTGTATGGGTGTAGGGGTGGTGAAGCCGAGTTCGGCAGCGGCTTGGGCGAGGGCAGGCGCAAGGCCCAGGGCGTGGAATGGCATGGCGTTGGAATGGTTCGGCCCAGTGTACCGGTCGTGCGCGCACGAAAGTCCCGGCACGCTACGATCCAGCCCCATGAAAAACAAGCTTTCCACCGGAGGCCTGGTGTATTCCACCGAGACAGGCCGCATGTGCCCGGCCTGCCGCCAGCCCGCGGCGCAATGTGTGTGCAAACAGGCCACGGCGGTGCCAGCCGGTGACGGCGTGGTGCGCGTCTCGCGCGAAACGAAGGGGAGGGGGGGGAAGGCGGTCACCCTGGTGAAGGGTGTTGCCTTGAATGCCGTGGATCTGGCTGGATTGGGCAAACAGCTCAAGGCGGCCTGTGGCTCGGGCGGCACCGTGAAAGACGGCGTGATCGAGATCCAGGGCGATCACGTGGAGAAAGTGGTGGCCACGCTCCAGGCGCAAGGCCACACCGTCAAGCGCGCGGGCGGCTGAGCCCGCGCCCAGGTCAAAAGGGCTTGCGTCCGCTGATCAGGCGCAACAGCACCATGACCACAGCGATCACCAGCAAAACGTGGACGAAGCCGCCCATGGTGGTGGAGGTGACCAGACCCAGCAGCCAGAGAACGAGCAGAACGACGGCGATGGTGTAGAGCATGGATTTTCCTTATTTCAATGGGGTGGATGGTGGAGCGGTCGGGCGTTTGCGGAACTGGGTCCACCACGTGATGACGCCAATGGCTGCCACGGTGGTCATGGTCAGCACAGGGCGGCGGCGCAACAAACTCAGGCCCGTGCCCAGCGCCAGCACACCGGTGGTGGCCGAACGCGTCTCCCTCGGCTTCATCCACCATTTGGAGAGAGCGCCCAAGGCCAGACTGGCCAGTGGGTGATTGCCGATTCGCCGCACCCAGGGCAGTGCGGTCAACTGGCCAAGGCCGCTGTGCGCAAAGGCGTCTCGCCTGTTCTGATCCTGGTCGAGCCACTGCGCCAACTGCGCACGGCTGCGCGCGAGTTGCTTTTGTGCTGTTTCAGATGGCTTCATGGTGCGCGGTGGTTTTGCGCAGCAGCGCTGCGTCTTGTGCAAACTGCTCACGCAGAAGCGCAAATGCGGGTGGCGCTTTGTGGTCGCGGGCCCGCAGCATGGCGAATGCGCCGAGCACGGCGGGCACCAGCGGTGTGAACCACAGCAGCCAGGGCTGCTGCATGGATGCTGGGGGAATCGATGCCCACAACAACATCGCTACGCCGCCCAGGATGGCGGAGACCATCAGACACAGAAGCCCGACGATCTGAAGCGTGATGCGTTGCTTGAGGTGTGCACCGCTGCTGCTCAATTCTTCCGCCACCAGACCGGCGTAGCCCGCCGCGTGCTCGGCCAACAGCTGCGGTTGTGACGCCGCGAGGCGGAACACGGGGTGGAGCATGTGTGCGACCGCAATCAGCGGCCGTTGTGGCCGTTGCGGCTGAACAGCGCCACCAACGCCATCAGACCAGCGCCCACAGCTGCGGCCATGAGCACCGATTTCATGGGTTCGTGCTGGATGTAGGTCGTGGCAGCGTCCCGGGCGTGCAGCGACTTGTCGCGCAATTGGCCAGAAGCGTCACGGACTTTGTCCAGACCACGGTGCAGCAGTGCATCGGATTCGGAAGCCAGCTGGCGAAGGGCATTGCCGGTTTCCGAGCGTGCGTGCTCTAGTCCGTTGGACATCTCATGCAAGCCCTGGCCGATGCCATTGCGTGCAGTGCTGGCAGCGCGCTCTGCTGTGTGTGTCAGGTTGGAGAATTCGTCTCCGACGGCTTTTTCAAGTGTGCTCATGGTGTCTTTCATGAAGTTGGACAGCGTGGAAAGCAGGCCGGCACAAGCCGGCCGCGATCACTTGCCGACCTGGTTGCCGATGACGCCACCGATGGCTGCGCCACCCAGGGTGCCGAGGGTGCTGCCACCGGTGAGCACGGCGCCCCCCACAGCACCAGCACCCGCGCCGATGGCGGTGTTCTGGTCCTGGCGGCTCATGCCGCTGCAGGCGGTCAGACCGACCAGCAAAGCGATGGAAGCGGCAACGGTGATCGAACGGGTTTGAATGGATTTCATGATGATGTCCTTGGACGTGAGGGAGGTCGAACGAGCGAGAAGGCTTACTTCATGCGCATGTCGTTCTTGACCGAGCGCACGCCGGAGACACCCTGCGTCACGGCCACGGCGCGCTGGATGTCGGCTTGCGAGTTCACGAAGCCGCTGAGCTGCACGGCGCCCTTGAAGGTTTCGACGTTGATTTCTGCGGACTTCAACGATGCGTCATTGAAGATCGCTGCCTTCACCTTGCCGGTGATGGCGGTGTCGTCCAGGTACTGGCCGGTGCTCTCCTGCTTGGCGGTGGAGCTGCAGCCAGCCAGGGTCATGACCGAAGCGGCCACGGCCAGCATCACGATGGGGAAGAATTGACGTGTTTTCATGGGGTTTTCCTTGGAGTGGTTGAGACGAGTGGCCCAACGAATTGCAAGGTCACCGCATGGTGCGGGGCAGGTAGCCCCAACGCCAATGGACTGACTCTAAAAGGAGATTTGGGGGCCGTCTGTGCGCTGTCGCACCATCGATGGAGCGGCCGTGGCGCTTCAACGCATGACGCTGAGCAAGCGGTCCAGCCCACCTTCGTTGATGGCCACCATGGCCTGCGCGCGCACCGCGGGTTTGGCGTGGTAGGCCACCGAGAGTCCGGCCACACCCATCATGGGCAAGTCGTTGGCGCCGTCGCCCATGGCGATGCACTGCGAGGGATCGATGCCCAGCAGCGAGGCCATTTCCAGCAGGGTACGGCGCTTCTCGGCGCCATCGCAGATGTCGCCCCAGGGCTGGTCGACCATGCGGCCGGTGAGCTGCCCGCAGTTCGGGCCGCTTTCCACTTCGAGCACGTTGGCACGGGTGAAGTCGATGCCCAGGCGCTCGCGCACGCGCTCGCTGAAAAAGGTGAAGCCACCGGAGACCAGCAGCACCTTCAAGCCCGCGGCCTTGCAGGCGTTGATCAGCTCGGCCGCACCCGGGTTGATGCGCAGGCGCTCGGTGTAGACCTGCTCCATGTCGGCGATGGTCACGCCGCGCAACAGCGCCACGCGCTGGCGCAGGCTGTCCTTGTAGTCGGCGATCTCGCCGCGCATGGCGGCTTCGGTGATGGCAGCCACCTCGGCCTTCTTGCCCACCGCGTCGGCGATCTCGTCCACGCACTCGATGCTGATGAGCGTGGAGTCCATGTCGAAGGCGATGAGCTTGAAATCGCTGAGCTTGAGCGGGGGTGCGAAGCCTTGAATGGTGAGGCCAGGGGCGAATTCGATGGCGGTGGTCATGGTTGGCGGGGGCTTCGACACGCTCAGCCCGAACGGAGTTGGTGGGGATACCTTCAAACGGTGGCGGGTTGTTTTGTCGGTTGGCCGAGTGAGCGCAGCACGTCGCGCACCAGTTGCACGCGGTCTTTCACTTCGGGCAGCGCTCGCTCGATGCGAAGCTTCTCGTTCCCGGCCAGCTTGATGTGGCGGTTCTTCTGGATGAGTTCGATGATGCGCATGGAGTCGAACGGCGGGTTGGGGCGGAAGGTGATCTGGATCACACCCGGCGCCGCGTCCACCTTCACCACGCCGTAAGGCGCGCTGAGCACGCGCAGGCGGTGCACGTCCACCAGCGTCTGTGCCTGCGGTGGCAGCTTGCCGAAGCGGTCCACGATTTCTTCGAGCAGCGCGTCCACCTGGTCCGTGGTCTGTGCAGTGGCGAGCTTCTTGTAGAACGACAGGCGCAGGTGCACGTCGCCACAGTAGTCGCTGGGCAGCAGGGCGGGCGCATGCAGGTTGATGTCGGTCGTGACCGACAGGGGCGAGAGCAGGTCGGGTTCGCGCCCGGCTTTCAGCGAGCGCACGGCTTCACTGAGCATCTCGTTGTAGAGCTGGAAGCCCACCTCCAGCATGTTGCCGCTCTGGTTCTCGCCCAGCACCTCGCCCGCGCCGCGGATCTCCAGGTCGTGCATGGCCAGATAAAAGCCACTGCCGAGTTCTTCCATCTGCTGGATGGCGTCCAGCCGCTGCGCTGCCTGCTTGGTGAGGCCCTCGATGTCGGGGACCATGAGGTAGGCGTAGGCCTGGTGGTGGCTGCGGCCAACACGCCCGCGCAGCTGGTGCAGCTGCGCCAGACCAAACTTGTCGGCGCGCGCCATCACGATGGTGTTGGCGGTGGGCACGTCGATGCCGGTCTCGATGATGGTGGAGCACAGCAGCACGTTGAAACGCTGCGCCACAAAGTCGCGCATCAC
>LNFM01010665.1_pt1 | contig 13448 bp, 17 predicted proteins | sample 596031 | NCBI WGS metagenome assembly LNFM01 (sample SAMN04254537, study PRJNA301005) | activated carbon metagenome | isolation source: dual media filters at the Ann Arbor, Michigan drinking water treatment plant | place: USA: Ann Arbor
TCCGCCACTCACCCTTGAAATCGTTGATTAATTTAATGCGCCGTTGAGCGTACCCATCAATCAACCCACACTCTCCAAAACGCTTGTTTGGCCGTTCGGTCTCGAAACGAACGGCAGCGTGCCATCATCGTGCCCAACTGCACCGGTAGGAATCAGGCGTGCGAGTAACGCGGTCCACGTGATGCTCGTATCAGTTTAAGCTGCCACTTTTCCCAAAGACACTTTTACAACCTGCCCGTCCCAAAAGGCGGGCAGGTTCTTTCTAAGTGACTACCTCAAGGGTATCGTCCGGAAGGGGACGTTGCAGCGCCTTAGCCTCCGACCAGTCCTGAGCCAGCCAAGTCGCCCAATCTGACGGCTCTGTCAGAATCACGGGCATTGCCTTGGGGTGGATCGTAGCGACCTCCGCGTTTGGCTCGCAGGTGAGGAAGGCAAAAAGGTCGTCAGTGGTCGCGCCGTCTTTGAGCTTGCGGATCGAAGTCCAGGCTGGCACCCAGATCCCCGCAAAGAACATTGGCCCATTTGCTGCCAGTTTGAACCAAGCGTTTCCGGCTCCCCTGCCGCCGGGGCGAGGTTCGGCGAACCGATCAACGGGCACCAAGCAGCGATTGGGTTGCCCCAACCACCGCCGCCAGTGCGGGGACCCTACGTTCCGAATGTTTGTGACGCCACGATCTATGCCGGAAGGGCTGTGAAACTGCGGCGGCGACGGAAGTCCCCAGCGCGCGAGGCGCAACACGCGCACCCCATCGCTGGCGGTCAGGATGGGGGCGCTTCGGTCGGGATAAACTTCACCGGTCTCGACATTGCCCGCCCCATTGACCATCCCGTCAAAGAGCTGGCGCATGGCCTCGGCTGAGGTCGTATGGTGAAAGAGATTACACATGCCTCACCTTGCGGACGCTCCACAGGCTACGTCAACTTTTTCCCTCTAATGGACGCTTCCGATTATCGATCGTTCTTGCTACGTTCTCACGCATGCCCTGGCCGAAAACAGTCCCCGACGATCTACGCCGCAAACTTGAGGCGGTGCTTGGCTACCGGAACCGCCCAGCGCCGCAAGACGTGTGGGGCGCGGTGCTGGAATGGTTGGAGGCTGAAGACTTGGAACAGAAAGTTCACAGGCCACCAGAAAGGACATAGGCGGGGCGGTTGCGTGGGTGATTACCTATCCGGGAGATTGGTTCTTACGACTACCCGAGTTGAACAAGTTCTTTGAACTTGACCCTCTCACTACTGGCGGAATGGCGTCAGGAACTCTGAGCGTAGTGGCGGCAATTATCGTTCTGGGCGTCACCGGATGGCTGATCGATATCCTGACGAGCCGATAGCACTTTCGGTTGCTGTGTTACCTGCATCGCCCTGAAAATGCAGGCCTGGTCTGCGCCTGTTCTCAGGCCAAACAGGCCCGCAAAACCTGCCTGTTACCGAGGCTTAACATTGCCATCGTCGCCGATCCGGCGCTGTTCTCAGCGCGGCTTGTGGGCATCACAGGCACGAGGAGGCGGCCTGAATCAGGAATTAATGCCGACGGTGCCTGCAAGGTTCAAGCTCCCAACCCGCCTTGAACTCTTTTGCGGAACCGCTTCCCTCTGATACAGTTCCGTTCGGAAACGCAGTCATCGGCTCCCCAAATACTCACGACTTGGGAGCATCCGGCCTAGCCGCAGTTCTGGAGATAGCGCTCTTGATCCTACCGCGAAGCGTTCTGGTTACCGCTGCAACCGTATGGCTTCCAGACGAAGTAGGTCTCCTGCGGCGCTATGGTCTTGCTTTGTTTATCCTAGCGGTTGGGCTGTTGGCGGGAGCACTTGTGCATCCTCTGCTGCCGGATCGGATATTTGTCACTCTCTTCCCAGCTATTGCTATTGCCTCCCTGTTGACAGGGTTTGGCCCTGCCGTCCTGGTCAGCGTTGTGGGGGGCATAGCTGCAGTCTATTTTTGGATGCCTCTTCGCCAGGAGTGGCCGGAGTTAGGTCCGGCCGTGGCAAACGTTCTCGTGTTTGTGGGCATGGGAAGCCTAATATCCGCCTTTGGTCATCTGGTTCGACTGCTCGTGCGCGAGCTTCGTCAGGCAGAGCTTTCGGCAGAGCTGCGCGCGGACGAGATGCACCACCGGATCAAGAACCTGTTTAACGTGATTGTGGCCGTGGGCCGAAGCACCCTGCCCAAGGAGAATGAAGAGGTCCAAGCATTCTGGGAAACCTTGGAGAGCCGGTTGCGAGGCCTTTCCAATGCCCAACAGCTGATCGTGAGACCAGAGCTGCAGGCTGAACTGGAGCCGCTGATCCGACGAGTCCTTGACGGCCAGGAGTTGGATCGGTTCAGCTTTCAGGGACCAACATGCCACGTCGTGACGTCGACGCAACTGGTTTTGGCACTGCATGAGCTTGCAACGAACGCGCTTAAGTACGGGGCTCTTTCGGTGCCTTCCGGACGGGTCGCGATCAGCTGGACCGCCGAACCGACCAACATCACCATTCGCTGGGCCGAGTATGATGGACCCCCGATTGGATCTCCGGGACCGGAGGGCTTCGGGTCAAAAGTGCTTCGGTGGTTAAACGCCACAAGGACGTTCCACCCCGGCGGCGTCTGCGTAATGCTCACTGTTCCCCGCGCTCAGGGGGCGGAAGTGGACGTAACCCCCCAAGCAGCTTAGAATGGGGACTGGCCTGTCACCTAGGGAAGCCAACGACACATTGCGAGGCCTGAATTGGTTTACTCGATGGAACGTCACCTCCGTTAGGTCGAGGGGTGGTCTTGGACCCCGTTCCATCGGTGTCCTCGACGAGTAAGAATATACCACCCAAGAGAAGCATCGCGGCGAGGCCGATGATTGCGAGCGCGTCCAGGAAGGAATCGATGAGGCGTTTGCGGTCCATGACTACCAACCCCGCCATGGCGTGTTTGTTGCTCACAATCTGCAACCTCTAGTGGGCTAGAGCACCACCTTCCCACACACCGGTTTTGGCCCTTCAGCTCCAAGCTGCTGCTCTCACGGTGCCACAACGCACAGCACTATCGTACTGATTGTAAAAGGCCGGATCCTTCGAAATAGTTTGACCCGCTTCTTCTTTCACTGTCGTCTGCCTACACGGGGGACGGGGGACGGGGGACAGAGTTATGGACAAAGTAAGCGCCGATATCTGGCGCGAAGAAGTCTTGGTCGACTTCTTCAAAGGTGTTGCTACAGGCGCTAAGTGCTCAAGGTGCGGCAGTAAGGTTTGGTCGCTTGGAACCGACGCAGCGGCGGAGAGTGCGTGTGCGAAGAAGCTTCGTGCAGGGTGCGCGCGCGGGGAAACCAACGAGTATGTCCTGTTCTCGCGCCGAGCACTGCTCAGTAACATTTGGTAACTGAGCGCTCCGACCCCATTGTTGCCAGTCGATATCAACACGGCCCACTGCCCAGGCCCCAGACCAGGCCCGCCCTTGGGCGACCAGCCGCCGCTATTGCACGGAAAGAACCGGGCCGCTATCGACCGTTAGAAAACCGCGACTGCACCTATAGTGACCGTATCTTCGGTGCCGGTCCCTTTCATTTGCACCAGTCGAAGTGCCCACCTGGCCGCCAGTCTACCGCCAATCCTTCCGCAAGAAGAACACTGCCGATCGTTCGGCCATCCGGCAATCTAACCACCACCAGGGGCCGATCAAACCGGTCGATTTCGCCGCTGTCCTCGATGGTTAGCCGCGGCGTTTGGAGAAGCTCAGCCATGCGACGCTTAGCCTTTTTTGCCAGCGCGTTTTCCTTGGGGCAGCCAGCGTTGCTGCCAATCTCCGGGGTGTCATATCCTGAAACGAACGGCGCGCCATCGCCCATGTCGCGGAGGTTCTGCCCGTCACACTTCACAGTATCGCCATCTACCGCTGTAAGGCTTGCACAAATCATGAGAGCGAGCATGCAATTTCCTTCAGACTAGCGCAGTGGGCCATCCGAGGTAGTATCAGGCAATCGACTCACGGTCACAATATGGCCACGACCAGGAGCGAAGCTATTCGTCGGATTTCATTTAAGAGGCTACTATGCGCGCTGTAGTTACCATCATCTTTGCGGCCACTCTCACTTTGGTTGCCCTCGGTCCGGCATTCGCCCACGGTGGCGGCTGCCGGAAGAGCTCTCCGCCAGGCCAGTGCTGCCACATGCAAAAGAGCGTTGGGCGGGTACACTGCCACTAGTCTAATTTGCAATCTGAAGGAGGTCCGGATGCGCTTTCTTGTTTCGCTTGCACTCTACGCCGTGTCCGTGAGCCTAGCCATCGCGGAGGAAATTCCCGGAACATCGATCAGTTACGGGAACTGGAGCGGTGCCGGTTGGACAAATGAACAAGGGAACTTTTCTCATTGCTCAGTTGCTGCAGAGTACTTGCACGGAAACACGCTGATGTTTTCGGTGAACGCTGATGCTTCTGTGTCGGTGGGCGTCGTATCACCTTCCGATACCTTCGTTGCGAACGAGAATTTCCCCGTTGCACTTTTCGTGGACCGCAGAGCGCCCTTCTACGGAAACGCCACCGCTATTGATGCACGGTTTGCTATCTTGAACATCACCGACTTTGATCGGGCGTTGGACAGTTTCAGGCGTGGCCAAGTCTTGGTGATTCAGTCCAAGTTTGGCGAGATTCCTTTTGACCTGACCGGGACGTCGCGTGCGCTTGCATCCGTTTACCAGTGCGCGGTTGCAAATCAGTCGTACCGCGCTCGCTCCGCCCCGATGGCGACAAGCGACTTGGATCCTGCCATTCTCATGCAAGTCGCAGCAGGAAACATCACGGCGCTGGGCGTCTCGGATTTCAGCTTCCTCACGGCTCAAGAAATCGGTGAGCTTTTCCCCAATGCAGAGCCAGGACTGCAGTATGTGTTCTGGCGCTCGCCAAGCATTGGGTTGGTCTCTGGCGTCGTGGTCGCCGACCGGATCCCCAATGCCGACCTGAAATCAGGAGACCCTGCAGACTTGGCCACCCTCGCAGGTGTGTGTGGGGGTGACTTCGTTACAGGCGTTCGGCAGTTGCCAGGCGAAGTCGAGATGAGGGAAATCCGCGCAGGCTGCAGCACCCCCACAAGCACCAGTGAGCATTACCTTACAAAGTTCTTCCTGGGTGAAAAGATAGTCTACAGTTGGCTGTGGTTTGAGGGCGACCAAGTAAGCCGAGAAACCGCCCCCGCCCGGAGGCAGATGAGCGAGGACGCTGCTGTGCAAACAGCCAGCTACCTGGTCAAAGACTGATTTTAGCCGGTTAGCTTGAGCATTAGATCGCGGCCATCGCGTGAAAGTTCCGAGGCCAAGCGCCGCAGTTCCTCCACCTCCTGCGTTCGCCCCCCGTGACGGTACGCAGGGTTCTGTCTCCCAGGTCCCTGTCCGCCTCGCGCGCCGTGCATCCGGCAGACCGACCAACCCCGCATTGCCGGATTGCAGCAAGGATGCCCAGTGCGCTTGCTATGGGCTGTGCAGCGCGGCGACTTGTGCATGGGGTAGCCGTCAGCTTTCATCTCCTGCCCTCCCCCCGTGGGTCACGTTGCCGACGACGGCCTGCGCGCCGTTCTCGACAGTCACACGCTCCACCCGAACAACCTGTTGTCCCTTGGACCTGTACCGCTTCAGGGTATCCATCTGGACGGCATAGCTCCGGGTGAGCTTGTTCAGCGCGCGCTCAGCAGCATCTTGTTGAGGAATTGTCTCCACGTGGTTCAGCCTGCGGGCGAGCATCATCGTCGCCATGTGTATCGCGGCCATTTGCGAAATCAGCAACGCCTCTGCGGCATCGCGCGGCTGCATGGCGTCCAGAAAGCCCAGCGCAAAGTTGGTCGATTCCTCGTCGAAGCGCTTCTTATGCGCGCCCAAGCAGCCAAGGTGGGCAAGCAGACCATTTGCGACGGCGGTGTTCCCTGCACCCTTGTAGATGCGTCCCCATCGCCCGTGGGCGCATATGTTCAGGACTCCGCTCTCGGAAACTGTAAGTTCCGCTCTCGGCAGATCGCGGCTGAGTTCTTGGGATGCCCAAGCCTTCAGGCTCTCCAACTCGTTGTCTTCTTTGTCCCCATCAGGTGCGTGCATATTGATTTTCCTTGATAGTCTTTCGTGTTTGCTGCCCGCCAGGGCGTCCGAAACCTTTTTTGTTACGGTTTATGGTGGATGGCTTAGCCCACCGGTCCCTCAATCTTGATCCCCCAAAGAATTGACTACCCCCGCCCCCGCTGGACTGGACAGCGGCTTTTCCGGTGCATTGGACGCCCGCCGTCTCACGCCAAGAGCAGCGCCCAAGATGGTGCAAGCCAAGTCCAGAAGGCTATCCATGAGCACGGCACGCCGAAAGTCCCGGGGAAGGTCCACCGCCCCTTCCTTTAGGATTAGTAAGGCTAGCAAGGTCCAAGCAAGGCGACGAGGTGCGAACGCAAAAAGCAAGACACCCATCCCGATATGGGCCAACCAGTTCTGAGCCAGGAGATACCAGACAGGCGGGTCAAGACAGGTCAGGTTTGAGCAAGTCAGCACTTCTGCAAGTTCGCCAAACATCAAGCGGTACCCCCGAACTTCGCCAGAGTGAGGGCAGGGGAAAAACCTGCCGTTGCGCAGATCTCGGCAAGCCTGCCCAGCGCTAGGGCGCGGGCTACCTCATGCGCCTGCGCCCTATGCTCCCCGGCTGCACTCTGCAGCGCATATGCGCCGCGCCCATCCACGTCCAACCCCACGGCCAGGGCATGGACCGCGCCGGGAACCGGCAAGGCACAATAGGCCGGGAATGCCTCGGCCTCGGCTTCAGACAGCGGGAAGGCCATCGGCTGGCCGCCCGCTTTCAGCATTCGTTCAAATGCTCTCCGCAGGGCTGCCATAGCCTTGGGCCGGTCAACAGGCTGAAGCCCATCCTCGCCGTTATCGAAGCTGCAGGCAGCCGCCAGACGGGCCAGTGCGGGGGCCTTGGCGGCCAAGCGGCGGCGTTGCTCCCGGTTCATGCCGCACCGCCTGCGCGGGGGGCTGCAGAAGCCTGCCACCGATAGGGGGGCAAGCTCCTTTCCCTCGCCCGTTTAATCGCTGGGTCACCGTTGCCACCGTTGCCGTCTCTAGACAACGGCAACAATGGCAACGCTAAACTGACCGGGTTGCCAAGTGTTGCGGCAACGGTTTGGCAACGGTGGCAACGCCTCATTCCTCGACCCTCCAAGCGTAGCCGTCCAGCACGCGGATAACTCCCCGCTCTTGCAGGCCCTTCCATGCCTTGTGAAATGCCGCCCTCTTGCTGCTTTCGGCTTCGCCAGAAGAAAGCGCGTGCCGGTCGCAGGCTGCCTTCCAGTCTGTCAGGGCAACGCACTGTCGATTGACCGGAAAGTCCTCGCCCCCCTTTTTGACCCCGTGGTCTTTCAGGGCATCCGAAAATGCCTGCATGGCAATCAATGCCTGTCCGGTCAGTCTGGGAGCTCGTTTGGTGGGGGCCTCGGACTCGACCAGCACTGCGGAAGTCACAGGCCGCCCTTTTCGATCCGTCATGCCCAGATCAACCCCGGTCAGCGCAAAACCCATTGGCGGGGGTTCGGGGGCGTCCTTCATCTTGGTGCAGATCAGGGCAATCGTCCCGTCGACCTTCTCAACCCGATACTCAGCATCAAGCGCGCCCTTGAGGGCCAGAGAGCCCCGCGCGCGTTGCTTGTCAGAGTGCCCGGTGTGGTGGACGATCAGCACAACGCAGCCCGGATAGCGGGCTTTCATAACATCCACCGAAGCAATGAAGTCGTTCATGTCCTTGGTGGCGTTCTCGTCGCCGCCCGCGAAGCTGCGCGCAAGCGTATCGACCACGATAAGGGCCGGATTACCCTTGCTGGCGGCGATGGAATCCACGGCGGCAGCAACGGCATTTGCATGCGCCGCGTCCAGCAAGCGTGCAGGCACCTCGGAAAAGTAAAGCGGGCCATCATCGGGATTTCGCCCCGCGTGTTTTCCCCAAGCAACGGCGCGGCGCTTTAGACCGTTATGACCTTCGCCTGCCAGATAGATGACGGCACCTTGCCTGACTTCGCGCCCGTGGAATTCGTGGCCGGTCGCGATGCAACAAGCTAGGTCGATTGCCACAAAAGACTTGCCGCAGCCCGGATCACCGAACGCAAGGGCGAGGGCCGAAGTCTCTAGCAGATCATCCACCAAGAATTCCGGCTCGGAAAATCGCATGTCCGAAACATGGACTAGCTTGAATGCCAATGGGCCGCGCGGTCCGGCGCTGTTATTGCCTGAAGCGGTGTTGCCACCCTCGCCCCCGGAAGGGCCTTCCTCGCCGTCTGGCGGGGTTGTGCGGGCGTCCTGCGGGCCTTCCGATGCCTCCCCAGCGCCATGCGTCCAGTTGGCCCCGTTGCGCGTCTCCGCGAATACCTCGGCAAACATTGCTCTGAAGCGCTCGGGTCCTACCGCACACCTAAGCAGGGCCAGCGCGGGGGCGATGCCGGAAACGGTGTGGGGGGTGCCGCTGGAATGCCAGACCTGATCCGCGTCCTCCGCCGTGCAAGGCTTTGCCCCGACATAGCGCAGCGAAAACTCGGTGAAGGAATTCCGCAGGCTCTGGCCAAAGGAGACGCGAAGGGAAACCGCCAGCTTTACCCAATCCTCACGCCCCAAGTCGTTCGGAGCTTCTGCCAGCAGCCGCCGGACAACTTCCATTGTCTCGGTGCCCGTCGCCTCGGTCCGCCCAAAGTCAAAGCCCGTGTCGATCTTGCCAGCAGCCGCTCCCCTCTTTGCCGCCGCCCGCGCCGCCTCTGCCGCCTCGACCGCAGTCAAGGGAAAGGAGGGCAGGTCGCCAGCCGCCAGCGCGGCGGAAAGCGTCCGGCTCGTGTATTGGTAGCAAGCGCCATTCTGCATGCGCGCGCCCGGGGCGATGATGTAGCCGCCGTCGCCGCGCGTATCGATGTTGCTCGCCGCCTGTTTGGACTTGGTCCGCGCTCCCTCAATATGCCGATAGAGGATTTGAACGCCGCCGGATTGCGTCCGGACGTGCACGGCGGCGGGGTGGTCCAAATGAAGGGCGGTAATCTGAGTTTCGCCGACCGCCTCGCCCGTTTCTCGGTCAATGTCGCCGTCGATCACGGAAATCCCGCTAGCTGCTCCAGTGGGCAGTCCCGGCACCGCGTTGGGCCACTGCGCCCACCACTCTTGAATGCGATGCTCGTCGGTGCTTGCGTCCTTGAACCCCGCCGGGGAGTAAGGTGCCTTTGCCCCCTTGGGTTTCCCGGATTGGTCCATGGCAAGACCATCCGCTTCCAGGCACGGGAACACCGGCAGGCCGGATCGGGCGAGCTTAATTGCCAGATTGAAGTTGTGAAGGTCCGCTGCGTTCAAGCGCTGCCCTCCAAACCCTGACAGACCCGGAAAGCGTTCACCCGCCCATGGCCCTGCTTGACCGCTTCCACGGTTTCAGGACCACAACCAAGGGCGTCGGCCATTTCTACCGCCGTCCGGATCGAGGCGGCAGATTCCTCGATCTGCCGAAACAGGCTGACCACTGTTTCAGCTTGGGTCGCCGCAAAAAAGTTCTCAGCCGCCGAACCGATCAGCCCCGCCATGATGGCGAGGCTGCCTAGGATGCGGGCATTGGGCGGCAACTCGACTGGCTCGACAGTGTCGCGGCTCCCGCTCATGCTGGCACTGCCTCGACGGTCTTGCGCGCAACCTTGGACAAGAGAAAATAGCGGCCATGGTGACCAGGAAAGTCGCCCCCGTGCGGTTCATCTTCCCGGATGATCGAAAGCCCATGTTCATGCCGCAAATCGAAGATGTAGGCGTGAAGCCTCGGCCCGTTCATTTCGATTGCGGTAATGCCGCGCGGCCCGGCCAGCATCAGCATTTCTAAAGCCCAGCGGTCGCGCCCCATCAGGACGATTTCCCGCGTTTCTTTTTCATCGTTTCGGACTGTATAGGCCGCAAGGCCCCAGCGCTTATCTTTTGTCATGCTCTACCTCGACATTGCGGGCAGGGCGGTTTCGAGCTATATTCTAGGCATCCTGATATGCCGCAAACGAATAGAGCCGCCGCCCTTGCCGTGGGGTGGCGGTTTCGTTTAGGCAGCCTGCATCTGGGCGGCTTCCCACGCTTGAACGTCTGTCCAACGCCAGCGCGTCATTTGCGGTGAGAGTTTCACTGGCTGGGGAAAGCCATTGCGGCTCACCCATCCCCAGATCGTCGCACGATTCACCCCAAAATGGGCGGCAAGCGCTGTGTCGCTAGCATAGGCGGGGCGACTGTCGGTCGCGGTATCAATGTGCTTCGGCATAGATTGTCGTCCTCATGCAGGGTTCGATGAGAAACAACGTGCCAGCGAAAGGATTGAAGCGAAAGGATCCAGAATTGTCAGAAATCAATCTGATCATTCTGGAATTTTGAACACCTTCTATTCATCACGAAGCGCATCGAATGCCCTTCGCAAAGTGGATAGAGCTACCGTCTTGCCAGTATGTACCGAGATTGCTCTCGCAGCCTCTTTGTAACTGGTTACCGGCTCTCGAATTGGCCCATACAGATCAAGAATCGCCGCCGCGATCTGCTCGCGTTGCTTGGGCCTCCTCCCGGGAGCACCCTTGGCTGGTCGATCCGGTTCAACTTGGGGAAGCGCACTGGAAGCCGATGCCTCTGGTGAAGATTCCTTGCCGCAGTTCCCCAAGAACGCCTTAAGATAATCGACAGTTTCGCTCTGCCAAGCCTCTAGATCGGCGGCTTTCACGCAGACGGCCCGGCCACGAAGTTTCCAAGCGAGTGCAAGAGATTGCTTCCATACGATGGCCCGCATAACGTGGTCATGACCCACATCGATCCCGAAGCCCCAGAACAATTTCGCCAAAATTGCACTCTGCCAAAACCTAAAATGGCTCAAAGGGAACGCCGAACGCACAAGGCCAGTGTCAAAGTCGATGAGCTTGAATTGCTGGTAGTAGTGGCGGTCGTGATATTCTAGCCATTCAGGAGTGGGCGGCCCTATTGAAGTGATCGGATTGTAGTACTCTTGGGGCTGGCCGGAACGATCTGCTACATCGAGTAGTCGGCGCATTGTCACGTTTACGACATTGCCATCTGGGGTGCTTACTCCCCAACCTCCCCGGTTCAGCCACTCATCCAAAATCCAGATCGCGACGGCTTGCGTCATTTTCGACGCACCGTCGGGCATTCTTGGAAACTCATATCCGAATAATTCTACCGTATCTCCGCCGTCGTATTGAGAGTGAACCAAGTCAACGCCAATAATCAGGGCCTTTCCTCGCGCTTGGTCGAGTGTGACGTATCCCTCAGGGCACCACATTATCCGATCCTCACCACGTTGCCGCCCAGCGCCCGGCCCGACAGGAAGTCAGCCCAATCCGCCATCATTCGCCGCCGCTTCTCGACCATGTCGCCCCGACGATAGGCGGCTTCCACCGCGCTACTGATCCGGTGCGCGAGCGCGACCTCGGCCATGTCACCGGGATAGCTGGTGCGCTCTGCCACCCAATCCCGGAAGGTGCTGCGCAGCCCGTGCGGAACGGCTGGGCGCTTGTTCACCCGGTCTAGGTAGCCTTTGCCGCGTGCCTCGACCGCCGCCGTGTGCTGGCGCTTCATAAGCATGGACAGGGCCATGTCGGATAGCTGGCCGCCGCGCGCGCCGGGGAACACCAGCGCGTTGCCGTCGAGCCTTGGCAGGGCCTTCAACAGGTCCACCGCTTCCGCAGTCAGGGGCACCCGGTGTTCCCGCTGCATTTTCATGCGATGGGCGGGGATAATCCAAAGTGCCTTGTCCAAGTCGATTTCATCCCAGGCCGCGCCCCGCACTTCCCCGGATCGGGCGGCAGTCAGGGTGAGGAATTCCAAAGCCCGGGCCGGGATGCCTTCGCGCTTCTGCAGATCGGCCAGCCATGCGGGGGCATCGTCCAGTTGAAGCGCCGGGTGGTTGCTCTCGACCGCGACCTTGGACGGAGCTGGCAGAAGCTCTTTCAGGTTGCCCGCCCAGCGCGCCGGATTGTCGCCTGTCCTGTGCCCTGCCACCGTGGCCCAGCTTAAGACCGCCTCGATCCGCCCGCGTAACCGGGTGGCAGTTTCCGTCTTAGTGGCCCAGATCGGCTGCAGGCAGCGCAACACGGCGGACGTATCGATCTCACTGACCGGCAACGCCCCGATTTCCGGCAGGGCGTAGTTGTCCAGGGTGCTGCGCCATTGGGCACGGTGCTTTTCATTGCGAAAGGCGTCCAGCTTCGCGGCAAGGGCCTTGTCCACCGCTTCACTGAACAGCATCCCCTTGCGCCGGGCCTCGATCAGCCGGGCCTTGGCGTTCTTGCGCTCCTCGACGGGATCAACCCCGCGCTCTACCTTGTCGCGGGCCTCTCTCGCCTTGTCACGTGCTTGTGCGAGGGTGACAGTGGGGAAGCCGCCAAGCCCAATGTCACGGCGGCGGCCACCGACCAGCATTCGCAGTATCCAGGACCGCCCGCCCTTGGGCGTCAGCTGCAGATACAGGCCAGAAACCCCACCGACCGGCACCATGGCATTGCCCTCGCCGCCACGGTGAGCAAGCCGCTTCACGTCCAATGGTCCCAACTCTGCAGCGACTTTCGGCATTACCCGCTCACCTACCCATCAATGACGCAGTGACAGAATACCACGGCTTGCGACGGGGTGAAACACCCTTCCCGCCAACTATCAGCATTTACCGGATATTCTTGCGCCTTATCGTTACGGGGTGCAACGGGAAGCGGGGGGCATAATGGCGGCCTCCGGGTCCGCCACAATCCACAATGATGCCGCAGCTAAAAGCAGATGATCTCGGCTTCTGCTTCCGCCCGTCGCAAGTCCGCGACCTGGGCGTTTGCCGGAGCGGTATCGCGAAAGAGCGTTCAGCACTGTTTCTGCCGCAACGTAGGCGTCATAGGGCAGGATCGTGGCAATCACGTCGATAGCGCAGGAACACTTGCGAAGCGCCTCGGGCGTCTGACCATTCACCGCCATGCAACCGAACACGTAACCTGCCCGCGCCTCGGTGGGATAGTCGTTTGCCACTGCGATCTGGGGGCAAACCAGCACGATGACCGATGCAAGATGTAAGACCCGGGTCATTCGCTACCCTTTCCCGGTTCGGACAATTTGAACGTCTCATGATAGCCAGTCTTCGGATCGGGAGTATCCGCGCTTACGCTGAGGATGTGGCCGGGAACCGAGGGGGCGACGACGAACCGCAGCGTCAGGTCGGCAAACTCGCCCATTCGCTCACGATTGGGATCGTCTTCAAAGGGGCGCAGGGTGAATGCCTGTGCCAGTACCATGCTGCCGGCGTAAGGTTCGCTCGCTTCGGTTGGGTCGCCACCCGTGCGCAGGGCATCCTTGATACGGTTTCGGATGTAGAATGGGCTTCCGCCCGTTAGCGTTGCCATGCTGCGGGCAACAGATTCCAGAAACACCAACAAAACGGGATTTCCGCCCTCTGCCGAAAAATCCCCAAGACTGCGGCTGCGGCTGT
>LNFM01010111.1_pt1 | contig 13443 bp, 12 predicted proteins | sample 596031 | NCBI WGS metagenome assembly LNFM01 (sample SAMN04254537, study PRJNA301005) | activated carbon metagenome | isolation source: dual media filters at the Ann Arbor, Michigan drinking water treatment plant | place: USA: Ann Arbor
TCTTCACCTTGGGCAGGAAGTCGACCACGTACTCCGCGCCGCGGTACAGCTCGGTGTGGCCCTTCTGCCGGCCGAAGCCCTTGACTTCGGTCACCGTCACGCCCTGCACGCCAATGGCGCTGAGGGCTTCGCGCACTTCGTCAAGCTTGAAAGGCTTGACGATGGCAGTCACCATCTTCATGGTCATCTCCTGGAAGAAAAAAACGGGGGGCTCCGCAACCCGACACGCCGGGCGCGGGGCCCGCGACATTCGAGACGTCGGGACGGCTTTGCAGATTCCATGCCAGTGCGCCAGAACAGGGAGCAACGGGCCGAGATGGGGCCCACGCCCAGGAGACGCACCAGGACCGACTATTCTTCGCCAGTTCGCACCGTGTTGGTGCAATTCTGCGGTTCGGGATGTCGGGGTCCCGCTTTGGCGGGAGTCTCCGGGGCGGGCGAGGCGGCGATAGTTGCGCTCATGTCGCTCGCCGTGCTCCAGAGCCGCGCCTTGTTGGGCATCGATGCACCAGGCGTGACCGTCGAGGTGCACCTGGCCAATGGGCTGCCCAGCTTCACGCTGGTCGGGCTGGCCGACACCGAGGTCAAGGAAGCCCGTGAACGTGTGCGGGCAGCCCTGCACCACAGTGGCCTGGAGTTTCCCCACAACAAGCGCATCGTGGTCAACCTGGCACCGGCCGATCTGCCCAAGGAGTCCGGGCGCTTCGACCTGCCGATCGCGCTCGGCATCCTGGCTGCGAGCGGCCAGCTCGACGCGCGCCGCCTGGGCGGCCTGGTGTTCGCCGGGGAGCTGTCGCTGGGCGGCGAGCTGCGCGCGGTGCGGGGGGCCCTGGTGATGGCCCTGGCGCTGCAGCGTGAGGCGCAGGGCCAGGTTCTGGTGCTGCCGCCGGGCAGTGCCGAGGAAGCGGCGCTGGTGGAGGGCCAGGTGGTGCGGCGTGCGGCACATCTGCTCGACGTGGTGCACGCGCTGCAGGCCACGCCCGAGCCCGATGACGCCACGCCAGCCTCGGCCCTCCCGCAGGCCCGGCCCTGGCCCTCGAGCCCGGCCGCGCCCGGGCCCGACCTGCGCGAGGTGCGGGGCCAGGCGGCCGCCAAGCGTGCGCTCGAGCTGGCCGCCGCCGGTGGCCACAGCCTGCTGCTGGTCGGACCGCCGGGCACGGGGAAGTCCATGCTCGCCCAGCGGCTGGGCGGTCTGCTGCCCCCCTTGTCGCAGCAGGAGGCGCTCGAGTCGGCGGCGCTGCTGAGCCTGGCCGGCCACTTCGATCCGGCACGCTGGCAACAGCGCAGCCTGCGCTGCCCGCACCACAGCGCGTCGGCGGCCGCGCTGGTGGGTGGCGGCTCGCCGCCGCGTCCGGGCGAGGTCTCGCTGGCCCACGCGGGCGTGCTGTTCCTCGACGAGCTGCCTGAATACCCCCGTGCCGCGCTCGAGGCGCTGCGCGAACCGCTGGAAAGCGGTCGCATCGTGATCTCGCGGGCGATGCGGCAGGCGGAGTTTCCGGCCCGCTTCCAGCTGGTCGCGGCGATGAACCCCTGCCCCTGCGGACACCACGGCAGCAGCCTGCGCAACTGCCGCTGCACGCCCGACATGGTCGCCCGCTACCAGGGGCGCCTCAGCGGGCCGATGCTCGACCGCATCGACCTGCAGGTCGAGGTGCCCGCGATCGCACCGGCGACGCTCGCCGCCTCACCCACCGGAGAGCCGAGCGCGGTCGTGGCCGGGCGCGTGGCCAGGGCCCAGGCCAGGCAGCTGGCGCGCCAGGGCTGCCTGAACGCCGGCCTGGCCGGCGATGCGCTCGACCTGCACTGCCTGCTCGAGCCCGCGGCGGCTCAGCTGCTGCAGGCCGCAGCCGCCCGCCTGGGCTGGTCAGGCCGGGCTTACCACCGGGTGCTGCGCGTGGCCCGCAGCGCGGCCGATCTGGCGGGCAGCGAGGCGATCGCGGCGCCGCAACTGGCCGAGGCCATCCAGTACCGGCGCGCGCTGGTGGCAGCCTAGCCAGGTCGGATCGGGGTCGGCCGACGCGGGCCGGGGTCAGTGCGGAGACAGCACCGTCGCGCGGGTGAAGGTCTCGAGGTTGTCCACCAGCCGGTCCAGCGCCACGCCGGCCGCATGGACGTCGCCCGCACCGATGGCCATCGCCACGGCCGCATGCAGGCGGCCCATTTCCGGCATGTCGGCCGCATGCTTGTAATGCAGGTACCAGAAGCGGCGCGACAGGCCGTGCAGCTGGCGCATCGCACCCTCGGCAAACTCGTTGCGCGCCGCGCTCAGGCAGAGCTCGTTGAACTCGCGGTCGCAGCGGATGAAGCTGACGTCGTCGTTGCGTGCGGCGGCCTGCGTGAACTCGGCGGCCAGCCGCTGGAAGGCCAGGCGCTCGGCATCGTTTGCGCGGCGTGCCGCACTGCGGCAGATCAGGCGCTCGAGTTCGCGGCGCGTCTCGAGCAACTTCAATTGCTTGTGCACATCGATCCCCGACACCAGCAGGCCGCGGTGGGGCAGCACCAGGATCAGGTGCTCGCGGGCGAGCCGCTGAATGGCCTCGCGGATCGGCGTGCGGCCGATGCCGGTCATCTCACTGAGCGCCTGCTCCGAGATCGCGGTGCCCGGCGCAATGCGCAGCGTCACGATGGCTTCCTCGATGAGGTCGTAGGCCAGGTCGGTGAGCTTGGTCTTGGGCTCGCTCAGGCGCGTCATGAAGGTCGGCGGGGAGGCCTCCCGGCTGGCCGTGCCGTCCTTGGTCTTTCGCGCTTGCCTGCTCGCCATCCACCTGCCCCCACGTTGCCCCGCTGCGGGTCTCGACTGTACCAACAGTCATCGTATAGACTGCATGCAACTCATATATTAGTTAACAGGGCTCCCGATGGATACCGACGCCAGCACCCGGCGGTCAGCGCCCGATGTCGTCCGACAGGCTCCTCGCATGGGCGACCTGGTTCACTTCTGCCCGCCCGGGCGGCTGGTGATGGGTTGCGGCGCCCGCCGCCAGTTGCCCGCCCTGGTGCAACGCCTGGGCTGGCGGCGCGGCCTCCTCGTCACCGACCGCTTCTTCAGCGCCCAGACCCCGTGGGTCGCCGAGTACCTGGCGGCGGCGGCGGCACTGGGCATCCACACCACGGTGTTCGACGGCGGCATCCCCGACCCCACCACCACGCTGTGCGACGAGGCCACGGCGCAGCTGCGCCACACCCTGGGCGATGCACTGCCCGACCACCTGGTCGCACTGGGCGGCGGCAGCAACATCGACCTGGCGAAGGCGCTGTGCCTGACGCTGCCGAGCGGCCGGCCGATCCGCGCCTTCGTCGGCGACCTGGCCGGCTGTCGACCACTGCCGCTGGTGGCCATGCCGACCACCGCGGGCACGGGCTCGGAAGCAACGCCCGGCGCGATCCTGCTCGACCCGGAGAACGCCACCAAGGTCGCGGTGATGGACAACGCGCTGCGCCCGCAGATCGCCCTGGTCGACCCCGAGTTCAGCTACACCTGCCCGCCCCGGGTCACCGCCGATGCCGGCATCGATGCCTTCACCCACGCCATCGAGTCTTACCTGACCATCGACTCCGGCGTGTACGACCGCGCAGGCCATCCCGACCCTGGCTACAGCGGCCGTTCCTCGCTGACGATGCTGTTCGCCCACGAGGCGATGCGCCTGTGCATCGAGCACCTGGACCGCGCCTACCGCGACGGCAGCGACACGCAAGCGCGCATCGGCATGGCCCAGGCCAGCGTGTATGCCGCGTTGTCCTACGGCAGCGCCGGACTGCATGCCGTGCACGGCATCGCCTACGCGGTGGCAGGCCTGACACACCGCAGCCATGGCAGCACCAACGCGGTGATGCTGCCCTACGTGCTCGATGCCTTGTGTGCCTACCGGCGCGAGGAACTGCTGGCGGTGGCGCAGCTGTTCGGCCTGGCCCACCTGCCGGAAGACGCCGCCTTGCGCGGCCTGCCGCTTGCCGTGCGTGCCTGGGTTGGCCGGCTGGGGATCGCCACCGATCTGCGGGGCTTCGGCGTGCACGAGCAAGACCTGCCCGTGCTGACCGCAGACGCCCTCGGCGTCACCCGCCTGGCGAAGGCGCTGCCGGTGCCGGACGTGGCCGCCACCTATGCCCGAATCATCCGATGCGCCTTCGATGGGCAGCTGACCGGCGACCGCTGAGGCGGTACGGGCGGACCGGCCCAGGGCCAGGGCTTACCCTGGCCCGCCTGAAAGACGACTGATATATCCTTGCCATAACACAACCCGCTGCTACAGCGCTGGAGACCGCAGCATGGCCACCCACCGTCGTCGTGTCCTGTCCTACCTCGGCGCGGGCATCGCCGGGCTCGCGCTGCCGCTGGCGCGCGCGCAGGCACCCTGGACGCCCACCAAGCCGGTCAAGATCGTCATCGGCTACAGCACCGGTGGCTCTACCGATGCAGCGGCCCGCATCCTGGGCGCCCAGCTCGAGAAGCTGCTCGGGCAGCCGGTGATCTACGAATACAAGCCGGGTGCCGGTGCGTCGCTCGGTGCCGAATTCGTCTCCCGTGCCGCCCCCGACGGCTACACCATCGGCCTCACCGACAGCGGGCCGATGACGATCATGCCCAACCTGCGCAAGGTCAACTACGACCCGCTGAAGGATTTCACGCCGCTGTCCTACGTGTGCACCACCGGCTTGGCGGTGATCGTGCACCCGAGCGTTCCGGCCAAGAACCTGGCCGAGCTCGTCGCGCTGCTGAAGGCGGCCCCGCAGCCGATGGGTTATGCGAGCTCAGGCGTCGGCTCGGTGCACCACCTGGCCGGCGAGCTGTTCAAGAGCAAGGCCGGTGTCAAGGCGAACCACATCCCCTACCGCGGAGCCGGTCCGGCGCTCAACGACCTGATCGCGGGCCAGGTCCCGATCATGTTCGCGACCATCGGCCCGGCCCTGCCGATGCTCGCCAGCGGCAGGGCGCAGGTGATCGGGGTCACGTCGGCACGCCGCTCGATCGCCCTGCCCGAGGTGCCGACCCTGGCCGAGCAGGGGCTCACCGGCTACGACGCGTCGCTGCGCTTCTCGATGGTCGCGCCACCCGGCCTGCCGCCAGCGGTCGCGGAGCGCCTGCAGTCCGAATTGCGCCGCATCGTGACGGATCCGGGCGTGGTCAGGGATCTCGCCAAGCTCGGCAACGACGAGATCAGCCCGCGCACACCACAGGAAGTCGCCGAGGTGACGCGCGACGACCTGAAGAAGTGGGGCACGGTGATCCGGGAAGCCGGGATCACCCTGGACAGCTGAAGCCCTGCATGACGGCACCCGTCTCCAGCGAGAACCCCCGGCGCTGGAACACACTGGCCCACGACCGCGCGGCCCGACTCGCCCGCACGGCGAGCCTGAGCAAGGGCAAGCGGGTCGAACCGGGCGACATGGTCGCCCTGCTCGACGCACTGCTGCAGCCGGGTGACCGGGTCTGCATCGAAGGCAACAACCAGAAGCATGCCGACTTCCTGTCGGCTTGCCTGGCCCGCGTCGACCCGGCGCGCGTGCACGGCCTGCACATCGTGCAGTCGAACCTCGCGCTGGCCAGCCACCTCGACATCTTCGAAAGCGGCATCGCGCGCAAGCTCGACTTCTGCTATGCGGGCGAGCAGGGCGTGCGCCTCGGTCGCCTGATCAGGGAGGGCCGGATCGAGCTCGGGGCCATCCACACCTACCTGGAGCTCTACAGCCGCTACTTCGTCGACCTGACGCCACGCGTGGCCTTCGTTGCCGCGCAGAGCGCCGATGCGCAGGGCAACCTCTACACCGGACCGAACACCGAGGACACGCCTGCGGTGGTCGAGGGCACGGCGTTCAAGAGCGGCATCGTGATCGCCCAGGTCAACGAGTTCGTCGACCGGGTGCCTCGGGTGGACATCCCGGCCGACTGGGTGTCCTTCGTCGTGCAGGCGCCCAAGCCGCACTACATCGAGCCGATCTTCACCCGCGACCCGGCGCAGATCAGCGAGATCCAGATCCTGATGGCGATGATGGTCATCAAGGGCCTGTACCTGCCCTACCAGATCAAGCGCCTGAACCACGGCATCGGCTTCGACACCGCGGCCATCGAGCTGATCCTGCCGACCTACGCCGCCCAGCTCGGGCTGCGCGACCAGATCTGCGAATACATGAGCGTCAACCCCTGCCCGACGCTGATCCCGGCGATCGAGGCGGGCTTCGTCAAAGGCATCCACTGTGCCGGCTCCGAGCTCGGCATGGAGCGCTACATCGAGGCGCGGTCCGACGTCTTCTTCACCGGGCCCGACGGCTCGATGCGCTCGAACCGCGCGTACTGCCAGCTCGCAGGCCACTATGCCGACCTGTTCATCGGCTCGACGCTGCAGATCGACCTCGAAGGCAATTCGTCGACCGCCACGCTGAACCGCATCGCCGGCTTCGGCGGTGCCCCCAACTTCGGCAGCGAATCGCGCGGACGCCGCCATGCCAGCCCAGGCTGGCTGAAGGCCGGCGCCGAGAGCGCCGGCAGCGGCTCGGCGATGCCGCGGGGCCGCAAGCTGGTGGTGCAGATGGTCGAGACCTTTCGCGACAAGATGCAGCCAACCTTCGTCGAGCGACTCGACGCCTGGCAACTGCAGCAGGACTTCGGCCTGGCGCTGCCGCCGGTCATGGTCTACGGCGACGACGTCACCCACCTGGTCACCGAAGAAGGCATCGCCCACCTGCACCGCTGCGCCACACCGGCGGAGCGGGAGCAGGCCATCCGCGGCGTCGCCGGCTACACGCCGGTCGGGCTGGCGCGCTCGCGCAGCGCGGTGCAGGCGCTGCGTGAACGCGGCATCGTCCAGCGGCCCGAGGACATCGGCGTCGATGCCCGGCTGGCCACACGCGACCTGCTCGCAGCACGCTCGATCAAGGATCTCGTGCGCTGGTCGGGCGGCCTGTACGATCCGCCGCGCCGCTTTCGCAACTGGTGAGGACGATGCAGCACCTCGAATTCGAGTTCGGACCCTACCCGGTGGCGCAGCCCTCGGCGCCCACGCTGGTGGGGGTGGTCGGCTCCGGCAACCTGGAGGCCTTGTTCGAGCATTGCCCGCTCGGGGGCAAGCTGCGCTTCGTCGTCGACACCGCGATCGCCGGCTTCGACGACACCTGGCGCGCGGTGCTCGGCGATTTTGCCGACCACTGCAGACAGGGCGACCTGCTGGTGACGATCAACGATGCCGGCGCCACGCCCTCGGTGGTCGCCCTGCGCCTGGCACAGGCGGCCGAAGAGCTGAAGCGATGAACCCCCCCGATCCGGCGACCCCGGCGCTGCGCAGTTACTACGAAGCCACTGCGCGCCAGCGGGTGCGCGCGCTGTTCGACGCCGGCTCGGTCAGCGAGATCCTGCCGCCCCAGGCGCGCATCACCAGCCCGCACCTGGCCCTGCTCGGCCTGCCGGCCGCGCTCGACGACGGCGTGATGATCGGCCGCGCGTGCATGGACGGCCAGCCGCTCTGGTTCGCCGCGGAAGAACCGGGCTTCATGGGCGGTTCGGTGGGTGAGGTGCACGGCGCCAAGCTGACCGGGCTGCTGCGGCTGGCCGCGCAGCAGGCGAACGCGCCGGTGCTGCTGTTGCTCGACACCGGTGGCGTGCGGCTGCACGAGGCGAATGCAGGGCTGATCGCGATTTCAGAGATCCAGCGTGCGGTCTTCGATGCCCGCGCCGCAGGCGTCGCCGTGGTGGTGGTCGCGGCCGGCAGCAACGGCTGCTTCGGTGGCCTGGGCATCGTCGCACGCGGCTGCGACCACGTCGTGGTCACCGAGGAGGGCCGGCTGTCGGTGTCGGGCCCCGAGGTGATCGAGTCGCAGAAGGGTGTCGAGGAATTCGACGCCAGCGACCGGGCGCTGGTCTGGCGCACCATGGGCGGCAAGCACCGCTACCTGATCGGCGAGGCCGATGGTTACGCGTTCGACGACATCGCCGACATCCGGCGCGTGCTCGGCCCGCTGCTGGCCCGCCCGGTGGCCCTGACACTCGACGCCGTGCTGGCCGAACATGCCGCACTGGCGCGGCGTCTGCAGCGCTTCGGCGATGCGGCCGACGCGACCGACATCTGGTCGGCCCTGGGGGTGACCGATCCGACGCGGGTGCCGATGCTGGACCAGGCCAGCTTCCTGGCGCTCGCCGATGCCGTGAAGGAGCGCTCCGATGCCTGAGATCGCCGCACTCTGCGAGCGCCTGTTCCCGGCCGGCCACGAGGTCCGCATCGACGGTGATCGCCTCAGTGGCAGCGGGCAGACCGCCGCCGGTCCGGTCGCGGTGGTGGGCACCTGCCGGCGCGCCGCGATCGGCGTAGACCTCGCCTTCGCGCTCGCCGCCGATGTGCTGCGCGTGATCGAGCAGCACCCGGGGCGACCGATCCTGATGCTGGTCGATACGCAGGGGCAGCAGCTCTCACGCCGCGACGAACTGCTCGGCAACGGGGGCTACCTCGCCCACCTGGCCAAGTGCTTCGAGCTGGCGCGTGCGCGGGGTCACCTGCTGCTGTGCCTGGTCTACGGGGAGGCGGTCAGCGGCGGCTTCCTGTCGCTGGGCATGATCGCCGACCGCACCTACGCGCTGGCGGACGCCCAGATCCGGGTCATGGCGCTGCCGGCGATGTCGCGCATCACACAGATCCCGATCGACACCCTCGAGGCCCTGTGCCGGAGCTCAGCGATCTTCGGGCCGGGAGTGGCCCACTACGAGAAGCTGGGTGCGGTCGAAGCGGTCTGGGACGGCGACCTGGCGCCCCTGCTCGCAGCAGCCCTGCGCGAGCCCGCCGGTGGCGACCGGCGCGCCCGCCTCGGTGCCGAGCGTGGCGGCCGTGTATGGGCCGACCGCGTGGCCACCGCGGTGCTCGCCGCGACCTGAGCGGCACCCCCCGATGCACGGCGTCGTCGGCCGACCCTGGCGCCATCGGCGCGTCTGGCTGCTGACGTCGCTGCAGCCAGCCGACCTGGCGGCAACGGATCCGCGGGTGGTCGAGCCGCTGCGGGCCTGGGTCGCGCAGGGCCGGGCGGTGGTGGGCCGTGCCCGCCTGCCCGGGGATGCGCCCGATCGGCTGCCGCTCGGCCTGGCGCAGCGCATCGACGGAACCAAGCTGCGCTGGTCTTTCAGCCTGGCACCTGCTGCCGTGGTCCGGGTCGAGGAGCCGCTGACGCTGGCCGAGGTCGTACCCGGCCTGCCGGCCTCGATGCGGGCTGCCGCGCAGCGCCTCGTCGACGAGGCCGCAGCGCTCGGCATGCCACTGCGCGTCTACGGCTCGGCGTTCTGGCAGCACGCGGCCGCCGACGGCGCAGGCTACCTGCACGACAACTCCGACCTCGACCTGCTGTGCCAGCCCGGCACCGCCGAACAGGCTCGGCGCTGGCTCGCCGTGCTGGAGCGGCTGCAGGCGGACAGCCCGATGCGCCTCGACGGCGAAATCGACCTCCCGGGTGGCGAGGCCGTGGCCTGGCGCGAGCTCGCCGGCACCGCCGGCTCGCTGCTGGTCAAGTCGGACAACGGGCCAGGCCTGCTCAGCCGCGAGCAGGTCTGGCGCAGCTGGCCGCAGCCGGAGGTCACGCGGTGCTGAGCCTGTGCGCGCAGCCGGTGCAGCGGCCGCCACGACACGCCTCGCCACCGCCGTGCAGCGACGGCGGGCTGCGGGCTGCCGACGCCTGCGCAGCCGCCACCGTGCGGCGGGCAGCGGTGCGTGCGCTGCTGGCCGAGCTCGTCACCTACCCGAAACCGGGCCTGGTCAGCCTGGTCGACAGCGGCAGCCACCACGACATGGACGCCGGCAGCTTCATGCGCAGCAGCTTCGCGCTGCGCCATTACTTCGGGGCCGCCGCAGCGGCCGGCGCGGCCGGTGTCGACTTCGAGGCACTGCGTCGCCTCGGCCTGGCCGCCGAGGCGCGCATGCTGCGCGCCACCGGTGGCGTCAACACCCACCGTGGCGCGATCTTCAACCTGGGCCTGCTGGCCGCCGCCGCGGGCCTGCGTCACGGGCCCGGGGTCACGCTGGGCGAACGGGTGCAGGCGCAATGGGGCGAGGCCCTGGCGCACCACCGCCGCGATGCCCGCAGCCATGGCAGCCGCGCCAGCGCGCTGCACGGCGTCGGGGGTGCGCTGGCCGAGGCCGCGGCCGGCTTCCCGACGGTCTACCTCCATGGCCTGCCCGCCTACCGCCGGGTGCTGGCCCGGGGGGGTTCGGCCAACCAGGCGCGGGTACAGGCCTTCTTTGCACTGATGGCACGGCTTGACGACACCAACCTGCTGCACCGCGGTGGCGCCGCCGGTCTGGCCCATGCGCGGGACTCGGCCGAGCGCTTCCTCGACGCCGGCGGTGTGTTCGCAGCGGACTGGCGACGGCGGGCGACGCAGCTGCACCGGTCCTTCGTCGCGCGGCGGCTCAGCCCGGGCGGCAGTGCCGACCTGCTGGCCGCCTGCCTGCTCGCCGCCCTGCTCGGCGATGGCTGAGTTCGCACTGCTGTGCCCGGGCCAGGGCAGCCAGGCGCCGGACATGTTCGACCTGGTCGCCACCGATGCGATCGGCCGCGACACGCTCGCACAGTTCAGCGACGCGCTCGGCATCGACCTGCTCGCCCGGGCGCGTTCGGGCCAGGGTCTGTTCGACAACGCGTTCGCCCAGGTGGCGCTGGTGGGCCTGGCCTGTGCGACCTGGGCTGCGCTGGCCCCCCGGCTGCCGGTACCCGGGCTGTTCGCCGGCTACAGCGTCGGCGAGCTCTCGGCCTGGGCCTGCGCCGGTGTCTGGGACGCACCCGGTGCGGCCACCGCGGCCGCCACCCGCGCCCGTCTGATGGATGCCGACAGCCCGCCCGGTTGCGGCATGCTGGCCGCACGCGGGCTGGCGCTGGCCGACCTGCAGGCACTGGCCGCTGGCCTGGACGTGGCGATCGTCAACGACCTGGACCATGCGGTGTTTGCCGGTCGGCAGACCGAGCTCGCCGCAGCGCAGGCGGCGCTGGCAGCCCGCGGCGCCTGGACCCGGCGGCTCGATGTGCAGGTGCCCTCGCACACGGCGCTGCTGAGCGGGGCGGCGCAGGCCTTCGGTGACTGGCTGGCCACCCAGGCGCTGCGGCCACTGGCGGCGCCGGTTCTGCGCGGGATCGACGGCCGCCGTTGCCTGCGCTCCACCGAGGCGGTGTCCGCGCTGCAGCGCGCCGTGTGCGAAACGATCCGCTGGGATCAATGCCTGCACGGGCTGCTCGAATCGGGCATCGACCTGGCACTGGAGATCGGCCCGGGCCGCTCACTCGCCAAGCTCAGCGCCGACGCCAGCCCCTCGCTGCGGGTGCGCTCGGTGGCCGACTTCCGCTCGATCGCTGGTGTCGCCGACTGGCTGAACCGGCAGCTCGAGTCGCGCTGATACCCCCCATCGGGAACGGGTCTCCCCTGCCGCCGACCGAACTGATATATTAGTTATATCCAGTTTGTCTCGAAGAGGTGCTCAGCATGATGACCGCACGCCAGCAACAGTTTCGCGCACAGTACCGGGCCGACATCAGCCCGCTCTACAACGGCCTGCTGCACATCGCCGTGATGTACGGCTGCGGCATCGCCGCGCTGTGGTACGGCCTGAGCCAGCTGCAGGGTGCGACCTGGGAGTGGCTGCTGGTGCTGCCGGTGTTCATCGCCGGCAACTTCGTCGAGTGGTTCATGCACCGCCATGTGATGCACCGGCGCATCGACGTGTTCGCGCTGCGCGCCATCTACGAGCGCCACACGCGCCAGCACCACCAGTACTTCAGCGACGTCGAACCCACCATCGACAGCACGCGCGAGTTCCGCATCGTCTTCTTCCCGTGGCGGGTCCTGGTCACGCTGGGCGTGGCCGGCACGGCGCTGGGCGGCCTCACGGCCTGGGCCTTGAACGCGAATGCGGGCTACATCGTGTTCATGACGATGGTCGCGCACTACCTGGTGTACGAGAGCTTCCATTACTGCTGCCACGTGCACGACAACTGGTTCGTGCGCAACATGCCCTTCGTCAACACGATCCGCCGGCACCACACCGCCCACCACAACATGGGGATCATGATGAAGTACAACATGAACCTGACCTTCCCGATCGCCGACTGGGCACTCGGCACCAGCGACCTGCGACGCGGCCTGCTCGGTCACCTGCTGAACGGCAACAGCGAGGTCCATGTGAAGGAAGAGCTCAAACCCATCATCGCGCGCTTCCGCGACGACCATTCACGGGTGACGCTGGACGGCCCGCTGCTGACGCCGACAGAAGAGGGCGTGATGGTGCCAGGCCGGGTCGGGGTCGGCGCGAGCAGCCCCGGCACCTGCTGAGACAGGCGCCGGCCGCCCTTCGGCTGCTGCTCCTCAGGCGAGGCTGGCCAGCTCGCGCTGCACCGCTTCGAGCGGCCGGGCGCTGCGCTCGGCCCAGTCGCGCAACTGGTCTTCGCCCAGCTTGCCGACGTTGAAGTAGCTCGCCTCGGGATGCGCGAGGTAGAAGCCGCTGACGCTGGCCGCGGGCGTCATGGCCCAGCTCTCGGTCAGTGCCATGCCGATGTCGGCGCAGTTCAGCACCCGGAACATCTCGCCCTTGACGGTGTGGTCCGGGCAGGCCGGGTAGCCGGGGGCCGGCCGGATGCCGCGGTATTGCTCGGCGATCAGCGCCACCGTGTCGAGCCGCTCGTCGGGCGCATAGCCCCAGAAGTCGGTGCGCACACGCTGGTGCATGCGCTCGGCGAAGGCCTCGGCCAGGCGGTCGGCCAGGGCCTTGAGCATGATCGCGCTGTAGTCGTCGAGGTCGTCGAGGAACTGCTTCTCCTTCTTCTCGGTGCCCACGCCCGAGGTGACCGCGAACAGGCCGATGTAGTCGAGCTTGCCCGAGTCCCTGGGGGCGATGAAGTCGGCCAGGCAGCGGTTGGGCCGCCGCAGCTTGGCCCCGTCAGGGCCCTCGATCACCGGGCGCTCGCTCTGCATGCGCAGGCCGTGCCAGGTGAACAACACCTCGCTGCGGCTCTCGTCGGCATAGACCTCGATGTCGTCGTCGTTCACCGAGTTGGCCGGGTACAAGCCGATCACCCCATTGGCCGCGAGCCAGCGTCCCTCGATCAGGCGCTTGAGCATGCGCTGCCCGTCGCTGTGCACCCGACGCGCCGACTCGCCGACGACCTCGTCGGTCAGGATGGCCGGGTAGGGGCCGGCCAGATCCCAGGTCTGGAAGAAAGGCGCCCAGTCGATGCAGGCCGCGAGTTCGGCCAGGTCGTAGTTGCGGAAGACGCGCCGGCCGATGAACTTGGGCTTGGGTGGTGTGTAGCCGGTCCAGTCGATCGGCGTCTTGTTGGCACGCGCCTCGGCCAGGCTGACCAGGGGCGTGGCCTTCTTGTTGGCATGCTGCTGGCGCACCCGCTCGTAGTCGGTCTTCAGCTCGGCGATGTAGTGGGCCGCCTTGTCGTCGCTCAGCAGGTCGCTGCAGACGTTCACGCTGCGGCGTGCAT